>Ga0181529_10001006_pt1 | contig 38794 bp, 38 predicted proteins | sample PEATcosm2014_Bin_36_FD_119763 | JGI IMG/M metagenome (GOLD analysis project Ga0181529, IMG submission 119763) | Peatland microbial communities from MTU Mesocosm Facility, Houghton, MI, USA - PEATcosm2014_Bin10_30_metaG | ecosystem: Environmental > Terrestrial > Soil > Wetlands > Peat | place... | reverse complement strand
TTCTTGAGCTGGCCAGGTAATTGCGGGGCGCACTCCGGCGGGGTGTGGCACCACTGATGGGACGGGATGTCGTGTGTGTCAATTGCTTACCTCGCTTTCAAAGCCATGGTCAGTGGCAGGAGGGTGAGCAACCGGGCCGTGGCCCCCTCGCGACCTCCTCGTCGCCGTTCCGCCAAATGGGCGCGATTCCCTCCGTGCTAGGGGCAGGAGCGGGCGACGCGTCAGCGGGCCAGCTGGTCGGGTGAAGTCGGCGGCCGATGATCCACCTGCGCCCAGATCCCCTCTCGGCACCCTGCCAGCCAGTGAGGGCTACCTGCGGTCGAGAGCCGCGGCGCCGCTCCGGGGCCGGGACGCATGGTTGAGGCTCATGGTGCCGAGGCCCAGAATCGAACTGGGGACACCGGGTTTTTCAGACCCGTGCTCTACCAACTGAGCTACCTCGGCACGCCGCCCCTTCGGCGCTCTCGCGCCATCCTGCCGGGTGGCGCCCTCCAGTGTGAAGGCCGAGGATACCTGGTTGGCCACCCGCCGAGGCGCCCGCCGCGCCGGGCGGATCAGCCCTCCAGGACCGTCGAGGACGGGCCCGCCAGCTCGGCCCGCCGGAGGGCGGCGGCGATGGCCGTCTCGGGATCATCGCCGAGGGCGGCCACGCCCGCCCGGATGGTCGTCTCCAGTGAGATCCGCCGCATCAATCCGAAGACGCGCTCGGCGACGGTTGCACCCGCCCCCACCCCGCCCTCGGTGATGAGCAGGGTCGAGATCCCGTCACGGTCGATGGTCACCGGCTCGTTGGCCCGGGCGTACGCGATGATCAGCTGGGCGTAGCCGGCGCGAGCGCCCAGCGGGATCTCGTCCGAGATCACGAAGACCACGCAGGCACCGTCGCCCCCGGTGTCGCGCGCCGTGGCGAGGAACTCGGCGCGCGTCACCGCCCAGGGAAGCTGCGAGAGGGCCTCGCTGTTCACCACCTCCCATGGTGACATGGGGATGAGCCAGACGGAACCGTCATCGAGTCCGGGCGTCCTCGCGGTGGGGGCAGTCCTCGATGTCGTGGTGGCAGTGGCAGCTCGGCGAGACGGCGAGGAGTGCCAGGTTTCCGTCGGGGAAGGAGATCAGCGGAGCCCGGTCCGGGCCGGCGGTCGTGGCGTCCCGGATCTGGGCCGCCAGAACGTACATGGCCTCGCCCCCGATCCGGGTCCAGGCGGGCATGTTGGGCACCCCGGCCCGCACCATCCGCTCGGCGTCGACCACGCTCGCAGCCTCGTCCAGGCGGCGATGGCCGACCGACGGCCGGTAGCTGCCGGCGCGAAGGTCAGGTAGGGTACCGGGCGCGTCGGCGAGCAGCGCGCTTAGCGCCGTCGCGATCAGGGGCACCCCGGCCCCGACCAGCCGGCGGGTGAGTGTGCCCGAGGTGTCGTGAGGGTCGAGAGCCATCTCTGCCTGGGCGAGGATCGGCCCGGCATCGACCTTGGCAACGGCCCGATGCAGGGTGATCCCGGTCCTTTCCGCGCCGTCGGCGATGGCCCAATAGACCGGCTCCGGCCCCCGGTAGTGCGGCAGCAAGGAGGGGTGGATGTTGATGAAGCCGTGCCGGGGGATGCGCAGGGTCGGTGCGTTGACGATCTGATTGAAGCTGGCCATCACCGCCGCGTCCGGGCGCAGTCCGGCGAGGTCGATGCGACTGTGGTCGTCGTTGATCCGCCAGGTGCGGAGCAGGGGGACACCGAGGTGGTCGGCGATCCGGCTCAGCGCGTTGTCGCCGAGGATGGCCGGGTGGGCGCCGGGGGAGGTGACGATCCCGCAGACGTGGACGTCGAGCTGGAGCAGGCCGAGGAGGAAGGCCAGCGAGTAGTCGGAGGGAAACCCGACGAAGAGCACACGCGGCCCGGAGCCGGGCTCGGCGTGTCTCGCCGGTGCCCGGGGGAGGTCGCGGTCGGGGGCGAAGCTGAGGCTGGCACGCTCCAGCAGCTCCTCGCGGACCGCATCCAGGTAGGGGGAGATCGTCGCCATGCGCCCATTCTGGCGAGTCAGGTCGCGAGCAGCCCGTCCCGCCGCAGACTGGCCAGCGCCTCCACCACCGCTCCGGGGCGCGCCGCGGCCGGGATCCCGGCGACGGCTGCCTCCAGCTCGGCGACGCTCTGGTGAGGCCGGGCGAGCATGGCGCGGAGGACGGAGCCTCGAAGCTGCCGCATGCTCCCCGGGTAGGGCGCCTGCTTGCGGGGTGGCGCCTCCACTCCCTCCGCGAGGCGGGCCCGGGACGCGCACCCAGGGGCCAGGGGGCAGCGTGGGCAGGCGGCGCTCCGCCGCCGGCAGAGCAGGGCACCGACGTCGAACAGCGCCAGGGTGTAGTCGCGCCAGGGCATCGACGCCGGGCGGTGGGCGACGAGCGCCGCGTCCAGGCGCGCGCCGGGAGCCGCCTCGAGCCCGAGGTGACAGCGGGCGGCAACCCGCCCGAGATTGACGTCGCGGGCAGGTGCGCCGGGGCGGTCGAAGGCAAGACACAGGAGCGCGCGGGCGGTGTAGGGCCCGACCCCGGGCAGATGCCGCAGACCCGGCTCGTCCGCCGGCCAGCCGGTGCTCGCCACCATCCCGGCGCAGCGCCAGAGGGCGGCCGCTCGCCGTGGGTAGCCGAGACCGTCCCATTCCCGGAGCACCTCGTCGAGGGGAGCCGCGGCGCAGCTCTGCGGGGTGGGCCAGCGCTCCAGGAACCGGCTCCAGCGCGCGAGCACGCGGGTCACCGGGGTCTGCTGGAGCATCACCTCGCTGACCAGCACGGCCCAGGGGTCGCGGGTGCGGCGCCAGGGCAGGTCGTGGCGCCCGCCGGCCGCGTACCAGGCGATGAGGCCCGCGGTCATGGCCGCCCGCGCCCCGGGAGCGACGTGGCACACTCGCTTGCACACACCAGGAGGAGAGCATGGCGCGGCACACGGTCACCCTCATCCCCGGCGACGGAATCGGCTACGAGGTCAGCGCTGCGGCCCGCCGGGTCATCGACGGATCCGGGGCGGACATCGAGTGGGAGGTCCACGACGCCGGGCTCGACGTCATCGAGAAGTACGGCGAGCCCATGCCTGCGCACGTCCTGGACTCCATTCGCAAGAACCGCGTCGCCATCAAGGGGCCTCTGACCACGCCGGTGGGCAAGGGCATGCGGAGCGTCAACGTCGCGCTGCGCCGGGAGCTGGACCTCTACGCACTGGTCCGTCCCTGCAAGTCGTACCCGGGGGTCCGGAGTCGCTACCAGGACATCGACCTGGTGATCATCCGGGAGAACACCGAGGATCTCTACGCCGGCATCGAGTTCCAGGAGGGGGAGCCGGAGACCCTCGAGCTGATCGAGGCCATCAGCAAGCTGGGCGGTCGGACCATCCGGCCCGACTCCGGGATCAGCATCAAGCCGATCTCGGTGTTCGGCACCCGGCGCGTCTTCCGCTTCGCCTTCACCTGGGCCAGGGCCAACGGTCGGCACAAGATCACGGCCGTCCACAAGGCCAACATCATGAAGTACACGGACGGTCTCTGGCTGCGGGTCGCCCAGGAGGTGGCCCGTGAGTTTCCCGACCTGGAGTTCGAGGATCGGATCGTCGACAACATGTCGATGCAGCTGGTCCAGAAGCCGGAGCTGTACGACGTCATGGTCATGCCCAACCTCTACGGGGACATCCTGAGCGACCTGTGCGCCGGGCTGGTCGGCGGGCTGGGGCTCGCCCCCGGGGCGAACATGGGAGACGAGATCGCCGTCTTCGAGGCCACCCACGGTTCCGCCCCCCGGTACGCCGGCAAGAACGTCGCCAACCCGATGGCGATGATGTTCAGCGGGGTCCTGATGCTCCGTCATCTGGGCGAGCTCGAGGCCGCCGAACGGTTGGAGCGGGGCCTGGCCGCGGTCATCGCGCGAGGAGAATCAGTCACTTATGACATGAAGCCGCAGCGCGATGACCCCACGGCGGTGGGCACCTCCCAGGTTGCGGACGCCGTCATCGCCGAGATGGAGCAGCCCCGAGCCTCGACCTAACCCCAAGCGGTCGCGGCACTTCACGGCGGGCCCCGGGGTGGAAAGCGCCAAACGCGTGGAGTGATCCACGGTGGTGCACCCCCGCCGCCACTGCACCGCTTAAGGACACTTCTGTCCCAAAGGCCCGGTGAGGGGGTGGGTGGCCCCCTCGCCTGCCGAACGCGACGCTGAAACGCTGGCCGGGGGCGTCGGGCGAGCCCCCGGACCGTCCGATCAGGGCAGGACCTCCTCGCGATAGGTCGTGACCTGCAGCCGCGGCGGGGCGCCCGCCCGTTCGCCGCGTGCCGCCTCGACGAAGGCCGCGGCCAGCCCGTCGCGCTGGAAGGCGGCGCTGATGCGCTGAGCGGTGGCGTCGTCCCGGTCCCAGACCACCGGCTCGGGTCCGGGGTGGTCGCGGAGGTGGCGCCAGATGGCGTCGGCGACGCGGGCGGCCAGCTCTGGCGCGGGCACCCCGTCGGGGAAGACCGCCGGGGCGAGGCTGCGACAGTACGCCTCCGCCTCGGGCGTGCCGGCCAGCAGGTCAGGGCCCGAAGGCCCGCGCGGTCGTGGGGTCGCATCCATGGGGGTGCGATCGTGGCACGTCAGCCGGAGGGGGCGGGCGTTGCCGGGCCACCTCCGCGGGCCCGCCCCGGGTCCCGGCGCCTCGCCGCTGTCGCCCGGCGGCGCTCGGGCCAGAAGGGCAGGTCGAGGACGAGGATGGAGGCGAGCGCCACGCCGGTGGCGCCGAGCAGGTACCAGGGCCACGGCCCGAGCAGGGCGAGCAGCCCGGGCGGGTGCTGGGTGTGCAGGTAGTCGTAATCCCCCCCGGTGGCCACGTCCACCACGCCGACCAGGGCGAGGAAGGCCACCGTGATGACGATGACCCGCAGGGCGGCGCGGGGGCGGGGATGGAGACCGAGCCCCACCACCAGCCAGCAGGCGGCGAGCAGCACCCCGATGTGATCGAGATAGAACTCGAGCCAGTCGTAGGAGGGGAAGAGGATCGGGTGATCCGGGGTGAGCAGCCCCTGGAGGCTCCCGGCCAGGCCCCAGAACCAGGTGATCTCGACCAGGCTGGGACGCCGCGTGACCAGGGCCACCCCGCCCACGACGGCTGCCACGTCGCAGAGGTAGAGGGGGAGGCTGAAACCCACCGTCCAGGTGTGGGCGATGTAGGTCTCGCCCAGCCCGCCCTGCCACTGGACGATCTCGAAGGCGATCTCGTTGGCGATGAGGAGGAAGGCGAGCACCCAGGAGGAGATCAGGACCCAGCGCCCCGGCCGCAGTCGCACCAGCGGGACCAGACCGCCGACCACCACGACCGTGACCGCCAGGGCGAGGAGATGGCCGGGACCGACCGATGAAGCCATGGGCCGAAGTCTGGGGCAGGTGCGCCGCCGGCGCGTCGGGGAAAGCCCGGGCCGTGTACAGTCGCGGTGTCTGCGCAGGAGTCAGAGGGCGTGATCCAGGGATGGTCAGCACCGCAGGAGAGGGGCCGGGGGGCGAGGGCGCGGACCTGCCTGACCCGCGGCCCGAGCACCACCGCGACATCCAGGGTGGGACGGCCCGGGCGGCCGTCTTCGGGGTCAGCGATGGCCTGCTGACCAACGTCTCGCTCATCCTCGGGGTCGCGGGTGCCAGCCCGACCTCCGGGTTCGTCCGCCTCGCCGGCATGGCCGGCCTGGTGGCGGGGGCCATATCGATGGCCGCGGGCGAGTACATCTCCATGTCCGCCCAGCGAGAGCTGTTCCACCGCGAGGTGGCGGTCGAGCGGGAGGAGCTGCGCCGCAACCCCGACTTCGAGCGCCGGGAGCTGGTCGCCGTCTACCTGGGGAGGGGCGTGCCCCAGGCGATCGCCGAGGACTTCGTCGAGGCCCTGATGCGTGACCCGGAGGTGGCTCTGGCCGTGCACGCCCGCGAGGAGCTGGGCATCGATCCGTCGCGCACCGGGTCGCCGACCGGCGCCGCGGTGTCGTCCTTCGTCAGCTTCGCGGTCGGGGCTCTGATCCCGCTCTTCCCGTGGTTCTTCGCCACCGGGTGGGGGGCGGTGCTCGTCTCCATCGTGCTGGGGGCCGTGGCCGCCCTCGCCATCGGCGCCGCCATCGGCTACTTCTCGGAGCGCTCGATCTTCCGCGCCGCGCTCCGGCAGCTGCTCATCACCGCCGGCGCCGCGGCGGTGACCTTCGGTGTGGGCAGGCTGGTGGGCGGCGTCACGACGGCCACCTGATGGATGCGGCGCCGGTCGTCCCGCGCATCCTCGTGGCCGAGGACGAGACCGACATCCGCGACCTGCTGCGGCTCGCCCTGACCGCGGCCGGCTACGACGTCGAGACCGCGCCCGACGGCGGCGCCGCCTGGGACCTGGCGGTGGCGCGTCCCCCCGAGCTGGTCGTCACGGACCTCCGGATGCCCGGGATGGACGGTCTCGAGCTGATCCGGGCCCTGCGTTCGGAGCCGTCACTGAGCGGCACGCCGGTCATCCTCTTCACCGCCTACGTCTCCTCCGACCCGCGGGTCTCCGAGGCCGGCCAGATCCGGGGCGTGGAGGTGGTGACCAAGGGGTCCATCGCCGAACTCCGCCGGGTGGTGGCGCGGCTCCTCCGCGGCGAGGCGGCCTAGCCGGGGCACGGTCGAACGGTACGCCCTGGGTGCCGTGCCCATGACCTTGCGGAACTGCCGGTTGAAGTTGGACAGATTGTTGAAGCCGACCTGGAAGGCGATCTCGGCCACGCCCTTCTCCGATTCCAGCAGGAGACGGCAGGCCAGGCTGAGGCGCAGGGAGAGGACGTAGTCCAGATACGACATACCCACCAGCCTGTGGAAGAAACGGCTGAAGGCCTGCCTGGACAACCCGGCTTGAGCCGCGACGGCGTCCAAGGTCAACGTGTCGGTCAAGTGGTCGCTGATGTAGTGCATGGCGCGGTTGAGCCGTTCAGAGTCCCGGTGGGTGACCTTCGATGCGTAGCCGAGACTGGCCATGGGCAGCCATTGCGCGGCACCGGCCAGGGTTCCCAGCACTTCGATCATCCGCAGCAGCCGGGCCGTGCTGCTGGCCGCCCACATGCGGTCCAGCAGGACCAGCGCGTGGCCGGCCGCGTCATGGTCGAAACGCAAGCCGCGGCAGCCCTGGGCCAGCAATCGGGCCACCGGCTGCATCTCCCGCAGCTGCCAGAAGGATTCGCCGAAGTCCTCCGGCCGGAACTGGACATAGCGCAGCTCGGGACCGATGTCCTGGCCCGGGGCGGCGTCGTCGAGCCGCAGGATGTGCGGCAGACCGCTGCCAAGGAGCATCAGGTCGCCGGGGGCGAAGCGGCACACATGGTCACCCACGACCAGGTGGCCCTGCCCGGTGATGATGTGCAGGATCTCCACCTCGGGGTGCATGTGGTACGGGCAATCGAACAGCTCCCTGCCGCCTCGGTGGAAGGCGAACGAGGAACCCTCGGAATCGCGGACCTTCTCGAAAACAAGGCGCATTGGAGCAACTCAGTATTCCATTATCCAGTCCAGGCTAGAAACAGTCTAGCAGCGGCTAAGGGAGTATCGGAATTTGAGAGCAAAGCAATAGCCCCGGGAGCCGGCGCATGCCTAGGATTGCTCCATCCGTGCCGGCCTGGACGTTGGCCGGAAACGCAAGGAGGACGGTAATGCCCGCACCCTATTTCGCGAACATCGGTCCCGTACGCTACGAGGGGCCCGATAGTCGCAATCCGCTGGCTTACCGTTGGTATGACGCCGATCGCGTGGTTCTGGGCCGCACCATGGCCGAGCACCTGCGCATCGCGGTGTGCTACTGGCACACCTTCTGCTTCAGCGGGGCCGACATGTTCGGCGTGGGCACGTTCCAGCGGCCCTGGAACGAGTCCGGTGATCCCCTGAAGCAGGCCGAGCACAGGCTCGACGCGGCCATGGAGTTCGTCCAGAAGCTCGGGGTTCCCTTCTACACCTTCCATGACCGCGATCTGTCCCCGGAGCTGGGCACGATGAAGGCCAGCCAGAAAGCCTTCGCCCAGATGGTGGACAGGGCCGCCGAGGCCCAGGCCAGGGCCGGGAAGAAGCTCCTGTGGGGCACGGCGAACCTCTTCTCCCACCCCCGCTACATGTCCGGCGCGGCGACCAACCCCGATCCCGAGGTGTTCGCCTGCGCTGCGACCCAGGTCCGGGATGCCCTGGAGGCAACCAACCGGCTGGGCGGCGCCAACTACGTCCTGTGGGGTGGCCGGGAGGGCTATGACACCCTGCTCAACACCGACCTCCGCAAGGAGTTGGATCAACTTGGGCGCTTCCTCACCCTGGTGGTGGAGCACAAGCACAAGATCGGCTTCCAGGGCCGCATCCTCCTCGAACCCAAGCCGATGGAACCGACCAAGCATCAGTACGACCACGACGTGGCGACGGTCTACGGATTCCTCTCACGGCATGGCCTGGAGAAGGAGATCAGCGTCAACATCGAGTGCAATCACGCCACCCTGGCTGGGCACAGTTTCGAGCACGAGGTGGCGACGGCCGTGGCCCTGGGCATCTTCGGCTCGGTGGACGCGAACCGGGGCGACCCGCAGAACGGCTGGGATACGGACCAGTTCCCCTATGACGTGCGGGAAACGGCACTGGCGCTCCATCACATCCTCAACGCCGGCGGGCTGACCACCGGAGGGTTCAACTTCGACGCCAAGCTGCGCCGGCAGAGCACCGACCTCGTCGATCTCTTCCACGGCCATATCGGCGGCATCGACACCCTGGCCAAGGGGCTCCTGGTTGCCGCCGAGCTGATCGAGACCCAGGCGCTCACCAAGCCGCTCGGGGAGCGCTACGCCGACTGGGACGGCGCGCTGGGGCGCAGCATCCTGGCCGGGCAGGTCGACCTGGCGGGGCTTGCGGACCAGGTGCTCACCGGCGATATCGAACCGAGTTTCCGGTCGGGTCACCAGGAGGCGCTCGAGAACGCGGTCAGTCGCGCCCTCTGACCGGGGGCGGGTTTGCTCGAGTGGGTGCCCCCGGTCACCGGGGGCACCCCCGTGCTTGGGGACCGCGTTGCCGGCATCAGGAGAAACGTGAAGACCCTCGACACCAAGTTGGCCCGGATCCGGTCAGGTGCCTATCGCCCCCAGGACTTCATCATTGCCGACGCCAAGGACGCCGACATGGCCTTTGGCCTCCTGTCGCCGGGGCCGCGGCGAGACGCCACGGGCAATCTGCTCTCCGGAAACGCCAACCGGGCCGCCTACCTGCAGGCCATGCGGGAGATGACCGGCTCCGGATCGATCGACATCATGCTGGGCAGCGCCTCGTCGGTGGAGATCCTGGGCCAGGAGGGGTTGTTCGATGGCAGCCCGGTCACCCCGGCGGTGCGTTTCAACGACACGACCGATATCTGGTGTCAGCGCGGGGCCCGCTACACGCAATCGCACTCGCGTCCTTTCCGAACGGCCCGCATCGCGAAGCTCCGACCGGTGGTCGACCTCGGGCTCTACTCGATCACCTTCTCCAACGACGTGGAGAGTGATCTGCGCACTCTCGAAGCCTATTCGACCTTCCGGGCCGAGGCGGACCCTCTTGGCCTCCGGCACTTCCTGGAAGTGTTCAATCCGGCTTTCGATGCGGGCATTCCAGCTGCGGAGCTCGGACATTTCATCGGCGACTGCGTCGTGCGTTGCCTGGGCGGGGTCCTGGCCGCCGAGCAACCGCTGTTTCTGAAGCTCGCCTATGTCGGTCGCAGGGCGATGGAAGAGCTGGCCGGCTACGATCCTGCCCGACTGGTGGTGGGTATCCTGGGTGGCGCCAAGGGCACCACGCGCGACACCTTCGAACTGCTGGCTCGGGCTGAGCAGGCCGGGGCCCGCGTGGCGCTGTTCGGACGCAAGATCAACTTCGCTGAGAGTCCCCTGACGTTGGTGGCACTGATGCGCAGGGTGATTGAGCGGGAGGTGTCCCCGGTCGAAGCGGTGAGGGTCTATCACGCGACCCTGGCCAGCACGGGGATTCGGCCGATACTGCCCATGGCCGACGATGTCGAGCTCAGCGATCCCATCCTCAGAGCGGAGGCGTGAAGCACACCAGCCGTCCGTAGCCCACCGGACCCTCGAGGCGGGGTGGCCGCGGAGCACCCGAACGGTTGTTTTCCGAACGATTGTTCGGTATGCTGCCGCTTCGTGACCATCGCCCTGGCCCCCTCCGTCGGCGAGCGGATCGCCGATCTCCGTCGCCAGCCCTGGGTGCAGAGGCGCCTCGCCCACGAGGTGATCCTGCCCGCTCAGCCGGCCGACCTCCGGCCCTGGCCGGAGCGGCTTCACCCCGAGCTGGTCGCGGCGCTCAGCGCCCGCGGCCTGGATCGCGCCTATTCCCACCAGGCCGAGGCGATCGAGGCTGCGCTGGACGGCCGGGACGTGACCCTGGTCACGCCGACCGCCAGCGGCAAGACCCTCGGCTTCGTGGTCCCGGTCCTCGACTCCTGGCTGCGTGAGCCGGACAGCCGCTCCCTCTGGCTCTTCCCGACCAAGGCGCTCGCCCAGGATCAGCTCGCCGGGCTGCGTGACCTGGTCGAGGAGCTGGCTCCCGAGCGCCGTGATCGCCTCCGCGCCGCCACCTTCGACGGGGACACCCCCACCGGCCTGCGCCGTGCCATCCGGGAGGGTGGCCACATCGTGGTGACCAACCCGGACATGCTGCACAGCGGCATCCTGCCCCATCACACCGGTTGGGCCGGGCTGCTCCGAGCACTCCGCTACATCGTCATCGACGAGTTGCACGCCTACCGTGGCCTCTTCGGCTCCCACCTCGCCAACGTGCTCCGCCGCCTGCTCCGGATCTGCCGTTTCTACGGCAGCAACCCGACCGTCATCTGCTGCTCGGCGACGATCGGCAACCCCGGCGAGCTGGCCGAGCGGCTGCTCGGACGGCCGGTGACCGTGATCGACCGCAACGGGGCGCCCCGCGCCGAGCGGCACCTCTGGTTCTGGGCACCGCCGCTCAGCGACGCGACCCTCGGGGTGCGCCGGTCGGCGGTGCTGGAGGCGCGCCGGCTGATCGCAGAGCTGCTCCGCCTTCAGCTCCAGGTCATCGGCTTCTGCCGGAGCCGCAGCTCGGTCGAGGTCCTGCTCAGCTACCTGCGCCAGCTCGAAGCGGGCGGGCCGACCCAGGTCCCCTCGATTCGCGGCTACCGGGGTGGCTACCTGCCCCTCGAGCGGCGGGCCATCGAGGCGGGGCTGCGCGGCGGGAGTGTCCGAGCGGTGGTCGCGACCAACGCCCTGGAGCTGGGGGTCGACATCGGTGGCCTCGACGCCTCGGTGCTGGTGGGATATCCGGGCACCCTGGCCAGCACCTGGCAGCAGCTGGGCCGGGCCGGGCGGCGGGATTCGGCCTCCCTGGGCGTCTTCATCGCCTCTGACGCGCCCCTCGACCAGTTCCTCCTGCGCCACCCCGAGTACCTGCTGGAGACCCCGCCGGAGCGCGGTCTCGTCGACCCGGACAACCTCCTGGTGCTCGGTTCGCATCTGCAGGCGGCCACCTTTGAGCTCTCCTTCGAGCAGGGCGAGAGCTTCGGTACCGCCGGTTCGGAGCTGACCGGGTCGCTGCTCGAGTGCTTTGCCGAGGATGGCCTGGTCCACCGGAGCGGGAGCCGCTACCACTGGAGCGCCGATGCCTTCCCTGCCGAGGCGATCTCGCTGCGGCGAGCGGCCGCCGGCAACGTCGTGATCATCGACACCTCCAGTGATCCCTCGGGACCTGGCCAGGGGCCCCAGGGACCATGGGCCGGCAGCGGCGGTGGGCGCCCGGGCAGCCACGGGCGGGTCATCGGCGAGGTGGACCAGTTCTCCGCACCGGTGCTGGTCCACGACGACGCCATCTACCTCCACCAGGGTCGCCAGTACCACGTCGAGCGCCTGGATTGGGAGGAGAAGCGCGCCTACGTCCACCCCATCGACGTCGATCACTACACGCTGGCCGAGACCCGCCAGGCGGTGCGCGTGCTGGAGCGGTTCGCCGGGCCGGTGGGGGAGCGGGTGCTGCGCAGCCATGGCGAGGTCCGGGTCAGCCGGCTCGCGACCGTCTACAAGAAGGTCCGGTTCCTCACCCACGAGAACGTCGGATCGGGACCGATCAACCTTCCCGAGCAGGATCTCCACACCACCGCCGTCTGGGCGGCGTTCCGGCCCGCCACCCTGGGCAGCATGCCGGCGGTGGAGCTGGAGGCCGGCCTGCTGGGGGCGTCCCGCGCTCTGCATGCGGCGGCCTGCCTGCTCTGCATGTGCGACCCGCGCGATCTGGGCGCCCATGTCGAGCTGCGCACCCAGGCGGGCCCGGAGGGGCCCCACCCGGCGCCGGTGTCGCTGGGCCCGCCCGCCCCCGGCGAGCCCGAGGAGTTTGTCGCAGGCTGGCGCCCGGCGGCACCGGCGCCCTCGCCGGGCGAGCAGGGCATCGGGTGGCCCGCGGTCTACCTTTACGACGCCACTCCCGGGGGGGTCGGGTTCGCCCAGGCTTGCTTTGAACGCTTCGCGGAGATGGTGACGTCGGCCGTCGATCTGGCCGCCGACTGCTCCTGCGCCACCGGCTGCCCGTCCTGTGTCGGACCGGCGCCGCCCGGCTGTGACAGCCGGGCCGCGGCGCTCCGGCTGCTGCGCCTCGCCGCGGAGCCCGCCTGAGGGGTGGGCTCGCCGGCAGCCAACGTCACTCCGGTGAGCGCGCTCCGCGCGCGCCTCGCGGCCATGGGCGGGCTCGTCGACCTCTCGCGGCCGCTGCCCTCGCCGCCGACAGCGCGGGCCGAGCCACAGCCGGCGCCTGCCGAGCGTGCCGCCGCCCTCGGTTTCGCCGCCGAGGGGGCGGCGCTGGTCCGGCGGGTGAGGGTCGACCTGGGCCCCTTCCTGGAGCGCGCCGGCGCCGGCGGGCCGGCCGCTCCCCCCGACCTGGTCCGCCTCCTCTACCGGCTGCCTGCCGGGGCACCGGCCGGGCCCCTCTCGGATGCCGAGGCGATGGTCCTCGACATCGAGACGCTCGGGCTGCGAGGCAGCGGCGTGCTGCCCTTCCTGGTCGGTCTGGGGGTTCCACGAGGACGGTTCCTGGAGATCGACCAGTACCTGCTCGCCGACCTCGGCGGCGAGGGTCCGATGCTGGATGCCGTCGCCGCCCGTGTCGGGACCTCGCGGGTCCTGCTCACCTACAACGGGCGTGGCTTCGACATCCCCGTGCTGCGAGCGCGCTGCGTCATCAACCGGCGGCCGGTGGACACCATCTCCCCCGCGATCCATTGCGATCTGCTGGGACCGGTACGGCGGCTCTTCCGCGAACGCCTCGGTGCGTGCACCCTCCGCCAGGCCGAGGTCTCCCTGCTCGGCCTGGTGCGCGAGGACGACGTCCCGGGTGCGGAGGCGCCGGCCCGCTTCCGGGCGTGGCTGGCCGGGGGCCCGCCGTCTGTCCTGGAGGGTGTCATCCGCCACAACCAGCTCGATCTCTGCTCCACCGTGGTGCTCGGGGCGCGGCTTGCCGCGCATGCCGGTGGGCTGCTCGTCGAGCCGGTGCACCCGGCGGATCGCTACCGGCTCGCCGTCCACCTGGAGGCCGTCGGCATGGCCGATGCCGCCGCGACGCATCTGACCACCGCCTTCCAGGACGCGGCCTCGCCGTGGTCACGACCCGCCGGCCACCGGCTGGCCCGCCGTCTGCGCCGGGACGCCCCCGGATCCCAGGTCGCCGTCCTCCGCGAGCTCTGGCGCCGGCACCCGGAGGACCTCACCGCCGCGCGCGGGCTGGCCATCGCCCTGGAGCGGCGGGGAGAGGTCGAGGGAGCCCTCGCCGTCTGCGCCGAGGCGGAGGCGGTGCTCGCGAGCTGGGCCGGGTGGCGGAGGCGTCTCGCCGTGGTCGCCGCTCGCGAGAGCGGCGGCCCGGAGGCGGAGTGGCGGCACCGGAGGGAGCGGCTCAGCCGGCGCGCAAGCCGGGGCCGTGAGGCGGCGCTGCCGCTCGCCGGAAGCGGCTGACCGCACGCCCGGGCCCGGGCGCCGCGGGTCACGGTGAACCCTTCTGGTCCCCGAGCCCGTTCCACGGGCGACAATGGCCGGCCGATGGACCCTGTGATCCCAGCTTTCGAGGACCCCGACGTGGCTCTGCCGCCGAGGGCCGTCCCTCCCGGTGAGGCTCAGGCGGTCGCGCCCGGCGCGCTGCGAGCCGGAAGCGGGCTGCGCGGCGTGCGCAACTCGCTGATGATGCTGGCCGCCCAGCTCTCCTCCCGGGTGCTGGCCCTGGGCTCGGTCATCGTGATCATCCACTCCCTGGGCGCCGGCGAGTTTGGCCAGATGCAGACCGCGATCACCTACGGGGCGATCGTCTCGGTGATCGCGGACCTGGGCCTGAGCACCCTCTACCTGCGCGAGGGCGCCCGCCGCCCCGAGCTGCTGGGGCGGTACCTGGACAACATGCTGTCGCTCCGCATCCCCCTCCTGGCCCTGGCCATCCTGGCGCTCACCGGTGCCCTCTGGCTGATCGGGTTGCACTCCCTGGTCATCGCGTCCGCCGCGCTCCTGGTGGGCTCCGGGTTGCAGCTCCTCCTGCGCAACAGCTTCTACGCCCTCCAGCGGGTCAAGTTCGTGGCTGTCGAGATCATCCCCGAGGCCCTGCTGCTGCTCGGATTGGTGGTGATCGGCGCCGTGAAGGACCTCGGCACCGCCTACTTCATCTGGGCCTACACCTTCAGCTACCTCGCCGCCGCCGCCTACTTCGCGGTGGCCCTGGTCGCGACCGGTGCCTGGCGGCCGAAGTGGCGATTCGACTGGAGCCTGATCCGTCCCTGGATGGTGATGACCATGCCGCTCGCGGTCAGCTACGTCTTCACCACCGTGTACTGGCAGATCGACGTCCCGATCCTCCAGCATTTCGGCCCCTCCACCCCGACCGCCTGCCCGACCCTCACGAGCCTCAGCTACTGCGAGGTGGGCTGGTACCAGGCCGCTTACAAGCCCTTCCAGGCGCTGCTCGTCATCCCGTTTGCCCTGCGCACCGTGGTCTTCCCTCTCCTCGCCGTGTACCACCGCGAGGCGCCGGAGCGGCTGATCGTCGGCGTCCAGAAGTTCTTCAAGGCGCTGGTCGCGCTCGGGCTGCCGGCTTCCATCGGGGTGATCGTGCTGGCCGACCAGTACACGTCGCTGTTCACCCTTCCCGCCCCGGCGTCTCCTGCGCTGCGGCTGCTCGGGGTGACCATCGTCTTCATGTTCGCGGACAACGCCAACGCGACCGGGCTGCTCGCCATGGACCGGCAGCGCGCCTACGCGTGGATCGTGGGAGCCGGTCTGGTGCTCAACGCCGTCCTCAACGCGGTGCTGATCCCGGTCTTCGAGCAGCTGCATCCGGGAAGCGGATACCTGGTGAGCAGCGCCAGCACCGCCGCCACCGAGATCGGCCTGGTTGTCATCGGGCTGATCGTGCTGCGGCGCCTCGGCGTGGGTGTCCCGGTGTTCCGGCTCAGCTGGCGGATCGTGCCCCCCGCTCTGCTGATGGGCGGCTTCCTGCTGCTCGTCCACCCCCAGGGGCGGATCGGCACCGTCGGCTTCACGATCGTCGCCGGGGCGATCTACCTCGCCGCCCTCTGGCTCACCCGCGCCGCCGACGCCGGTGAGCGGCAACTGCTGCGCCGCGCGTTGCGGTGGGGCTGACCGGATCGCTTCGCGACCGCTCCCGAGGCCGCCGCTGCGCGGCTACGGGCCGGCGACGGATGCCGCCGGGGTCGGGGTGGCCACCTGGGTGGACGGTGCCGCAGACGGTGCGGCGGCGTTGGACGGGACGTCCTGGCCGCCGGGGGCGAACTCCGACCAGCTCGTCTGCCAGTCGCCCTCGCCGTCGGAGTACGAGGCCTCCAGCACACTGCCGACGACCTGGACCGGGTCGCCGACCTGGCTCCAGTTGTAGTAGGTGGTGGCGTTGACGGTGCTCAGATTGATGCAGCCGTGCGAGCTGTTGGTGGCGCCGTACGGATACAGGCTGCAGCTGGTGCCATAGCAGACCCACGGCGCCGCGTGGATGAAGTACCCGTCGCTGGAGACGGCGGTGTCGTCGTAGACGGCCTCGTTGTAGTACTCCGAGCCGCCCGGGGTGCAGGCGGCAGTGGTGTGAAACGTGGGACAGGACTGCATCTGCACGACCGGGTCGTGGTAGAGGACCACCAGGATGCCGCCGATGGTGTCGAAGCCGGGCTTGCCGGTGTTGGCCGGCCAGCTGTCGATGAGCTGTCCGGTGGTGGCGGAATCGCCGTTGTAGACCTGCACGGTGCGGGTCTGGGTGTTGACGAGGGTGAGGTGCGCGGCTCCGATGCTGAAGCTCTCACTCCAGTCGCCCAGGCCCCAGTAGCCGTTGCCGGCGTCGACCCCGTTGAGCTCGGCGTCGACCGTCACGGTGGTCCCGCTCACCCAGTAGCTCTCGGGGCGGTAGTGGACGTCCTCGTTGTCGAACCAGTACCAGCCTCCCGGCTGCGGCGGGTTGCTGACCACCGCGATATGGGCGATGATCGCGGGCTGGTCCGCCGCCGGGATCGGCACGTTGAACTCGAGTTCGATCGGCATGGCCACCCCGACGGTTTCGCCATTGCCGACGTACAGCACTGTGCTCAGCAGGCGCTTGGCGCTCGTGATGGTGTGGAAGGCGGAGGTCGCGACCGTCTCAGCACCGGCGGCACTCACCGCGGTGGCGGTGACCGTGTAGGCGGCGTTGAGGTCGAGGCCCCCCGCATACGCCCACTCCGTGTTGCCGTTGGAGACCACCCAGGCGAGCGGGTGGCTGTCACCGTTCTCCAGAACCGCCACCGAGCTCAACGTGGCGTTCTGGGCGGTGACCTGGATGGTGGCGTCGAGACCGACCCCGGTGGCCCCGTCGGCCGGCGTCACGCTCACCGAAGGCGGGCCCGAAACGGCCAGCTGGCCACTCGGTGTCGCAGTGGGTCGCGCGGTCGCGGTCGCGCTCGGCGAGGCCGCCGGTGCCAGGCTGCACCCGCCCATCGCGATGGCCACGGCTCCGAGCGCGATCGCCCACCCGCGACGGCTCACCGCTGCACGCGACACTCTCATCAGCGTATGACGCCCTGGTCGGAGATGATGGCTGACCTCATCGGGTGCGCCGCACCTGGCGCGACCTGCTTCCCTAGGTTAACGCCGCCGGTCCGCCCGCCGGTTACCTTCAATTCGAGCGACGACCTCGGGGCACACCAGATCAGGTCAAACGCTCCAGAATCATGGCCATCCCCATCCCACCACCCACGCACATGGTCTCCAGGCCGATCTGACCGCCGCTGGTCGCCAAACCGTTGAGCAGGGTGCACAGGATGCGCGCCCCGGTCATGCCGAAGGGGTGGCCGAGGGCGATGGAGCCTCCCCGGGCGTTGAGCCGGTCGTCGAAGGGATCGATCCCGAGACCGCGCGCGGAGGGGATGACCTGAGCGGCGAACGCCTCATTGATCTCCACCAGGTCGACGTCGCCCAAGGTCATGCCGGCGCGGGCCAGCGCCTGGCGGGAGGCGTCGATGGGCCCGAGTCCCATCCGCTCCGGCTGCAGCGCCGAGAGACCGGTGGCGACGATCCGCGCGAGCGGCGGGATGCCGAGCTCCCGCGCCCTGGTGTCGCTCATCACGACCACCGCCGCCGCACCGTCGTTGAGGGGGCACGAATTGCCGGCGGTGACGCGGCCGCCCTCCCGGAAGGCGGGTTCGAGAGCGGCCAGCTTCTCCAGCGAGGTGTTGCGGCGCGGGCCGTCGTCGGCGCTCATCACCCGCCCGTCCCCGAGCGGCACGGGCACGATCTCGCGCTCAAAGAAGCCGGCGTCCTGGGCCGCGACCGCGCGTTCCTGGGAGCGCAGCCCGAAGCGGTCCATCTCCTCCCGCGTGATCTGCTCGCGCTCGGCCACGATCTCGGCGGTGTCACCCATCTGGATGTAGATGTCGGGGTAGCCGTGAGGGTTGCCCGGCTCCAGCCTCGGGTTCCGGCATGTCGGGATGTCGCTGGTGCCGTACTGGTACCGCGTGGTCGACTCGACGCCCACGGAGAGAAATACGTCGCCCTCCCCGGCGCGGATCGCGTGCGCCGCCATCCGGGTCGACTGCAGCGAGGAAGCGCAGTAGCGGGTGACGGTGGTTCCGGGCACGTTGAGCCTGGTCAGGATGGAGACGATCCGTCCGAGGTTGAATCCCTGCTCGCCCCCCGGCAGACCGCATCCGCAGATGAGGTCGTCGATGCCCCCCCGGTCGAGGGTGGGCAGCCGGTCGAGCACCCGCTCGACCACGAACGCGGCCAGGTCGTCGGGCCGCCAGCCGGTGAGCGATCCCTTGAACGCCCGGCCGATGGGGGAGCGGCCGAAGGCGACGACGACGGGCTCAGGCATCGCTCCCCGCCCGGCCGGCAGGAGCCATGATCTCCGCCAGCTGCGCCGGGCTGATGTTGGCACCCGAGCAGATCAGCGCCACCCGGCGTCCCTGGAGCCGCGGCGCCAGGGCGGGGTCCAGGGCGGCGGCCAGGGGCGCGGCGCCGGCCGGTTCCACCAGGGTCCTGGTCTTCTCGATCATGAGCCGGGTGGCGCGGAGCAGCTCCCGATCCTCGATCACGACGAAGTCGGCGAGCAGCTCGCCCATGATCCGCTGGGGCAGCTCGAAGGCGGTGCCGGTGGCGACCCCTTCGGCGGTGGTGGTGTTGGCCCGCTCCACCATCTCCTGCGCTTGCCACGAGTCGTGTGCAGCCGGTGACTGGGCCGCCTGCACGCAGATCACCTCGATCGTGGGGTTCACCGCCCGAGCCACGATGCAAGCTCCCGAGGCTCCCGAACCGCCACCCACCGGGACCAGGATGACGTCGATGCCGGGCTGGTCCTCGAGCAGCTCCAGGGTGGACGTCGCGACGCCCGCGATCAGATCCGGTTCGTTGCCGGCGTGGATGTAGCGGAGGCCCCGCTCCTGCGCGAGCGCCTCGCAATGCGCGCGCGCCTCGTCGAAGGCGCGGCCGATGCAGATCACCTCCGCGCCGAGGTCGCGCATCGCCTCGACCTTCACGGGGTTGGCGTGCTCTGGCACGCAGATGGTGGCGGCGATGCCGAAGAGACGGGCGCCATACGCGACCGATTGGCCGTGGTTGCCCGTGGAGGCGGTGATCACGCCCCGCCGCCGGCTGTCCGGGTCGAGCCGGCTGGTCAAGTTGATCCCGCCGCGGACCTTGAAGGCGCCGGTGGGGAGGAGGTTCTCGTGCTTAACCCAGATCTGCGCGTCGACCATCCGGTCGAGGGCCGGGTAGGAGCGGAGCGGAGACCGCGGCAGGTGGTCCCGGATCCGGGTGCGAGCGGCCAGGACGTCTGCGAGGGTGGGGGGTTGGAGCGTCATCCCCGCGAAGTTACCAGTCTGGGCCCGCCCGTTGCCCACCCCGGCGGCGGGAGCTGGGGCTCACGCGATGGCGATGCGGAGGAAGTCGAAGGAGGCTCCGGCGACCTCCTCCCATCCCTCCTGATTGCAGATGAGGTGGCTGCGACCGGGGAAGGCCTGGAAGCGCGTCAGCCCGGACGACCGGCGGTATCGCCTCGCGTTGCGCCGCACTGCCGGGAGCGGGCAGAGGTGGTCGGCGTCGCCCGCGATCAGGAGGAGCGGCACGTGCTCACGCCCGAAGTGGACCCGGCCGCTCCGGGTCAGCGTGCTCCGCGGCACGTTTCGACTCTCCGGGACGACGTATGCCTCGAACGCCCGGTCGCTCGCCTCCCGGCTCATGGTGTTGCAGAAGGTGTAGTGGAAGCGCTCCGGCGTCATGATCACCGGCCGGTTGCCGGCGAGGGGGTTGACGTGCGGGAGGTTGGCCCGGAAGAAGTGCGGATCGAGGGAGATGACGCCGAGCGGCGGCGCCGAGCTGATCGCCACCCCGGCCCGGACCAGCCCGTCGTTCACCAATCTCTGGACCACCAGGCCTCCCACCGAGTGTCCGACGACGAGCGGGGGCTCTGGGAGGGTGCGGATGACGTCCGCGAAGTGCTGGACGACCTCGCCGAAGGTGAGCCTGCCCAGCCTTGGGTCGACGTGGCGGCGCAGCTCCGCCGGCTCCCCATCGTGGTACGGCCAGGACGGGACGACAGTCGCAAAGCCGGCGGCTTCCGCCCGTTCGACCCACGGCTCCCAGCTCCTGGCATTCATGTACATGCCGTGGGCAAAGAGCAGCGTCGGGCGGGCTCCAGCCATGGCCAGGCAATCTAGCACGGGGTGGCCGGCACCCCCCGCGCAGTCAGATGCGCGCTGCCCACACAGCTACGGCTTGAATTAACCTGGAGAGGGAGCCTTCGCGCGAGCCACGGTCCGTCTTCCAGGGAGAGCCAGGTCCTGCCCTCCAAGCCCACCCACCCCATAGGGAGAGCCCGATGACGACAGCCTTCGAGACGGTGCGGTCGGCCGATGGGACGCAGATCGCCTTTGAGCGGAGCGGCGACGGCCATCCCCTGGTCCTCATCGGGGGCGCCTTCAGCAACCGCGCCGTTGCCCGTGGCCTCGCGCACGTCCTGGCCCCGCACTTCACGGTGGTCACCTACGACCGGCGCGGCCGTGGTGACAGCGGCGACTCCGACCGTTACGCGGTCGAGCGCGAGGTCGAGGACCTCACCGCCGTGATCGAGAGCGTGGGAGGGCGAGCCGGCGTCTTCGGCCACTCCTCGGGGGCCATCCTCGCCCTGGAGGCGGCCCGCGCGGGGGCGCCCATCAGCGCGGTGGCGGCCTATGAGCCGCCCTACATCCCCGAGGGATTCCACCGTCCCGCGGCCGACCTCGCCGCCCGGCTGCGGGCCCTCATCGTGGCCGACCGCGGCGAGGATGCGGTGGTGCTCTTCCAGACCGAGGCCATCGGGATCCCGGCGGCCGCCGTCGAGGGTTTCCGGCACACCGAGATGTGGCCGGGCCTGGTCGCTGTGGCCCACACCCTGCCGTACGACATGGAGATCGCGGGCCCGGGCAACGTCCTGCCCTCGGAGAGACTGGCCGCGATCTCGGTACCCACCCTGGTCATCGTCGGGACGGCCAGCATGCCCTGGATGCTCCCCGGCACGCGTGCGGCCGCGGCGGCCATCCCCGGGGCCCGCCACCTGGAGCTGGCCGGCGAGGATCACGGCACCCCTGGTTCCCACCCCGACGCGCTCCTGCAGCCGCTGGTCGAGTTCTTCGCCTGAGCGGGTGCTGACGGGCGGCTGACCGGGTTGCTCAGTGCCTCCGGGGTGCGCCTTCTCCGTGACCGGATCCGGACCCGATCATCACCTGACGCACGCTCACCGAGCTTCCGGGGCTGGAGGATGATGGGAGGGTCGCATCCAACCCTGCCAGGCTGAGGAGTCGCCCATGGCTCGCCCGATCCAGAGCACCATGCAGGAGGTGCCGCTCACCATCACCGACATCTTCCGGCGAGCCACCAGCCTCTTCCCGGCCAGTCAGGTGGTGACCTTCGAGGGGGGCAGCTCGCGTCGCGCCGACCTCGCCGCCGTCACCGAACGGGTGGCCCGCCTGGCCGCTGGGCTCCGCTATCTCGGCATCAAGCCGGGCGATCGGGTGGGCACCTTCTGCTGGAACCATCAGGAGCACCTGGAGGCCTACTTCGCGGTGCCGCTGCTCGGGGCCGTGCTGCACACGCTCAACGTCCGGCTCTCGCCGGCGCAGCTCGCCTACGTCATCAACAGCGGCGGCGACCGAGTGGTGATCGTCGACGCCGGTTTGGCACCCCTCTTCGCCGCCATCCGGCCGCAGCTGACGACGGTGGAGAAGGTCGTCGTGGTGGGGCGTGCCGACACCGCGGGATTGGGTGTGGCCGTCGACTACGACGAGCTGCTCCAGGGCTCAGCTCCGCTCCTGGCACTGCCGGTGCTGGACGAGCGACAGCCTGCCGCGATGTGTCATACGAGCGGCACGACCGGCGACCCCCGGGGCATCGTCTACAGCCATCGCTCCATCTGGCTGCACTCCCTTGCGATCGTCGCCAACTTCGCCCTCAACGAGCACGACCGGATCGGCCTGATGGTCCCCATGTTCCACGTCAACGGCTGGGGCAAGCCCTACGCCGCCTTCATGTGCGGTGCCGATCTGCTCCTCCCGGAGCGATTCCTGCAGCCCGAGCCGCTGCTCGCGTTCGTGGCGGCCGAGCGGCCCACCGTCGTCGTCGGAGTGCCGACCATCTTCCAGGGGCTGCTGATGGCGGCCCAAGCCGCCGGTACGGAGCTCGACTTCATCCGTCTGGGGATCTGCGGCGGCTCCGCGGTGCCGACCACCCTGATGCAGGCCTACCAGCCGTGGTTCCCCCTCATCCAGGCGTGGGGGATGACCGAGACCTCGCCGCTCGGGATGGTCGCCTTCCCACCGAGGGGAGTGGTCGAGGGCGACTCCTCGTATTGGTACTACCGGTCAAAGACCGGCCGCCCGGTGGCCGGGGTCGAGGTGCGCCTGATCGGGGACGGTGGCACCCCGCTGCCATGGGATGGCAAGTCGGTGGGGGAGGTCGAGGTCCGCGGGCCGTGGATCGCGAGCTCCCACCTCGGCGGCGTGGGCCGCGAGCGGTTCCACGACGGCTGGCTGCGCACCGGCGACGTGGGCACCGTGGATGAGCTCGGCTACGTCCAGATCTCCGATCGGACCAAGGACATCATCAAGTCCGGAGGGGAGTGGATCAGCTCGATGGAGTTGGAGAACCAGCTGCTGGCCCACCCCGCCGTGCTGGACGCTGCCGTGGTGGGCATCCCCGACGAGCGCTGGGGGGAGCGGCCCCTCGCCGTGCTCGCGTTCCGGCCCGGGCACTCCGTCGAACCCGAGGAACTGCGCCAGTTCCTGACCGGGAAGGTGCCGTCCTTCTGGCTGCCCGAGTCCTGGGCCGTCGTGCTCGCCATCCCCAAGACGTCGGTGGGCAAGCAGGACAAGAAGGCGATCCGCCAGATCCAGGCCGAGGGGAGGTTGGAGGTCCGCCACCTGGTGCGTGTCGAGGCAGTCTGGGCCGATCGCCTCCGCGGGCCCAAGGGCGGGCGCTAGGTAGGGCCGTCGGTGGCTGCCGTGCCCGAGGCGCACCGAGGCCGTCACCTCGTCAGGCGGTGACGAAATCGATCCCGGGCAATCACGCCGGCTCGATGAGTCTGCCGTTTCTTGACAGGTTCGGGTCAGTGCACGCGGCAAGGTTGAAACAGCACGGCCGTCGCTTCCCGCTGCTCATCTTGGAGATGCTCACCTCCACCCGTCGTTTGCGCGTTTCAGGGTTCTGGGTCGCATTGACCCAGCGAACCCATTCCCAACGCGCCATCGGCGTGATGTCCTTCCACAGGTCTTGGATCCTCTCAGGGGCAGTTGCCAGTGCGGTCGCGAGATCCTGCGGCACGTTCGGCTCCGGCCAGTCCTTGAGTGGCGCGATTTCGAGCGTCGCGGTGTCGCCCGCGCCCAGAGCGGCGGTCCGCTGCAGTCCCCGATCGATCTCGACCCAGTGGCCGGAGCAGCCGTCCGGTTCCAACACCGTCTGGAACCCATGGCCCTTGATCGTTCCCCGTACCGCCACCTGCCCGCGTGACGGCAGTCTCGCGCTGGCTTCCTCGGGCAAGCGCAGCACGGTCCGCTGGCCGATCGTGTACAGCGCGGCGTCAAAACGGATGGGCGGCACGTCAGTGGGGTGACCCATGGTGGTCACACATTCTTGCAGCCCGGACACTGGTCCGCGCACCTCGCCAGCTAGCCGATCCCTGCGGCCTCCAGCCCGATCTGGTGGAGAAGGCCGTTGCTCGACACGCCCGCCCCACCCACCGGTGAGTCCCCGCTCCGGTCGGTGAAGCGCCCACCGGCCTCCTCGACGATGAGTGCGAGGGCGGCGAAATCCCACAGGTTGGCTCGCGACGACCAGCCGATGTCGGCCGTGCCCCGGGCCACCGAGAGGTGGGAGAGCGAGTTGCCCATGCCGCGGCTGTCCCAGCAGCGCCCGGCCAGCGCGCGCAGTCGATCGTCCTGCCCGATGCGAACGAATCCGGACACACTGGTGTGGGCGAGCATCGCCGCATCCACCCGGTCGATGGCGGAGACGTGGATCGGCTTGCCGTCGACGGTCGCCCCCTCCCCCCGCGCCGCGGCGTAGCGCTGCCCGAGGGCCGGGACCGAGGCGATCGCGCAGACCGTGACCCCATCCCGCTGGAGCGCGATCAGGCAGGCCCAGGTCTCGTAGCCCCGGATGAAGCTGCGGGTCCCGTCGATGGGGTCGATCACCCAGCGGGTCCCCGAGGTGTTGGCGAAGTCGCCGCCGAACTCCTCGCCGACCACCCGTTCCGAGGGGCGGTTGACCCGGACCTGCTCGCGGATCAGCTCCTCGATCTGCCGGCCCGCCTCGGTGACCTCGGTGAGGTCGGGCTTGCGTTCGACGCGGAGGTCGAGGCTGCGCCACCGGCTCATGGCGATCGCGTCGGCCATGTCGGCCATGCCGTGGGCAAATTGGAGATCAGGGTTCATGGGCTCAACCGTAGCAGCCACCCCGCCGGGCCGGGGGGCGGTGCCGGTAAGCTTTTGCTGCCCATACCATCCAGAGAGAGGACCTGCCCGATGGCACACCGCAAGCTCCCGATTCTCGACCCTGCCGGTTTCGTCGTCCTGGGCCCACATCGGGGCCCCTCGATCCCTCCCGCCGAATGGAACGGCCTGGAGTTCATCGACTGGAAGTCCGGCGGCGACACCAACTTCGCGCCGCTGGCCTCCGCCCTCGGCGAGATGGAGTGCCACGGGTTCTGGGACCACGGCAAGCCCGACAAGGACGGCATCTGGACCAAGAACCAGGAGATCGCGCCCTCGCTGGTCCGCTACGTCGAGCAGATCGGGGCACGCTATGGCCGGGTGAGGGTGATCGAGCTCAACCCGAGCGACGAGGCCACGGCGCTCCGCCAGCTTCATCTCGACGACAACAACCGGCTGAATCCCGACGGTGAGGGCTGGGTCGTCCGCGCCTGGCTGGAGTTGGACGCACCCCCCGGCTCGACCTTCATCCTGCGCGAGCAGAAGGACGACCCCGCCACCGAAAGCCGGATCCCTCTGCGACCCGGGATGCAGATGGTGATCGACACCGAGCGGCTCTGGCATGTGGTCCACAACCCAGGGCCCAAGCCTCGACACGCGCTGATCACATCCTTCGAGTCCGGGGATGCCCTCCAGGCGTGGATCGACAGTCAACTCCCCGTCGAGGTGGCCGCCCGGTAGTCGCACGCCGCGACCGCGGGCGCGATGGTGACGTCGCTCCCGCGGTCGCGAGGCTCAGCCTCGGGCGGTGCCCGCACAGCCGGCGCAGGTGCCGGAGAACTCGAGGTGGTGGGAGACGTCGACGAAGCCGGCGTCCATCGCGACCCGCTCCGCCCAGCGCCAGACCACGGTGTCCTCCACCTCCACGGTGCGGCCGCATCGGCGGCAGACCAGGTGGTGGTGGTGCTTGGCGGTGTCGCAGTGGCGATAGAGGAGCTCGCCGCCGTCTGAGCGCAGCGAGTCGATGAGGCCGGCCGCGGCCAGGGCGCGCAGCTGCTGGTACACGGTGGTCAATCCCACCCGCTCCCCTCGGGATCGGAGGGCGGCATGGAGCTCCTGGGCGCTCCGGAATTGGTCGGTCTCGGCGAGCACCCCGGAGAGGGCGCGCTTCTGCCGGGTCGATCGGATGTCCGCGGCAGGACGGGCGGCCGGGAGGGGAGAGCCGAGCGCAGGCAGAGGGGAGCTGGTGCCAGGTCCCGCCGGCGGCTTGCTATCTGGAACCATACCGGATAAACTCAGTAACTGCATCCATTACCGATAAGCCTACCACGGCCGTGGAGACGATGATGACGGCAGTCGCGGGGCGCCGGGGCGCCCGGGTTCTCACCACCGCCCGCGTGGCCCTGACGGCCGCGGCCCTGCTCGCCGCCGCCAGTGCCGCCGGCTGCGGAACCGGGTCGGCGCCGGACCCCGGCCGGATCGCCGCGGTCGGCGCCGAGAACGAGTACGCCAACGTCATCTCCCAGATCGGAGGGCAGTACGTGTCGGTGACCGCGATCATGAGCAACCCCAACACCGACCCGCACACCTTCGAGGCCAGCCAGCAGGTGTCGAGCGAGGTGAGCGCCGCGCAGCTGGTGGTCCAGAACGGGGTCGGCTACGACACCTTCATGAACACCATCGAGGCGGCCTCCCCCAGCTCGTCGCGCAAGGTGATCGACGTGCAGGCTCTGCTCGGCCTGCCGGACAGCACCCCGAACCCGCATCTCTGGTACGCGCCAACGACCATGCCCGCGGTCGCCAGGGAGATCGCCAAGGACCTGGGCACCCTGGCCCCCGCGCACGCCGCCTACTTCAACGCCCAGGTGGCCACCTTCGACAGCTCCCTGGACACCTGGACCGGCGACATTGCCGCCCTCAAGGCGAGCTATGCCGGGGCTCGGGTTGCGGTCACCGAGCCGGTGCCCGATTACATGCTCCAGGCCGCAGGGCTGGACGACCTCACCCCCTGGCCCTTCCAGGCGGACATCATGAACGGCGTCGACCCGTCGGCCCAGGACCTGAGTCTCGAGCAGGGTTTCTTCACCCAGCACACGGCAAGGCTCTTCTTCTACAACCAGCAGGTGACCGACTCCCTGACCGACTCGCTGCTCGCGCTGGCCCAGCAGAACGGCATCCCCGTGGTCGGCGTCTACGAGACGATGCCCACCCCGGGGTACGACTACCAGACTTGGATGACCGCCGAGGTCACCGCCGCGCAGAGGGCGCTGGCGGATGGCGTCTCGACGACCAGGCTGTGACCGCCCCGCCCCCGGGCACCGGCGCCGACGGCCCGATCCTGAGCGTGGACGGCGTCAGCGTCTGGCTGACCGGGCGCGAGGTGCTCCACGACGTCCGTTTCCGGATCATGCCGGGCGAGTTCAACGGTCTGATCGGGCCCAACGGGGCGGGCAAGACGACCCTCTTCCGGGTCATCCTCGGCCTCCAGGCGGCGACGGCCGGAAGCGTGCTGGTGGGCGGACGCCCTCTCGACCGGCGCAACCCCATCATCGGCTACGTCCCCCAGAAGGTCTTCTTCGATCCCGACATGCCACTCCGCGCGCGCGACGTGGTGGGCCTCGGTCTTGACGGGCACCGGCTCGGGATACCGCTCGGCTGGTCCCGGCGCCGCCAGGCCGTGGACGCGATGCTCGACGCGGTGGACGCGCACCACCTCGCCGACGCCCGCGTGGGCAACCTCTCGGGGGGCGAGCAGCAGCGCGTGCTCATCGCGCACGCGCTGATCAGCCGTCCCCGCCTCCTCCTCCTTGACGAGCCGCTCGCCAACCTCGACATCCGCGCCGAGGGTGAGGTCGTCGCCCTGCTCGCGCGCATCGCCCGGGAGCAGCGCATCGCCGTCCTCATCTCAGCTCACGACGTCAACCCGCTGCTCCCGGTCATGGACCGGCTCGTCTACGTCGCAGCGGGCAAGACGGCGAGCGGGTCCACGGAGGAGGTGATCCGCGCCGAGGTGCTGTCCGCCCTCTATGGCCAGCACGTCGACGTCCTCCGCGTCCACGGCCGCATCCTGGTGGTGGCCGGGGCCGAGGGACCGTCCGGGGTCACGGTCGAGGAGACCGACGGGGCCGCGCTCGCCCCCGGCATCGTCTCGCTCCGATGAGCCGGGTTCTCAACGCGCTGTTCGCGCCCGGTTTCTTCGGGAGCGGCCCGGTGCGCGCTGCGGTGGTGGTGGGGGCGGTCGTGGCCGTGGTCACCGGGGCCGTCGGTGTTTTCACCGTCATCCGGGGCCAGTCCTTCGCTGGGCACGCCCTGGGGGAGGTCGGCTCGGCGGGGGGCTCGCTCGCCTTCCTGAGCGGGACCAACCCGCTATGGGGCTTCATGGGGGTCGCGGTGGTGGCCGCGGGGCTCATGGAGGTGCTCGGGCTGCACCGGCCCCGATCTCGCGACCTCGCGACCGGTCTGGTCCTTGGGGCCGGGCTCGGCTGCGCGGCGCTCTTCCTCTACCTCGATGCCACCTCCACGACCAGCACCGGGGTGACCGTGACCATCCTGTTCGGCTCCCTCTTCGCGGTCAGCCAGCCGGTGCTCCCCAGCGTCGTCGCGCTGAGTGCCGCCGTCCTGGTGGTGATCGCGAGCTGCTACCGGATGCTGCTGCTCACGTCGCTCAGCCCGGATCTGGCAGCGGCCCGCGGTGTGCCGGTGCGCGCCGTCGCCATCGCCTACCTCGTGATCATGGCCGTGGCGGTCTCGCTGGCCGCCGAGACCATCGGCGCCATCCTCGCCACGGCGCTCCTGGTCGGCCCGCCCGCCACCGCGCTGCGGCTCACCAAGCGACCGGGCGGGGCGATGGTCGTCGCCGGGCTCGTCGGTGTTGCCGCCGTCTGGATCGGGATCGTGCTCGCCTACGACAGCTACTACTGGCCACCCGTCGACCATGGCTGGCCGGTCAGCTTCTTCGTGGTCGCCATGGTCTTCGTCCTCTACCTGGGTGCGGGGGTGGTGGCGGCGCTCGGCCGGGCGCGCCGGACCCGTCACGTGGCCGCTCCACCCGCGATGCGCGAGAGCGGCTGCGAGCCGCACGTCGACGCGGACGCCGCCTAGGCGAGGGGCAGGTCGGATGTTCTCGGGCTTCATGGTCAACACCTGGATCGCCGCGACCATGGTGGCGGTGATCGCCGGCGTGGTCGGATTCTTTGTCGTGCTCCGAGGCTCCGCGTTCGCCGCCCACGCCATCCCGCACGGCTCCTTCGGCGGGGCGGCCGGGGCCGTCCTCATCGGGGCCAACACCATCCTCGGCCTGGGCATCTTCGCGGTCGGCGGTGCCCTGGGCATCGGCTGGCTCAGCCGGCGCGGCCGTCACGACGTGGCCACCGCGCTTGCCCTGGTCCTGATGCTCGGGTTGGGGGCGCTCTTCCTCTCCTTCAGCGTCGAGTACGCGCCCGCGGTCTACTCGCTGCTCTTCGGTGAGGTGCTGGGCATCCCCGCCTACGACTTGCTGCCGATGGCGGGACTGGGTCTCGCGTGCGTCCTCGCCGTTCTCGTCCTCTACCGGCCCCTGCTGCTGACCTCGATCACCCCCGAGGTGGCGGAGGCGCGCGGGGTGAGGCCCGGGCGGATCGAGACCGCCTTCCTGCTCGTCGTGGCCCTCGCCGCCACCATGACCGTGCCGGTGGTGGGGGTGCTCCTGATGTTCAGCCTGATGATCGGCCCCGCCGCCGCCGCCCGCACCTTCACGAGCAGCCCGAGCCGGGCCATCGCGCTCTCGGTGGCGATCGCCCTCGCCATCGTCTGGTTCGGGATCGCCATCGCGTACGTCACCAACTACCCGGTCGGCTTCTTCGTCGGTACGCTCGGGGCGGTCTCATACGGTTTCGCCCGCCTCTGGACGGCGTGGCGACGGGGCCGGGCGGCGCGCCCCTCGCCCGGGGGCCACGCCGTCCGGCTCGAGCTCACAGCTCCGCAACTGCCGGCAGCACCTCGCGGCCGATGATCTCCAGCGGGGTGATCCGCCACACGTCCTGGACGCGGCCGTGGGCCACGGAGAAGCCGCGCCGGTGCAGGTCGCGCAGGTCCTCCACGATCTGGCCGACCCGCTCGCCCCGGGCGCCGACGTCGAAGGTGTAGCCCACCGTCTTCTCGATCTCGTCGTAGTCGCGGCCCTCACGCTCGCAGTGCTCTCGGAGCACGTCCAGCTTGTGGTCCAGCTCGGGGCTGGGAAAGAGGTTGCAGGCCTGGGCGTAGCGGGCCACCAGGCGGAGCGTCTTGCGCTCCCCGGCGCCGCCGATGAGGATCGGGGGGTGGGGCCGGCTCAGCGCCTGCGGCGAGTTGAGGGTGCGCTCCGCCTTGACGTGCGTGCCGGTGAACGGACCGTCGTCGCCGCTCCACATCTGCAGGCAGATCCGGACCGCGTCCTCGAGCAGCTCGAACCTCTCCTTGATCGGCGGGAAGTAAAGCCCCAGGCCGCGCGCCTCCTCCTCGTTCCAGGCGGCGCCGATGCCGAGCATGGCCCGGCCCCCGGAGAGGACGTCGAGGGTGGTGACCGCCTTGGCGAGCAGGCCCGGCTGGCGGTAGACGACCCCGGTCACCAGGGTCAGCAGCTTGACCCGCGCGGTGTGCGCCGCCAGGAATCCCAGCGTGGTGTAGGCCTCCAGCATCTCGTGCTCCGGGGGCCCGATGTGCCCGATCTGGAAGAAGTGGTCCATCACGCTCACCCGGTCGAAGCCTGCCTCCTCGGCCGCCTGGCCGACCCGGGCCAGGTCGTGGCCGAGGCTGTCCGGCCCGCCGGGCCAGGTGAAGTCCGGGATGTGCAGACCCAGCTTCATGGCGCTGAACCTCCTGTGGCGAGAGCGGCGGCGTGGGCGGCGAAAAGCCGCGCGGCGAGGGCTGGATCGACGTTGCCCCCGGATAGCACCACGGCGGTGCGGGAACCGGCAGGGGAGGGGGGGATCCGCCCGGCCAGGAGCGCCGCCACCCCGACCGCCCCGGAGGGCTCGACCACCAGGTGGAGCCGGGTCCAGACCGCGAGCATCGCCTGCTCCATCTCCGCCTCGGTGACGGTCACCACCTCGTCGACAAGGCGGCGCTGGACGATGACCTCGAAGCCGCGGTCGCCGATGCTCAGGCTGCGCAGCCCGTCGGCGATGGTCGCGGGCGCCACGGCGAGGCGCTCGTGCCGGCCGCTCCGCATCGAGGCGGTGGCGTCCGCCGCCAGCTCGGGCTCCACCCCGATGACCCGGATCTCGGGCCGGGCTGCCTTGATCGCGAGGGCGCAGCCGGAGATGAGGCCGCCTCCTCCGACGGGACAGACCACCGTGCCGAGGTCGGTCAGGTCGTCGAGCAGCTCGAGGCCGATGGTCCCCTGGCCGTGGATGGTCTCCCAGGCGTCGAAGGGGTGGATCATCGCCAGCCCGGTGCGCTCCTGCAGCTCGCGGGCGCGCTCCTCGCGGTTGGCACCGGTCACTCCCTCGGTCACCACCCGGGCACCGAGAGCTCGCACCGCGGCCACCTTGATCGGGTTCGAGCCGTCGGGCATGACCACGGTGCAGTCGAGACCGAGGGTGCGAGCGGCCAGGGCCACCGCCTGGCCGTGGTTGCCCGAGCTGACCGTGATCACGCCGCGCGCATCCGGTGAGCTGCCGAGCAGCGCGAGGGCGGCGTTGAAGGCGCCCCGCACCTTGAAGGAGCCGGTCGGCTGGAGCATCTCCGGCTTGACGACCACGGCCGCGGCCAGCTCCTCAGCCGGGAGCGCGGGCGTGCGGCGCACGTGGCCGGCAATGCGCGATGCCGCCACGCGGACCGCGGCGCCGTGCTCGGTGAGGAAGCCGTCGTCGTCGCCCAGCTCTGCCACCGCCTCAGGAGGGGTCGTCACCCCATGAGGCTACCCGCACGACCCTCCCTTCTGCTCGCAGCCGGGGCCCGCGTCTCCCGAGGGGGTGGTGGGTCAGCTGCTCGCACCGGCCGATCACCGGCCAGCCGGCTGCTTGTCCGCCCACCAACCCGACGGGACCGGTCTGGATCAGTACCCGGGTACGACGGCGGCCGCCGACGGGGTGGCCGTGGAGCCGCTGCCGAGGGACGGCGTCGCGACGAACCACACGCCCCCCTTGCCCTCGCCGTTGGCCTGATCGGCGCCGCTGTCACCGGCGTAGCGGTACAGCGGGTGTCCTTCGTACTCGACCTGGCGTCCATTCCCCGTCGTCGCGGTGGTCAGGCTCCCGGACAGCGAGGAGGCGCTGGTGGGCTGCCCGGAGGCGAGCACGAGCGGCGGCCAGGTGCCGGCGCATCCGCCGGTGCAGCTCGCGGTGGTCGAGGTGTCGTCGGTGTTGTAGTAGAGGGTGTAGCCATCGGGTTCGGTGAGGACCTGCTCGGAGCTGCCGCTCACCGCCGCCATCCCCACCTTGACCGTCGAGGTGGCCCCGGAGGGGCTGTTGCTTCCAGCCGCCGCTGCGGTCGCCGGAGGGTTGCCGCCTCCGCTCGATGCCGACGTCGATCCGCAGGCGGCGACCAGGACGACGGCGGCGCCGGCTCCGACGAGCCGGGCGAGCTCTCGGTGGTGAACGAAGACGCCCAGGTGGCGCCAGGGGCCGCGCGGATCACCCCTTCGGTCGGGCTGGAGGATGGACCCGGAGGGGGGCCCGTTCGGTGCTGGTGCGTTCATGATGTTCTCCGCTGGTCACCTCCGGCGAGCGCGCCCGCCTCGGTGAGGACCGTTCCGATGCCCATGACACGACCGCTCGGACCCCGCGGTTCATCCGCCGATGAACGGGGGACGTTCGCGGAGCGTGGTGGAGGTGTGCAGCCCACCGCCCCTTGGAGTGAGCGGATCGCCGTGAGCGCCGATTCCGGCGAGACCTTCGTGGCCGCACTGTGGGATGAGCATGGAGACGCGCTGCTCGGATACGTCACCCGGCTGGTCGGGGACTCGGGGCGGGCCGAGGACATCGTGCAGGAGGTCATGCTGCGGGCCTGGCGGCATGCCGGCAGCCTCGACGCCGAAAGCCGCTCGCTGCGACCCTGGCTGTTCACGGTCGCCGGGCACCTGGCCGCCGACCACCATCGCGCCCGGCGCAGCCGGCCCGAGGTCCTCGGTGCCGAGGCGCTCGATCACCGGTCGGTGGGCGACGGCATCGACCGTGCCGTGGACGCGTGGGAGGTGAAGGCGGCCTTCGGCGCACTCAGCCAGGAGCACCGCGGGGTGCTCCTGGAGACCTACTACCGTGGGCGCAGCGTCGCCGAGGCGGCGACGGCCCTGGGCGTCCCGGAGGGAACCGTGAAGTCCCGCACCTACTACGCGCTCCGCGCCCTGCGCCTGGCGCTGGAGGAAAGGGGGTGGAGACCATGAACGACGGCTGCGGCGAGCGCCGGATCGCGCTCGGTGCGTACGCGCTGGGTGCGCTCGAGCCGGAGGAGCGCGCCGCCATCGAGATCCACCTGGCCGGCTGCGCCGGATGCAGGGAGGAGCTGGCCGGGCTGGTCGGAATGACCGCGATGCTCGGTCGCCTGAGCCAGACGGAGGCGCTCGCCGCCGCCACGGGAGCCGCTGTGGCGCCGGAGGTCGGGGCTGAGGCCCCGGCTGGGGTTCGGGTCGGGCCCGCCGACGGATCGCGGCCCTCCCTCCTGGAGCGGACCATCGCGGAGCTGGGCCGGCGGCGCCGGCGGCAGCGGCTGCGCTGGCGCATCGGGGTGGCAACCGGCGCTGCGGCCGTCCTCGCCATGGCGGCGGCGGTGGGCGTGCTGGTCGTCACCCGGCCGGCTCCGGCAGCTCCGGCGGCCGTCGCCGTCGCCCACCTGTCCGGAGCAGATCAGAGCAGTGGGGTCACGGCCAGCGCCGAGCTGTACGCCAAGAGCTGGGGGACCTCCATCCACCTCGACGTCTCCGGGGTCACCCCGGGAGATCAGTGCGAGCTGGTGGCGATCGGGCAGAACGGGGCCCGGCAGGTGGCGGGGACCTGGAAGGTGGGCTACACGGGTGGGGTGGAGATCGACGGGGCCACCGGGATCAGTCCGGGCCAGCTCTCGTCGCTGCAGATCGTCACCACCTCGGGCTCCGAGCTGCTGGCGCTCCAGGGCTGATCCGGGGCTCGAACGGCGATCTGCCTACGCGGATGGCTCCAGCGCCTCCAGGCGCAACTCGAGCGGCGGATGGGTGGCGGCGATGACCCGATCCCAGCCCGACTGGCCCGGCTCCAGCTCCCCGAGCAGGCTGAGCGCGCGATGGAGCGCCTCGCCCCGGCCGGTCGCCGCCACCGCGGCGTCGGTCGCGTACTCCTGGTCTCGCGAAGCGGCGGCGACGATCGGCTGGATGATGAGTCGGACCAGCAGCCAGGCCGGCCAGAGCACCAGCCACCCGACCAGTGCGATGAGCCCGTTGCCCTGCTCGGTGAGCCGGTACGCGGCGTTGTAGAGGACCACCAGGGGCAGACCGCAGCAGCGGATGAGCAGGTCGCCGGTGCCGTCACCCGCCGCCCAATGGTGGAGACCGTGGCAGAGCACCGCATCCAGAACGGCGTCCCCGGCCGGCCCGTCCCCGATCTCGTCGCCGAGGAGGCTGCGACCGATGATCAGATGGCGGGCACACACCCGCACTCGCAGGTCGTCGCCGTCCGCCATCAGCACGAGCGGCAGTGAGGTCAGGCCCAGGTCCGCGGCCTCCACCTCGAGCAAGGGCATCACTCGGGACGCCTCGCGCCGGCTCAGGCGGCGGCAACCGCGGAGCCGTAGCAGCCGCGGCTCGAGCGCCACGCAGGTTGCGAGCAGCGCCAGCGTCACCAGCAGACCCCCACAGAGCGCGGCGAGAAACTGGAGGGGCTCATCGACGACCAGGGAGACGACGCTCGACAGCAGTCCGGCGGCGGCACCCCGCAGGGCGCCACCGGCGATCGAGAGCGCAGCCCCACCCGGACTGGTGCCGCTGCTGCCGACGAGGGCCGCGCTGATCGAGGCGCCGAGGGCGGAGAGGAGCGCGCCGGTGAGGGCATCCGCCACCAGCAGCCAGACCGCGAGCCACACCCCCGACCAGGCGCAGACCAGGGTGACCGCTGCCGCCGCACCGCGCCTGCGGACCCCGGCCGCCATCCAGCCGGCCGGCCCGGGTTGGCCGGACGGACCGCCGGCGCGGGCTGGCGTCGGCGGCGCGCCCAGGGGAGGAGCGCACTCGATGGGGGAGGTCACGCGGGTTCCGCCGACATCGGTGGGAGCACCCGGAGTGTGGCCACGCGCCGGCTGTCGACGATGCTCAGCACCACCGCCTCGCCCGTCGCCAGCTGCTTCATCACGTTGGGATCCACCGTGTGGCGATCGACCGCGCGGACCGACCTCCGGGCGGCCCCGCCGTCGTCCCCCACGGTGCGGGTCACCTGGACGGCTCTCTGGGTCCCGATCACGCGGGCGACCGCCTCGGCGTCGTCGGGACCGATCCGATGGGCGATGACGACGCCGGCACCCAGCAGGGCGCCCCGCAGCGCGTGCCCGGTGCGTGGGTCCGGGAGCTGCTGGGTGCTGACCACCGTGCTGACTCGCGCCTCCCGGGCCTGACGCAGGAGGTCGTTGATCTGCTCGGGATCGTCCAGAGCCGCAAACTCGTCCAGGACCAGCACGGCCGGGGCCGTGTCGGGCTGCCGGAGCCGCTCGAAGGCCGCCTGCTTGAGGTCTTGGATCAATACCCGGGCCATCAGCGCGGTGTCCTGGCTGACCGCCAGGGCGGGCAGGCTGAGGTAGGTGATGCCCGGGGAGGCGAGCGCGGCGCGCAGATCCAGCTGCGGACCTTCGCCGTCGAAGACGGCCCCGTACTCCCCGTGGAGGAGGGCGCCGAGACGGCTGCGCATCCCTTCGAACGCATCGGCGGTGACGCCCCCACGCTTGGCCAGGTCGACCAGGTCGTCGGCCAGTTCCGGGGTGACATCACGGGCGCGATGGGCCAGGCCCGGCATCCGGGTGCGGTCGAGCTCGCGGCGCAGCCGCCGGATGGTCACCGGCTCGCCCAGCCCCTGGAGGATTCCCACCAGGATGGAGATCGTCTCCATGGCGATGACCCGATACACCTGGCCGGCCGGCCCGTGGGTGAAGGCCGAAACCAGCTTGTCCGCGATCTGCGCCCGGCTGCCCACCGCGCAGGGGTTGTAGCCGAGCGTTCCGGGTGCGCCCGGAACCATCTCGCGGTAGTCGAGCCCACGGGCGGCGGCCAACCGCCGGGCCGCGGCGCGCAGGCTCGCCCCCTTGGCGTCGATGAAGAGCAGGGCCACTCCGCAGGCGACCGCCCCCTCCGCAAGTCGTTCGGCCGTGGTCGTCTTCCCGGAACCGGTGAGCCCCAGCAGGCTCACGTGCTGCGCCATGCCCCGCGGGACCGCGATGTCGAAGGGCTTGCGGGTGACGCTCTCGAGGCCGAGCCGGATGTGACCGGCAGGATGCGCGAAGGCGTCAGACCACGGGGGCGGAGGTGGCGTCGCAGCTCGCGGGGCACGGCCAAATGGCGGCATTCGGCGCGGGATCGTCTCACGGTGACCGATCGCTCCGGGAGAGTGCCAATCGCCGCAGTGGACGAGGAGCTGGTCAGCGTTGGGCGATCGGTGCGCTGGCTGCGATCCTGCGCAGCCGGGGCTCGATCAGGTGCTCCAGCCCCCTCGCGGCCACCAGCGTCCGCATCCGCGACACGGCCACTTCGCTGGGGAGGTACCACCAGACGGTGTCGACGTCGCGGTCCACCGCGTACGCGCCGGCGAGCAGGTCGAGCCGGACCGCTCGCTTCGGGGTCAGGTCCAGCTCGACGGCGATCCGGGTGCCGCTGGCGAGCCGCAGGAGGCCGTCCGGAACCCGGCGCTGCCGCTCCCAGCGCCCGCCGGCGCGGGCGGACCGCATGCGGTCCCTGCGCAGCTCCCGCTCGGTCGTCCAGGCACTCCCGGGGTGGGCGGCCAGCAACTCCTCCGAAAGATCAACCAGGGCCACGTTATGGGCGATCCGGGCCAGGTCGAGCGAGGCCGGCGCCAGGTCGCAGCCGGCGAGCCGGGTGCCCGCCGGTGTGGCGCGCACCACGGGCGGGGCCGCCACCAGCACCCGCTCCCTGACCAGCAGTCCGGCGGCATCCAGCCCGCGGAGCCGGCGGAGCGCCGGCGGAGTGGAGGGGAAGAAGCGCGCGGCGAGCTGGTCGGGGGTGACCATGCCGTGGCGCACGGTGAAGCGCAGGACCCCGAGGTCGCGCGGTGTGAGCCGCACCGATCAGCCTCCGACCACACGCACGGCGCGAGACGGTAGCGCGGCAGCGTCAGCCGCTGCGTGAGCACGCCAGGGCTGACGGCAGAGGGTGAGGCCGCAGACCTCGCGCGCACCGCCTTGAAGCCGGAGCGCCCGGGCCACCTCATCAAGGGTCCGGCCGTCGGTGAAGACATCGTCGATGACCAGGATCCGCCTCCCGGCGGTCCGGCTCCGATCTGGGACGTCGAGGGCGGGGCGGAGCTCCTGCTCGGCGACCCGGCGGCGCTCCCGATGATCGAGGCGGGCGAGCCGCGGGGTCGGCCGCATCTTGACAATGGCGGGGACGGGCCCGGCGTCGAAGGGCCAGCCCCGTCCGGATGGGACCAGGCGTGCGGCCTCGACCAGCATGGATCGGGTGTGGTCGAAGTCGCGATCGCTCCGTCCCACGAAGGTCGGGCTGGCCGTGATGAGGTCAAAGGGCTCGAGCAGATGGCGCCGTCGCTCCATCAACTCGGCCAGCATCCCGCCGAAGACGGGCGCCCACTGCCGCGCCCCCTCGTACTTGTAGGCGTTGAGGGCGGCCTCCAGGGGGCCGGACCGTACCGCTGCCGCGACGTTCCAGCGGAACCACCGCGTCGCACTGGCGCAGAGCGGGTTGGGACAGCGCGCTGTGCCCAGCGTGAACGGCCTTTCGCACACCCTGCAGCGGGAGGCCGCGGGCTCGCGGCTGGTGGCGGGAGGTCGTGGCGGAACATTCATGGTGGTGGCGAATACACAGCGTCGATGGTAGCGGAGCGGCGGCTGCGTCCGTTGCCGGGGTCGGGTCGGGTTGGTCTCCAACCCCCACTTTCTCGTGCCGTTCGGCCACCATGAGCGGACCGATCGGGCCGTACCGAGGAGACCGCGAGATGGACATCACCCGTGCCGATCATGGGAGGGCGGAGCGCGGGCCGGAGGACTGGTTCGCCGGTGAGGTGGAGATGGAGGAGCTGGCGCCGGCACACGAGTCGGGTGGGGTTCAGCTGATGAAGGTCCACTTCGGGGCCGGGTCGCGGACCGCGTGGCACAGCCACCCGGCTGGACAGCTGCTCCACGTCACGGCCGGATTTGGAGTGGTCCAGAGCGCCGGTGGAGAGGCGGAGGGGATCGGGAGGGGTGACACCGTGTGGGCGGGGCCGGGCGAGTGCCACTGGCATGGGGCCACGGCCCAGCACGCCCTGACCCACCTGGCGATCCAGGAGCCGGGGACGACCTGGATGGAGCACGTCAGCGACGAGGACTACGCCGCCGCGGTGGCTGCGGCCATGGGGTCCTGAGCCCGGGGACCGAGCGCCCGACGGCCCGGGACGACCATCAGGTCGCCGGACCCCCTCGCGGGGGGCACGGCCCCGAGCGGCCGCGAGCACCGGCGACTATGCTGGGTCGGCCCGGTCCGGCCCCCGGGGAGCTCACAGCGGGGATAGAGCCGATGCCCGTCACGCGCATGAATCACGCCGTCCTCTACGTCCGGGACGCCACCCGAACCGCCGCCTTCTACCGCGAGGTGCTCGGCTTCCGGGTGGTCATGGAGATGGCCGGGGGGACGGCGATCTTCCTCCAGGCTCCGGCGAGCACCAACGACCACGATCTCGGGCTCTTCACGGTGGGAGAGGGGGCCGCCGCCTCGGGCGCCGGCCGGAGCACGGTGGGGCTGTACCACATCGCCTGGGAGGTCGACACGCTGGACGAGTTGGAGCGCATCGAGACCCTCCTCGCCGAACGAGGCGCCCTGGTGGGTGCGACCGACCACGGCACCACCAAGGCGCTCTACGCGCACGATCCCGACGGCCTCGAGTTCGAGGTCTCCTGGTTGGTGCCCGCCGCCCTGATCACCAAGGACTCCCACGGACGGATGGCGCCGCTCGACATCGCCGCGGAGAAGGCCCGCTTCGGCGGAGCCACCCGGGGCGGGGTGGGGGTCTCCATCCCGGCGTGAGGCGGAGCCTCGCGGCGCACTGGCGCCCGGCTCAGTGGAGGAGGTCGACCACCTCGCGCGCGGCGGTGGACATCTCCGGGTTCAGCTGGTGGAAGGTCCAGATGCCCCGGCGCGTGGAGACGATCAGCCCTGCCTCGCGGAGCTTCGCCAGGTGATGGCTGATGGTGGGCTGGCCCAGGTCGAAGGCCGCCGTGAAGTCGCAGACGCAGAC
>Ga0181529_10001005_pt1 | contig 38807 bp, 25 predicted proteins | sample PEATcosm2014_Bin_36_FD_119763 | JGI IMG/M metagenome (GOLD analysis project Ga0181529, IMG submission 119763) | Peatland microbial communities from MTU Mesocosm Facility, Houghton, MI, USA - PEATcosm2014_Bin10_30_metaG | ecosystem: Environmental > Terrestrial > Soil > Wetlands > Peat | place... | reverse complement strand
TTTGAAGTGTTGGGGGATGTTTTGGTGGACCTGGTGAGATTCGAACTCACGACCTCTTCCATGCCATGGAAGCGCGCTCCCAACTGCGCCACAGGCCCACTTGTACCTGCGTTCAGTGTAACATAGCCGCAGGCGGCGATTCACGGGTGCTGCGCAATTACCGGCGGGCCAGCGCCGAGCCCAGCCACACCGCAACATAACCGCACACCACGCTGCCGATCAGGTTGGCCAAACCGATCCATGGACTTCCGCCGCGAACGGCGGCATACGACTCCCACTCGAAACTGGAGAACGTGGTGTAGCCGCCCAGAAAACCGATCACCAGCAGCGGACGCCAGTTCGTACCGGGCGAAAAACGCTCGGTGAAGAGCGTCATCAGAAGGCCGATCAGAAAACAACCGCTCACGTTGACCACCAGCGTGCCCCACGGGACACGGGAGCCAAAGCGCGTCATCACAGCGGTGCCGGCGAGGTAGCGGGCCAACGAACCGGCGCCGCCTCCTACCACGATCAGGACGTATTTCATCGGCGGACTACCATCAGTGCGCTATCCGGGCTGCAGGCATTCGGCGATCTCTTTTTCGCCCACCGCGCCGGCCTTGATGACGCGCCACACGGGTTCGGTGATATCCACGGTAGTAGCGCCCTGGCCCGCGCAGACGCCGCCATCCAGCACCAGGTCCAGGCGGCCATCCATCATCCCAAATACGTCGATGCCGCTGTGGCAGGTGGGGCGGCCCGAGATGTTGGCGCTGGTCGAGATCAGCGGCTGGTTCAACATTCCGATGAGCTGGTTGGCGACTTCCGACCGCGAGTGGCGCAACGTCATACGGCCCGTATTGCCGGTGACTTTGAGCGGAATCTTGGCCGACGCCGGAATGATCATCGCCAGCGGACCCGGCCAGAAGCGCCGCGCCAGCAGGGCGAATCGATTGGTCAGTTCTCCGGCCAGTTCCTCGGCCATCGGCAACCCCGCGATCAGAATGGGGAGAGACCGGTGCGGCTCGCGGCCCTTGGCGGCGAATACCTGCGTGACGGCGCGCAGACTGAACGGGTCGGCCACCAGCGTGTATAACGCGTCGGTGGGGATGGCGACTACTTGGCCGCGGCGGATGGCGGCGGCGGCGCGCTCCAGGATTTCCGGCTGGGGCCGCTCGGGATCGATCTCGACGAGGTCGGTTGCCATTGACGATTCGCTTTCAGCGGGGACCGATAGCTTCGGCTACATCGAGAGCCATCTGGTAGCGGCCGAACGGCGCGCTCAATTGGACCCCTTGGACCATGCTGCGCACACGCGCCACCATTTCGCGGGCGATGGCGACGCCTTCATCGCGGGCTTTCTCGGCGCTATCCACGCGCCGCATCCGCTCCATGAACTCTTCGGGAACCGCCACGCGCAATTCGTTCACCATGAACTCGGCGTTGCGGAAGCTGGTGAGCGGCCAGATGCCGCACACCACGGGGATCTTCACATGTTCGATCCGCCGCAGGAACTTCTCCAACAGGTCGAGATCGAACACCGGCTGCGTCACCACGTACTCGGCGCCGGCTTCCACCTTCCATTGGAAACGGCGGATCTCTTCGTCCATGTTGAGCGCGCCCGGGTTGGCGCCCACGCCGATCAACAGGGCGGTCTGCGAGCCCATGGGGTTGCCGCCGATATCCAGGCCATGGTTGAGGTTGTTGACGATGTTCACCAGGCCGATGGCGTCCACGTCGAAAACCGCCGTGGCGTCCGGGTAGGCGCCCATGCGCGGCGGATCGCCGGTAATGCAAAGCAGGTTGCGCACACCGGTGGCATGCGTGCCCAGCAGTTCCGATTGAATCCCCAGAATGTTCCGGTCGCGGCAACAGAAGTGATTGATGGTTTCAATCCCGGTCTGTTGCTGAATGAGGTGGCAGGTGACCTGGGCGCTCATGCGGGCGCTGGCGCGCGGCCCGTCGGGAACGTTGATGCAGTCGATCCCGCGTTCGGCGCAGCGGCGGGCGCCATCGATTTCCCGGCTAGCGTCCACGCCGCGCGGCGGCAGGATCTCGACGAATGCCACGAACTTGCCATCTGCCAGCTTTCGGCCGAGCTTGGACTTCTCCGCCATCGGAACCGGCGTGAGAGCCTGGGAACGCGCCTCGGGCTCATCGACAGTGACGCTCAGTTGCCGCTGCCCCGGCTGTAGCGATCGCGTCTCGGAACGAATCAGCTTGATGTGGTCGGGGGTGGTGCCGCAGCAGCCGCCGATGATCTTGACGCCGGCCCACAGCATGCGGCGCGCGTATTGCGCCATGTACTCGGGCGAACAAAGATAGATATTGCGGCCCTCCACGCGCATGGGCAACCCGGCGTTGGGCATGGCGCTCATGGGTTTGGAGGAGAACTGCATCATCTGCTCGATGGTTTCGAGCGTAGCCTTGGGACCCACGGAGCAGTTGAGCCCGATGACGTCCACCGGCCAGGAGTCCATTTCACGCGTGAAGGTTTCGGTGTCGGTGCCGCCGGGCAGGTGTCCGAAGTCGTCGATGGTCACCTGGGCGACGATGGCCAGCGAGTCGCCGACAACCTCGCGCGCGGCGATGACGGCTTCGCGCAGTTCGTCCAGGTTGGCGAAGGTCTCCAGGATGAGAAGGTCCACGCCGGCCTCGGCCAGCGCGTCGATCTGCTCGCGAAATGCCGCACGGGCCTCGGCGAACGAGGTGGGGCCGAGGGGTTCGATGCGCACTCCCAGGGGGCCGATGGCGCCCGCCACGAAGATGCCGTCCCTGGCCGCTTCCCGCGCCAGGCGCACCGCGGCCTGATTGATATCTTTGAGTTTCTCGGCGAGCCCGAAGCCGCCCAGGCGCATGCGGCTGGCGCCATAAGTATTGGTCTCGAGGATCTCCGAACCGGCCTTGGCGTATTCCAGATGAATCCCGCGGACCAGGTCGGGCTGCGAGAGGTTCAGTTCGTCGAAACAGCGGTTGATGAAGACGCCGCGGGAGTACAGCATGGTGCCCATGGCGCCGTCCGCTACGATCACACGGCGGGACAGTTGGTCGCGAAACTCCTGGGCGCTGTTCTGTGTCGCGGTTGTCATGGGAGACGGTCGCAAAGCCGTTTCAGGTACACAAAGGGATATTTGTGATTTTAGCGCAAACGGGCGGGGCATTTTTATTTCGAGGTGGTTCCGCGAGTTAGCGTTCCAGCACCATGCCCACGCTGGGCAGGATGGGGAACATCTTGTCCAGGGTGATATACGCCTGGTGGGTGGAGGTGGTGTAGCCGTTGAAGCTGTCGTACAGGTAGTTGGTGCGGTTGGTCAGGTTGACCACTTCTCCGTATAGCGTGACGCGCCATCGCTTGCGCGTCCAGGCCTTGTTGACGCGGAAATCGGCCCGCTGGTACGAGGGCAACCGCAACTGGTCGCGGATGGTGGTGAGGTAGTAATTCGACCCCACCTTCGTCAGGTATCCCGGAATCGGAAAGTTGCTTCCGTACTCCCAGCGGAGGCTCAAGTTCAGCGTGGGGCTCAGCCGGTAGCCGCCATAGAAGTTGACCGTGTGCCGCTGGTCGTAGTCCGAAGGAAAACGGTTTCCCGTCACGCCGTCGCGATTTTCGGTCCGTCCATAAGCATACGAGATCCAGCCGGTGAACCGATTGGCGCTGCTGCGTTGCAGAAAGAACTCGACGCCGCGCGCGTATCCGCGGAGCGAATTGAAATACTGGGGATTGGACGACTGTCCGAGGACCGTGTACTTGGGAAGCAGCAGGCGAGCGTCGTAGGTGGGCTGGAACACCATGTCGCGGTCGTCGCGATCGTAGAACTCCGCGCGCAGCCGGGTGCGTTGGCCCAGGCGCTGTTCCAACCCGGCGACCGCATGGGTGGATCGCTCCGGCAGCATCCAGCGATGGCCGAGCGGCGACGTGAGCACCGAGATCTCCGGGTATTGCACGTACTGGCCCCAGCTCAGGTCGAAATGCGTCCCCTGCGCCACGCGTAGCGAGAGCGAGGCGGCGGGAGAGGTTGCCGCCACGTGGTCGAGCGAGTTCTGGTCCCACCGCGCGCCGGCATTGAGGCGCACGCGTCCGCTCCACGCCAGCCAGGATTGCTGGATGTAACCGCCGGTTCGTGTGGCCGTTCCATTAAAATGGTCCTTCACATTGGGCGCCACCTGGTTCGTCAGGTACTGGTCGGAGGCGCCCTCTTCGCGAAGTTGGCGCACGCTCCAGCCGGCTTCGAGCGGCGCGCGTTGGTTCCACATCCAGGAGACGTCGGTATTCCAGACCCACTCGCCGTAGAAATCGTTTCCCAACGGCCGGCTGGAAGGACTAGAACCGTCGGACTTCTCGCGCATCCACGCGGCGTGGTTCTTGATCAGCAGTTTGTCGCTGGGCGAGTACCGCCAGCCGAAGTTGCCCAGGGTGTAGTGGTAGCCGGACTCCATCAGCGAGTTGATGCCCAGCGTGCTACGCGTGCTGGACCGGTCCAGGTCCGAATAGCTTTCCAGCACGAACAGCGTGATGGCATTCCGGGGACTGAAGTCGTACGCCAGGCGCCCTTGAACGTCCTCCATGCCGAATACCATGGCGTTGTCGGGAAAGGTGCGTTCCAGGATGTACTGCAGGTAACTCTTGCGCGCGGACACCAGCCACGAGCCCTTTTTCTTCTTCTTGCCGAACGGCCCTTCCGCCAGAAATCCGGCGTTGGACATGCTGGCTTCCACGCGGAACGTGTAGTCCGAGCGGTTGCCGTCGCGGGTGGTCACGTCGAGTACGCCCGCGGTGCGGTCGCCGTAGCGCGCCGGAAACGCACCTGGATACAACTCCATCTCTTCGACGATGTCGGCGTTGAAGGCCGTGCCCGATCCGGTAACCGAAGTTCCTTCTATCATGTGGAACGGCGCGTGCAGCAGCACGCCGTCGATGAACAGCCCGATGCGGGTGTAATCGGCGCCGCGGAGCGAAAAACGCGCGTCGAAATCGTTATTCGAAGCGACGCCCGGGAGACCCTGGACGGCGCGCAGCGGATCGTCGGCCAACACGCTGCCGAGGTTCTTGGCGTCGTTGCCGGCCAGCACCAGGGTGGACGGGCTGTCGGCGCGCGTGGTCTCGAAGGGATCCGCCTGGGCCACCACGGTCTCGGTCTGATGGAAGGTGTCCGGGCTGAGAACCACTTCGAAGTCCTTGATTTCGCCGGCGTCCAGGTGGAAGGCCTTTTTCACCAGGTGGTAGCCCACGGTGGAGACGTTGACGGTGTAATCGCCGGGAGGAACGCCGGCGATGTGGAAGCGGCCCATGGAATCGGTGGTGGCGCGGTAGGGCGCATCGACCAGTTGGACCACGACGTTGGCCAGGAACTCGCCGCCGCGGGCGTCCACTACGGAGCCTTGAATCTCGGCCGGCGTCTGAGGGAGAGCCGGCAGTGCGGCGAAAGCCAGGCCCACCAGGAGGAAACGAAGTCTCACGGGAATCAGATAATGATACCGCGCGGCGGGGGCCGGCACTGTCCGGTTTTCAGGAGAGCCGCACGCGGTAGTGACTTGGGGCCAAGGCGATGGGAGACCAGGTTGGGCGGGCTGGAGTCTGAAATTCGGCGCGGGATTAGGAAAGACTCCGTAACGGCCACACACCTGCTCATATAGCCGCAGGAGAAAGCTATGCGAAAACTAATTTTGACCACGCTCTTCGGGATTGCCGTGGGGATAGGCTCCGCGCAAGCGGCAGAGATCGTAATTAAGCTCCGCCCGCCGATTAGCATACACGAACACCGCGCCATGAGGCCGAGCCCGCGGCACGTATGGATCGCAGGCTATCACCGCTGGGACGGCAATGCCTACGCCTGGACACCGGGCCGCTGGGACGTACCGCCGCGCGAGCACGCCGTATGGGTCGCTCCCCGATACGAGCGCAGGCACGACGGATACGTGTTCGTCGAAGGTCGATGGCGGTAGGTTCAAAAGTGCAGAATGTGCTTGGGCGCTGCAGTTTTTGGTGGTGACGCTGCGGAGGAAAGAGTATGTTTCACCTAATCTGGTATGTTCTGATCGGGCTAATCTCGGGAGCTATCGCGAAATCGGTGATGAACCTGCACATGACGATCTTCTGGACCATCGTGCTCGGCATCATCGGATCGGTTATCGGCGGCAGCGTTACCCACGTGATTTTGCGTCCCACGAACCCGCGATTTCATCCTGCTGGTCTGATTTTTTCGACCCTGGGCGCGATCCTGGTTCTCTACATTTGCAATAAGTTGAAGATTCAGTTTCCCCATTTCCAGCTTATCGAACGTTAACTTCGTATTCCGAGAGGACGGTCATGGCTCGGGCTCGCGGAGGCACCGGGCCTTTGGCGGGTTTATACGCTGTGCGCGGGCGCGAGAGGAAAGCGGGGGCTGCGGCCGAGTGGTACTCGGCCTGGCCGGCATTTGCATGCTGGTCGGCAGGCCGAGTGCCACTCGGCCGCAGGTTGCCAACCTGCCCCACATAAAACAGCGTGCGAGACTCAATCAATACGGGTGTTCGGTTGTCGGAAAAGTATGCGGCATTGGGTTGTCAGCCCGCCTGGGCGGCATTGCCCGCGTCGCGACTTTTCGCGACGGCTCTGGACCGATAGACCGTGCTTTCAGGCGGGGGCTTACCGCGGCATCAGAAAGCCAATCATCGTCTTGGCGTCTTCGATTTTGTGCGTGCGGATCATTTCCGCGATCTCGCGGCGCCTGAACCAGCGGGTTTCGATGCGCTCGTCGTCCATGGGCGTAGCATCGCCGGCTACCAAGTTCTGCGCCAGGTAGATGGTCATGCGCTCCTCGACATAGCCGGGGCTTACCCAGAAGGACGCCAGGCGGGTCCACTTCTTCGCTCGATACCCGGTCTCCTCTTTCAATTCGCGCTTGGCAGCCACCAGCGGCGTTTCGCCGGGATCGAGGCGGCCGGCGGGCAATTCCCAGATCGACTTTCCGGCCGGCAGACGATACTGCCGGACCAGGAGAATGCGCCGCTTTTCATCCTCGGCCAGCATCACGGCCGATCCGGCATGGCGAACCACGGAGCGCTTGATGGTGAAACCGCTCTTGGCGTCGATGGCCTGGTCCTCGGTGACGCGGAAGAGACTGCATTTGTAGACTTCGCGGGAAGAAGTGATTTTCATGATGTCCTTGCGCGCAAGGCCGATTCGAAGCGGTCGAGCGGCAGCGTGTTGAGAATGTCTGCCGGACCCAGCCATCCGCGCCTGGCGGTGAGAACGCCGTAGCGCATTTGGTCGAGTTGCCGGGGATGGTGGGCGTCGGTCGAAATGGTAAATCGCGCGCCTTTGGCTTTGGCTGCGCGGGCCATGGTGGCGTTCAGGTCGAGCCGTTCGGGACTGGCGTTGATCTCGAGGCGGACGCCGCGCCGGATGGCCTCGGCGACGACGCGGTCGAAATCGAAGGGGAACGGATCGCGATGCAGCAGGATGCGCCCGGTGGGGTGGCCCAGTATCCGCAGGTGCGGACACTCCAACGCGCGCAGCAAGCGGTCGGTCATCTCCGCGGATTCCATGTTCATGTGGCTATGAACGCTCCCTATCACCAGGTCGAGCTCCGCCAGCGCATCGTCGGCCAGGTCCATGGAGCCGTCGCGTAGAATGTCGCATTCGATGCCGGAGAAGATGCGGATGCCCAGCCCGTCGCGATTGCGCTCGCGCACTTGCCGGGCGAAGGCCACCACGCGCTTCTCGTCCAGGCCGTTGGCCATGGCCAGGGCTTTCGAGTGGTCGGTGATGGCGATGTACTCGTAGCCGCGAGCGCGCGCCGCCTCAGCCATTTCCTCGAGCGAGGCGCGGCCATCGGTCTCGGTGGTGTGCATGTGCAGGTCGCCGCGGATGTGGCGCTGTTCCACCAAATCCGGGAGGCGGCCCTCGGCTGCGGCTTCCAGTTCGCCCGAGTTTTCGCGCAACTCGGGCGGAATCCAGGGCAGGCCGAGCGCTTCGTAGACGCCGGCTTCGGTCTCGCCGGCTACTTTCGAATCGTCGTCCACGCGGAAGAGGCCGTACTCGCTGAGCTTCAAACCCATGCGGACGGCGCGGGTGCGGACGGCCACGTTGTGGTCCTTGCTGCCGGTGAAGTATTGCATGGCGGAGCCGAAACTCGCGGGCGCCAGGGCGCGCACATCCACCTGCAAACCTTCCCGGCCCACTTTGGCGCTGGCCTTGTTCTCGCCGTGTCCGAGAACCTCTTCAATGCGGGGATAGGCGATAAAACGGTCCAATGCGGCTTCGGCGGCCGGTCCGGTGACCAGCAGGTCGAGGTCGCCCACGGTTTCGCGGCCGCGCCGCAGGCTCCCGGCGGGAGTGATGCTCTCCACCCCGGGCGTCGGGAGCAGCACCTCGGTCAACTCGGCGGCAACGCCCTCCGCATAACTGATCAGGTACCGGCCGCTGCGCATGCGGTACTGCGCGATGGAGCGCAGCACCTTCTCTTCGAGCTTCGAGCCCATGCGCGGCAGGACGCGGAGCTTCTGTTCCACGCAGAGGCGCTCCAACTCGTCCATGGTGCTGATGCGGTAGTGCTGCAAAATGAGCGCGATGCTCTTGGGACCGAGCCCCTGGATCTTGAGGAATTCGAGCGCGGTGGGTGGAAACTTCTGCAGCAGCAGGTCGCGGCGTTCGCACGACTGCCGTTCGACGATCTCCTGCAGCACGTGTGCCAGACCCTTGCCGATGCCCGGAATGTCGGTGACTTTGCGCGCGGGGTCTCGCAGGATATCGACGATGCGCTCGGGATATCCTTCGACCGCGGTGGCGCCGTTGCGATAGGCGCGGATAGCGAACGAATCTTCCGCCGCGATCTCCATCAGGTCGGCGGTCTCCTGAAGGATGCGTGCGATTTCCTTATTCTCCAAGCCGGCTCCTCAGACAATTGTACGGTGAGGCGCGGCTCTGGCGGAAGTTTCGCCGGAAGCCGGTTCGCAGCGGCCTACTGGACGGCAACCGTGACGCCCGCCTGGCTGGCGTTGCCGCCCACCAGGATGACGATGGGGACTGCGCCCGACGGCGTATTTGGCGGAATGACGACATCCACCTGCAGCACGCCCGACACGTCGCCCGCCGCTTCGCCGAAGTACGCGATGGTGGCAGGCTGGCCGTTAACCAACGCCGCGACCGCCAGCAAGGGCTTGGGAATTTGAGCCACGGTGGCGCACCCCGCCGAGCAGGTGACGCTGCCGGTGATGCCAGCGGGCGTAAGTTGGCCTTCGCCGGTCATGAATACCTGGACGGTGCTGCCTTTAGCGGCGGGCTTGGAGGATGAGTTGTAGGAGTTATCCCCGTTCAAAATGGCGCCTTGACCCTGGCCGGCGGATGCCGCGAAGATCCCCGGAGCCGTGGAGGCCTGCTGCAGGGAGACGATGTTCGATCCTTGTCCCAGGTACTTCACCTGGACGTACGGGCTGCTGACCGACGCGAACTCGTAGGGCACCACGCAATTGATCTGGGTGGCGCTCACGTAGGTCAGCGGAGCCGCCGTTCCATTGAAGAACACCTGCACGTTGCCGATATTGGTGGAGACTGTGCCGGTGGAGCCGATGGTGGTGTAAGCCGGAATGACGGGTCCGAGGCTGGTGCCGAAGAGGGACACGATTTCACCCGGCGCCACGGGGCCGGTGGCGAAACTGGCGGCGTTTTGCACGGAAGTAATGGAGGGCAGCGCCACGGCGATGGTCAGGGTGACCGACACACTGGTGGTCCCGGTCGCGATCCCGCTGCCAGCGATGGTGACGGTCCCTTGATACGAGCCCACACTCAGCGAGCCGGGGCTCACCGAGATACTGACGGCGGCGGGGGTGACACCGCTCGAAACGCCAGCCGAGAGCCAGTTTCCGCCGGAATTCGTGGCAGTGGTGACGGTGAAGGGCAGGTTGGATGCGTTGCCGGTGACCTGCACGGTTTGGGACGCCGGCGCGGCGGCGCCAGCCTGGTAGGAGAAGCTCAACTGCAACGGAGACGCGGTCACGGTGGACGAGGCTTGCACGGTCAGGGTAACGGGAATCCCCAGAACGTTACCGCCGGTCGGGGTAATGCTGACGGTCCCGTAGTACGTTCCAGCCGCCAGGCCCTGCGGGCTGAAGTTCACCAGAACCGAAGCCGAAGTGGACGCGGTGTAACCGGTGGTGCCGCCGCCCTGAACCGCCACCGAAAGCCACGAGCCGCCGGACGCCACGGCCGATACTTTGAACGGGATGGGAGACGAGCCGGCCACCTGGTTGGAAATCACCATGGACTGGGCGGGCGGGACGGTTCCCCCCACCTGGTAAGTGGCGGCGAGAGACGCGTGGTCGGAAACCACATTACCACCGCTCGCGGCTCCGGTACTGACCACGAAGGTCACCTGGACAACGGCGGAGAGAGTCCCGGTTATGGCGGTGATAACTCCGGTATAGGTGCCCGCGGCCAAACCCGTGGGATCGGCAGTCACGGTCAGGTTTTCCGGAGTGGTGCCCGCGGTGGGGCTTACGCTGAGCCAGGTGCCGCCCGAAGGCGTAGTCGCGCTGGCCGTCGCGGTGAAACCCGTGGGGTTAGGGGCGGAATAAGTCACCGGGATGGTCACGGCCGAGCCGCTGGTGGTTAGCGAGAGGCTGGTTGGCGATACGGTGAAGCCGCTTCCCTGACCCAGAACGGTGAGGGATACGGTCACCGTGGCTACATTCTGGTTTGCGTCCGTGATGGTTACCGTGGCGTTGTAAACGGTTCCCGGAGAGAGGGTGGTCAGGTTGGAGGGCACCAACGTGAAGCCCCCGAAAGTGGGATACGAAATCAACACGGACTGGGGAGTGAAGTTGGCAGGCGGATTGGCAACGCCTAATAGCAGCCAGGTTGCGCCGCTGCTTACTGTCGCGCTAAATGTGGCGGCGGTGGTGCTCAAGGTGATGGGCTGTGGCGAAGGAGCCGCCCCGCCGGGGGCGTAAGTCCAACTTGTAAAAGAAGGACCTGCCGTCATGCCGGAGACTGCTTGCACGCTGAAGTTCACGGCGATATTCAGGGACTGCTGCGTGGCGCCCGTGTAAACGACGCCCACGATGACGTTATAGGTGTTGCCTATCTGCAGACTCGTCGCATCGGCCTGAAACGCGAGCGTCACCGAGCGGTTGGCACTTACGGATCCACTGAGTGGCGTAACCGTAAGCCAGCCCGTAGAGGCGAGCGACAGCGTAAAAGGGATCGCGGTGGCGCTGGTGGTGGTGAGAGTCACCAACTGGGTGACTTGCGGGCCGCTGGTATTGTCCAGGTTCAGGGTAGGCGGATTACTAGTCCAGCACGGGCATGCCGACGCCGCGGTGATGGTCTGCGCGTGTGCGGAAAGGGACAGCCCCAGCAAAAGGCCGAGGACCGGAATGAAACGGGCGCGTTGACAGGCTTGCATGTAGCTTCGTCCTCCAAGCCGCAAATCGGCAAAGTTGTCGGGGGCAAGCTCGACTTACGAAACTTGCCCCGTCACCGGTTGCGGCGGTAATCGCCCTGGGGCGTTCCCTAATTACTGTACGTACACCGTGACGCCGGATTGGCTGCTGTTGCCACCCACGGAAATCACGATGGGAATCGGCCCCGATGGCGTATTAGGCGGTATGATCACGTTCACCTGCATGACGCCCGATACGTCGCCCGGCGCCTCCCGGGCGAATGCGATGGTAGCCGGTTGGTTATTCACGAGCGCCGCCACCGGAAGCAAAGGCAGCGGAATCTGGTTCACTGTGGCGCAACCCGCCGAGCAGGTTACGCTGCCGGTGACGCCGGCCGGCGAAAGCTGCCCCTCACCCGTGAGGTAGAGCTGGATGACGGAGCCGGCGGCCGCGGGATGGCTGGCGCTGTTGTAAGAGTTATCGTAATTCAGGAACGCCCCTTGGCCGGTGCCGTTGGCCAGGGTGAAAATTCCAGGGGCCGTGGTTACCGCACGCAGGCTAACGGTCTGCGAGGTCTGGTTCAGGTACTTCACTTCGACATAAGGGCTGCTCAGTTGAGCCACTTCGTACGGCACCACGCAATTGATTTGAGTGGCACTCACGTAGGTCAGCGGCGCGGCATACCCATTGAAGAGGACCGTCACGTTGCCGAGGGTAGTGGCGACTTTTCCGGTGTTATCGAGCGTGGTTCCCAAGGACGAAGTGGGCCCCATGGCTGTTCCGAAGATGGAAACGATCTCGCCCGGGGCTATCGCGCCGCTCTGATAACTGGCGGCGTGCAGAACCGAGGTAATGGTGGGGGCAGGCGCCGTCACAGTCAAAACCACGGTAATGGTGGCGGAACCCGAGGCATTGCCGGTCCCCTGAATCAGGAGGGTACCTTGGTAGGCGCCGACGGCCAGACTTGTAGGAGTCACCGACACGCTGAGCACATCCTGTCCGGTTGACCCGGTGGTCCCGCTGGTCTTACTTACCACCAGCCAGTTGGTGCCGGATGTCATGGTCGGGGTGACGCTGTACGTCAGGCCCGATGTACTGCCGCTCACCTGTACGGCCTGGGACGGAGGAATGGTTCCGCCCGCCTGGTAGGCGAACGTCAATTTGGATGGAGTGGCTGTAACCGCGGGCGGCGCTAATATATTCAAGGTAACCGGAATGGAGAGAATGCTTCCGCTCCCGGACGGCGTGATGGTCACCGTCCCGGAGTATGTCGCCGCCGATAGCGAGCCCGGAGTTACGCTCACCGTTACGGTGGACTGCGTGTACGCCTGAGTTCCGCCGCCGCTCACCGTGGCCGCCAGCCAACCCGTCGCGCTGCTGTTGACCGCCACCGTGAAGAGGATTTGGGACGTGCCGGACGTGGCATTGGAAATGGTCAGGCTCTGGCTGGCCGGAAGGCTGCCGCTGTTGATTTGGTAACTGAAGGTCAACGATGTCGGACTGGAGACCACATTACCGCCGGTGCTGCCCGAACCGGTCACCGTAAAAGTGACTGAAGCGGTAGCCGTACTTCCCCCACCGGTTACCGTAATCGTACCGTTATAGGTGCCGGCCGTCAGTCCGCTGGGGTTGGCGGTTACGGTTATGTAGGTGGTGCTCGACGTAGCGGTCCCGGAACTGGTGTTCAAGGTTAACCACGAAGCATTGCTCGATGCCGTAAAGGAAGTCGCCGTGGATGACGTAATGCCCAGTTGCTGGCTCATGGAAGTGCCGTTCACAGTCGAACTCATACTGAGCGAATTCTGCGTCAAACTCAGCCCGGACACTACCGCGCTACTGGCGACCGTCAGCACCACCGGAACCGTCAGCGTCGCATTCGCCGCCGACGTGCTGGTGAACGTGACAGTGCCTACGTAGACGCCATTGGTCAGACTCGATGCCAGGAAGATAATGTCGAAAGGCGTACCGGTACCGCCGCCCGACTGTGGAATCACTTCCAGCCAGGTGGTGGATGTACTGGCCTGGACAGACACGGCCGAGGAGTTGCTGGCATAGACATAGATGTTGGGCACAGTGCCTGAGATATTGCCCGCTATCTCGGTGATATTCAGTGATCCGGAACCGCCCACGCCGCCGGCCACAGTAGTGGCGTATATGGTGGCTGAAGAATAAACTTGCAGGGTGACGGAGATTGAAGTGGTCCCCGAGGGGCTGGAGACGGATACCGTGCCGGTGTAGGTGCCGGCGGTGAGACCCGACGGGCTGGCGATTACCTCAAGCAATGCGGGGCTCGCGGTCCCGGAAGAATATCCGCTGGTCGCGCCGAGGGTCAGCCATTGTGAACCGTTGGTCACCGAGGCCGTATAGTTTCCCGCGTCGGCCACCGTCAGATACTGCGGGCTGATAGACGCCGGATTGTTCACGTCGGCGGAGAAACTGAGGGTACTGGGAGCCACCAGCAGGTTCGGCGTGGAGGTGCTTGAACCCACCACAAAGCTAATCGGAATGGTGGACTGGTAGGTGGTTCCGTTCGAGAGGACCGACACGTACAACGTGCCGGAGTAAGTTTGCGAGGAAAGTCCGCTGGCGTTTCCGTAAAGGGTAATAGTCACGGGGGATCCAGCGGCGATGCTGTTGCTGCCGAGCGTGGGACTAACGTAGGTTCCCAGGGAACTGGTAGCCGACAAGGTTCCGCTGACAGTCGAACTCACCGAGACGGTGGTCTGTGCGCAGCCGCTGCCCGCACCGGCCGAACAAGTCAGCGTTACCGAGCTCGGGCTAAGGGTCACAGTCCCCGAACCGGAGCTGCCGCCTCCTGTAAAGGTCACGGTGAAGGTTGACGTGTTGCCGTTGGTATCCGTTATGGTGACGGTGCCCGTGATTCCCGACGATGGAATGGACGCCGACGTGTTGTAGATCGCTCGGAGCCCCAAGGAGGCCTGGACATATTGCAGCGAAGATTGCGGCGTATAGGTGGACGGCGCAGTGGGCCAGGTCAGAAGGATCCAGGACGCATTCGAAATGGCGCTGATATATGTCGTACCGGAGGTTACGGCGATGTCCGTATAGGGCACAGTGCCGCCCGATGTGTATCCCCAACTGGCCGTGGTCGGACTAATGGTGAGCAGGTTGCTGGTGATCACCGTAAACGAGACGGTAATCGTGAAAGTGGTCGTCCCATAGGTTACATAGATGTACCCGGTCTGCGTCCCGGATTGCAGACCGCTGGAGTTGAATTGCAGCACCAGCGAGACCGGGGAAGTCGCGTAAACCGTTCCCGTGGTGGGAGTGACCGTGAGCCAATTCACCGAAGTGTATAACGAATACGAAATCCCGGTGGTGCTGCCGCTGGTGAGCGAAATACTCGTGGATGAGGTGGTGCCGCCGGAGTTGCTCCAGGATACCGAAGTGGTAGAAGGGGTGATCGTCGTACCGCCGGTGCCACCACCGCCACCGCCGCCGCCCTGGGGGACCCAGGTTACGTTGATTGTGGTTGTCGTTCCGGCAATCGACGAAGGGGACGTGGCCGTCAGAGTGATGGTCGCCGAGGCGGTTGAACAGCTCGGGCAGTAGCTTTCCTGAAAACTGATGAAAGTGGGGGTTGTTCCACTAGGATAGCCGCCGTTTATCGAGAGCCATCCGCTTGGCGTGCTGGCGCTCACACTTGCAGTGTATGCGATCACCGTGGTCGAGTCGGACGAGCTGACATTGACGACAGCTCCCTCGGTGCCCGAAAGCGAAACCGAACTGCTGGATACCGAAATGGTTTGAGCGAGAGCAATCCGCGGCGCCGCGAGCAGCAGCACTGCGGTCAGGATGAGAAGAGCGGATTTGGAAACCGGAATTCGATTGTGCGCGACGTCCATGGCAAGTGTCCTCATGAGGCAGCAGGCGATTTCACAATCGTCTGGCCGAGAAGCGGAGATGTGTCTCCAGCTTTTACAATAACAGGGCAAATACGGACGCGGCTATTCGTATTCTACCTTTTTATTTGAGGATTTGGAAAAGGTTGCTGTAATCGTCTGTCCACAAACGTACCGATCGCTTGGACGCAATTTCCGTCGAATCGGAAATCACCTCGGAGTCGAATCCGGGGCTGGGGGCAGTCACCAGCACCCAGGTGGCTCCGAACACGTCCTGCGCGGTGTCGTCATCGGTGTCCACCAACCGCGCGATGTGTCCCGTGGCCTTGGTCTCTCCGCCGATGACGGGCTGCAAATCCAGGTAGCGGTTGGAGATATGAACGGCCAGGATTCCGTCCGGCTTGAGATGACGGAAATACAGTTGCATGGCTTCCTTGGTCAGCAGGTGAACTGGAATGGAGTCGCTGGAGAACGCGTCCACGGCCAGGACGTCGAAATTCTCCGGCCGCTCACGCTCCAGAGTGAGACGGGCGTCGCCCATAGCGACGTCCACCTTGCACCGGCAGTCGGGCAAAAAAGTGAACTGGCTGGCGCCGGCGGCATTCGAAAGTTTTGGAACTAATGGATTGATCTCGTAGTAGCGGTAGTAATCGCCCAGACGGCCGTATGCGGCAATCGTCCCGGTTCCCAAACCGATCACGCCCACACGGATGGCCCGGAGTTTGCCCTTGTCGCGGATGGCAATGCCGACGCCCGTTTCTGGCCCGTAGTAAGTGGTGGGAAGGTCCCGCCGCGCCGGATTCAGAAACTGCTCGCCGTGATTGATGGTGCCGTGCGTCAGGCGGCGGACGGAGTCGAAAGCCGTGGCCGGGCCGGTATCGGTGATCTTCAGCCCGCCGTAGAAATTGCGGAGCATCAGCCGATGGCCGGTGGTGGATTCGCCGACCTGATACATCAGGTACCCGCCGATAGTCAGTGCCACTATTTCAATGCCGAATGTGTAGAGCCCTCCCGCGCGACGCACCCAGCGGAATCGCCAATCGGCACGCAACAGCAGCAGCGCGACGAACGATATCGAGAGGAGAGCGGCATAGATGGCATAGTTGTCGAAACTGTCGGGGGGCGTCCAGGATTTGGCGACGCGATGCGCCAGGTCGTGGGCCCATCCGATCACCTTCTGGTGACGGGCGTATCCAAGGTACCCGGTCAATCCGACGACGACGGCCGCAGCCACGATGCGCACAGGCGGCAGGAACTGCCGGAACCACTGCGGATCGGGATTGGCGCGCAGCACGATCAGCGTCAGGACGGCGCAGGCCATCAACCCGAGCGGAAACTCGTAGAAACCGTTGAAGAGGTGCGGCGCCATGAAGGCCACCAGCAATCCTCCCAATGCGCCGCCCGCGGAGATCATCAGGTAGAAGTGGGTGAGGTACTTGGGATGGGGCTTGAGTTGCACCAGTTCGCCGTGACAGACCATGCAGCAGGAGAAGAGCCCTAGCAGGAACATGCCGATCACCACTTGAACCGGCGCCTTTTCGAAGCCGTCCATGGCCAGCGCCATGGCGCCCAGGAAGACCGCCAGCAGTGGCAGGTACGGAAAACGCCGGTACCATCCGCGACCCTCGAAGCAGAGGATGAAGGTCAACAGGTAGAGGCTGAGAGGAGCGATCCACAGCAGCGGGATGGCCGCGATGTTCTGCGAGATATGGTTGGTGACGGCCAGCAGCAGGGCGGAGGCGCAGGCCGGCAGCAGCAGCCAGAGCGTGTACTGGCGCGGCCCGGGAGCGGGGATGGGATCGCTGGCGGCGGCTTCGGCAGTGGGCGCGGCCTGGGGCGCCATCCCGGAACGAATCGCGGTGAAGATGCACAGCGCCAGAAACACGCAATACCCCACCGACCACATGCCGGCCTGCCGGTGCGTGCCGAAGAACGGTTCGAAGAGGAACGGATAGCTCAGTAGCGCGAACATGCTTCCGGCATTGGAGAGAGCGTAGAGGCGGTAGGGGATGGCGCCCTGATAACGGCGCGCGTACCAGGCCTGCAGCAGGGGTCCGGTGGTGGACAGCAGGAAGTACGGCAAGCCGACGGTGGCGCCAAGCAGGCTGAGAATGCCCCAGGTTGGGTCGGCGGTGCCCGAGGGTTTCCACGCGGCCGACGGATAGACTGGCAAGACGATCAGCGCTATCAGGCTTAGCGCCAGCAACCCGATGTGCAGGAACATCTGCCGTCGCGGCTTGAGGTAGCGGATGGACGCGTGAGCGTAGAGGTACCCGAGCAGGAGCACCAACTGGAAGAAGAGCAGGCAGGTAGCCCAAACTGCCGCGGACCCGCCGAACCAGGGGAGGATGATCTTGGCGATCACGGGCTGTACCTGGAACAGCAGGAAGGCGCTGAGCAGGATCGTAAGTGCGTAAAGGAGCATGATTCCTCAAGCGGGTGAGGGAAAACCGCGCGTAAGGAAGCGGCCTTCGCCCCACCTCAATTCAATATCTGGAACAGGTTGCTGTACTCGTCGGTCCAGAGCCGGACCGTTTTCCTGGAATCGATTATGATAGAACGGCTCGCGATGTTCGCGTCGAACCCCGGCACACGCGCCGTCACCAGCACCCACTCGGAGCGCAGCACATCTCGGTCGTCGTTCCCCTCATTCGACACCAGCCGCGCGGAATGGCCGGTGGCGCGGCTGATTCCGTCCACCACCGGTTGCAGGTCCAGGTAGCGGTTGGAAATGTGCACGGCGAGGATTCCGTCGGGCTTGAGATGGCGGAAGTACAGCTCCATGGCTTCGCGGGTGAGAAGGTGGACGGGTATCGAATCGCTGGAGAAAGCGTCCACGGCCAGGATGTCGAAGTTCTCCGGCGCCTCGCGCTCGAGCGAGAGACGCGCATCGCCGATGGCCACGTCCACGCGGCAGGGGCAGTCTTTCAGGAAGGTAAACTCGGTCTCGGCGATGCCGCGCACCAGCGGGTTGATCTCGTAGAACCGGTAATAATCGCCGGCGCGGCCATAGGCGGCCGTAGTTCCGGTGCCCAGGCCGATGACGCCGACGCGCATCCGCGGTGTGGTGGCCTGCTTGTCGCGGATGGCAATGCCGATCCCCGATTCCTCGGCGTAGTAGGTGGTCGGCAGATCGCGGCGGGAGGGATTGAGAAACTGTTCGCCGTGGTTGATGGTTCCGTGCATCAGGCCGCGAGTGGCGTCGAACTCCGCCGGCGTGCCGTAGTCGGATACTTTCAACGCCCCGTAGAAATTTCGGGCCATTTTGCGATAGCCGGTATTGCTGTACCCGATCTCGTAGCCCAGATAGCCGATCAGCACCAGGGTGAGCAGTTCGACGGCGAACGGCATGAGACCTTGCCGCGCCACCCAGCCCATGCGGACTCCGCGCTTCAAGACCAGCAAAGCGCCCGCGAACCAGAGGAGGATGAGCACCAGCAGGCAGGTGTCGAACGCGTCGGCAGGCTTCCACTGGTGGGCGAAAAGATGGACCGCCCAATGGATTCCGCCGAGAATCTCGGCACGATAGAGGAAACCGAGATAGCCGCCCAGCAGCGACGCCAGCGCCACGGGCAGGACTCTCAGCCCCGGCAGCAGACCGCGCATCCATTCCGGATCCGGTTTGTTGGCCAGGGCCGCCAGGGTGATGGCGGCGCAAAGAGCCATGCCCAGTTCCAGTTCGTAGTCGGAGCGGAAGAGGCGGGGAGCCACAAACCCAACCAGCAATCCTCCCAGCGCTCCGCCTGCCGAGATGGTGAGGTAGAACTGCGTCAGGTAGCGGGGATGCGGTTTGAGCAGGGTCAACTCGCCGTGGCATACCATGCAGCAGGCGAATAATCCCAGCACGAAGAGGCCGGCCACGAGGGCGATGGGAGCTTGTTCGAGTCCATCTACGGCTATCGCCATGCCTCCCAGGAACACGGCCATCAGCGGCACGTAGGGGTAACGCCGGTAGCGGAACCAGCCGCGGCCGTCGAAACAGAGGATGAAGCTCAGCAGGTACACGCTAAGCGGCAGAACCCAGAGAAACGGTATGGCCGCGACGTTCTGCGTGATGTGGTTGGAGATGGCCAGCAAGAGCATTGAGGCGCAGGCCGGCAGGGCGAGCCAGAAAGTGTATTCGCGAGCGCCGGGCTTTCCGTTGCCGGGAGCCTCTTCATCGATCGGTTCGGGAGGCGCCAACCCGGCCGTGCGGCCCATGCGAACGGCCGTGACGACGCAGAGGGCCAGGAACACGCAGTAGGCCACAGACCAGATTCCGGCCTGCTGATGCGTGGTATAGACCGGCTCGAAGAGAAACGGGTAGCTCACCAGCGCGAACATCGACCCGGCGTTCGACAATGCATAGAGACGGTACGGGACGGAGCCGCGGAACTGGCGGGCGTACCAGGATTGCAGCAACGGTCCGGTGGTGGAGAGCAGGAAATACGGCAGCCCCACGGTGATCGCAAGAAGGCCCAGAATGCCGAGCGCCGGGTCCCCGGTTCCGGAGGGCTTCCAGGAGGCGTCGGGATAGATCCGCAGCGCCAGCAAGCTGGCCAGCAGCAGAACCACGTGGACCACCATTTGGACGCGCGGCTTGAGATAGCGCGCCAGCACGTGCGCGTAGAGATATCCCAGCAGCAGGACCACCTGGAAAAAGAGAAGGCAGGTGCTCCAGACGGCGGCCGATCCACCGTACCAGGGCAGAATGATTTTGGCGATAACCGGCTGCACCTGAAACAACAGGAATGCGCTCAGCAGGATCGTCGCTGCGTAAAGAAACATGATTGAAGATGTAGCGGTATTTGGGCGGCGCCGGCCGATCTTGGTCAGCGGTAGGCCGCCACCCCCGTAACCCTTTCGCCAATTACCAGGGCGTGGATGTGGTCTGTCCCTTCATACGTCTTGACAGTTTCCAGATTGCAGAGGTGACGCATGACGGGGTATTCGTCGGTGATTCCGTTGGCGCCCAACAGGTCGCGGCTGAGGCGGGCACAATCGAGCGCCATGGCCACGTTGTTCCGCTTGAGCATGGAGACGTGCGCCGGCTCGAGCTTGTGCAGGTCCTTGAGGCGTCCGGCGTGCACGGCCAGCAACTGCGCCTTGGTGATCTCGGTGATCATCCAGGCCAACTTCTCCTGAACCAGTTGGTGCGAGGCGATGGGACGGTTGTCGAACTGCTTGCGGAGGATGGAGTACTGGCGGGCGGTTTCGTAGCAATCCATGGCGGCGCCGATAACTCCCCAGCCGATGCCGTAGCGCGCCTGCGTGAGGCACGACAGCGCGGCCCTCAGACCCTTGGCTTTGGGAAGCCGGTCCCGCTCGGCGACGCGGCAATCCGCGAAAGACAAGCTGGAGGTCACCGAGGCGCGCATGGACCACTTGCCGTGGATGTCGGAAGTGGTGTAGCCAGGGGCGCCGCGCTCCACCAGGAATCCGGCGATGCCTTCTTCGGTACGCGCCCAAACCACGGCGATGTCGGCGGCGGTTCCGTTGGTGATCCAGGTTTTCTCGCCGTTCAGAATCCAGGAGTCTCCGTCGCGGCGGGCGGTGGTGCGCATGCCGGCGGGGTTCGACCCGAAATCGGGCTCCGTCAGGCCGAAGCAGCCGACGGCCTCGCCGCTTTGCAGACGGGGCAGCCATTTCTGCTTCTGGGCGTCGGAGCCATAAGTAAAGATGGGGTACATGACCAGGGCGCCCTGCACGGAGACGAAGCTGCGGATGCCCGAATCGACCCGCTCCAACTCCTGCATGATCAGGCCGTATTCCACGTTGCTCATGCCGGCGCAGCCGTAGCCTTCGAGGTTGGCGCCGAGGAAGCCCAGTTCGCCCATCTCGGGAATCAACTCGGAGGGAAACCGCGCGTCGCGGTAGCAATCGCGGATCACCGGCAGGATGCGTTCTTCGGCGAATCGCCGGGCCGTTTGGCGCACCAGCAACTCCTGCTCGTTAAACAGGGAATCGACCAGGAAGAAGTCTACACCTCGGAATGGCATGGGAATTACTATTTGAACACAGCGGGGAGGCGAAGGAGATGGCGGGGTGTGGATTGGGGCAGTGCCGCGAGCGGTTAATGCTGCGCGGCACTGGGCGGGTTGAAAGCCCGCCGCAGGTTGAAAACCTGCCCCACATAAGGACGGGTCTACGGGTAGAGGCCGCGGATGCGGGCGGCGTCGGCGACGCGGCCGACACCCAACATGTTAGCGGCAAGGCGCATGTCCACCTTGCGGTCCAGGTAGATCTTCAGCACGTCGTTGAAGGATTTCTTCATCACCTTCTCGAGCCGCAGGTTGACGTCGTTCTCGTCCCAGAACAGGTGGTTTTCATCTTGCACCCATTCGAAGTAGGACACCGTCACACCGCCGGCGTTGCAGAGAATGTCGGGGATCAGGAAGACACCCTTCTCAAGCAGGGTGCGGTCGGCTTCCGGGGTGACCGGGCCGTTGGCCGCTTCGGCGATGATGCGGGCGCGGACGGCGTGGGCGTTCTGGTGTGTAATGGCGTTTTCGAGAGCGGCCGGGACCAGGATTTCGCACTCCATCGCCAACAACTCTTGAGGCGTGATGTTGCCCGCTCCGGGGAATCCCACGACGGTGCCGGTGCGCTCTTTGAAGGCGATCACCGCAGGGATGTCCAGGCCCTTGGCATTCATGATGCAGCCGCGGGTGTCGCTGACGGCGATCACTTTGGCGCCGGCTTCGTGGAACAGCATGGCGGCGATGGACCCGGCATTGCCGAACCCCTGAACCACAACCCGGGCGTCCTTCATGGGAATGTGGAGGTGCTCGCAGGAACTGACCACGGTGTAGAACACGCCGCGTCCGGTGGCTTCATTGCGTCCCAGGGAGCCGCCCAGACAAATCGGTTTGCCGGTGACTACGCCCATTACGGGGTAGCCTTTGTTCATGCTGAAGGTGTCCATGATCCACGCCATGATCTGCGGAGTGGTATAGACATCGGGCGCCGGGATGTCCTTTTCCGGCCCGATGAGGGGCAGGATGGAGCTGGCATAGCGGCGGGACAACCGCTCCAGTTCACCCAGGGACATCTCTTTGGGGTTGCAGGTTACGCCGCCCTTGGCGCCGCCGTAGGGGATGTTCACAACAGCGCACTTCCAGGTCATCCAGGTGGCCAGGGCTTTCACTTCGTCTACGGTGACGTTGGGATGGAAGCGGATTCCACCTTTCCCCGGGCCGCGCATGGTGCTGTGCTGTACGCGATACCCTTCGAAACGGAAAACCTTACCGTTGTCCATCCGGACCGGCAGGTTCACCGAGAGGATCCGCTCGGGATACTTGATTCTCGCTCGCAGACTGTCTTCGAGGTCCAGCGCGTTTGCCGCCAGGTCGAAGTTCTCCAGCGCGACATCGTATGCGTTCTTTTCCACTCCTGCGGTAGCTAACATGGCTAACCGACCTTCCTTTCGAGTTTTGGCTCGATAATCCTTACAGCCCGAATGGTAGTCCGAAGATCGCACCACGTCAATGGGGTGCTTGCCGGTTGTTGAGAAAGGTAGCACCATGGCCTGGAGTTTACATTTCTGTGAGAATGAGGACGCCGGGGCCACTATGTGTTTTCAACTATGCGTGGCGCACTACTTTTGGCAACTTGCAGCCTGGCTTTGGCGCAGTCTCCCGATCCGGCCTATGAATCCCTGGCTCGCGCGTATTCCGCTTTGGGCGCGAAGGACTATGGGGGCGCGATCGGCGACTTCCAGAAGGCCATACTGGCCGATCCGCAGCGGGCCTCGATCCGCAAAGACTTGGCGTACGCCTATCTGAAGATCGGCGAGAACGGTTTGGCGCGCGCGCAGTTCCGCGAGGCCATGCGGACGGACCCGGCCGACGCGTCGGTGGCGATGGAGTACGCCTTCCTGTGCTACGAGAGTAAGGAAAAGGCTGAGGCGCGCCGCATTTTCGACCGTCTACGCAAGACCGGGAACGCCACGGCAGAACAGGCTTTCCAGAACATTGACGCACCGCTCGCCGAGGGGATCGCGCGGTGGCAGGAGGCGATCCGCAAGGGATCGGATGATTTTGGCACTCACTTTGAGCTGGCATCCCTGGCGGAACAGCGCGACGATCTGGAACTGGCTGCCGCGCATTACAAGCGAGCCTGGGAACTTCGCCCCGACGGGCGGTCTGCGCTGGTGGACCTGGGCCGCGTGTGGAAGGCTATGAACCAGCCGGAACTGGCGACCTCGGCTCTGCTGGCCGCTTCTCGCGGAGGAGATGCGCGAACTGCCGAAGCCGCACGGGAGCTATTGCCCGCTCGATATCCGTATGTCCATGAGTTCCGGTCGGCAATCGAGCTGGATCCGCGGAACGTGGAGTTGCGGCGCGAGTTGGCGTACCTGCTGCTTCAGATGGGCCGCAGTGCGGAGGCCGAGAAGGAGTTCCACGTGCTTGCGGAGGCGCCCTTCAGCGATCTGATTTCGGCCGCGCAGCTCGGTTTTCTACTGTATACACGCGGTGAGCGAGAGGCCGCAAGGATTTTGCTGAACCGGGTGCTGACGGGTTCGGATGAGGCACTGGCGAACCGGGTCCGCGCGGTGTTGGGGATGGCGCAACCCGGCCACGCGTCGGTGGATGGGGCAAAGACAATTGGTCCGAAGGACATGGCGGAGTTGAGCATCAAGGCGGGGTACGTAAAGGATGCACTGGAATACCTCGGCCAGGCGCACGCGGCCGATCCCGGCGACTATGGCGTGGTGCTGAAGCTGGGATGGGCGTGTAACGTCTTGCATCGGGATTCGGAAGCGTTCCACTGGTTCGGCCTGGCGCGTGGAAGTGGCGATGCAAAGATCTCAGAAGCTGCCACCCAGGCGTGGCACAATCTTCGGCCCGCGGAAGAGTGGTTTCAGGTGTCGGGCTGGGCATATCCCTTGGTTTCAACAAGGTGGAATGATGCTTTCGGTTACGCGCAGCTCAAGGTGGAGTTGCGTAGCAGGTTCAAGCTTCGACCTTATGTGAGTGTTCGCCTGGATGGCGATACTCGCAGCAACGCTCCGCCGCTTTTGTTCTCCGAGACTTCGATAATCTTCGCGGTTGGCGTGCGTACTTTGCCGTGGCATGGAGTCAGCGGATGGTTCGAAGCAGGGACCGGAGCTAATTATCTGAAGGGAAGCATGTTACCGGATTATCGCGGAGGTGTTTCGGTGAACCGGTTCACTGGTAGGACGCTCGGGGGCGAGCGTGCGGGGGGTTTCGCGGAGACGACGGCGGATGGCGTGTTTGTCAGCCGGTTTGGGAATGACTTTCTGGTATATAGCCAGTCGCGCACGGGCTATACCGTGGGACCGAGATCGCTTCGCGGCCAATTGTACTGGTGCGGCAACCTGACGTTTGATTCGGCACGGCAGGCGTGGGCGAACTTCGTCGAGACCGGTCCGGGCGCAAGGCTTCATGCGTCGGGTATGCCGGCCTCTATGTACCTGGTTTTCAGTGCGGTACGAGGCGGGTACCTGGTCCACGATGGCGATCCGAATCGGCATGCGTACAACGACTTCCGAGCCGGGGTTTGGTATGCATTCGTACATTAGGGCGGCTCTACTGTTGGCAGCCGGCCTTTTGCGTGCCGCGGACCTTCCGTACTACAGCGTGTCGTCATCGGATGCGGGCGCATGGCCCAAGATCCTGTCATCGATTGGGTTCGAGCAGCGACCGGAGAATCAGGCTCGGTTGGTGGTACAGCGCGGAAGTTCCGCGGAACCGGGAGACTGGGCGAGGCGGGTTCGGGAGGGCGTCATCGTGGTCGTGGAAGGCCAGTCGCCTTTGGCTGAGTCGTTTGGGTTTCGACGGACTCCTCGGTTGACGCGGGTGGACAGCGTGGTCGATATACACTCTCCGGATGTGTCGATCATTTGGGAGAAGAGCTGCAATCTGCCGGTGTTCGCGGTTCCTTCGGAAGCGGAGGTGTTTGCGCGAGAACGCTGGTCGGGAGCACCAGTGTTGGCGGGATTTCGGATGGGGCGCGGTGCGGTTTTGTGGGCAGCGGCGCCCCCTGGTGAACGAGGGTACGAGCGATTCCCCTATTTGCTGCAGGCGCTCGCGGACCTGGGTTTGGTGGCACCCTACCGGTCGTCGCGGACCTGGGCTTTCTTCGACTCGGCGTACCGGTCGCGAGTGGATCTGGAGTATTTCGCGGCGCGCTGGCGCAGGGCGGGGATCTCCGCTTTGCATGTCGCCGCCTGGCATTTCTACGAGGCGGATGCGGAACAAGACCAATTCGTCAGGCGGTTGATCGAGGCGTGCCACCACGAGGGGATACTGGTGTACGCGTGGCTGGAACTGCCGCATGTCAGCGAGAAGTTCTGGTCCGAACATCCCGAGTGGCGCGAGAAGACGGGATTGCTGCAAGACGCTCAACTGGACTGGCGCAAGCTCATGAACCTGACCAATCGCGACTGCTTTCGGGCGGTCGCAGCCGGGGTGGGACAGTTGGTGGACCGGTTCGATTGGGACGGCGTGAACCTGGCGGAGCTGTACTTCGAATCGCTGGAAGGCATTGATAATCCCGCCAGGTTCACCCCGATGAACGACGATGTCCGCAGGCTGTTTCGAGAACGCAGCGGATTCGATCCCTTGGAGCTGTTCCGGTTAAGGACGGACGGTGCGTCGCGAAGGTTGTTTCTCGATTTCCGCAGATCCTTGGTGCAGAAGATGCAGTCGGAGTGGATCGAGGAATTGGAGAGAGTCCGCCAGCGTAAGCCGGACCTCGATTTGGTGCTGACGCACGTGGACGATCAATTCGATACACGGATGCACGACGCGATTGGGGCAGATACGGCGAAGGTTTTGCCTTTGCTAGAGAAGCACCGGTTTACGTTTCTGGTGGAAGATCCGGCGACGGTCTGGGACTTGGGGCCGGAGCGTTATGCGGCGATTGCCGGGCGGTACCGGGCGTTGACGAGCCGGGAGGGTCAACTGGGGATCGACATCAATGTAGTCGAGCGTTACCAGGACGTCTATCCGACCAAGCAGCAAACGGGGATCGAGCTGTTTCAATTGGTCCATGCGGCGGCGGTCAGTTTTGCACGGGTCGCTATCTACTTCGAGGCTTCGCTACTGCCGGCGGATCTGGCCTTGCTTCCGGCTGCCGCGTCGAACGTACGAGGTGTGGATAAGAGCGGGGATGGTATCCGCGTGGACACCGCGAGAGGCGTGGGTGTAGCTTGGCACGGCGCGGCGACAGTGGATGGACAGCCGTGGCCGGCATGGGATGGAGAGACGGTGTGGATTCCGGCGGGAGTCCATACGGTGGGACCGGGGCAGGCAAATGGTCCGCGGTTGCTTCGGCTGAATGGAGAGATCCAGGGCGCGCGGGCTAGCGGGAGAGCGGAGATCGAAGTCACCTATGAGAGTGCAAGCCGGGCGATCGCGGTTCTGGACCGGCCGGTGCGGTCTCTTCGAGTGGACGGCGTTCCCGGATTGGTTCGATTGGCAGGCCCGAACACAGTTCTTTTGCCTCGTGGCCGACATCTCGTGACAATGGCAACCGACTGAGTTAGGATGGCGAATGACGAATGATGGATGTCGCGTTACAAACCGGGCCTCCCGAGATCCCAGATAAGCTGTACTTCAAGATTGGTGAAGTGAGCGAGTTGCTGGGGCTGGAACCGTACGTTTTGCGCTATTGGGAGACCGAGTTCGCGGTGCTCTCGCCGAAGAAATCGGGCACGGGACATCGGTTGTACCGCCGAAAAGACGTGGAATTGCTGCTCCGGATCAAGCACTTGCTTTACGAGAAGCGATTCACGATCGAGGGCGCCCGCCAGTCGATGCAGGCTACGGCAAAGGCCCCGAAGCCAGCGGTTGCGAAGCGCGTTCAGCAGGAACTGTTCTCCGCAGATCCGTTGCCGGAGATTCGCAGAGAACTGGAAGAGATCCTGAAAGCGCTGAAGTAGATCGCTACTCGCCGACAATTACACCGTAGATGCGATCCAGGTCGTCCGCGGAGTAGTATTCGATCTCGATACGGCCCTTCTGTTTGGCCTTCTCGACGATTTTCACCTTGGTTCCTAACACCCGCGACATCTCCTCGATGGCAGCCTTGACGTTGGGGTCGATGGCGACTTCTTCGACGTGCTTGGCTTCGCGTCCCTCCATCATCTTCTGGGTAGTACGTTCCATCTGTCGAACGGACCAGCCCTGTGCGACGGATTTCTCGGCGACCTCGCGCTGCAGGTCTGCATTGGGGAGCGAGAGGAGACAGCGAGCGTGTCCCGCGGAGAGACGGCGCTCGGAGACGAGTTGCTGAAGGTCAGGGGGAAGTTGGAGGAGGCGGAGGGGATTGGCGATGGTGGTGCGATCTTTGCCGGTTCGGTGGCCGATTTCTTCGGCACTGAGCGAGAGTTCGGTGCTAAGGCGGCTGAAGGCGTTGGCGGTCTCGATGGGATTCAGGTCCTCACGCTGGATGTTCTCGACGAGGGTGATTTCGAGAAGCCGGTCGTCTGGAATTTCTCGGACGACTACGGGGACCTGTTCGAGGCCGGCAAGCTTAGCGGCCCGCCAGCGGCGCTCGCCGGCGACTAATTGGTATCGATCTCCGGCTTTGCGGAGGACTAGAGGCTGAATTATGCCATTCGCGCGGATCGACTGGGCCAATTCGGCGAGCCGCTCGCCCTGGAAGATGCGCCTGGGTTGGAGGGGATTCGGATCAATCGAATCAATCGGGACGGTATGCGACGTTTCGTCGGGAGGCGGAGGTGGCGGCTCGGACGATTGCAATTGTGGCGTACGAGTTGGCAGGAGTGCGCCGAGGCCTTTACCGAGCGCCCGGCGTGGGTTGTCCGGTTTGTTCATGGTCCAGAATCTCCTTTGCCAATTGGATATAGCTTTCCGCGCCGCGGGAACGGGGATCGTATGCCAGGATTGGTTTCCCAAAACTAGGCGCTTCGGCAATGCGAATATTGCGCGGGATGACGGTGCGGAAAACCTGGTCCGCAAAGAACTCCTTAAGATCGGCGGCGACCTGGCGTGTGAGGTTGGTGCGGTCGTCGAACATGGTGAGGAGGATACCTGCGATTGCGAGCGGGTGGTTGAAAGACTCACGGATGCGCTGGATGGAATCCATGAGCTCCGAGATGCCCTCTAGGGCGAAGAACTCGCATTGAATCGGCACGAGAACCGCGTCGGCAGCCAGGAGGGCATTGAGAGTGAGGAGGTCGAGGGCCGGCGGGCAATCGATGAGGATGAAGTGGTAGTCGTTGCGGATGTCGGCGATGCGCTCGCGAAGTCGAAGTTCGCGGTTATCGAGTCCGACGAGCTCCAGGTTGGCGCCGACCAGGTTCTTGTCGGCGGTGATGAGGCTGAGACCCTCGAAATCGGTAGGGACGATGGCTTCTTTGGCTGGAACGTCGCCGAGTAGCACGTGATAGAGACTGGGATGGGTCGGATCTTTGGCGACGCCGAGGCCGGTGGTGGCGTTACCTTGGGGGTCGGAGTCGATGACCAGGACGCGGAGATCGTTGGCCGCGAGGGAAGCGGCCAGGTTGATGGCGGTGGTGGTCTTTCCGACTCCGCCTTTCTGATTAGCGATGGCGAAAACTCTGCTCAAGCGGCCATAGTAACATGGCAGGGCTTCGAGGTCGAAGAGACCGGGGATTATTTGGGGTTGAGTGGGTGAAGGGGGACGGGGTAGGGGCGGAATTACGGAACAAAGCCAATTTGGGGGTGGAGGTTTTTGGACGGAGGTACGGTTGCGGGTCTCGGACGGGATGACTTGGGCGGTGTTGGGGTGATTTGGTACGTGAGGGCGGCGAGCGTATGTTTCACGTGAAACAGGACCTAGCGGCTTGGATCGGTTTCACGTGAAACAGCGAGGGAGGGAATCGGTGAGGGGGATTCGAGACGGCGTGGGGCAATCGGCGAGCACGCTTTCCGGGAGCCGACGGGGTCGGTGCGCGGAATTTCCTAGCCACGTAACCCGCTCATCTCGCGGGTCGGGACGCCAAACGTTCTCGCGCACGCCTTCATGCATGCAACCTCGAAACTCATCGCGACGCCACCGGATCGACAGACCCCCAGCCCACGCGCAGCTTCGGCTCTGGAACCGCCGGGCATCCCGATGAGTCGGGACGCGGCACGCATGAGTGCGTACGCCACGACATCGAGCGGACTTATGAGAACGTCGAGTCAATTGCGCGGTGCATTGAACCATCTGCAGGGCAATTCGGTGACAGGCGACCGAATTCCGAATGGGGTCTCGCTCAACTCATCCGGGATTGGAGCTCGGAATTCCATCCCCTGTCACCGAATTGCGACGCCAAGTCGCAGGAAACGGTGGCTTCCCCAAGGGAGTGGGATTGGCGTGGCCCAGGACATTCCCATCGATTCAGGAGGCTCGTCTGCTCCGGTTAATAGATCGACACTTTCCGCAATGCGCTTTAGTGTGGCGGAGAGATCCTCATAGCTCACGGCGCGGGAGATGGCGTGGTCGAAAGTGTCGGTCACGGATTCCAATCGTTGGGCCAAGACTCGAACGTTCCCGATGTTGCGGGTGGCTTCTCGAAGGAAGACAGCCTTCCGCTGATGAGATTCGATCAGGGTAACGCGGCAATCGGGGCGGGCGATCGCTACTGGAAATCCGGGAAAACCGGCGCCGGATCCGACATCCGCGATCCGAAGGTTACCGGGCGGAAGGTGGGCAGCGAGGAATAACGATTCCCCGAAATGGCGCTCAACGGCCTCCTCAAGATTCTGAATTCGAGTCAGATTCAGAACTCGATTCCAGCGCAGGAGTAACTCGTAGTGCGCCTCCAAAGCCGCAATTTGAACAGGCGACAAATCGATTATGCCCGAGAGGAGCGGGCGCAGGACGTCAGGAAACACGGCCAAGACTCAAATACACGTCCAATACGGCAACCGCGGCGGGAGTGACGCCGGGAATCCGGGACGCCTGGCCCAAGGTGACGGGACGCACGCGATCCAGTTTCTGCTGAACCTCGCGAGATAACCCGGGGATGCCGGCAAACGCGAAGTCCGGAGGAATTCGGCGATGATCGGAACCCTTCACGCGCTCCATCTGGCGCTCCTGTTGCGAGATGTACCCGCTGTACTTCGTCTCGGTCTCGACCGTCGCCAGCAATCCACGAACCGGCTCCTCCCCCAAGACTTCCCGAACCCACGGCAGCAATACCGAGATAGCGGCTTCGGGGCGTTTAAGCCATTGACCGTTTCCGTGGCATTCCAACGCGTGCATCAGCCGCGTCTTCTGAGCTTCCTTTCGGCAGAAGATTTCCCAGCGCCGGTCAGTGACCAAACCGGCGCGGCGGCCCATGGGTGTCAAACGCGCGTCGGCGTTATCGATGCGTAGATGCAGGCGGAACTCGGCGCGCGACGTGAACATGCGATACGGCTCGTCGGCGCCTTTGGTGACGAGATCGTCGATCAAGATCCCGGTATACCCCTCCATCCGGCCGATCACCACCGGATCACGGCCGGTCGCACGGCACCCGGCGTTCAAGCCGGCGACCAGCCCCTGACACGCGGCCTCTTCGTAACCAGAGGTCCCGTTGATCTGTCCGGCCAGGTACAGCCCGGCGATGGACTTGACTTCCAGGGTGTGCGCCAGTTCACGCGGGTCGATAGCGTCGTACTCAATGGCGTAGCCGGGGCGAATCATCTCGGCCCGCTCCAGCCCGGGGATGGACGCGACCACTTGGGTCTGCACATCGATCGGCATGCTGGTAGACATGCCGTTCACATAGACTTCGTTGGTGTCCAATCCTTCGGGTTCGAGAAAAATCTGGTGACGAAGTTTATCCGGGAACTTGACGATTTTGTCCTCGATGGACGGACAATAGCGCGGCCCGATGCCCTCGATCTGGCCGCTGTACAGCGGCGAGCGCGGGATGGCCTCGCGGAGAATGCGGCGCGTCTCCTCGGTGGTGTACCCGATGTGGCACTGGATCTGAGCCTGCTCGATGCGCTCGGTGAGGAAGGAAAAGGGCGTCGGATCGGCATCTCCAGGTTGAGCCTCGAAGCGGCTCCAATCGATGGTGCGGCCATCCAGCCGCGGTGGCGTGCCGGTCTTGAGCCGGGTCCACTGCAAGCCGAGGTTACGAAGTTGATTTCCCAGCAACTCCGATGGCGCCTCGCCATTCCGGCCGCAACTATAGCGCTGCTCACCAACGTGGGCCAAGCCGTTCAGGAACGTCCCGGTGGTGATGATGACGGCATCGCCGGCGACGGTTCGGCCATCGCGCAACAGGACTCCGGTGACGCGGCGCGATTCCAGACGCAGCGCGGCGACCTCGGCTTGCTTGATCCGCAGGTTCGGCTCTTCCTCAAGCACCTGCCGCATGCGGACACGATACTGCCGCTTGTCCATCTGCGCGCGCGGCGACCACACGGCAGGACCACGGCTGGTATTCAACAGACGGAATTGGATGCCGACTGAATCCGCGACTTCGCCCATAAGACCGCCCAGGGCGTCGATCTCCCGGACCAGGTGACCCTTGGCGATGCCGCCGATGGCGGGGTTGCAGGACATCTGCGCGATGAGGTCGAGGTTCATGGTGACCATGGCGGTCTTGAGGCCAAGGCGAGCACACGCCCGCGCAGCCTCGCATCCCGCATGGCCGGCACCCACGACGACGACGTCGTACTTCTCATCCATTGTCATCCACTCTCAGCCATCCGCTATCATTGTATCGATAATGAAAATCCTCGTTGTTGGGAGCGGAGGGCGCGAGCACGCGTTGGCGTGGAAACTCGCGCAGTCGGCCGGAGTGTCGGTATATGGAGCCCCGGGCAATCCGGGATTCGCGAAGATTGGTCCGTGCCTCCCGGTGCGCAACGGCGATCCGGAGACCTATCTGGCGGTGGCCGACTCGATCGGAGCCGATCTGACGGTGGTCGGACCGGAGGTTCCGCTGGTAGCCGGCGTGGTGGATGCCTTCCGCGCGAACGGGAAGAGGATTGTAGGGCCCACGCGCGAGGCGGCGCAACTGGAAGGAAGTAAGATTTTCGCAAAGAACTTTTTCCTGAAAAGAGGAATCCCGACGGCGGCTTTCGTCACCGTCGCCAATGAGGCGGACGCGCGGAAAGCGCTCGACCGGTTCGGTTATCCGGTAGTGCTCAAAGCCGACGGATTGGCCGCGGGGAAAGGAGTGGTCATCGCGCCCGATCGCGCGGCGGCGGAGGCGGCGCTCGGGGAACTCAAGGGGCCCCTGGTGATCGAGGAATTTCTACAGGGCGAAGAGGTCAGCTTCATCGGCCTCAGCGATGGCCGCGACGTCCTGCCACTGGCTCCCTCGCAGGACCACAAGACCGTTTTCGACGGGGACACCGGGCCGAATACCGGCGGCATGGGAGCTTACTGCGACGACGCCATACTCACCGACGCGCAGACGCGAGAGATTCTCAGCCGGGTGATGTATCCGACGGTGGAAGCCCTGAACTTCACGGGCTTTCTGTACGCGGGCTTGATGATGACGGCGGCGGGACCCAAAGTGCTGGAGTTCAACGTGCGCCTGGGAGATCCGGAGACGCAGCCGATTATGCACCGCATGGCGTCGGACTTCGTGCCCGCGCTCCTGGCCGCCAGCGAAGGCAACCTGCGAGACGTCAAGCTGGAATGGCGCCCGGGACCGAGCGTCTGCGTGGTGATGGCTTCTGGTGGATACCCGGGACCCTATGAAACGGGCAAACCCATTCGCGGTATTGAGACGGCGGAAGCTCACGGCGCCACAGTGTTCCACGCAGGAACGCGAATGGGGGCGCAGGGACTCGAGACAGCCGGAGGGCGCGTGCTCGGGGTGACGGCCGGAGCGGACACGCTGGCGGCGGGAATCGAAGCGGCGTACGCCGCGGTACGGAACATTCAGTTCGACGGAATGCACTACCGCCGCGACATTGGGCACAAGGGCCTTCGGAGAAAGCGCGCCTGAGGGTACAATGGGGACAGAGTGGGCACGTAGCTCAGTTGGATAGAGCGGCCGCCTCCTAAGCGACAGGTCGGCAGTTCGAATCTGCCCGTGCCTACCACACTTTCCCGGCAAGCCGGCACCGGCCATGGCGAACTACGAATTCGGGCCGTTCCACTACGACCCGGAGCAGCGCCTGCTGTTCCGCGAGAGCCAAGTGGTCACGCTGGCGCCAAAGGCTATCGATACCCTGCACATCCTGCTCGAACACCGCGGGCGGATTGTCGAGAAGAGCGTGTTGATGAAATCGCTATGGCCGGATACCACGGTTGACGAAGTGGGGCTGGCACGCAACATTTCCATCCTCCGTAAAGCCTTGGAAGAGCCCGGTGGAGCGGCGTACATTGAAACGGTGCCGCGGCGCGGGTACCGGTTTGGCTCTGCCTCTCCTGATGCGCCGCTTGTGCAACCTCGCAGCGCAATAGCGCGCTGGGTGATTCTCGCGGCCGTCCTGGCCGCCTGTGCCGGATTGATCTACTGGCAGTTCTATGTACCTTCGAAATACGTCGCGGGCGGTGTGGGTCTGGCGGTGGTGCCGTTCGAAGCTCTCACGCCCGACGCCGACTGTGCGGGACTGGCACGGCAGGTCACCGACTTGCTGGTCACCGACCTGTCCAAATTCAGAGGCATTCAGGTGGTCGCGCCAAGCACAGTGCGCAGGCACCAGCGCTTCGGGATATCGATGGGACTCATGGGGCGGTTGCTGGGGCTGGACCTGCTGGTGGAAGGCGGCGTGCAAAGTTCCGGCCAGCACCTCATGATTACGTCGCGCCTGGTGGACGTCCACACGGGAAAGGTGATCTGGGCGGAGAATTACGACCGGCGGTTGGAGGATGCGCAGAGCGTGCAAACGGACGTGGCCCAACAGATCGCGGCGCAGATTGGCGCCCGTTTGGTGCCCGCGAAGCGGTAAATCAGGCTTTCCGAAGCAATTCCGAAGGAACTTTCGCGCAAGTTTGGATGCAAGCTGGATGTCGTGACTACACTTCTGATTGCCGCGACCTGGCGGGCTGCCATAGTGGGCCGCTGGACGGCGCGGATCGTCGGCACGTTGATGGCCCTGATCTTTCTGGCGTTCGTGGTGGGTGAAGGACCGCCGCCCCTTTTCAAATTGAGCCTGCACGAGAACGTGCAGTTTCTGAGTATGGCCGGGCTATTCTGCGGTCTGCTGCTGGCCTGGAAATGGGAAGGCTGGGGAGCACTGATTTCGCTGGTCGGCTTTGTGCTGTTTGTCTCGACGGAACACCGATTCACCACTGGCTGGATCTTCCTAATACCGGCGGCGACGGCACTCCTGCACGTCTTGTGCTGGTGGCGCATTGCATCGGGACCGCCGGCCGATCTTGTTGCCTGGGAGGTCCCCAGGACGGCGCTGTGGATCGGTGCGGCTGCGGTGGGAATCTTCATTCTATTGTGCGCCAATGAAATGTTTGGCCAGCCGCCACTCATGACGCCGGCGCTGCAACCGTCGGCGGAAATGGTGGGACGCTGGCATGCCCGACTACCGGCCTTCGAAATCGACCTCCTGATTTCCGGCGATGGCCAGGTTTCGGGGCGGGTGGGCGATACCCCGATCACAAATGCGCGGATCGCGAATGATCGAAGCTGGTTCGGCGTCCTGATGCACTGGCGGGAACCCTACAAAATCCGCGGCACTGGGTTCACGGCGGAACTCGGGATGAGCGGAGGGCAAATGTCGGGCGAACTCATTCTCCGCGGGCAAGCGTTCGGCCTTACGCTCCGAAAGCAGTAAAATGAGGATATCTTTTACTGCGGCCTCCCCCTGTGGCGGGCGGTAGTGTGTCCGGTCCACGAGTGAGGAGCTGACCCGAGCGATGTCCTTCGTCCATCTGCACTGCCATACCGACTATTCGCTGCTCGACGGCGCTTGCGATATCGACCAGTTGATGAAGATTGTGGTCGAACAGAAAATGCCGGCGGTGGCCATGACGGATCACGGCAATCTTTTCGGCGCGGTGAAGTTCTATAACGCGGCGAAGGCGGCGGGCGTGCATCCGGTGATCGGGTGCGAGATGTATGTCTCGCAGCAGGGCCACAAAGGCCGGAGCGACTCCGACCGGTACAACCACATGGTGCTGCTGTGCGAGAACCAGGATGGGTACCGCAACCTCATCAAGCTGGTCTCGACGGCCTACCTGGACGGGTTCTATTACAAGCCCCGGGTGGACCTGGACCTGTTGTCGCAGCATTCCAAGGGTCTGATCTGCCTCACAGCGTGCCTGCGCGGCCACATCCCCGAGACCATACTCTCGGACAAGTACGACGAGGCGCGGCGCCTGGCGCACACCTACGCGGATATTTTCGGACGCAATAATGTTTTTTTGGAAATCCAGGACCATCATCTGGAGCAGGACCGCAAGCTGACGCCGGAGTTGAACCGGCTATCCCACGAAACCGGGCTGCCGCTGGTGGCGACCAACGATTCACACTACTTGCGGAAAGACGACGCGCGGGCGCACGAGATTCTGCTGTGCATCCAAACGGGCAAGGCGTTCAACGACCCGAACCGGATGCGCTGGAACACGCCGGACTTCTATCTGAAGTCGCGCGAAGAGATGATGGAGCTGTTTGGCGAGCTGGAAGACTCGCTCGACCGGACTTGGGAAATCGCGCAACGGTGCAACGTAAAGCTGGAAAAGGTCACCGAACCATTTCCGAAGTTCGACGTTCCGGAAAGCCACACTACCGACACGTACTTCGAGTACATCGCCCGACAGGGGTTCGAGAAACGGCGGATGCGGCTGGAGGCGATGCGCACGAAGGGCACGCTGAAGCGCGACCTGGTGGAATACGCAGAACGTCTGGACCGCGAGATCCAGATGATCCAGAAGATGAAGTTCTCGGGATATTTTCTGATTGTCTGGGACTTCATCCGCTATGCGAAATCGATGGGAATCCCGGTGGGACCGGGGCGCGGATCGGCGGCCGGAAGCCTGGTGAGCTACGCCATGGCGATCACCGATATCGACCCATTGCAGTATGGATTGCTGTTCGAGCGCTTCCTCAATCCGGAACGCGTCAACATGCCGGATATCGATGTGGACTTCTGCATGAACCGCCGCGGCGAGGTGATCCAGTACGTCACCGGGAAATACGGCCGCGAGCAGGTGGCACAGATCATCACGTTCAATACGCTGGGCGCGAGGGCGGCAATCAAGGATGTCGGGCGCGTTCTCGAAGTGCCGTTCGCGGACGTGGAGCGCATCACCAAGATGGTGCCGAACGTTTTGAACATCTCGCTCGAAGAGGCGATCAAGCAGGAACCGGGATTCAACGAGGCGGCCAAGAAGGACCCGCGCGTGGACGACGTCCTGAAGGTCGCGTTGAGGCTGGAGGGTCTGGCGCGCAACTGTTCGGTTCACGCCGCGGGGGTGGTGATTTCGCCGCGGCCGCTGAAAGAGTTGGTCCCGTTGTACAAGACCAACCGCGACGAAATTGTGACGCAGTTCGACATGAGCGGGCTGGACAAGATGGCCCTGCTCAAGATGGATTTTCTGGGGCTTACGACGCTCACGCTGATCCAGGACGCGCTACGGCTCATCAAGAAACGCCACGACGTGGATCTGGTTCCCGAGGACCTGCCGCTCGACGACAAAGCGACCTACGACATCTTCTGCAAAGGCTACACGAGCGGCGTTTTCCAGTTCGAATCGGCGGGAATGCGCGACATTCTGCGGCGGTATCAGCCCAGCCGCCTGGAGGACTTAACGGCTCTCAACGCGCTCTACCGGCCAGGACCGATCCAGGGCGGCATGGTGGACGATTTCATCGAGCGCAAGTGGGGCCGGCGCGCGGTGGAGTATGACCTGCCGGAACTCAAGGAACTGCTCGAGGAGACCTACGGCGTCATCGTCTACCAGGAACAGGTGATGCAGATCTCGAATCGTCTGGCTGGGTATTCGCTGGGCGATGCCGACCTGCTGCGGCGGGCGATGGGCAAGAAGAAGCTCGAAGAGATGGAGAAGCAGCGGGAGCGCTTCATCCAAGGCGCGTTGGAGCGCGGCCTGCCACAGAAGAAGGTGGAGAAGATCTTCGACCTGATGGAGCAATTCGCCGGATACGGCTTCAACAAGTCGCATTCCGCGGCGTACGCGTACCTGGCTTTCGTAACGGCCTATTTGAAGGCCCACTACCCCGTGGACTTCATGGCGGCGCTGCTGACGTCGGAAACCGGCAACACGGCGAAGGTGGTGAAGTACATCAACGAATGCCGGGAAATGGGGATCCCGATTCTGCCTCCCGACGTGGACCACTCGGAGTGGAGCTTCACGCCGGACGGGACACCGCAGACCGGCAAAGGAATCCGGTTTGGCCTGGGTGCTATCAAGAACGTGGGCCAATCGGCGGTAGAGGCAATCGGGAAGGCGCGCGAGGAAGTCGGGCGCTTCACCTCGCTGCACCAGTTTTGCGAAACGGTGGATTTGGGCGCGGTGAACCGGCGGATGATCGAGAGCCTGATCCGCGCAGGAGCGATGGATTCGATGGAAGGGACGCGGTCGCAGAAGTTCGCCGCGGTGGAAAGCGCCATGGAGGGAGGGCAGAGGGTGTGGCGCGACCGCCAAAGCGGGCAGACCGGCCTTTTCGGAGCCCTGGCGGATGAAGTAATTCATCAAGCCACGCTGCCCAGTGTTCCCGAATGGGGAGATAAGGAGAAACTGGCCGGCGAAAAGGAGCTACTGGGATTCTGGGTGACTGGCCATCCGCTCGACCGGTATGCGGACAAGGTCGCGGAACTGGCTACGCACGATACGGGCAACCTGGAGGGCTTGGCGAAGGGCAACGAAGTGGTGCTGTGCGGGGTTCTGACGGGCATCACGCGCAAGCGCAACCGCGACGGCAAGCCGTGGGCGGTTTTGAGCATCGAAGACCGCAACGGGAGCGTGGAAGCGATGGTGTTCGCCGCGAGCTTCGAACGCCTGGCGCCGCAGGTTGTAGAAGACCAGGCGGTGATGGTGCGCGGCCTGATCCTGCCGGAAGAAAATGCGCCGCCCAAGATCTCGGTGCAGGATATCGTACCCCTGGAGAACGCGCGCGTGGATTTGCCGGCGGTCATCTCGATTCGCGTGTGGCTGGGCAGGAACGGCGGAATGGACCGGGCGCAAGCTCTCGAAGAACTGTTCCGCCGCAAGCCTGGCCATACTCAGGTTCGGCTCCGCCTGGAAGCGCCGCGTGATTTTTCCGTCCTCCTGGATGTACCAGCGAGGGTGAGACCGGATCGCGAGTTCCGGAAGGCGGTGGAAGAAATCTGCGGGGCGGAGTGCCTGGAACGGGTGGCGGGCTAGCACAACGGACTACTGCGGCTCGGACGAGGACGTCGTGCTTTCCGTATTGGCAATACGGCTTCCGCTGTAGTCGTCTCATCAGGCCCGTCTCGCCGCGATGCTTCAACCGTTCTATGGGATCGTACCCATCACCTGGACTTCGGCCAAACTCAGGTAGTTGCTCCCCGACAATTGGATGCGGACATACCGGCCGGCAAAACCGGCGGGTATGCTGACGGAAGGATTGGGAGCGGTGGTCTGGTGACTGCTCCATGTGCCGGCGCGGACTTGCAATGTCGCCGGAGTGTCGGTCGATGCGAATGGTGTGCTGGAAATGAACACCCAGTAATCGCTCAAGCGATCGCCGCAACAGTCGGTGCGATTCCACACGACGACGGAGTTGACGGTGGC
>Ga0181529_10001004_pt1 | contig 38839 bp, 26 predicted proteins | sample PEATcosm2014_Bin_36_FD_119763 | JGI IMG/M metagenome (GOLD analysis project Ga0181529, IMG submission 119763) | Peatland microbial communities from MTU Mesocosm Facility, Houghton, MI, USA - PEATcosm2014_Bin10_30_metaG | ecosystem: Environmental > Terrestrial > Soil > Wetlands > Peat | place... | reverse complement strand
TATGCGGCTCCCGAGAATGAGTGGCGCAGTTGAATGGCTACACTCGAGTTTGAACGTGGGCGTTACGTCGATTCTCATTCACTGAAATTCTATTTGTGCTGCTGACGACGGACGTCTATCTCCACAAGTTCATCTCGATTGAGAATGTCGCTAGCCACAGCTTCTGTAAGGACAGCGCACGACGTCATTCTGGAGGAACTTCATAACTAAGTAACAGAGAGATGCTCGATCGCCTTGTTCGACCGAGCATCTCTTCGGATACGGTCCGATGAAACGAAGGTTATTGCTGTTGTGTCAGCGCAGGCAATGCAACGGATGCGCTCTCGGTCTTCGCATTTTCCGCGAGCAGTTTCTCGATCTTTGCGGTGAACTCCTCCTGCAATTGGGTGTTGAATTCGCCGCTGGCTTGCGAGGCAAAACCGGAGTGGATGCCTTTGACGAGCCCATCTCGACCTACGAAAATGGTCGCTGGCCACGTATTCAGATTGACGGCCTGCGGAACCTTCTCCCACATTTCGGAGGGCGCTCCCGCGATCAGGTAGGTGTAGTTGACGCCATACTGCTTCACAAAGGCGCGCTCGCGGGCCAGTGAGCCCTGCTCCTCAGGTTCTTCAAAGTCGAGGGCCACGATTGCGAGGCCTTTGTCACGATACTTCTTGTCCAGTTGAACGAGGAAGCGTGCTTCATCGTGGCAGTTAGGGCACCAGGTGCCGGTCACGATGGCAAGAACCACTTTACCCTTGAAGCGCGGGTCGTCGCTCGAGACAAGCTTTCCGTCAGCATCGGGAAAGTTGAAGGTGAACTTCTCGTTCGCATTGCGAACAGTAGTGTGGGTATCGAAGTTGTCCGGCTCAGGAAAGCCCTTGGCACGGGCCACTTCCGGGCGATAGGCAATGAGTTTGTCGCCTCCGCCATATTGCTTATTATCTGCACTGGCGGTCTTGGCCTCAGGAGTGTCGCCCAGGATCGCCTTCTTGAGAGCCTCATAATGCTGGATAACTTCCAGCGTCCCATCACTCTTTGCGATCACTTCGATAACGCCAGGACGGTGCCCGTCGAAGTGGCTCAGAACCCATTTGCCATCCTTGTATGTACCACTGTACGCACCGGTATCGCCATCAACGCGGAGGATCGAAACTTCCGCATATGCTCCACTCTGGCGAGCGATCAGATGAAAGGCTTTCTCTCCCTTCGCGCTTGGCGAATCCAGTGGAATCTCCCATTGCCCTGCAATGGATGGCACATTTTGCGCTTGTACCGCCGACTCTTCCACGTGACGTTTGGCTTCGAATCCGTATTCGAGGTGGTATGAAGGTCCACGCAATGCCACATCCCCGGTAAGCTCATCGTTCTTCAGCGTGGCCGTAATTGTTGTGAGATAGTGTTCGGACTTCAAGATAAGTTTTCCGTCCTGATAGGAAGCACTTGTCGTCTCTTCGTACGGCTTGGAGCCGTCGTAGAAGGTACCTCTCAGCGTCGGGCCCGATCCTGCGATGTCGAGCCGGAAGGGGACTGCCGGCCCGTTATTGACGAGGCTTGCATCCCAGTGTCCATCAATGGGAAGCTCTGCGTTGCTGGATTGGGCGACGGCCGCCGATGCTCCAAAGGCCGCAAGAAGGATGGCGAGACCTGCATTTCGGGCAACGGTTCTCACTGGATGAATTCCTTTCTGGTGGATGTTTGTGAACTGCAGCTTCTGAGGACCTGGACATAACTCCTGGGTGCTCCTCCAGGAGTTTCGTTTGAACATTTCGTTGCCAGCGACTGATCCCGTCGATTGAAAGCTCATCCCTGAATTCCATGGTTCGCAAGAATACGGAATTCGAAAGATCGCGGAGACGAAAAGACGGTTATGATCGCGATCTGGAATGATCCAGAGGTCATTTTCGGAGCGAGGGAGCAATCCTCGAATTCCCAGCGAACGGCGATAAGCCTTGAGATGGGTTCAAACAGAAAACCCGCTCCGGAAAAGTCACTGGGCGGGTCGGTCAAGCATCAAATGGATCGATGCGATCACATATGATTTGGTTGAACGCGACTTTCCCGATCGCCAGCGGAGATGCAGGACGAACAACAATACGTTCCGGGAACAAGTCGCATAAGCGAAATTTACTACTGCATCGACAAGTTGTCAATCAGTACTTGGGTGGCCAGTACTTAGTTTGCCGGGCCTTCCAGCCGTGAGCGTGATCCTGCGCTGCACATGGCAGGCATCGGTTTGGGACGGATCGATGTGGCTGGTAACGATTTAATGTGTTGTCGTGGCGATCAGGAACGGTCCCGCGTCGGTCGACCGCTGGATTGGCATATTTCCGGCCCATTACCATCGAATCAGGTTGTCTGTGTCTTCCACCAGGACGACCTCATACTTGGCCAGCATCGGCAGAAGGATATTCTCCAGTTCACCCTTCCAGAGTTCGCCTTCATAAAACTTCGCCTTCATCGGTTCGCGTGAAGCGATGTCAGGAAAGCCGCGCATCCAGAAAAATGTGTCTGGGTCTTCCGCTGAGAGGAATGGACCCATTATCTTCATGCCGATTTCCGCGTGCGCGGGGATTGACTTTGCATGGAACACGTCAAGAAACCTCGAGCGGTTCCCAGGCGTGGTTTTGTATGTCCGCATTTCTATGATCATTTCTGAACCCCCGTCTTGAGAGTTGCATGCGATGCGGGAAGAAACAAGAATGCACTTTGCGGTAATCTGATTACCATATGGAAACCCACCCTGCGGTACAAGACGTCGATACGCCGCTGCCTGCCTCGCCGACAAAGTGCCCCATGACGGCGGCGCTGAATGCTGTAGGAGGCAAGTGGAGTTTGATCTGTCTTTATTGGCTGGATTCCGGTACCCGGAGGTTCAATGAACTGCGCCGATTGATGCCGGGTATTTCCCACAAGGTTTTAACCGCAACGCTCCGAAATCTGGAGGATGAGGGACTCATCTGGCGTACTGTTTATGCGGAGGTTCCCCCGCGGGTCGAGTACGGCATCTCCAGCCACGGAGAAACCGTGCGCCCGATCATTAGAGCCGTCCGGGCGTGGGGACGCCAACATCTTGAGTGGAAACCACAAGCGATTGAGTCGGCTTCTTCCAAGTAACCCTAGCCCAAGCGAGACTCCAGCTATTGCTTACGAGATGCGGCGATCAGAGCACGCGCGCTGGCCCTCAGGAGCGGGCCTGCCTCGCCAGGAGAAAGTACCTGCGAGCTCACAAAAGCTCCGTTGATGAGCAGCGACAACTGTCCAGCCAGCTCATCCGGGCGTTTGACGCGCAGTCGCTCGGCAATTCCCTTGAGCCTCTGCCGGAGTTCCTGCTTGTGAGCCGAGGCTACTCTGCGCGCGGGGTGGTCTGAGTCCGGGAACTCCGCTGCGACGTTGAGTTGTGGGCACCCGCGATAATTTGGCCGTCCGACGCGCTCGGCGATCCAATCGAGGTGCGCCTCCAGGTCAGTGGCTGGATCGGTCTTGTGGAGCTCTGTGACGCGGTTCCACGAGTTCCAGAAGTCCTCGTCTTCGCGCTCAAGGAATGCAGCGATGAGGTCGTCCTTTGTGCGAAAGTGCCGATAGAGGCTCGTCTTGGCGACCCCGGCTTCTTCGACCACGAGGTCAACGCCAACGGCCCGTACGCCTCGTTGATAGAAGAGCGTCGAGGCCGTCCGGAGAATCCGGTCTCTAACCTCGTCCGAGCTGCCATGCGCCTTACCTGCGTTGGCGCTGCGGGGATTTGTTGGCATTCTGAAACCTCCAAAGCGGACCCTTAGCATAGTTGACTTGACGCGCTACAGACCTGTCTGTACTATACAGGAAACAGACAGGTCTGTAGCGTAAAAGCATAAGCACTGGAGGAAAAATGGGCACTCAACCTGGCGTCGCAGAACATGGTCGGACGATTGCGGTCTTTGGCGCGGCGGGACACACAGGACGCTTTATCGTCGCCCAGCTGCTGCGCCGCGGTTTCGCGCCAGTGGCCATCGGTCGCGACAGCGCGAAAATTAGAGAGGCAGGATTTCTGAGGAGCAGCATCCCGATCAGAATCGCTTCCGTCGAGGATCCGATATCCCTGGACCGCTCTCTTGCCGGCGCCGCCGCGGTCATCAACTGCGCCGGCCCGTTTCTCGATACGGCCGACCGAGTGGCGGAAGCGGCTCTGCGAGCACACATCCACTATCTCGACGTCTCGGCCGAGCAGCCGAGCGCACAGGCAACGTTTAACAGATTCGGGGCTGCCGCAACCGAAGCCGGACTGATCTATATTCCGGCAATGGGGTTTTACGGTGGTTTTGCCGATCTTTTAGCCACAGCTGCTATGGGCAATTGGGATCACGCTGACGAGATCCGTCTGGGCATTGCGCTGGATAGCTGGAATCCAACCATCGGCACGCGGATTACCGGCCAGCGTAACACGGCTCGGCGGCTAATCATTGAAGACGGGAAATTCGTGCCACTGGCGCAGCCGGCACCGCAATCGTCGTGGGATTTTCCTGAGCCTTTCGGGCGCCAGGACGTCACGGAGGTTCCATTCTCAGAGGTTCCGGTCATCGCCCGCCACTTACGAGTAGCACGCCTTCGCACGTACCTCAATAGCGCTCCACTACGCGATCTTCGCGATTCCACCACCCCGCACCCTCCGCCACCGCCCGAGTTCGCCGTCGACAATAGAGGACGGTCGGCACAGATATTCCTGGTCGAAGTTATTGTCCGGAACGGAAACAGGATCCGCCGGGCGACAGCGCATGGACGCGACATCTATGCTTTCACCGCGCCACTTGTCGTTGAAGCCGTCGAGCGGATTCTCGATGGACTAACTTGCGGCAGCGGCGCTCTTGCGCCAGGCGAGGCGTTCGATTCGACAGACTTCCTCCGGTCTCTCGCGCCGGAAGAACTAACGTTCGAGCTCGGTGCCGAGGAGGCTGTCGGAGGGGTGGCAGTCGGCATGAGTTGAAATCCCTTGTAGAGAGCGAGTGCCCCCAGGAGAGAGTATCTGTCTGCGAACCACTTGACCGTGTCCGTGAGTCTGCTATCGCGTCCGCCGGACCATCTCGACGAGGGCGTCACGTGCAGCCTGGGAGGTACTTACCGCACGAGGGAAGTTGATACGTGCACCCTTGAACCCGTCGTTTGTTTTCACACGAAGCGAAAAGCCTAGCCGGTCGACGGAGGTCATGGTCGCTTCCGATGCCTCAAACTGCGCGTGCTTGCGGGCAAGAAGGATCATCGAGTCAACGTGGTCAGCATTCATGTGCGCGAGGATGCCAGGCGCCATCTCGGCCAAAGGGTCTGGCGATGCATTTTCGTAGTCTTTGGCCTCGACCCAGCCCATCACTCCGAAGCCGCCTACATAGTAGAGATCGATCGGCTGGAGCCGAAAGAAACCGAAATCTGAGAAGTCAACCCAGTATCGGCTATTCTCATGGCGGGCAAGGTAAACCTCTCGAACAGAACCAACCTCGGACTCAATAACCGGTTCAGCATCACCGATAATGATCGCCCGTGAAGCGCCCAGCGGGTCGCCGTCTGCGGGCGCTTGTCCGACGAAGAGACTGCATCGTGGATCGGCCTTCAAGTTCTGTGTATGCATGGCCATGTTGCTAATCAGGAAAATGGGTCGCCCTGCAGGATCAAGCGCGAAGGGCATCAAAGAACCGAAGGGAAATCCGGAGTGTTTCCTGGAAAGAGTCGATAGTGTGCCTACCGGGGCAAGGAAGAACAGGGTGCGGGCACGCTCAGCATGGCTTGGCTCCGGCATCTGCGGGAGTTGCGGCCCAGTGGACGCGTGCTGGCGCGGTGTGGCGGCTTCTTCTGATGACATTGATTCCTTCGCAACTCACGTGCGGCGGCCGCTCAGAGGAGCAACGCGCTGGGGTTTCTTCTGGATGCTGCTCCGTTGGACTGCCTGTCGGCTTGCGCCTCCCATAAGGATAGTTGCGGTTCCAGTGGAGGCTGGCTGAAAATCTCAATCATTTCGCACCGGAGCGCTCACGTTACGTTCATGCGCATGCAAACCCACTAGGATGTTGATACTTCACCCGAGTCTCAGTCAAGCGGCCAGAATCGGAACGATTGAACCCGCGTTGCTCCTGGCTTCTGGCCCGTCGCAATATTTCAGACCATTAGCAAAAAATGCAAGGGGCCGGCCGATAGTGGGCTATGGTCTTTCGCGAGGATCATGCCTCGTCGTATGGCAATGCTGACCATGCAGTGCTGTCTCAAACCCGAGATGTAATATCGATACGAGATGACGGATACACAGAATCAACTCGAGAGCGGTGAGGGCACGGTAGCTTCCTTTATCTAGGTACGTATGGCCTGGGGATTGTTCAAGGGAAGAGTATTGCTTCTCAGAGACAATGGAATTTCGTCGATGCCTTCAGCGTCGTTCAGGGCAAACACAGCTTGAAGGTGGGAGTTGATTATCGTAGATTGACCCCGACGGCGAATCCTGGGCTGTTCGCCGCATATGAGTATTACAACGAGGCGGCTGTGGACTCCAACAACGTTGGCTATGGTTTCGGAGAGGCGACCGCCGCCGCCTATCCTCTCTACACGAACTTTTCGGCCTTTATCCAGGACGAATGGCATGCGTTGCCACGTCTCAACGCTTCCTTCGGTCTGCGTTGGGATGTCAATCCAGCTCCTGGCGTTACCGCCGGACTAATGCCTTACACAGTCACGGGTCTAGACGATCTGAGCACGGTAAGCCAAACTCCAGCAGAACCGATATGAAGGTGGAGTATTGCGGCGTCATCGTGATGCCGAAGCCGCCATATGCGGTCATGATCGTTGGGCGGCACTCGGCCAAATCGTCGTTCAATGCGCCGAGCAAAGAAATGGATATCTGAACGCCATCCTTGGAGGCATATGTGTGCTTGCGCATTGCGTAGGTACGCCGCGAGCTCGGTGCGTGGCGCCGGTTCCACACGATGCGCTGATGAGTGCTCGGCAGATAGCGGAAAATCGTCGGAGGGCTGGTGAATGATTCCGATTGAAGAAGCAGTTCGTCGACTTCACTTGCATATCCCGGCACAAGATCCCAGGTGTAGCCTTCCTCCAGGGGCAACGTTCCAAGATAATCTCCATCGAACGACCATATCCGCACGATCGTCTCTGTGCCGACAATATAGCTGACATACAAGCCTCCATTCACGATGGAGCACTGTTCGGTTCGTCGATTCCATTCCGGAACGACAATGCGCACGGGGCGACCGGTTATGAAATCCAACTCGACGATTTCTCCATTTGGCGCGTTCTCAAATTCATGCGCAAAAAGCCTTCCACGAAAGAAGAACGGACTGAATGGGGCAGGCCGATTCAAACAGACCGGATTCCAAATGTGATCCAAATCCTGCCTGCTTCCATATAGGTCGACAACTGATAGACCCTCATGTTCGTGACAATAGATTGCCCCAAGCGACTCCCCCTCATTGGTGAGGACCAGCTTGCTCGATCGAGTGCGGGGAAGAGTTAGTAGCTGAAGATCCACTTCGACGGGCGTGCCAAAACGATGGAAGCCAACAACGTGACCCCGTTGACGGGCGGCGGAGTCATCAGAGATCTCGTGACAGTAATAGAACCCGTCGTTTGCGGTGCGAAGAATCACGCCTCGTGCAAGCCCCCGGTCCAGGTGATCCGGAAGGGGCTGGCCGGTGTTTACGTCAATGAAATGTATCGCCTTGGAATGTTCACCTCCCTGTTTAACTTCGTACGCCAGCAGTGATGCGTCTGAGGAGATTACGTAAATGCCGATAGACGCAAACGCATCGCGACCGGAAGCGTCGACGAGAACTCGTTCGAGATTGTCAGCAGAGTCCAAAACGTAGACTGATGCCTGTTCCTGCCCGATACTACGTTTGCGGTAGAAGTATCGATTCCGAACTTTTCCAATCTGATCGATCGTTTCAACGTCTGCGAACTCTTGCACTCGCTGTCTGAGCGGGTACATAAACTGGATCCTCCGGAAATACTCCTGGAAGCTCTCCTGTTGTTGAGCAATCCATCGCGTTGTCTCAACGGAACTCCGATCTTCTAACCATCGATAGGGATCGGCCACCGAAACGCCGTGAATGTTCTCAACAAGATCCGGGGCAATGTTTAGCGACTTCCACATGTCGCCCTCCTATGTTCCGTTAGCTTCGCAATCCTGTCCATGTGGCGTCCAAGACTGCGCGAATAGCTCATAAACTCCGGCTCACTTGCCCGAGAGTTGTGCAGCCAGTCGCCGCGGCCATAGAGGTACGAAAGCACGGAGATGAGCGGGCAAACCTCCAGTGCTCCCTCAATCTGTCGCTCTGTCAGACACTCCAGCCAGCGAGATATGTACACACTCTTGAGACTTCGAATCCATGACTCCGAATCGCCGGTCTTGCGCGATACATGAGAACAGAGCTGTTCGAATGTAATAAATGGGCACCCTGCACATCCCTCGCACCAATCGGTGAAAACGCAGTTTGTTCCATCGCCGAGAATGCTGCCAGGGCTGATGTCGTTATGGATCAGGGAATCGGGGATGCCAAGCTCCTGCAACGCGGAACAGGCACCGTGAAGAGCGCTGCGAATCTCATTGAGACGAAATGTTGATAATGCGGGTGCCTTGGCGCTCGTCTGCTGGCGCATCGCGCCATTGAGGTAATCAATGATCTCGTCGATATGAGAGTCAAGGATCACGGTGCGATGGTCAGCACACTGAGCGGCAAGCAATTCACGGGACTTTCCCACTAAACGTTTTTGTAGGCCTGCGAGCTGATAGACGGCGCGTTTGAAGTCATCGAGTGAATCCGAGTGATGCAACGAGGAACCAAAGTCTTCCATGGCCCAGGCATTCCAGTCCTTGCGCATTGCCACTACCCGAGGCAGGTATTCGGAACAATTCGCGGCGAGATAGCTTGTGACTGCGAATTCATGCGCATTTGGCTCCCCAACTCCCTTGATCCAATAGGCAGGCCCAGATTGTGTGCCAAGTCTGAGCAGACAGAATGTACCGCCGCCATTCAATTGGCGGGTCTCACCCGTGAAGATGACCTCGTGATCATTGACGCTTGATTGAATCCATCGCTGGGCCTCCTCGATCCAACCTATCCGCGAAAATGCCTTCCCATTTGACTCGTTGGCACCGAGGATCGCTCTTAGCGGCTGGCGTTGGACCTCCCCTAGCGAGAGATTGCCGATGTTTTCAGGCTGCGCGACACAGAATCCTTCGTGCTCAAAATCCCAGGAAGATGTTCGTATCTCGGCGACCGCGCATGCAGTCTCGGAACCGGGGCCAACGAGTGTATCGAGGATGATTGTTCTGATCCCCCACCTGTCTTCGATTTGTTTCGTAAGTTGTTCCGCGGGGCGCTCCCAAAGCGGGATGCAGACAACGGGCAACTCGACCACGTGCGGTCCTGAACCCGGTATCCCGAGCAACTGTCGCGAATCTGGGAGGAGCAAAGCAATTCGATAATCTGTGTGCTCGATCGTGCGGATGTCTGCCATCTCTTCACCTGTTGTCATGCGAGGTTCAGCAAATGCTTAGACTTCAGTTGTTCCATGAACTCCTCGACATCTTTGGCGACCGCCGACTCTTCAGCTCCAGTGTCGTGAGCGAGTTCTCGAACTATTGCGTCAACCTGTAAGCCGCGCTGCAACCGTTCCCAGACGTAGGCTCCGGTCGAATCGAGGGTTGTCATTGTGTTGCGAGGTATATCTAGAATCACGGCACCGTCGTGATCGACGATGGAGCGAATGTGGGGAGCGACTGTGATCATTGCGTTTTCTCCAAACTGCTACATGCCTGTTCGCCATCGTCGCGCAGCTCTCCTCGCCCTCCTGCCGGCACGGATCGCGTGGACAGGAGTTGAACCAAGGCAATTCAGATGGGTCAAGTGGATGGTTCTCGGATAGGCCGGAGAAGTTCGCTCGTGATGAGCATGACAACCGGAATTCCTTTGAGCGCAAGCACCGCTAATCCAACTGTGCGGTGAGTCTGACACTTCCCAATCTGAGAAGCAACAGAAACCGATTCGCAGAAAGCGACAAAATAAAATGGTCAGGATTTTTGCAATGGGTGGCCAAGACCGCAATTCGCGAGCCCGCGCGATTCATTTGTGCGAAGAGCGCTCTACTTCACTTGTAATTCGTGTGAGTTCTCTTCGACTCCATTCCGATGGAGACTCGTGCATGTGCTTCTTGAAGAACCGATTGAAGTCTTGCACCGCGCTGTAGCCGAGAAGGGCAGCAACCGAGCCGATCTTGCTGGGCGGGAATATGCTGAGCAGTGACTTCGAGAAAGCGAGCCGGGTTTCTACCTGGCACTGAGACATTGTCTGGTGGTATTCCTGATAGAAGAATCGCTCGAGCGTTCGCATCTCGACGCCGAGTTCCTGCGTGATGGTTGCCAGTCGCAGTTGCACGCTTCCGTGCGAGTCAAGGATGAAATGATGCGCGGTGCGTGCCGGGTTCTCAAGAAGAGAAGCATGGATGCCTCCTTGAGGAGACGCCCTTAGCGCGCGTATCTCCCGAATGACCTCGTTTTCGATAGCCGTCAGCGTACCGGCGGGGCGGCGTGACACGGCTTTTCCCTCCGCGCGGAAGGTCTTTGAGGCGCCAATTAGCGCCTGGATATTGGGGGCAGCCCAGTCCCGAAGACGAGAAACCCGCCAATATAAGCAGCAGACTATGGCCCCTACTGAGAGTCCATCGCCTGCAGGGGCGTGTTGCTTCTACGAAACGCCAAGGGGGTCGGGAAGGGAATTCGGCGTTGGTGCCGAAGAGCTACACGCCGTCGTGCAGTCCGAGGTCTTGTTGCGTATAGGAAACATATGAGGCGCCAACCGGTGAGAATTGATCTGGTCTGTGACATGATTCCTGAGCGACCGAGTTGCGTAGGTTCAAACGCTCGGTGTCGATCTACCGCCTGGATCGGGGTGGGAGGCGGGCCAGACCCGTTAGAGGAATCGTGGAGAAGAGCTGTGAAGGCCAGGAGCGACTTCGGATGGCTGTTGCTGCGTCTCGGACCGATGCGCTGGCGGATTGCGCTTGGCTTGGCCTGTGTGACTCTCGGCGGTCTTGCCGCCACCATCGATCCTCTCATGATGCGCACTTTGATCGACAGCGCTCTGCCTCAACGGAACATGCGATGGGCCTTGGTGATGGCGGGTGGAATAGGATCGTGCTATTTCGCGCGGTCCGCCCTTAGCTCATTGGGGTCGCTGATCAATTTCTCCATCGCTCAGCGATGTGTCCGAGACCTGCGCGTTGCTCTCCTCGATCAGATGAACCGGCTTTCGGCCGACTATCATGAGCAAACCCCGACCGGCGAGAAGCTGACGCGCATGGAACACGATGTTGATGAGATCGCGAACCTGGGCGCAGACACTGCCAATCAAAGTGTTCGCGCGATTCTGTTCTTTGCGCTGAACCTGGCGATGATGGCCCGGTTGAACTCTCATTTGACGCTCACGGTTTTGCCTCTCATTCCGGTCTTTGTCGTTGTACAGCGACGCTTCAGCTCCCGGTTGAAGGTCAGGGCCGACGCAGCCCGCACAGAGGTTGGCGCGGCTACCAGCATACTGACTGAGCACCTCGCTGCCGTCCCGCAGATTCAGTTTCTTGGCGCTGAAGAGGCTAGCGCGATACGGGCTGTCTCCGCCTGGAATGGGATGTTACGAACGCAACGGATTCAAAGGCAGACGCAGATCGGCTTCAGCCTATCGATAGGGGCCATTATGGTCATGGCGATCCTCACTGTTCTTGGCTTCGGCAGTGTGAAAGTGCTCTCCGGAGCTTTGACCATCGGGGGCCTGGTCGCGTTCTACACCTATGGGACTCGCGTATTCGAGCCAGTCAGTTCCGCGATGGAGCTGTATTCGCGCCTTCAATCCGTCGGCGCGAGTATTCGACGCGTGCGCGAACTTCTTGACCTTGAGCCCAGCGTGAGAGATACGGGAAGGGAGCGTCTGGAGTCTGCCGGCCTGACCCACGGCTTCAATATCCAGGATGTGTCCTTTTCCTACGGTCGCTCGGTCACATTGAGCAATCTGACTGTCCAGATTGGCGCGGGAGAGCGCGTCGCAGTCATCGGCGCGAGCGGATCCGGCAAGAGTACCCTGGCGCGGCTACTTGTGCGCGTTGCAGATCCAAGCAGTGGGCGCATCTTGCTCGAAAATCGTCCGCTTGGCGAATACAAGTTGGCCTCTGTCCGCAGGGCCATCTGTTTTGTGCCTCAGCACCCAGTGCTTTTCCAAGGGACTGTGAGAGAGAATTTGCTCTACGGGAACCCCTTCGCAACGACTGAAGAAATGTTGAACGCAATGCAGGCAGTCGAACTCACTTCCGTTCTTAAGCATCTCCGATGTGGCCTGGAAACCCCGCTCGGCCCGGGGGCGGCCGGCTTTTCAGGCGGAGAGCGCCAAAGGCTAGCCTTGGCCCGATCACTCTTGAGGGAATCGGCGGCGCTCGTTCTGGACGAAGCGACTTCGGCTCTCGACGGGCCAACCGAGCGCGAAGTGCTTAGATCAATCGCGGGTTTCCGCCCACGCCGGACGATCATTATCATCTCGCATCGAATCAGATCGCTCGGGTGGGTGGACCGGTTGATATTGCTCGATCAGGGCCGTATTGCCGCGGTAGGCACGGGTTCAGAACTCAATTCACAATCCGCTCTCTACCGCTCCCTCTATGAAGCTTCGACTGAGGATGAGGTGGGGTTCTGAAGAGGGAACCGCGCCAGATGATTGGCGTGCGCTCCGCTCGCAGATCAAGCCTTTGGATGCCGGCGGCGCATCATCTTCAACAAGCTGCTCTTGATAGAGTTTCCGCGAAACAAAACGCCAGGGCGATTTGCCAGGCTTGACCGGGAGATGCCCCCTACACCGCCGCGATGGAAGAGCTAGGGCGTATGAACAATTTGACTCATTTTGCCTCTGTGTTTGCCACAAACCGCAACAAGCCGCTGGTGAAAGCCTCTGGGTTTTCCTCTGCAATCCAGTGCGCTGCGTTTGGAACGCAAAGCCCCGTGACGTTGTCCGCAACTTCCCACATCATCTCCTCGACCCGGGGTCCCGTGTTGCTGATCGAACCAAACACAGCCAGAACTGGAATTTCGAGTTTCCCATTCCGCTTGAGGGCGTCTCGATTGTTCTCGACATCCTGATCAAACGCCCGGTAGAGTTCGAAGCCTGCGCGCATCGCTCCCGGGGCGCTATAAGCCGATGTGTAATGGTCGATATCGCTTTCACTCAATGCCGAGGGATTAAAAATGCGGGCATTGAAGAACGCTTGAAGGTACTGGCGTTCCCGGCTTGCGACAAGCATTTCGGGGATGTCGCGAGCACCATGAAATGCGAAGTGCCAAACACGAGGGTCGGTGCGAATACTGTCGAACACCGTTGTGCCTGGCAGGGGAGCATCCATGACGACCAGATGGGACACTGCGTCCCGGTAGATCTCGGCGTAGGCATAGGCAACCATGAGTCCGATGTCATGACCGACCAGGGCTATTCTTCGCTCGATTTTGAGATGCTCGTGGAGCAATGAGCGAAGGTCGTTGGCCAAGGTGCGTTTATCGTATCCCCCGATTGGCCGGGAAGAGTTGCCAGCGCCTCGATAGTCGGGAGCGATGACGCGGAAGCCTGCATTGGCGAGGATCGGGATGACTTGACGCCACTCCCACCAGGTTTGTGGAAATCCATGCAGGAGAACGATAATTCGGTCTCCATTCCCCGCCTCAACGTAGTGCGAGCGCAAGCCAGGATTGATCTGCGCCATTCCATGCTTCAGAAGCTGTGTACCATGGTCCTGCGGCATATCTCACTCTTCCTTCACCACGTCTAGCTCGGTCAACTCTTGACCGGCTGGCGACCCGCGTCGAATGGAAGCCGACATAGATAAGGTTGACACCCGAGATCGTTAAGCACAAGTGATCTTTTCTTTAATCAATTGTTTAGAATTGCTACATGCTCAGCTTCGATCGGCTACGATCTCTCCATGCGGTGGCCAGGCACGGCTCTGTTTTCGCAGCGGCCGATGCCCTCCATGTGACCAACTCGGCGATTTCTCAGCAGATAGCGAAGCTGGAGAGCGAACTTGGGGAACCGCTTCTAGAGAGAAATGGCCGCGGCGTCAAACTCACGGACTCCGCCTTGCTCCTGGTATCCCATACCGAGCAACTTCTGTCCGTAATGGAGCGCGCAGAAGCAGAGTTCGATGCGCGGCGAGACGCGATCGCCGGCCAGGTATCGGTGGCGGCGTTTTCTACGGCGATACGCGGTTTGGCGCCTGGTGCGCTCCGCTACCTCAAGAAGACTCACCCACAACTGAATGTGATTCTAAACGAGAGAGAACCGCAGTTGGCGATCTCGCTCCTTACTCGCGGGGATGTCGATCTTGTCATCGCAACCGACTGGACGAACGCTCCGCTCCCCCTTGTTCAAGGTCTATCGAAGGCATCAATGATGGATGACATTGCGGACATCGCATTGCCGATTCGGCATAGATTGGCCTCCAGGAAAGAGATCAAGCTTGATTATCTCGCTTTGGATCCCTGGGTAACGTGGCATGATGGCTCAATTTGTCACGACTGGCTGGTTCACACACTGAGGTCGTCCGGACACGAACCCATTGTCAGCCACACAGCGAACGAACACGCCTCCCAACTCGCCTTGGTAGCTGCTGGATTCGGCGTTTGTGTTATTCCCCGACTCGGGAGGGGTCCATTGCCGCGTGACCTCAGAATTGTCGCTGTTAGACCCGCGCTCACTCGTCATGTCTACGCGCTTTGGCGAGAAGAGAGCACGCGTCGCCGGGCCATTGCTGTCACACTCGAAGCCTTCACTGTCTCGTCAGCGGAATTCTGCTCAAAGAGCACGAAAATTCGGCCCACCGGAACGAGAGCGAAATGAAGAACCCGCCGTCCGCGCCGTGTCCGTCGGTTAGGGACGGTTCGCGACCAGTCTACAAAGTCGGCCTTCGCCTGCAGGATCATTTCGCGCTCGAATGTGTTTACATGTGGAATGCGATTTGATCGACGTTTGGCCATACTCGACGCGCCTTCGAATCTGGGGTTGAAACCGCCCGCGCCTGGCCGGGAGCCCGGAGTTCGATATATGCCGACTGTTCTGCGTGAACAAGGGCTCTTGCCGCGCTTGCGGGCTGAAGATTGCGGGACTGTCGTCCCTCCTCCGTATGTGGACTCGATTGATTCCGAAACCAAAGTTCGTAACGCTCATGCTATTCACGATTACAGTCTGGCTCTGGCCGGGAGCATTGGACGGCCTCTTGATCGAGGATTCTTCCCGATTGTGCTCGGAGGAGACTGCAGCATTCTGCTGGGAGTTGCTTTAGCCCTGCGGCGAAGAGGGAACTTTGGTTTGCTGTTCATCGACGGCCATACCGATCTGCTGACGCCGGACAGCTCCGAAACAGGAGGAGCGGCAGGCATGGACCTGGCGCTGGTTACTGGCACTGGCCCCCATCTGCTTACTTCCATCGAGGACCTCGCGCCGTACGTCAAGCCGGAAGATGTCGTGGTGTTGGGATATCGCTGGCCGGACCCCAATTCGCAATCGATCGCTCTGCCGGTCGGACCGATGACGGCTTTGCCGTTAGGAGTAATTCAACGCGAGGGGCCTGACTATGCCGCAGCGAGGGCAGTCGAGGGCTTTGAACATCAGAGTTTCTGGCTGCACCTTGATGTTGACGTATTGAATCCGGTTTGGATGTCAGCTGTCGATAGCCCCGATCCGGGAGGCATGACCCCCGACGACTTATTTATGATCGTGAGGTCCGTGGTCCAATCACCACGCTGCGTCGGCATGGAGAAAACCATCTACGATCCAACACTGGATCCGGGCAGACAGGGAGCACGCCTCATCGTCGACCTGGTGTCCAAGGCGCTTCAGGAGTGAGAAGCGCCGCGCGGCATTATTGCCTGTCAAGACAGCAGAAGTGAGAGTTCACGATCATCGTCCCAATCTTTGCGAAGCGATTACTCCCGAGGCGCGGCAAGCATCTCAGTCCGTGCGTCGGTCCGCCCGAACGTGAGATTTACCGCGTGTGCAGCGATGGGTCTTGTGCGGTGACGAATACCTCGGCTCACAGTGATCATGTACCCTGGCAAGAGTTCGACAGTTCGTTCATCTCGTTACCAATAGGAAGAACCGTCACGCCGTATTCTGCTCGATGAGAGGGCGTTCCAGATTCATTGCTTCGGCGATCACATCCGTATACTTGAGGCCGGCACCGGTATTGAAAAGTACGACGCGATCCGAGGCCTTAAGCGTTCCATCGGCGAGCAGCTTGTCGTAGGCCACGGTGACAGATGCTCCCTCCGGCGAAAGAAATATCCCTTCGTTCCTCGCCCAGTCAAGAATCGACGCCAGGATTTCTTCGTCCGTAACAGCAAGTGCGATGCCCTTCGATTCGCGCAAGATGTCGAGCATGATGGAATCCCCATACGGCTTTGGAACGCGCAACCCAGCTGCAAATGTTGATGCGTTCTGCCACATCTGGCTCACGTTCGCTCCGGCATCAAAAGCGCGGGCGACGGGCGCGCATCCAGCAGCCTGCACGGCAATCATGCGCGGACGCTTGCCGGGCTTGACCCAGCCCAGTTCTTCAAGCTCTTCAAACGCCTTCCACATTCCGATGAGCCCAACGCCGCCGCCAGTGGGATAGAAGACCGCATCCGGATACTCCCAGCCCAACTGCTCGACCAATTCGTAGCCCATCGTCTTTTTGCCTTCGACACGAAACGGCTCTTTGAGCGTTGAGATATCAAACCATCCCTCCTGAGTCTTGCGCTCGTTGACCATGCGCGCGCAGTCGGAGATCAATCCATCAACCAATGTGATATGAGCCCCATAGGCAACCGCCTCGACGTAGTTGGCAAAAGGAACATCGCGCGGCATGAAGATGTGTGCCTCAATGCCTGCTGCTGCCGCATAGGCCGCCAATGCTCCGGCCGCGTTGCCGGCCGAGGGCACCGCCAGTTTCTTCAATCCGTAATGACGGGCCATGGTCACGGCCATCGCCAGTCCGCGAGCCTTGAAGGTCCCTGTCGGATTGGCGCCCTCTTCTTTAACGAATACGGAAGGGTAGCGGCGGCTGCGCAGCATCGGCGTCCAGCCTTCGCCCAACGTAACAGGGGAAACGTCAGGCAAGACGGCTCGATAGCGCCACATGCCGGCCCACGGGGAGGCGGCAGCGTCACTAGCTATTCGATCGCGAGCCGAGGCGCCTCGCAATGCTGTCAGGTCATAGCGGACAAAGAGCGAGCCGGCGGGCTGATTTGTGCATTGTGTGCAGACTGTCTGCGGCGATGCTGCCGAGATTCGTGCGTGGCAGCGAGAGCATTCCAGGTAAGCAATTGGTGGCATGGGACCCATCGAAATACTGTTGATATGTCATATACTACGTAGCAGTTAAGGTAGAATGCAAATGGCTATGACGCATGCACTGAAGACCATCGAACCTCCTCAAAACCTGACCGCACTCGCCTACAGCAGCATCAAGGCTTACATTCTGCGCGAAGACCTCGACGAAAACACCAGGCTCACCGAAGAGCTTCTCGCCAGCCAGCTCGGGATCAGTAAATCGCCCGTTCGTGAGGCGTTGAACAGTCTTCATTCCGAGGGACTGATTCGCATTGAAGCGCGTCGTGGTGCTTACCTGAGGCGGTTTTCCACCAAGGAAGTGAAAGACCTCTATGACCTTCGGGAAGCATTGGAAGTTTATGCCATCGGCGCAGTGGAATTGACTCCTAAACTGATAGCAGAGTTGCGCCAAAGTGCGCAGCGAACGCGGAAGTTTCTGAAATCCAATGACAAGCTTCGGCACATTGAAGAGGACACGAACTTTCATCGATTGATCGCTTTCGCCACAGGAAATGATGAGTTATGCCGCGTTTTGGAAAACGTTCATAGCCAAATCTGGTTATGCCGCCGCAAGACGTACGATCTGACTGCTTCGACAGCGCCCGATGCGCACGACGCAATTATCAGCGCATTGGAAGAGGGCAACCGAAAAGAGGCGCAAGCCGCTATGCGCAAACACATCGACCTGGTGCGACGGCGTCTGATTGAGTATCTGGATCACGCCCGTTGACATTTGTCAGCGCCTGGCGATAGTGCTGAAAAAGCTCTCCGGATACCATGATGGTTTTGTCGGTGCATTTGCAACACGCACCACAATCGTCAGTAATACCCGATCAAAATGCACTGCCGATTCGCGATCGATGGGCTGATTCAAATCATCGGATGGATGATGGTACCGGTTGTGGATCCAATCGTTGAAAGTCTTCTGTTCAGGAGTGTCCGGCAGCCATCCAAACTTGAAGGCCAGAGCGGGAATCCCATACTTGACAAAGCTTGCCTGATCGGAACGGATGAATCGATTCTCGTCAGGCTGTTTATCGAATTGAACTTCAATGTCATTCAGCTGTGCCGCTGCCCGCGCATCGTTGCCTAGCGTCGATTCGCCAAGCCCCTGGACTTCGAGAAAGTGAAGAGGAAAAAGCGGGAGATACATATCCATATTGAGATCGGCGACGATTTGAGGGCGCGGCACGGTGGGGTAGTGTGCGTAGAACTGTGAGCCTAACTCGCCTTCCTCTTCGCCGGTGAATGCAAGGAAGACGATCGAGCGTCTGGGATGTTTTCCCTTGGCCAGCGCTTTGGCAGTTTCTACCAGTGATGCGATTCCCGCCGCATTGTCCATGGCGCCGTTGTATATCGAGTCACCATCTACCGGCCGACCTACTCCAAGATGGTCAAGATGCGCGCTCAGCAGCAGGTATTCATTTCTCAGCTTCGGGTCGCTCCCCTTAAGCAATCCGACGACATTCGGGGCTTGATAGGACGAAATAACCGATGTCGTCGTCTTTGCACGAACCGTGATTGGAAGCGTGAAGGTGGGTAGCGGCTGGTTATCTTTAGCGAGCGCCTGCAATTCATCCAGCGTATGTGAAGAGCCAACAAATATCGAACTGGCCGAGGGAGCGGGGATCGTCGCATTTAAGCGCGCGTCCTGCAACGGATTAAGCGCGGGATCGGAAAGCTGATCAATAGGACGCCCCGCGCCAAATCCGTTCCCAGTTCGGGTTGCGCCTGCCTGCGAAGGCCTGGGCTCAGGAATTGTGATGACACCGACAGCCCCTGCGGCCTTCAGTGTCTGCCACCGTATTGCCGTGGTACGAAAGTACGCTTTGAGTGGCCCATGTACGGCTGCCGGCGCTCCGCCAAAAATCACCGCGACCTTTCCCTGAAGGTCAAGCCCCTTCAAGTCGTCGACTCCGAGGCTGGGGATAACCAGGCCATGTCCCGCAAAAACGGCTGGGGCCTCCACGGAAACAGTGCCCTCAATGTTGGGGCTAAGAGTGGCCTCGGTTCCAATCTTCAACGCCAGGGAGTGTCCATCGGCTTGCACCAATTCCACGCTCGAGTGTTCAGCATCGACAGAGGAGCTGCGAAAGCCCACCTGCTGCAGATACCCGTCTGTGCCGGACGGGATCAGACCGATAGCTTTGAACTGCGCCTCGACGTACTCTGAGGCGCGGATGAAATCCGGAGTCCCCGTCTTGCGGCCCTTCAGATCGTCGCTGGCCAGAACGCTGAGATGAGAGTACCATGCGTTCTCGTCTGCGTTTTCGGCTTCGATGGATGCAGGCGTGACCGGGCGAATCCCGGGGTCGTAAGCACTTGCGGGTGGAGAGTGCTGCGGAAACACAGTCATTGAAATGCAGGCCACCGTGGCCACTGCGAAGTATCCAGCTTTCGTTCGATGCGTCATCATTGCTCCAGCAGAATCGCGGCCGAGCGTGCCTCAGCCGCGAATTGCACATTCCACTTATTGGGCTGTGTCCGGCTTTAGGTATTTGTTGAGGAATGCAAGTTCGCGCTCATCCGCGTCCTGCCGGTGTTCACGCTGCTGGAAGCCGTGTCCCTCACGAGGGTACGTAATGTATGTGAAAGTCTTGCCTGCCTTCTTGAGAGCGGCGGCAAATTCCTGCGACTCCTGCGGAGGCACTTGCGGGTCTTCTTCGCCATGAAGGATCAGGAGTGGCGCTTTGATTCGCTCTACGTCGGGGAGCACGTTTGCTCTGCGATAGGATGCCGGCTTCAACTCAGGTGGACCCCCCATCTTGGTCTCCCAGCGAATGGCCGAGTTGCGGTTGGTATAACGCAGAAACAGCGCGCGATCCACTACCCCGAATTTTTCGATACCTACAGCGAAGGTGTCTGGAAGTTTGGTGACAGCATTGGCGACCACTGTGCCACCATGGCTGCCTCCCGAGATTCCCACGTGCTTGGGATCCGTCAGGCCGGCTTCCACCAGGTACTGAACCGACGCCGCGATGTCATCGATCTCGCCGCCCCCGGAGTCTTCCACGTTGGCGTTGCGGAAGCGTTCTCCATAGCCCGTGCTGCCGCGGAAGTTCGGCTCAAACACAACGTATCCTTGCTGCGCAAGAAACAGCGACCAGGGCGAAACACTGAGCCCCACCTGGCCCTCCGGTCCACCATGGGCCAGAATCACTGTGGGATAGCGTGTGCCCGCATGATAGTCGGCAGGCTTATACAGAATGCCGGATAGAGGCAAGCCATCTCTCCCCTTGTAATGCGCGACCTCAGGTGTGATGCCCACCTGCTCAAACTTCGAATGCCGCACCGGTCCAACCAACCGCGGCTCGCCCTTTCCGATAACATCTGCCGCATAGGTGGCCGATGCGCCGAGTGTTGTACGCTGCGAAAACTGAATGCTGCTGCTATCCGCAGACCAGCGCGGTCCACTCTCGATCCCCGCCAGATCCGTGAGTCGATGCGGCTCGCCGCCTGCCGCGGGAACCAGCCAGATATGCCGCTGCTCCGCAAGATCGCGATTCGATTCGAAAGCGATCCATTTCCCGTCGGGCGAATAGACGGGCTCTTCATCTTCGCCTTCACCAAATGTCAATTCCTTAGGCTTTCCGCTGCTCGAAGGGATTAACCAGATCTTGTCCCAGTGAGTCTCCTGCAAAACCACGGCGAGGGTGCGGCTGTCTGGCGACCAAGCCGCGGTGTTGACTGCCCAGGCGCCGCCTGGATCGTTCTTCGCGACATAAATATCGAGTGCGGGGCCGGACGCAACCCCAGCCTTCTGATCGAATGGAAGCACTTTCAACTTGCCGGAAAAGAACTCTCTCGACCGCTCCGTGTAAGAAACGCGCGTCCCGTCTGGAGACCACGCGGGATGAGCATCGAAGCGGTCCGACGATACAGCGTCGCCCCTATCCGGCGCTGTGTTGGCGATGACATCCCGTCCGTGGTAAATCTCTGTCGCCGCCAGCAGATTCAGCACCTTTCCGTCTTCGCTCACCACGTAGAGTTCGTTGAAGCCCTTGCGTCCTGACTCATAAAGGATCCAATTTCCGTTTGGGTTCCACTGGGGGTGATGGTCTGTTGCACCGCGCGGGTCCCCTGGCCCAGCAGGATCGTTGGTTAGCTGGAGCGGCTCACCGCCAGCGGTGGAAACGACCCAGACCTGCCCCTTGCTGACGTATGCGATATGGAGTCCATCCGGGGACAAGTCGAGTTCGGATTTTGCCTCAGGCGCTGAAGTCAGAACTCTCTCCGGACTTCCGTCCGCCGGCTTCAATACGATCTGACCGCGGTCCTGAACCACCGTGTATTTGCCGTCCGATGTTTTCAGTTCACCGCGGCCGCGAGCGAAATTCCCGCCAACATTCAGCAGGTCGTTAATGGTGAGTTTCTCAGTTTGACCAACCAACAGCACGGGATAGAAAATCAGAATTAGAAGCGCAGTTTTTCGCATGGCGTTTCTCCCAAAATGCTTGGCGGGGCCCTCAGCGCATCCTGTGCATTGACGGCCCCGCCGGGTTCAAAAGATGAATTTGCCGTACACGACCAGAACGCGGCCCGAAACAATGGCGCCCTGTCCGGTGCCGTAGATGCTCGTCGGAACGCTCACGTCGGTAGTGACCGTGCCGAGCGTCTTCCCCTTGTTCACGTCGGCATTTGGCAATCCGAAGTTTGGATGGTTGAACAGGTTATAAGCATCCGCACCAATCTCAAAGCGCGTACTTTCCGTCACAGCGATTTCTTTGCCGAGTTGCGCGGAGATGGAAGAGAAGCCTGGCCCGCGGAAGCTGTTCGGTTTCGTATTGCCCCAGTCCGACTGGGCCGGGGTCGTGCTGGTGGCCGTGGCAAGATTGAATTCGCTACTGGTCAAGCAGGGGGCTGTCACAGCCGATTTGCCGCAGTGGAGCCCGAGAACGGATTGAGTTGCCGTGTCCGCAAGCACCGTGCCGCCGAATGAGCTTGAAAAGACATTCGCCGTACTCACTCCGCTGTCAATCACTGTGAAAGGACGGCCGCTGTAGAGGTATAGCTTGCCGCCGAACTTCCAAGCACCGAGGGCGCGATTGAGCAGAGCCTGTTGCAGTTTGGGCGTCGTGTAAACCAGGTCTCCGGTAAAGTTATGCCTGGTGTCAAAGGCTGCAGGGCCATATCCTTGACTTGCCGTACCGTTGGCCGCAGCACCGTCCAATGCATACACAGTGGGGTTGTAAATGCTTCCCGACGCTGCAGTGCTTCCGGCGCCAGCGCCCAACTGCAGTGCCTTGGTCCATGCGTAGCTGGCTTGTCCCTGCAACCCGTGAACAAAGGAGTGGCGCTCTACGATGGTTAGGCCGTTGTACCTTGAATCGCCCTCATCAAAAATCTGCGTCACCGTTGCAAATCGCGGATCGGGGATCGAGGTCGGGAGTCCTCCGAAACCGTTGGCTGCCCAGCCGTTGGCGGCGGTGTTGGAGAGCGTCTCGTTGTAACCGTGATTGCCCGCGTATGACACGGAGACCACATCGTGACGCGTGAACGGGTGTTCAATTTCGAAGCTCCATTCCAGCACTTTGATGGTGTGGAATTTGTTGGGGTTCACGTAAAGCGTCGGGGTCGAGAACGTAACTCCGGCGGGAACCGCAGCCTTCAGCTCATTGAGTGTATCTCCGTTCGAGAATCCGGCTTGAAAGGCAGTATCGGAAGCAACCGCGGCTGCCTGGGAAGTCCCCGCAGTTGCTGCGAGGCCGACAATACCGGTAGTCACCTTTGGCGAGAACTTGTTCGGAGCGTTGCCATAAACGTTTGCGGCGATATTGGCCGGAATCGTATTCGCAAACAGTCCAATGCCGCCGCGAATCACTGTCTTTCCTTCACCGAACGGTGAATAGGCAATTGCGGCACGAGGTTCGGTAATGACGCCTTCGAACGTCTTGAAGTCCTTGCTGTTTCCTGTCTCGAGAGTCGCGTTGTAAGCGACGGTGCTGCCCGCCTGATAGCCGTTTGCAAGAAACTCCGTGTTTGCCCGTGAATAGCACTTTTCCTTGCACCACGGGTTGCCCTGGTATTCGAAGCGGGCGCCATAGGTGAGGTTCAGATTCTTGAGGATCTTCCACTCATCCTGTCCGTAGAATCCAAGCGAATCTACGCGGAGGTGAACCGTTGGCAGCAGAGGGAATGACTGAGTGAAGCTGTTGTAATTATGGCCGTCCGCAACGTTGCCATTGGCCCAGTCGGAGACACTGCCGAAAGAGTAGGTACCGATAATCGTTCCGGTCTGGTTAGCCGTGCTGGTAATGCGATTGTTGCGATTGTTGACGCCAAATTGAAGGGTATGTTTGCTTAGCTCCCAGGACAGATCGTCAATGATGCCAAGCTGCTGGCCGAGTCTTCCTTCAGGAGCAGCCGGTCCCACGCCCTGAAAACCGGCATCTCCAGCACCGCCGTCGGTAAATGCGAATGTTAGAGGCAAAAGCGATTGCGCCTTCTTGAAATCGGTTGAACCGTAGAACACAGCGGAGTAATAATTGCCATTCAAAACCAGGTTATTCACCAGCCGGGGAGTAATGATGTAGGTATAGTTCAACTGCGGAATCACCCACGGTTGGGGACTGATTCCGTTAAACACGGGGTTGATCGGGCTGGTGCTGCTGGCCTGCACGCCGGCGTCCCGGCTGATGCGGAAGTACAGCTTCTGCTGGGCGTTGATGTTGTAATCCACACGCCCGCTCGTCAGGTATTCGGTGTTAACGCTGGACGCGGTGGATACGAATGCATTCGCGCAAGAAACGCCGCTGGCGCCGCCGAATGTTGCACCGCCGCCTCCGGGCACGAGTACACCGCTTAGGCCGTTGTTCTTGCCGCAGCCCTGGTTTCCGGTGCCGTCCTGCAGGCGCCCGGAGCCATTGGTCACAGCCACGGCGCGACTGACTCCGGGCGCCGCGTTATAGAGGCTGAACAGATCTTGGTAATAGGGCAGCGCTGAAGATGGCACGTTCGCTAGCACATACGCCTGCAACGCCGCCGAGGGCAGTGAGACGATCTGGTTGGTTGGGAGTGAATAGCGCAGACCCTCGTAGTTGTAAAAGAAGGTCAACTTGTCCTTCTTGATGGGACCGCCGATTGAGCCGGCATACTGGTTTGCGACGGCGCGTCCGCGCGGAGTCCCTGATTCATTGCTGAAGTAATCGTTCGCGTTCAGAACATCGCCGTTGTAGTTCTCCACGAGGTTTCCGTGAAACTTGTTGGCGCCCGACTTGCTGATGAAGTTTACCTGCGCGCCGGCCATCCGCCCATATTGCGCGCTGTAGGCGTCCGTGATGACCGATGCCTCGGCAACGTCGTTCTGGCCCAGCGTGTTGTTGCTGGAACCGGACTTGTTGTTGAGACCATAGGGCTCGACGATATCGGCCCCGTTGTAGGTGAAGAGCACGGAACTGAAGGGCAGGCCGTTGACATTGAAGTTATTGTTTCCGCCGCCGACGTTGACGCGTACCCCAGGAGTCGAGAATGCCACATTGGTGATATCGCCACCGTTGATCGGTGTGTTCTCGACGTAGTGCAGATTGTAGTCGGTAAGATTGTTGCCGTTCTCCGTTTGGAGAAGTTCGTTAGCGGCCTCCACATTGACCGTCTGGCTCACGGCCTGCACGCCTAGCTTCAGATCCACGGATTGCTCCTGGCCAACAAGCAAGTGTATCCGGAGTGGGGATGCAGAAAGTCCCGCAGCCTCAGCAGTAATCTCGTAATCTCCGGGCTTGAGAAACGGGAGACGATACTCGCCTGAGGAACCGCTGACGGTAGTGCTGACGGCATCGGTTTCCGGTTGGCGAATACGAACTTTAGCCGCCGGAACAGCGGCGCCGCTGGAGTCCCGCACCGTGCCGACGACTGTAGCGCTGGTGAGTGTTTGAGCTGTCAGATTTGCCACTGGGAAGAGGAAAAGGAGCAATCCGAAGAGAAACATTCTGTGAAGCTTTTTCGATGTCATGTTTTATCCCATCGCGCGGCAAGTGCGCAGGCAGGGCGTGTGGGGACACGCTTAGGTAGGAATGTGCCGCTCCGCGCTCATCCAATGCCCGCGGGTTAAGGCAATTGTGGACAAGGTGGGTTCGAATTCATAAACCCAACCGGCACGCGATACACGTGTGCCGGCAGTGCATGAATCACGACACTTAAGTTATGAGAGGGTTGTCGAGAATGTCGTTAGCGACATCGACAAGGAAGGAAACATGCACAACTCGCGATGATTACGCTGCCGAAGGGATTGGGCGCATAGTTGCTCATACGTTCTGTATATCACATATCATGACGTTGTCAATGGATTTTCTTGCTGTCCTTTATCAGCGTTGATTTGGAGCTGCGCCGATGCGGTCATGCCGCATCCGCGCCAGGCAACAGGACGGGCCTCGGAAGCAGAGAGAGTTCATTGCATCGGTCTGCCTCTCAGGACGCCTATGGAACTTTTCGTGGAAGAGTCAGGTTGATACCCTCGATGGAAGTGCTGCTCTCTCCAACCCGGCCCTGCAGATACTTGCGCAGAAATGCCTGCTGATGGCGCCACACGTCAATCCGATCTTCGGCCTTCGAGAACTCGTGATACTCGCCAGGATAGGCATACGCAAGGAATGGCTTGCCGGTTTTCTTGAGCGCTTGAATGAGTTGCTCCGATTCATATGGCGGTAGTTGCGGATCGGCCAATCCATATTGAATGAGAAGGGCCGCCTTGATCTTCGGGACATCTGGAATGATGTTCGTCTGCCGGTAGGCTTCGGGCTGTTCTTCCGGAGTTCCGCCCATCTTAATCTCCCAACGTATCTCGGAATTTCGATTGGTTCGCTCATTAAATGTGGCTCGATTGACGGCGCCGCCATAAGAGATCCCCGCGACCCAAAGGTCCGGAAGCTTGGTCACCGCGTAATGCACCATGGTTGCTCCATGGCTGGTACCGCCGATGGCAACGCGTGCGGGATCTGCGAGACCTTGATCGACAAGATACTGAACCGCCGCGCCCACATCTTGCACTTCTCCTCCCCCTGAGTCGCCGACGTTGAGATTTCGAAACTGCTCGCCATAGCCAATGCCGCCTCGGTAGTTGGGATGGAATACCAGGTAGCCGTCTTGAGCAAAGAAAAGCGAGAGCGGCGAGAACCCGAATGTATCCTGTCCTTCCGGGCCTCCGTGAACCCAAAGTAACGTGGGATAGCGTTTGCCTCGCGCGAAGCCGGGCGGATAGTAGAGGATTCCGGACAAGGGCAAACCGTCCTTGCCCTTGAAGTGGATTACATCCGGAGCGGCGCTCCCAAGCGCTCGAAAATTTTGCGGTAGCGTGTGCGTCAACGCATGAGGAGCGGGATCGCCCGACGTGGATGCAACATACAGATCAGGCGATTCGTCGGGCGCGGACCGAATGAAGTAGATATGCTTGCCATCCGGCGCCCACTGGGGAGCCGCCTCCACTCCAGGCGGTAATTGCGCCAGACGCCGCGGCGCGGAGCCATTGATCGGGACAAGCCAGACATGACGTTCCTCGGGCGCATCGCGATTCGAAATGATCGAGAGCAACTTGCCGTCTGGTGAGAACTCAGGCGTGGAGTCTTCCGACTCACCTTGCGTGAGTTGACGCGGCTGGCCGCCGAATAGAGGCAGAATATAGACCTTTTCCCATCCAGTGTCCTGCAGCGTGAAAGCCAACGTTCTTCCGTCCGGCGACCACACAACTTTATCGATGGCCCAGGCTCCGCCGCGATCGGGGCGCGCCGTGTAAAGCTCGCTGGGTTGAGAGCCGCCGCGTCCCGTGGTCACGTCGAAACTGAGCAGCTTCAACTTGCCGGCAAAGAACTCGCGCGAGCGTTCCGTGTAAGTAAGATGAGCACCGTCCGGCGACCAGGCTGGATCGGGAAAGAACAACCCTCCGGCAAGTCCATCCCCGTCGTCGGTATGCTGGTCGCCAAGATGCTCAGGGCCCAGGAAGTTTTCCGTTGTGGCCAAATAATTCTTCGATCGACCGTCTTCACTCACTGCCCATAGCTCGTTTTGACCGCTCCGCCCGGACTGGTACAAGATCCAATCTCCGTGAGGATTCCATTTTGGCGAATGGTCCGTTGCGACGCGAGGATCGCCAGGACCGGGCGCACCATCGGTCAGCTTCTTCGGCTGCCCGCCGGCCACGGACACCACCCAGATGGAACCCTGGCTGACAAAGGCGAGTTTGCGCGAATCGTTCGACCAGGCAAGTTCGGACTTGCCGCCAGGAGTGGTGGTCAGCGTAACGGGCCATCCTCCGTCGGCTAAAAACAGAGCAATCTGCCCGTTGCGAACGATTGCAAATTGCTTTCCGTCGGGTGAGAGCACTGGATTGAGAGGAGCGGAGATAGACTCCAGGTCCTCTGGAGTAATTGACGTGAAAGCTGGCCGCACCTGCGCCGGGAGAAATCCTGCGGCAAAGGCGGCGATGGTCAAGAGCCTCAGCAGGCTGCGAAGCTGAATTGAAGTCACTTTTATTCCTCGCGCAAGGGTGCGCCATTGCGCGTACCGGGCATGATGGCGCACGGTCGCGTATTCACCCGGGCCTGCGATCGCACGCCCGGGTGGAGTCGGCAGAGATGAGTCCCTTCGATTCGAACAAGACGCATAGTCGCGCCAGGTGTCGAGTCTCAAGTACGCATCAGAATTTGGATTTGGAGGCTAGCAAAGTGTCTTTAACGACATCGGCAAGAGGGGATGCACGCGCGATCCGCGATGGTGCTGTAAGCAGGGATGCGGCAGCGGTCATGCATGAATGTGGTATATCACATACTATCGTTTGTTCGAAATCTTTTTGTCGTTCATTCTCAAGTTGGTTCAGGCGGCTCAATTGAATGGAGAAGTCATGGTGTCTGGTTATACGTTGAAGCTGTTGCGGCGGGCAATCCTAACTCTGGCATCGATTTCCGGCTCTCTGCTTATTCCTCAAGCTCAGAATCCTATCGCCGGAACAACGGACTATCCAACGCTCGGCAACCCAACTTCAGCAGTCGCCACGAGCGACGGAGCGTACGTGTTTGTTTCTGTCACGGATGTCGGAAGCCCCAACTTCACGGGATCGGACCAGGCTGCCGGGGCGCGGAAAGATGCGGTCTCCGGTGTCCAGATTTTCCGTCGCACAGGTCGATTGAATTCGCACGACCACAAATTGAAGTCCGTCGGATTCATTCGCACTGGCAGCACCGGCGCGAATGGTCTCGCTTTTCTGAGGGGCGAGAAGACGCTGGTTGTTGGCGTGGGCGACGATGGCGTCGCTTTTCTCGATGTTCATGACGTGATCGCCGGAACGGCCAAGCCTGTTCTTGCATCGCAGGGTGAAGGCGCCGGCACGTTCGACGTAGTCGCATCTCCAGACGGCAAGTTTGTATTTTCGGCAAATGAATATGGCGTAGTCCGCGGCCAGCGGGGAAGTGTCGGGATTATTGCAGTGAACGCAGGTGAACTTGGCCGGATAACTCATCCCCAGACGATCGATCAAATCCCGGTTGGCGATGTCGTTCCCAGTCTGGCCTTATCTCCGGATGGTTCACGGCTCTATGTCGCAACGGAACTGGTCCCGTCAAAAGACGTTCCGACCATCGCAGGTGCCGGGAATTCCGAACTGACGAAGAGCGATTGCACGCAGAAGAAAGGAAGCACACCCCGCGGCAACGGATTCATCACGGTGATTGATACGCAGCGCGCAATCGCATTGAACAGCAAGGCCATTCTTTCGCGCGTAGCTTCAGGATGCTCCCCTGTACGTTTGGTTGAAGATGCTGACTCTACCCGGCTTTTCGTTTCGGCCCGCGGAGACAATGTCATCCTCTCATTCAACCCTCGACTGCTTGAGTCGGATCCCGAACACGCCTTACTGCAAGCGATACCCTCAGGTGGTTCAGCTCCGGTCGGGATGCGCCTGTTCGCGAAGGACCGCATGCTTGCCGTCGCGAACTCCAATCGGTTTGATGACGCCAACGGAACCGTTGCGATTCTCGATGTCTCGAAGGTCTCAGGCGCACGCAACCATGCTCCAGTCGCAACATGGACCGCCGGATTATTTCCTCGGAACATCGGCGTCAGCCGGGATGGCGCCAGGCTGTATTTGACCAACTACACATCGCGAAGCCTGCAGGTGATCCAGATGGCGAATCGGTAGATGAAGATTACCGGGTACCTCATTTTTTCACGGGAAAAGCTTGCTAGACTCGGACTTATGGTGGTTTCTCCAACAGCAATTACGGGGAGATCGGCTCTAGGCCGCTCCGGAGTGGCGATCACGGCCGCTCTGTCGATCCTGCGCTGTTGTTGCTAGTTTCCCGCGCACGATAAGGCCGGCGCAGGACGGACATCCGCAGGCAAACAGCCAACCACTATTCCGTGAGGTCAATACAAATCATGCAGGTATTCTGGTTCATTCCCACAGCCGGAGACGGCCGCTATGTCGGCGTCAATCAGCAGTCACGCGAGACAAATCTTCCATATCTGCGGCAGATTGCGACTGCTGTCGATGAACTCGGTTTCGAGGGAGTTCTCCTGCCAACTGGCAATCTCTGTGAAGATGCATGGGTGGTTGCATCGAGTGTCATGCCTTTTACGCGCCGTCTGAAGTTCCTTGTTGCCGTCCGGCCTACCATCACTTCGCCCACGCTTGCGGCACGCATGGCCGCAACCTTCGACCGCCTTTCCGCAGGCCGGCTTTTGATCAACGTCGTTGCGGGAGGCGACGCCGCCGAGTCCGCAGCCGACGGGGTTTTCGTCAGCCACGACGAACGCTACGACATCACCGATGAGTTCCTCACCGTCTGAAAAAAAGTTCTCGCAGGCGGGAAGACGAGCTATGCCGGCAAGCATATCCGTGTGGAAGATGCAGATGTATATTTTCCGGCAATTCAGAAGCCGTATCCACCGCTCTATCTTGGAGGCTCCTCGGATGCAGCCATCGAGGTTGCAGCGAAGCATGTCGAGTTTTATCTGACCTGGGGCGAGCCTCCTGCGCAGGTTGCGGAGAAGATCGCTCGCGTGCGGGCCGCTGCGGCAGCGCATGGTCGCAGTGTGCGCTTTGGTATCCGCATGCATGTCATCGTGCGGGAGACCAGCGAAGAGGCGTGGGCAGCGGCCAACTCTCTCATCCGCCATGTCGATACCGAAACAGTGAAGCGGGCACACGAACGCCTCGACCGGTACGACTCGGAAGGGCAGCGGCGTATGAACGCACTGGTTATGCAGAATGCACCCAATTTGGAAGTGAGCCCGAATCTCTGGACCGGCATAGGCCTGCTACGCAGGGGCGCTGCAACCGCTTTGGTCGGCGATTCTGGCACAGTGGCGGAGCGCATGCTCGAATATGCGGATCTGGGAATCGAGACGTTTATCCTTTCCGGCTATCCGCATCTCGAAGAAACGTATAAGGTTGCCGAACTTCTATTCCCATTGCTTCCCCTCTCTCATGCGGAAGCGACGAAGACCTTCCGATTGCCAAGGCCGGAGGAGTTGGCCGGCAGCGAGTTCCGGCCCAAAACCCAGGCTGCCGATAATGCCAAAGACTGCTCGTGAACTCGACCGCGTCTTGAACGCGGCCCATGCCACTTCCATCGTGATCGGGATCATCATTGGAAGCGGTATCTTTCTTGTGCCGCGCGAGATGATGGCGGCAACAGGGCGATCGAGTACGGTGTACCTGGCGTGGATCTTCGGAGGCCTTCTCTCACTGTTTGGAGCCATGACCTATTCCGAGATTGCCGCCATGAGACCCGACTATGGTGGCGAATACGCCTTTCTTAAAGATGCCTACGGCGATCTGCCGGCGTTCCTGTACATGTGGACGTTGACCGCAATAGGTAAGCCCGCATCCCTGGCTACAATTGCCGCGGGATTGATCCGAGTATTGGACATCTTCCCACGGTTTGGTTTTTTCTCTCAGCCGGTGTTCGCGCATCTGCAATGGGGGCAGTTCGTGGCGGTTGCGATCCTGTGGCTCGTCACCGCCTTGAACATCCGCGGGACTCGTGAGTCAGCAAACGTACAACTCTCCCTCACAGGGCTCAAAGTCCTGCTCATTCTGACGATCGGAGGCTTCTGCTTTTATGGCGCCGGCGGACACGGTTCCTGGCATAACTTTGAGACCGGCTTTACCGGGGCAAAGGGAGGCTTCTCGGGCTTCATGATTGCTCTGGTCGCAGCCTTGTGGGCATATAACGGTTGGACCAATGTTAGTCAGATGGCGGGCGAGATCAAGCATCCGCAACGCAATCTGCCAGTCGCGCTGGTCGGCGGCGTAACTCTGGTCGGTGCGCTTTACATGCTCACGAACGCGGCGATTCAGTTCGTATTGCCGGCCGCCGCAATCGCCGGCACCGATCGTCCTGCGGTCGACGCCATGCGGCTGGTAGCGGGCGGGTACGGCGCCACAGTTGTGTCGATCGGCATGGCCATCAGCATTGGAGCTACCCTGGTTGGGTCGTCCCTCGCCGGCGCGCGCATCCCGTTTGCCGCCGCTCGTGACGGCCTGTTATTTGGGGGGCTGGCCGATGTGCATCCCCGGTTTCGAACGCCATCCAACGCGCTGGTTCTGCAGTCGGTGATTACTACGCTCCTTTTGCTGGTCGTTGGCCAGTTCCAGGCGCTCTTTTCTCTCGCAGTCTTCTCCCAGTGGCTTACCTATGGATTGGCTGCAAGCACTATCTTCGTCTTTCGCAAACGCGCCAGCACCGAACCTCGTCCATTCAGCGTGCCCGGCTTCCCGGCCGTTCCCATTCTGTTCATCGCGGCCACCACGCTACTCCTTGCCTTCTCGATTCACGATCAACCGATCAACTCGATCAGTGGCGCGGCAGTGATTCTTTGCGGGATTCCGGTTCACTTCCTTTATCAACGACGTCGATCACGTCGATCTTCCTCTGATCTCTGAAAAGATTTGCACCGCCGCGTGCCGGACGAAACATCGAAGTTGAATCGGATGGCAGGTTGCGATCCATGTGAAGAGGCTAGCACCCCTTGTTGATCGAGCCAAGTGATGTTGGCAGTTTTGAGAACTATTTGGCTGTCGCTGAAGGGATGGTCCGTCTTGATCTCGATATCGGCGGAATGCGTGGTTCCGGCTTGCTTGAACATCTGAAACAATGTTTCACTGTTCGGACCGGTGCCGGAAAGGAATCTTCAGTGCAAGCTGTGCGTTGAAGGGTTCACCCGGACCAAAGCCAGATGTTCCGTTGTAGTTGCTAAAGGTGTTGTAGATAAGTCCGAGGCTTTGTCCATCGGCAACATTCAAATGCGGAGCGAAGCTGTAAGGGTTGAATGACTCCGCGCGGAACCGCACCCTTCGGTCTAATGCATTGTCCCGGTTTTGAATGAGGAGAGGCCAGCGCAGCAGCGGGCGACGGTGCTCCGGCCACTTGGCTTTTTGCTACCCCATCACAAGATGCTGATTTTCCTATTGCAATTATCGAAGTCTTAATTTATGTCTTGATACATGAGACATCAGTTGCCGATCCTCCATTCCTGTTGTCTCCACAAGACCAGCTAGACGATTCTACGTCTCCAAGCGCCCGCCTGCCGCGTCGCTGTCTTCTGTTTCCCAAGATGAATTCATCTTAAGCACCCCCACTTCCCTGGAGGATCGACTTCATGAGATCTGTTCTCATCCGGAGTGTATTCACAGCACTCTTTTTTGTTGCGGCAACCGCCGCCTACGCTCAACAAACCGGCGTCACGGGTACGGTAACAGACCCCTCGGGCGCGGTGGTGGCCGGAGCTTCCGTGCAGGTGAAGGAAGCCGGAGGCGCAACTTTCTCTGCCACGACGAACGCCGCCGGCATCTTTGTCGTGCCCTCCCTGGTCGCCTCCGATTACACAGTGACGGTTTCAGCCAATGGATTCGGCAAGGTTGAGAAGAAGATCACCATCCTCGTAGGACAAGTGGGCGAAGCCAACATCCGGTTGCCGCTGGCGAACGCAACGACATCTGTTCTGGTCGAATCGAGCGCGCTCGAGGTAGACACAACCTCTTCAGAGGTGGCCGGAAACATTACTCCGGATGAGGTACAAAACCTTCCGGTTAATGGGCGCAGTTACGTTGAGCTTTCGTCCCTGGTTGCCGGTATCAAGGGGAACGCATTTGGAAATGCACCTGTATCTGGACCTGGCGGCGCTTCAGAAGGAGACGAAGAAACCGGAAAATTTCAGGTCACGCTGGATGGTCTGCAACTTTCGCAGGATTCAGTCGGATCCAGCTTTGGACAACCGAAACTCTCGCAGGATGCCATCTCGCAGTTCCAGATCATCACCAACCGCTTCGATGCGACGGCAGGCCGGTCAGCCGGCGTTTACGTAAATGTTCAGACCAAGACCGGCAGCAACGCAATCCATGGCAGCGGCTTTGGATACTTCCGCAACTCTTTTTTCAACGCTTCCGACCCGATCACTGGAACAGTTCTTCCGTTTGCGGACGAGCAGTACGGCGGAACGGTTGGCGGGCCGATCAAAAAAGATAAGCTCTGGTACTTTGGGTCGTACGAAGGGGAGCACCAGCCGAGTACAATTGCCGAGGAACCTTATGTTACGACGACGGCTGGCAGCGTCTATTCTCATCCTTCGATTTACAAGGTCAACGAGTATCTGGGCCGCGCTGATTATCAGCGCAACGACAAAAGCCACTTCTTCCTGCGTGGCGACGGGTTTTCGCAGAGCACCAGCTTTGTTGGGCAATCAAATGAACCCAGCCAGTCCTACTTTTCGACGGTAAGCGCTTCAGGTTACGTCTTCGATTGGGACCGCAACATTCACGACAACCTCATCAATGACGTCCACGCTGGATTTCACTATTTCCAGTTCGGGAACTTCCCATTCTTTCCGGACAACTCGATAGTGCTCGCGCTGCCTGCGGTAACAGTTGGCGAACCCTACAATGAACCCGAAGTCTTTGACCAATACACGCAGCAGTACCGCGACGATCTTTTCTGGCTGAAGGGCAAACACAGCATCAGGGTCGGCGGCGAGTACCTCCATACGCTCCACGGAGGCCAGTTCCCGCAGTATCTGCGCGGCGGATTGACTTCTTGCACACCCGGGCCTGGGGTCACATCATCGCAAGCGCTCTACAACACGTTTTTCCCAAAAGGAACACTTGATCCGACCACCTGGAACTACACGGCGATCAACGCGTATTGCAGCTCGTCCGAGTCTTTTACGCAGGCATTCGGAAATTACGGCATCAGCATTGCGCGAAACATCATAGGACTATGGGCTGAAGATGACTGGAAGATACTGCCGCGTCTGACTTTCAATCTCGGGCTACGTTATGACAACGACATCGGCGCTTACAACACGTCGTATGTTCCGACGCCGGGACTGCTTACGCCCAATACGAATCCCGATCTAAACTTTGGACCGCGCCTCGGGTTCTCCTATGATCCGTTCGGAGACGGCAAGACCTCGATTCGTGGCGGCGCGGGCATCTATTATGCCGATCAAGTGGCCAACGCGATCATCGATGAACAACTTTACAGCAGTACGAAGCGAGCGCTGCAAGCCACGCTTAGCGGCACAGGCCTTGCGCTTCCCACTCCCTTCGCAGGACAGAATCCAAGCGCAAACCCGCAGAATTATGTCAGTTCGCCACAGCCTGTGCAACGAGGCGCCAAGACACCTTATGCTCTGCAGGCGTCCTTCGGTCTGGAACGAGAGCTTCCCTTCAAGACCACGCTGTCGATCGACGCTTTTCACATGCGCGTCTACGACGATTGGATCGCCCTGAGCGGAAACCTTCTCGAAAATCCTGCCAATCCTGAGCAGAACCTGAGCCCCAGCGCGCCTCTGACCGCGACGGTCTACGGGGAGCGGGTTTGCGGAAATGGGGGGATTACGCTCGACACCCTGGACACCAGCGCGCTTTCCACCGCTGCACCTGGTGGACACGCGGCCAAGCAGGTTTGCAACCAGTTGTTCGGCGCGGCGGTGCGCAATTTTACCCTTTATCCGGGAGCAGGTGACATCTCCGACAACCTTGCGGTATCCATCCGGCACTCTCTCACTCACGGCTTTACAAGCGCCGTTGCGTACACTTGGGGTCGCACAAAAAACTCCACCGTCGGCGCATTCGGATATCCAAACAAACCATTCAAATCCGGCATTCAGCAGGAGTGGGCCAACGGAACTGACGACCAGCGCCATACTTTAACTGCAACCGGGCAATATGCATGGAGATATGGGCTGTCTCTTTCCGCGCTGTATCACTTCGGATCGGGATTGGCTTACGCCGGATCTTCAGGTACTACAGTCAATGGCTACGCGTCCAGCACCCGCACCTTTGCCAAGCAGCCGATTGCACCAGGTGCGGCTTGCCCCGTGACGACCGGATGCACCACGATCTATGCTCCCCTGTCGAAGACTTACTTCGACTCGGCCTACGGGTACTGGATTCTGCAACGCGACGGCTTCCGCGGCACGCCCTACAACCGCGTGGACGCGCGCGTGCAGAAAGCAACCAAAATCAAGGAACGCTACAACGCAATTGTTGGATTTGAAGCGTTCAACCTATTCAACCACAGCAACTACGGCAACTTCGCGCTCAGTACTACCACCGGAACTGGTGCAAACGCCTATGGTCATCCGACCTCGGTATCGACTGAAGGTGCATCGCTTGAGTACTTCGGTCGTAACTTGCAGTTCTTTGGACGATTTAGTTTCTAATGGCTGCACATTTCCTTACAGAGTTCAACCACATGATCGGGTAATTCAACAGCGCGCAGTGCATCCCGGTGCACTGCGCACACCCATTTTCAGAGTTTCGAATTCTGAACTTTGAATGCCTTGAAGGCACCAATAAGCCCCGGAGAATAGCTGATGACCTTTAATAACCTGCATGCGCGCCGTTCGCGTGGTCTTTGTCTCAATTTTAGAAGCAACGTGATTTCGGCAGTTCTGCTGATGACCAGCGCCGCGCTCATAGCGGAACCGCAGGCAGAGGTAGTGAAGAAAAAGATCATCACTGTGAACGAGGGGACCGATCTTGCGGTCACCGTCTCGCCGGACCATAAGACCATCATCATGGATCTGCAGGGGATACTCTATTCATTGCCGATTGAGGGTGGCAAGGCAAAGCAATTGACCACGCCCCTGCAAGAGGCTTCTCATCCGAACTGGTCGCTCAAGGGCGATGTGGTCGCGATCCAATCGTACATCGGCGGCACCTTCCACATCTGGACGATAAAGCCCGATGGCAGTGGCTTCAAACAGCTTACCTTTGGGCATGGGGACGACCGCGAACCGAGTTTCTCGCCAGATGGAAAGACCATTGCCTTCGCTTCCGATCGCGCGTTCAAGGGAAGCTACGATATCTGGACCGTAGACGTTGCTACGGGCGCACTGAAGCAGCGGACCTCCGCCGCCGACGATGAGTATGAGCCCGCATGGTCTCCGGACGGAACAGAGATCGCGTTCGCTAGCGGAACGGGCACGACCGCCAGGACGATTGAAGCCATCGACGCATCAGGCAAGCAACATACGCTGGCATCGCCGAGCGGCAAGGAAGGGCGGGTCGAAGCTCCGTCATGGTCGCCCGATGGCAAGACGATCTCGTACACACAATTCTCCGGCAGCGGCTACTTCATGAACTCAGCGCATCTGATTCTGAAGAAGGAAGAAACCACAACGGGTAAATCCGATGATGCCTTTCCTTTCGCCGCGGCATGGCTTTCGCCCTCGGAATTTATCTATACAGCAAACGGACATATCCTCCGTGTTGATGCCGCGACCGGAGCGGAAACCACGATCCCGTTCACCGCGGATATTCAGTCCGAACGGCCGCAATATGCGCACAAGCACTACGACTTTGACTCTGTCGTGGCTCACCAGGTAAAAGGCATCCTTGCGCCCGCGCTCTCGCCTGATGGAAAGCAGGTTGCCTTCACGGCGCTCAACCAACTTTGGATCATGGAGATCGGGAAAGCTCCGCAGAAGATCACGCATGACACGTTTTACAAGCAAGGTCCGGCGTGGTCGCCCGACGGTAAGTGGCTCGCGTATGTCTCCGATAAAGGCGGTGTAGAAAACATCTATCTGCTCGATTTGGCCACGGGCGAAGATAAGCTGCTCTCGGTCAGCAAAGACTCCGCCCAGATATTCCCCGCATGGTCGCCGGATGGCAAGTGGATTGCATTTCAAGACCAGACCGGCGCAACCTTGCTGGGAGAAGTGTCTACCGGGAAAATCAAGCCTCTGGCTCCCGCGACGTTTTTTCCTGGGCGTCCGGGTTGGTCAACGGATGGATCGACTGTCTCGCTTGCAACGGTGAAGCCTTATACCAAGCGATTTCGCGAAGGAACAAGCCAGATTCTCTCAGTTGACGTAGCTACCGGCAAGACTCAGTTTTTCGAACCTGCCCCCTATGAATCCATCACTACGCGCACAGAGGATGGGCCGGTCTATGCGCCGAACGGCAAGGAAATGGCGTTTGTTATGGACGACCTGCTTTACATCATGCCGGTTGATGCGCACGGCAAACCGAGCGGTCCCGCCGTGAAACTGAATGACGAAACTGCCGACGCGCCAACGTGGAGCGGCGATTCAAGTCAGCTTCTCTATCTGCACAATGGGGCGCTTCACTTGATCTCGCGTGCTACGCGGCAGATTCGTCCAGTGCCAGTTTCGTTGAATTACAGGACCGAGATACCGGAACAGAAAGTACTAATTCATGCGGGACACTTCTGGAAAGGGGAGGGTCCCGATGAACAACAGAATGTGGATATTCTTATCTCGAACAACCGTATTGAGAACATAGCTCCGCACAGCGAGGTCGCTCCGCCGGCAGGTGTGCGTGTAGTGGATGCTTCAAAGCTGACCGTGCTGCCGGGACTGTGGGAGAACCATGCGCACCCTAACTCGCATAACTCCATTTACTACGGTGATCGCATGGGGCGGCTCTGGCTGGCTTACGGCATCACGGAGTTACGCGACCTCGCGGACAATGCTTACCGCGCCGAGGAAGAACGCGAGTCCTTTGATTCCGGCGCCGCGATTGGACCGCGGCTGTTTCCCACGGGCGAGGCCGTGGACGGAGAGCGCGTCTACTATTCGATGATGATTCCGACGACCAGTGAAGCCCAGCTTTATCGCGAACTCAACCGATTGAAGGCGCTCGACTTCGACTTAGTAAAGCTCTACGTGCGCCTGCCGTATGCCTGGATGCAAAAAGGCGATGTGTTTGCCCACCAGGAGATGGGAGTTGAGACTGCATCGCATTATCTACTGCCTGCGGTCGCGTTCGGCAACGACGGTATGAGTCATATCAGCGCAACGGCTCGCACCGGCTATGCCTATTCGCGTTCCTTTACCGGAGTGAGTTATGAAGACGTGCGTAAGATGCTCTCGGAGTCCGGCATGTTTACGATAACTACCCTGTTGAATATGTCGCCTTACTCAGAGAATCAGACGCTCCCTGAAGATCCGCGTTACGGTGTAGCTCCTCCATGGGAACTGCTCCGGTTGAAACACGCCCGTGATGTTGCAGTGAAAGAAAACCAGGCAGACGG
>Ga0181529_10001002_pt1 | contig 38862 bp, 36 predicted proteins | sample PEATcosm2014_Bin_36_FD_119763 | JGI IMG/M metagenome (GOLD analysis project Ga0181529, IMG submission 119763) | Peatland microbial communities from MTU Mesocosm Facility, Houghton, MI, USA - PEATcosm2014_Bin10_30_metaG | ecosystem: Environmental > Terrestrial > Soil > Wetlands > Peat | place... | reverse complement strand
GTAGATGCCGGTAGCGTTGGCGGCGAAGGGCAGCCGGGAGTCTTCATGTTTGAGTTGCGCCCGCGCGGATTCGAAGGCGGCTAGGGTGGCTTTGTAAGTTTGCTCGGCGGCCTTCGTATTGCCTTGCTGCTCGAAGAGTTTCGCCAGTTCATCTCCCGCGCCCAACCGCGTCGTCGTTGGATTTGCAGGATTGCTTTGGATGGCGCGATAGAGCTTCTCCGCCTGCTGATCCTGGTGCCGCGCTGCGGCCAGCATCGCCTGCGTCAGCATGATATATCCACTTAATTCCTTACCACTTGCGCTTTCCATTCCAATAATCTGATCTAAATAAGTGTTTGCCTCATCTAATTTTCCAGTTCCCACTGAGATTTGAGCAAGATCTTCCAGTGCGTTTAGAATATCTTCTTTGCTATCAATCTGTTTGGCCAAATTTAATGCTTTACGATAAGACTCCGTAGCTCGTGTTAAATCACCATAATCTCTATAAACATATCCAGTAGTTGTGATCCATTTAAGTTCATCGCGAAGGTTACCAAGTCTTGTAGCACTTTTTTCTGCCTCAATATACTGCCCTAGCGCCCTCTCATCATCGCCCATCTGAAAATAAGCCCAGCCAAGATTTCCCGAAGCCGCTTGGTTTAAATTCTCTGCTCCGATACTAATTGATGATTGATAGGCATAGGTCAACCAAACTAAAGCTTCGTCATAGTGTTCAATCTGAAGTGCAGCCCAGCCAAGATTTACCAATGCACTCGTCTCAAGATAATGGTCCTGATTGTTTTTTGCAAAAACAAGACATTGTATTAGATATTGTTTCGCTTCTGGAATATGTCCCTGCATTCCTGCCAAGATGCCAAATCCGCGGAATATATAACCACAGGAAGGATACGTCCTGACTTTACAGAAATTCTCAGCCAACATAAGTTTTTGATTTGCTTTAAACGATTGATTCTGATGCATTAGACTGTCAGCTTCAATCGCCAGTTTACGAATGGTTTCATCCTGGTGACTAGAATCAAATGAAAATCCATCGAGGAGACGCAAGGCATCCGGATACATACCGCGCGAAACCATATCCTGTGCGACTACAAGTTGAAATCTTTCTACCCATTCAGTATTTGAAGCCTGAAGATGTTTATAACTAAATTCGGCCTCTTGCTGACTTTCAGCTAACCTTCCTTGCTGGAAGAGTTTCCAAACATGATTATATGCCAATTCTGCATAGTTAAGAGGCGTGTCTTGGAGAGGATTTAATAATAAAAATAAGAATACAAAAATACAAAATACAAAATACAATCGAGATCTTTTAAAATTGTATTTATCCCATCCTGGAACGCCTGCCGGATTTAAAGAAATAATTATTTTTCTACAGGCGTCCAGGAAAGAATTACTACCTTCAATTATCCGGTTGTTCCATTGGTTGAACCCGTACCGATCGGAATATCTCCGTCGATCACGCAGCCTAGATTGAGGTCGATCATGGTCAGTGTGAAGGTGGTTTTCTTGTAGGTTTTTGCTGTGTCCAGCGGATTCTCGTGCTTGATGGTCAGCTTGCCGAGGGTGATCGTCCCGAAGCCGGGGATGGAGATCGTGTTCCCGGCGATGGTTCCAGGGAAGAGTCCAGCCACTCGGTTGACCAGTGAACATTCAATCGTCTCCGAAACGCCAAGAGCCTTGGAAAGTTGATTGTAATGTTTCTGGAGCCTGGGGGAAAGGTTCTTGTTCTGGAGGATGGCGCTGTATTGGCGTCCGGCGCGGCTGATGAGGCCTGGATCAAGGGCAAAGGCCAGGTCATTTTCAGGCGTGAGGGAGGAGATTTCCTGGTCCCACTCGAGTTCGACCGGGACGCCGGCGATGCGCAGATTCTCAAAGCGTGTGCCGAGGAATGAGATCGACGGCATATGGCCGACGAGCGGGTGATGGGTGATGGTCTGGCCAACGACGCGGTCGGCGGTTACTACCTCCATCACGTTGAGGCCTTCGACGACGGTGGTGGTCAATGTATTCCAGCCCTCGCCCTCCTTGAGGCTCTTGTTGCCGGCAACATGCGAGTAGGCGTAGTCGAAGGAGATGATCGACTGGAGCGCGTAACCATCCGAGGTTTGGTTGTAGTAGCCACCTTTGGGGTCGAGTTTGGAGTGAGCCTGGGGCTCAATGGTTTGCGCGACTGGAAGCGTCAGCTTGCCGGAGAGAACGGTGGCTTCCGCATTGTAGATGTGATCTTTGGCTTTCACTTCAGGCATAGGGGATTGATCCTTTTCTGGGTTGAGGAGTCGGGAGAATTCTAGGATGTGGAGGCGGGTCTGTCAATCAGTTAATTTGAGATTCAATGCGTACTGGTCGTTGACGGTGTGTTCGCCCTGGGGGGTGACACCGGCAACGGAGAGCAAATACGTGCCATTCCGCAGCATTGCGCCGGGAATGGCCAGAGTGAGGCGCTGTTCCGGGCTGGCGTCGTCTGTGGGCGCGGGCACGGTTCCGGTCCAGACCGTCTTTCCCTGCGGGTCGACGAGGCTGAAAGAGTAGGAAGCATACGCACCGGGCGTGGGTTGCTGCGGCAATTCGATGGGCAGCGCGACTCCGTGCTTACGGTCGGCGGTGATGGCCAGAGGCGTGCCGCGCGTGCTGCCATGCAGCGGCGTCCAGGAGAGAAGCCGCGGCTGGGTGGCTGCATCGCGCAGGCCAGGAAGGACGACTAGATTCTGATAGCCGATGAACAGAAGCATGGTGGCGAAGACTGGAGCGGCAAAAGACGGCTGGAGCCAACTGAACCAGCCCTCGCGCTTTTCCCGAGCCGGGCGGAGGCGAACCGGAAGCGGCTTTGGCGCAGGCACCGCCAGCTTGGCCAATTGGATTTTAGCTTCATCCACAAACGCAACGCCGGCGCGCAGGTCAAGGGCGCACTCGGGACAGTCGAAGAGATGCTCTTCGAAGGCTTCACGCTGGTCGGGCGTCAGTTCGTTCAGCAGGTAACGCTCGGCGGCCATCTGTTGGTTTGCTTCGTTGTGGTCCATCGTTTCAATCCTCAGTGCGGCCTAACGTGTGGATAGTGGCCGCGGCCGAACAAACGTTTCAATTTATTATGAATTTTCGCCCTGTAGGGTTGGATTTCCCATTCGCTTGACAAATTCCGTTTTGAATTCCTGCTTGGCGCGATGCAGAAGCACGCGCAGATAGTCGCGGTCCACACCAAACTCGCGGCAGACCTCATCGCGGTCGCGTTCGTCCAGAAACACAGCTTTGAGCAGAGAGCTGTCGCGGGTCGAAAGATGCTTCAGAATGGCGCGAACTTTCTCCTTCATCTGCTTTGCCGCCACCAGGTCCAGCGCGCTGGCTGCCTTGTCGGGCAGCTCGGGACGCCCTTCCACGTCGAGGGATTCGCCGCCGCTCGATGAGCGATAGTGCTCACTGAGCACATGGTTGCAAACCATATTGACGAAGGCTCCCAGTCGATCCGGCTGACGCAGGCCGTCTTTGCGCAAGACGGAAAAGACACGAGCGAAGGTCTCTTGGCGCACGTCCTCGATGGCCTGGGGAGACTGAAGGCGACTGCGCAGTTTTATCTGGAGTAGTTCCGAAAAATAGGAATAGAAATGCGATTGCGTCTGGGGGTTATCCGCGCAGAGATTACTAACGTAATTAACATCGAATGATGTAAATTGCAACGACGGCTCCGCCAATGTTAGAGGAGCCAAGTATAACATTTTAGATGTGCTGAATGCATAAATTCCGCAAGAGCCGGCGGGGCGATCATTGGAGAGCTGAAATCCAGAGTTGGAATCCATGAGGGATTTGAAAGGGCGAGGTTGAAGTTTTGCCCTTTCTCACCCCAAGATTGATCACGAGCTGCTACACGCCGCGGATGACCTTATCCAGATACACAGCGGGCAAGGGGTATAGGTGGAGTTTTCCGTAGATCTTCTCGGTCGCTTTCTCGAGAAGGCAGGCGACCGCGGAGATCGCCATCCACTGCATGAAAAATTCCATGCGGTCGGAACTCAACCACAACGCCGGAGGCAGCGCGACCAGGAGGCTGAGGCCATAGAAGCAGGCCATGGGATGGCTGGAACCTTCGAAGCCAAGAGCCAAACGCAATCTCAAAACCAAATTCCACGGACCATTCTCGTTGGTGAACAGGTGGGCGATCCGCCAAACGGCGAGAGAGCAGAGTGTAAAGCACCAAACAAGTTTGAAATCAACCATTGCAGTATTACTCCCTTCTAGTGGGTGGCTGCAGACGGAACCCGCTGTACGAAACAAGTTCCGTCTGCTTCTGGGGGAAGCCAGTCAAACATTGGGTGTTGCGCCAGTCGACATCGTCTAACTAGCAGTTAAATCAACAAGATGTTGTATTGCGGACCCAATCGATGGAGTTGGCGTAAAAGCGCGTAAACGATAAGCCGCGGTCGGTCAGGTTCTCAACGCGGAGGGAGAAGGAAGAATCTGGGCGTCGCGAGTCAGAGAGATTTTTCGCCCATTTTCCGGTGTACATTTCGGGGTGAGAGACGGTCACGATTCTGCTTTCCAAACTGTTTCCCCACACCACCTGGGTGTTTGGATGGGTGGTCGACGGCGGGGTATTCCATGAGAGCACGGCGCGCACTTTAATTGCCGGAGCTGCCAGACACTCCGCTTGCGCGTGGCGGGAGAGATCAGCGGGCAGACTGACGGTGATTTCCAGTTCGGGAGCAGCGAGGCTGGTGGAGTCAAAGACCGCAGCCGATGCGGTTCCCTCATATTGGAATCCAAAGCCCCAATCGACCCAAAAGGCGACGTACTCGCGACTTCCAGCTGTGGAGGGTCCTCCCAGGTATCCGCAACTCTGCTTGATCGCCAGCACTGCGGTCAACTGACTGGTGTGCGGATCGAGGGAGACGGCCTTCAACTGCTCGAAGGAACTGTTGTTGTTGGTATGCAGCCAGGCGTCGACCAAGCTGAAGAGCTGAATGTCTTCAAGTCCGGCAAACCACTTTGCCGGATCCAGTGCAATCTCTGGAGAATGGACGGCGGCCAGCAGCGCGGGGGCCAGATAGCGATGCTGCGGAACCGATGTCCCGGCGTAGAGCGCGTGCAACTCGGCGGGAGAAAGCGGACTGAAAGCCTGCGCGAGCCGATCTGGAGTGAACGATAATTCAGGCTCACTGACAGGCTTGACCTCATCATTCTTCAAAAACGTCAGCGGGTGAGAATAGCCTTTCGCGGCAGACGATGTTTTCCAGGGCAGAACACTCCGGCGCCTCCGGCGATTCTGCTCAAAGCAGAATGAGCCGCCGCTCCCGGTTTTGTCCTCTTGAAAGACCATCCGCGCACCCTCCCGGCAGAACCCCGGATTTGCATTACAGGGGATAGTGCAAGTCGCGCGGAGATCGTTTCAGACGGATGTGAAAAAAACCAGGGGCTGGGCGTCGATGGGGAAATCAGGCTGAGTCGTGCGCTGGCAGGCATCAATCCCCGGCCAATTGCTCCAGCAGCAGATCGAAGTCTTCCAGTTGCGCGTATTCGATGATGACTTTACCGTGGCCGTTTTTGTCTTCGATGTGGACTTTGAGGCCGAGGGCGCGCTGCAAACGTTCCTGGACGGCGCGGACGTTAGGATCGACAGATTGCTCCGGCTTGGGTTCATTTTTGACGGCGCGCTCCGGGTGAATGAGGCCTTGGACGTAGCTCTCGGTTTGGCGAACGGAGAGCGAGAGAGCGACGACGCGCTGCGCGGCCTTCTCCATCTCCTCGGCGTGTTCGAAGGCCAGCAGTGTGCGCGCATGGCCAAAGCTCAGTTCGCCGGACTCGACCCTGGCCTGCACGGACCCTGGTAACTTCAATAAGCGCAGGAAGTTAGCGACTGTCGCGCGGTCTTTTCCGGTGCGCACGGCCATCTGCTCCTGGGTCATATGGAACTCACGCGAAAGGCGTTCAAAGGCACGCGCCTGCTCCATTGCATTCAGATCGGCGCGTTGCAGGTTCTCGACGATGGTGATTTCCATCGCTTGTTCGTCGGAGACTTGACGCAGAATGGCCGGAATGGTGGCTTTTTTCGCCAACTCCGAAGCTCTCCAGCGCCGTTCGCCGGCGATCAATTGGAAGCGGCCACTGGGCAGAGGGCGAACCAGAATCGGTTGGACTACGCCGTTTGCGCTGATCGAGGCAGCCAACTCCGCCAACTGCTCCTCGTTGATCTGAGAGCGGGTTTGGAAGGGATTGCGATCAATTTGATCGAGAGGAATCTCGCGGGGCTTTCCGCCTTCCGACTCAGGGGATGAAGGCGAAGCGGCGGAGGGAACCCTCGGCAGCAGCGAATCAAGCCCTTTACCCAAGGCGCGGCGTTTCATGTCAGGAGCGGCGATCATCATGATTCATAATCCTTTAACCCGAAAATGGAGACGGGATTTTCTTCACTGCGTTGACTGGATAGAGTGTTTTGCGCGGCGATCTGCATGGAGCCATTGATCAAGAGCTTGGAGAAACACTGACCTCAGCTTGCCTTTCACCGACAATGCAACCCTTCCTGGAAGGAAGCTCGATCTGGTTGCGCGCCACAAACTCGCCCGCCAACTCGAAATACGCCTCGGTTCCGCGCGAGCGGGCATCATAGAGCGCGACAGGCTTGCCGTGGCTGGGCGCCTCCGCCAGCCTCACGTTGCGCGGAATCACGGCATGGAAGAGCCGCTCCTTGAAGTATTCGCGCAGGGTTTGCGTCACCTGCTGGGCCAGGTTGGTGCGGTCATCGTACATAGTCAGCAGAACGCCTTCAATGGTCAGCGTTGGATTGAAGGCGGCGCGCACTCTTTCGAGAGTCGAAATCAGCTCTGAAATTCCCTCCAAGGCAAAGTACTCCGCTTGCATGGGAACGATCAGCGTATCGGCCGCAGCCAATGCGTTGAGTGTGAGCAGATCGAGTGCCGGCGGGCAATCCAGAATGATCAGGTCATAGTTGTCCTGAATGGGCCTGAGCGCCTGACGCAGGCGAATGGCGCGGTCGTCATATCCCGCCAGTTCGATATTGGCGCCGGTCAGATTCTTCGAACCGGGCAGAAGCGAGAGCAGATCAATCTCCGTGGGCAGAATCACCTGCTCGGCCGGCGCTTCTCCCATCAGCACGTCATAGATAGAACGGCGATTATCATCGCGCTGGAAACCGATCCCCGAGGAGCAGTTGGCCTGCGGGTCGCAATCCACCAGCAAAACGTTGAGGCCTTCCAGCGCCAGACAGGCGGCGAGATTGATGGCAGTCGTTGTTTTGCCGACGCCGCCTTTTTGATTGACGATTCCAAGTATCTTGCCCATGGCTTGAGAGTATAGGGAGGAGCGGTTTTATGGGTAGGAGGTTGTGCTGTGGAGAACTTCTCCCCGCTGTGGAAAGCCTTGTTTGCGATGAAAGGAGAGATGGGGGCAAACAATAGCAGTGCAAAGGGTTCGGAGATTTGTGGGTCGACCCGTTGCTGGCGGAGGCCGATCGGCAAATCGGTGGAAAACATTCCTGTTTTTTCTTGGAAAGCGCGTTGTAGAAATTGTGTTTTTATTGTCGTGCTCCAAGTTGAAACCGCGCCCAATTTGGGCTGAGGATGAAAATGTTTCACGTGGAACTTTTCCTGTTTTGGGTGGCTTCCCAAAATGTTTCACGTGGAACAGCGGGTTTGACTGGTCTTCCTCCTCGGTTTGCGTTTACAATTCTTCTCAGAATTTCGGAATATTTTTCTTCTACTGTCACGACGCGCAATCTATTCACCGAAGACTCCGACGGCCTGACAGAGGAAGAACTTGTAATGGAAGCGAAAACCAAGGACAAAGACCGGCTTGGGAGAGTACTTGCACGGCATTTTCCTTAAGGAACGAAATGGAGATCATGGACTTTCCCAACGCATTCATTGGCCGAAGCGATGCGCCTACGCCTGCTGAAGTCTCTGCCGCTCTTGGCCCTGCCGACGAACTGTGGGATCAACTTGTTGGCTGGCTTGCGGAACAAAAAGTTGTTGAGCAAGAGTGGAAGTGTTCGGGGAAAAAATACGGCTGGAGTCTTCGATTCAACGTCAAGAAGAGAAACATTCTCTATATGAGCCCTTGCGAGGGCTGCTTCCGCGTTGCATTCATCCTGGGAGAAAGAGCCGTTGCCGCCTCGCATCAGAGCGATCTTTCCAAAGACACTCTGAATCTACTCGATGAAGCGCCTCGTTACCCGGAGGGAACCGGCCTTCGGCTGATCGTCCGGCCAGCCGATGATTTAATTGAGATTTGCAAGTTGGCCCAAATCAAGCTGGCGAACTGATTGCGCGTGATCCCAATGCGAGGATACGATCTTCGCCGCCGGGCAAAGCAACGGGGACCATCCACGTAAAAGCTCTTCCAGCAGCTTCCTTGAGCTTCTCCACTTCTCTTCCGGTCGTCATTAAAGCCATCGATCCGCCAGGCCGGATCAACTGAGTTGCTGATTGAACCGCTGCTTGCATCTTGTCCACAGCCCTTAACGTTACACAATCGAAACCAGACCCAAGCTCCTCTGCTTTTCCAGAATGTACTTTTGCGGCGATTGCCAATACGCGGAGTGCCTCGTTTAGAAAAGCGGCCTTCTTGCCCTGAGACTCGGCGAGGGTTACGGAAATCTCCGGGCGGCAAATGGCGATAGGAATTCCAGGGAAGCCAGCTCCGGATCCAAAATCAAGTAAAGTATTGATTCCACTCGGAATTAGGCGAGCGCAGAGGATCGATTCGACAAAATGGCGGCGAAGAATCCCCTCTTCGTCGCGAATTGCAGTCAAATTCATCCGCGAATTCCAGCGGAGCAACAGCGATAGATACTCTCTGAAGGCATCCGCTTGCGACTGCTCCAACGGCTGCAAAGACAACTCGGTCAAAATGAGATTCAGCTTGTTGCCGGCGAACTCCGTCCATTCGCTCATGCGGAGACTACCGACTCGGCGATCCGCCTTGGTTGCCACACTGCGGCTGCCTCGACAAACGCCGCGAAGATGGCGCGTGAAAATGCGCTATGGGTGTAGCTGCGCTCAGGATGCCATTGAACGCCGAGCACAAAATGCTCCCGAGAGTAGAGCTCCACTGCCTCGATGACGTCATCGTCCGGAGAGACTGCGCTGACCATTAGCCCGTCACCCACCTGGCGAATGGCCTGATGGTGGCTGGAATTCACAAAAGGATTGGACGCGCTCTCACGGCTCAGCAATCCGAAGAGTCTGGTTCCCGGCGTTATTTGGACCGGGTGCGCCTCTAAGACTTCCCGTCCCGGCCGGTGATTGACCTCAGTTTTCAAATCTCGAATCAAAGATCCATTCAGCCAAACGTTCAGACTCTGCACACCCTGACAGATGGCCAAAATTGGCTTATGGAGGCTAAAGGCATCTTGAAGCAGAAGTTCATCGACTGCCGCGCGGGCGGGATCAACCTCACCACAGGCTGGGATTGGAAGCTCACCGTATCGTTGAGGGTCAACATCGTATCGGCTTCCGGGCAGCATGATCCCTTGCACGCTGGAAAGCAGGCGAGCCACTCGGTCTTGCCGCTCATGAAGCGGAACAAGAATCGGTGTAGCGCCGGCGGAGCGCAACGCTGCAAGGTAGGGAGGCAAGGAGCGCTGATTATATTCAGTGTCTTGTCCAGTAGGTTCCGGGATTGCAATATGAACACACATAGCAGCAACAGTGTAATCATAAAAGCGTTGGTTGCGATAGTGGCCAGAAGCGGAGACTCAAACGACGGTACATTCATCGGCAATCCGTCTCTCTTTCGTAGCCGACTCGTTCGCAGTTTCCAGCAGTTCTACGATGGCGACTCGCAAGCGCGCGGTCAGTTCATCCATTTGCCGCAAGCTCATTCCTTTCGTCTCGATCGGCCTTCCGATACTCAGCGTCAGCTCGCCTGGAAAGAAATGCCTGGCATGCATGGGCAACAAATCGAAGACACCACGCAAGGCCATCGGCACAAGCGGAACCTGAGCGCGAATGGCCAGATAGGCAGCTCCAGAAAGAAAGGACTGCAATTCTCCACCCGCGGTACGCCGGCCCTCGGGAAAGACAAACAGAGGCATTTTGGAGCGCAGAGCCTTTGTGGCTGTGCCCAGGCTGGAAAGGGTAGCGCGCGGGTTATCGGTATCGATCGGCATCTGACCAGACCGATCTAAATACCACCCTATGAATGGTATACGCCACAACTCACGGCGCGCAAGGATACGAAACTGAAATGGCAGAGAGGAGAAGATCACTGGTGTATCCATGTACGAAGTGTGGTTGGAAGCGTAGACCGCAACTTCGCATCGATGCAGGTTCTCTGCTCCAACGAGCCTCAGTTTGGAGCCGGAAGCCCAAACGCAGCCACCTGCCCAAATCCGCGCAATGCGATGCTGGAGATTGCCGCTTCTTTCGAAAAGAGAAATCGCCAGCGCGATGCTTCCAAAAAAAGCGGTAATCAAGCCAAAAAGCGGGGTCTGAATCAGATCGGTTCGCCAGCGATAGAGCCATGGCAGAGGGTCAGGGCGCACTCGAATCATCCAATCCCTCCATCCTGCAAAAGCGAACGGATCTCACCAACCAGATAGACGGAACCGGAAACAACGACACAACCGCCCTTTGCGCGCTCGCTTGCCAACGCGAGCGCCTGTTCAACAGAAGCGGCGGATACCGTCGGCGTGCCAGTCTCCAAAGCCGCAGCCTCTAAATCTTCCATATTTGTTGCGCGAGTGGAATGAATCGGCGCCAAGATCACTTGATCAAAAATAGGAAAGAGAATGTGCGCGATTTGCCGCAATGGCTTATCTCTTAAACAACTGAAAACAAGTATCTTAACGTTACTTTCCGCAAGGATTTTGGAGAGCGCTGATTGGAGCGCCTCAGCTCCTGCCGGATTATGCGCCACATCCAGAATCCACTCTACTCCGTCTTTCACAAAGCGTTCCAACCGTCCTGGCCAGCAAGTTTTCCTGACGCCTTCTTGAATCGATTCCGCGGTGACGGAAAATCCGTGCTCCTTGGCCAATTCGACGGCCGCTGCGATTGCCAATGCAACATTCCTTCGCTGATGATCCCCTTGCAACGGCGAAGCAACCTCAACCGAAGCACCCAATACCGTAACAGAGGGATGAACCTGATCCGGGCAACCTCCCACGGGCATCCAGACGGACGCATCGACTGAGTTCACGCCCAACTCTTTTGCAATTGAACTGAGCGTTTCATTCACCTCAAGATTCTGCGGCAATGTAATCAATGTCTTCCCTGGCCGTAAAATCCCCGCCTTCTCTTTGGTAATTGCCGCCAGTGTGGAACCAAGCCACTCTGTATGATCGAGTGAAATGTCGGTGATTACGGAGAAAAGCGGATCAACCAGGTTGGTTGCGTCCAGCCGGCCACCCATCCCAACCTCAAGCACAGCCAGTTCAACCTTCTGCTCGGCAAAGTAGAGCATTGCCTGCGCCGTCAAAATCTCAAAAAAGCTGGGGAACTGGGGCAGTCTTTTTGCTTCAACCAACGTTTGCGCAACATCGTATGCTCGAAAATAGAGATGCGCAAAATCGTCATCGCCTATCTGATTGATTCCAATTGTGATACGCTCATTCACCCGCTGCAGGTGCGGGGATGTATATAAACCGGCACGCACCCCGGAAGCGTTCAAAATGGAGGCCAGGGTAGCTGCCGTCGAGCCTTTTCCGTTGGTTCCGGCGATCAGCACGGATGGAAAGAGCTTCTGCGGGTCTCCTAGCGCTTGAAGAAAAATGCCGAATTCCTCCAGAGAGAACTTTCTCCTCGGCTGACCGGGGTTGGTGTGCAGTTCTGGGGTCATTCCGAACAGGGATTGAATGGCGGCATGATAAGACATTGAAAGACTAGTATAAGAGTTTGATCCATACCTTGCTTGAAAGGAATCACTTGCTCAGCAGCAATTGAAGCGCCTCGCGCGCACTCTGCAAACAACTGCGCGCTTCATCTTCAGACAAAAGCCCCTGATGGACTGCCTTTTTTCCCAGATCATTCACCTGGTTCGCCACACGCGGAAAATCGTAATCAAAACCGGTCATTTGAAAGTTGTTGTTCACCTCGTGCAAAAGATTACCCAGAGTGGCGGTATTCCTATAGCGAGTACGCACCTGGCGGTTCAGGCCAGTCGGCAGCTTTTGTTTGATCGCCTCCTCGAGCACGGAACGGCACATGACCGCACAGGCGGTAAACATGCCCAGAAAATAGCAGCGTGTGGCCTCATCCAGATACCTGTCGGCATCCTCCGAACTGGCTGCCGCAACCACGCACTCTCGCAAATGAGTCGCGCGCTGGACGGCAGGTTCCACCAATTCCAACAATTCGAGAGCGAAAGCCGTCCGCAGCAGGTCATTCTGCTGCCCATCCAACGCCCTTTGAATCTCTTGCCAGGCCGGCGTGGCACTTCCATTTCCCGCCTGCTGCAACCTGGTCAATGAAGTCAATCGCTGCCGCGCATGCTGAATGAAGCCTTGCCGCATCTCTTGCGCCAATCTCTTCCATCCACCGATAAACGCGGCTTCATCCTGCCGATACCGAGCCAGAAGCTCATTGTAGACAATATCGGGAAGCACATCTTTCAATTGTGAAAATCTGCCTGTGCGGGCCAACTCGGAAATAGCCTCACAAAACTCCTGGCCAGGCGATCCCTCGGCTGACATCTGCATCAATTGATCTTCCAATCGACCGATGTCGATTCCCATAATTCCACCTCATTTTGAGAGTCTAATCTCGCGAAGCCAGAAAGCAACCTTGAATCGCATCTCAACAGCAATGTATATTACTGAATTGGGAAGCCTTACTCTCCTTTTTCGGAGCCGGGAATGCCTTTCCCGCCAAACTTCAATTCAAGCTCTCGCGTCCAAAGCCGCAGGGTCTGGCCGTCAAGAAGCCTCTCTCGATGTGCAATTCCAGATCTCCTGAACCCCCGATCATTCGTATCTTCGGACCCTCTTTACACACAAGAAGCACTCTTTACACAGCCCGATACACTCCTCCTGTGAAAGGCGTGGAAAAGAGAGTACGCTGAAGCATCAGTCGCCAAGGTTATCCAAAATCCCTCAAATCCACAGCCACGATTTAGAAAACCGAGCACATGGTTAAAGATTTCTTTTTGAATCACTTAAGCATAATTTCCACTTTTCCTGCCACAACGGTTAGGGTTACTGTCTTTTTCTTTATCTATACCCATATTTCAACCCTCTTCCGTACCGTACTTTCCTTTGCACGTTTCTTGAACCCACAACCTCTCGCTCCATTTTTTAGGCGCGAAAGTATCGCCTGATTGCGGCTGCGTAATCCAGAATTGCAACCGGGTTTTCCACGAGCGCGCCATGGCCAAGATGAATACAATCAAGAAGAAGAAAAGAAACCTCTTCCGTCTGGCGGCAAGATGTTGTACAGTGTGGCCAGCGCGGATTCTGCTTCCAAAGCCTTTTCTCTCGCAGCACTCACGAGGATTTGTTCATGCCAAACGTTGAAAATGAAATTGAGAAGCCGAACGCGCCGGGGGCAGCAATGGAAATTACCGTAACCCGCCAGGATCTTGTCAAAGAGCTGACCGCGACTCAAAGCGTTGTTGAGCGCAAGACGACCATTCCCATTCTTTCTAATTTTTTGATTGAAGCTGACGGCGAACGTTTGAATATTACCGCGACGGATCTCGATCAAGCGATTCGCACGAGCGCATCGGCGAAGGTGAAAAAGCCAGGAGCTTGCACCATTCCTGCTCGCAAGCTCTACGACTACGTCAAGCTGCTTCCTGAGGGCGAGATTTCGATCAAACTTTTGGATAACCACTGGGTGCAGATTCGTTCCGGCCGCTCGAATTCCAAGATGGTTGGCATGGCTCGTGCCAATTATCCTCAAGTTCCCGAGTTCCCCTCGGTGGCTATCACGACCATCTCTTCTCCGGCATTGAAAACGCTTATCAACCGCACCATCTTCGCCATCTCGAGCGAAGAATCACGCTACACGCTCAACGGCGCCTTGCTTGTGATAAAAGCTGAATCGCTGGCTATGGTTGCTACCGACGGCCATCGGCTGGCGTATGTCGAAAAACCCAATGAGATTCTGGAAGGCATCAGCGGCGAGAAGCGCGTTCTCATTCCGCGCAAGGCGTTGCAGGAGCTGCAACAGTTGCTCTCGAACACCGAAGCCGAGAAGGTGGAATTTGCCGATGACGAGCACACGCTCTTCTTCCGTATCGGCCATCGGACGCTCAGCACGCGCAAGCTTACCGGCCAGTTTCCCAACTTCGAGGCAGTCATGCCGCGCGACAACAACAAGTTCGCGGTGGTTCGCTCGAGCGAGCTGGCGGCGGCAATCGAACGCGTCTCCCAGTTTGCCGACGACCGCTCGGGAGCCATCCGCTTGCGCTTGGAGAGTAACGAACTCAAGCTGAGCGCCAACTCCAACGAATCGGGAGAGAGCGACGATGTGATCGACACGCCGTATGCGAACGATCCGATCTCGGTTGGCTTCAATTCTGCCTACATACTTGAATTTCTGAAGGCTTTGAGCAACGAAGGCGAGGTTCGCCTCGAATTCAAAGACTCGCAGTCCGCCGGCCAGTTGCGCCCAGAGGATCCGGACGCCGAGTACAAGTACCGCTACGTGCTCATGCCGATGCGCATCTGATCCTTCGATTCAGAAAAATAGAAAAGCCCCTGCCACTCTTGAGGTGATCTGGCGGGGGCTTTTCGTTTCTAGAGACTTTCCTCTAATCCATCGGGAGATCACGCGGCTCTGCCGGGGCTCCAGAGGCGCCGTCCCTACGGGACTCCGGTGACCTTCTTGGTGTTCCTTCCCCACCTTTACCACCCCAAGAAACAAAGATCGTTTCTTGGGGACCCCGTTGAAGCGGTGGGCTAATTAACTCTGCGCCTACGGCGCGGGCTAGCTGGGGCTCTGTTGCTTTAGTGAACTTCTGATTTATTTCTTTCTTTGCAGCAAAGATTCCCTCGGGGGCTAAAGCCCCGTTCTTTATTATCATTGTTTTGCGGCACGACTGAAGTCGTGCCCTGATACAAAGCCTGCACTTGCGGCACGGTCGAAAACGCGGCCTATCTCCTTTAGAATCTTTGGGGAATTTCGGTCGCCCCTCCGGGGCTAGTACACGTATCTCTGTATCCTACCCAGGGTTCCGCTGCGCTCCACACTGGGCTATTCTCATGTCGCCCCTCCGGGGCGAATGCCGCAGATGTGTATTTATCCTCTTGAGTGGGCCGAAGGCTCATGGAGACACGACTGAAGACGTGGCCTTTCAAAACATCAACTTATTCAGAGGTTCCTTAGCAATGCACTACATTTGATGGTCCTTCAAAGAGAGTAACAATCAACGACGGATGAGTATCAAAAATTAATTGGGTGCTCCGACTGTCTGCTCGCTGTAAAAGGTACATTCGGGGCACTGGCAAACACGGCGCAGATAATCCCAGGAGTAGATTCCGCCTGAGTGGCCGTCTTGCCAGTTGAACTGAATGGCATACCGGCCCACGGCGTGGGCGCTGGCGGGCTTGGCGGGCGGGGTGTACATGGGCAGAACGGCCGCGGGCTTTGCCTTGGGCTGGCCGACCTTGCGACCGTCCTGCTTGCGCTCTTCAACGCAGGTAGCGCAGGGACAGGCATCGCGCAGCCAGGGAAAGCTCCAGGCACTGCGGTGACCATCGACCCAATCGATCTCCAGACCTTTGCCTTCGGTCAAGAGCACGCGGACCTTCTCTGGCGTCACGCTTATGCGGGGCAGGGGCTGAACTTCATCATTCTCGTCTTCCTTGCGGGTGATGCGAATGCCTTCGTGGCTCATGAGATCAGTTTACAGTGGCCGCTCATCATGACTGATGCAGAAAGAACCAAGCGGCCATGGACAGCCCGATGAGAACAACCAGGCCTCGCAAAAAAGCTTGAGGAATACGCCGCGCCAGGCTTGCTGAAGCATAGCCGCCGATGGCGCAGGCGAGCATGGCCAGCAGGCAGTAGCGCCAAACAACCTGCCCGCTCACGGCAAATATAATGCAGGCAATGCCGTTGGCTAGAGTGGTTGCGGCAACCTTAAAGGCATTGATCTGATGAAGATCCTGGTAGCCAAAGAGCGATAGAACGGTGATGATCAGAAATCCGGCGCCCGCGCCAAAGTAGCCGATATAAAAGCAGACGGCAGTGATCGCGAGAAAAACGGCCAATCCTTGCGCGGGAGGGCGTTGCGCGGCTCCTGCTTGTTTGCGCCTCTCCAACCAGCGTGAGACCGGACCGCTGAGAGCAAAGATAGAAGCCGCCGAAAGAAGCAACCAGGGCACCAGATGCAGAAAGGTCATCTGCGGCGTGTTGAGAAGTACAAAAGCGCCAGCCGTGCCGCCAAGCAGTCCGGCGGCGGCCATCCGCAGGGCGAAGCGTGGATTCTTGAAAATCTCTCCTCGGTAGGCGGCGACCGAAGTAAGCTGGCCTGGCCAGACGGCCACCGTATTTGTGGCGTTGGCCTGAACGGGCAGAATCCTCATCCCAAGTATTGCGGGAAAGGACAAAAAAGAACCACCTCCAGCAACGGCGTTCAGTACCCCAGCCAGAAAAGAAGCCACGGAGAGCCAAAGCCAGTGCCAGTCCATGAATAGAGGAAGTGCGGAAAGATGCGGCATCTTCCATTATTGTAGTCGGCGTTCAAAAGCGGGAAGGGCGCCGGTGGCTCACCCAGGCCCTCAAGCCGGAATCGTTTTCAAAAAAGTGTAGACTTTGAAGATGAAATCTCGTCTTTTGTTTCTGATTCTTCTGATTCTATGGACGTCAGGCGCAGGCTTCTCTCAACAAGCCGCGCCACCGCCGTCTACAAAGCCGCCATCCGCAGCAACGCCCGCTCCTGCCACTCCAGATCCCTGGCTTGGGGTGCGCTTTCTGATTGGCTCCTGGGAGGCAAAGACGACGGGCGGCATTGCGCAAGCCAAAGCATCGGCCGGTTACACCTTCCGCTTTGAACTGCGCGAGCATATCCTGGCACGCCACACGCGCAGCGGCGCCTGCCTTGCGCCGGAGGATTTTGATTGTCAGCACAGCGATCTTCTCTACATTTATCCGGCAACCAATGGCGGCGCGCTGCAAGCCATCTACTTCGACAACGAAGGCCACGTTATCCACTATGAGGTCACGGCGCCGACGCCTAACTCTGTGATGTTTCTATCCGATCCGGCCCAGCCAGGACCGCAGTACCGCTTGAGCTACGAAATTGTCGACGGCACGTTGAGCGGGAAATTCGAAATCAAAATGCCGGGCGAACCGGATTTCCAAAGCTATCTGGAGTGGGCTGGAAAGCGCCGCTAGCCGCGCAACGCTTTGCCCAGCCCATCTTCGTAAGCGGCGATAATCTTGTCCCAGGCTTGGTTGGCGGCTTCATCGATCAGCTTGCGCCGCGGATCGGCATCGAACCAGGTGATGGTCTTTTGGACGCCGCGCACCAGGGGAGTTTTGGCGCAATAGCCGGGAACAAAGCGCTTGATCTTGCTGTTGTCAAAGACCACGCTGACCGCTTTGTCGCCGGTCAGTTCCCCCACATAATCCGGCTGGCAGGCGCTGAGAAAATCCGACGGAATGTGAATGATCCGCGCCTCGACGCCCGCCGCCTGCGCGGTGATCCGATAGATCTGATCCCAGCTTAACGCCTCGTCACTGGTGATATGGAAGGCATGGCCGATGGCCTGAGGATGGCCGAGCAGGCCGACAAATCCCTCGGCAAAGTCGGTGTTGTGCGTCAGAACCCAAAGCGATGAACCGTCGCCTGGGACGATGACTTTTTTGCCTTGCCGCATGCGCTCGACCGCCGTCCAGGAACGTTGCCAGGGATTGACAGCCAGCGCGATCTGCGTGTCGCCGTAGGTGTGCGAGGGGCGCACAATGGTGATGGGAAAGCCCTCTTCGCGGTAGGCCTTCATCAGGCGTTCTTCACAGGCGATTTTGTCCCGCGAATACTGCCAGTGAGGATTGGCGAGGGGCGTCGATTCGGTGATCAGGTAATGCGTGGACGGCTTTTGATAAGCGCTGGCCGAACTGATAAAGATGAACTGGTGTGTGCGATTGCGAAAGAGGCGGATGTCGCGCTCGATGTGGTCAGGGGTGAAGGCGATCCAGTCCACCACGGCGTCGAAGGTCTGATTGCCCAGAGCCTTGTTTGCGGCTGCTTCGTCGTGAATGTCGGCGGTGATGGTGCGAACACTCTCCGGCAGATGGGCCTCGCTTTGACCGCGGCGCAACAGCGTCAACTCAATACCCCGCCCGGCCGCCAAAGCGGTCACCGCCGTGCTGATATTTCCGGTTCCGCCGATGAAAAGAACTTTCATATTGCCTCCACAAATGATTTTGATAAGAAACGAGCGTGGACCATACGGTCCACGCTCGGCCGACCGGGAGGCCGGCGCTACAATTTAATCTCTCGCAGGCAGCTTCGCTGGAGCGGAAGATGGAAGCAAAGAATCAGTTTGCTTTGTGGTCATCCGGGACCGCGATGATCTTTGCCGTGGAGCCAAAACGCCGATAGTTTCTGAAGACGATGTTGTTCTTGGCTGCCACGTGCTTACCCTGCAGAACGCTGACCTCGGAGCTGACCGGCACTAAATAGTCGTGAGAGCCAATCAGCACGGTGTCGTAATCCACGGCCATTGAAGTGGCGTGAATAAAGAAGGTCGGCGGAATATCGTCGGCCACCAAGGTGACGCGGCGAATGCTGCCGGTGGCGGTGTCAATGAAGACCAGGCCGTGGAAGCCGACTGTAATCTCCTGATTATTCCGGTCGGAAATCTGGAAGGCAGAGGTGTCTTTGGAGACTTTATACTCAAAGACTTGCACAGTTCCGTTGCCCAGTGTATCGGTTTCCTTCCAATGGAATTCGGTTTTGGAGGTGGAGACAAAGATCTTCTTCAGGATGGCGCCAAATTCACCGGAAGAAAGTGTGCCGCGCATGGTTTCGCGATCTTCACTGACGGGGTTTCCATCCACTTCCAAAGTCTTGTGAGTTTCAACCTTGTCGACATAACTGAGCGACTCCGTAATGGTGTCGCGCTGCTTCCAGTTTCCGGTCGCGGTTAAATCGATGAGGCGATTGGTGATCTGAATGCAGATGATGTTGGGCAGGGAATCGGCATAGCTGATGGCGCGCGCCGTGGCGTCCGCAAGGTAGGAATCGATCTCCTTTTGCGAGGGCGGAGGAACGGGGTTAGTAGGGACGGCAATGGCCAGCAGGCCGGCCTTGTAGGGATCGATCTCCGATGCCTTGAGATTCTCCGCGGACGGCGCGGAGGCAGAACTCGCGTCTGTTGTTGGGGCGCTGCCAAGCACAAAAAACGAGATTGTCTGCGAGGCTGATTTTCCGCCTTGGGAGATTGTGGCCTTGACTTCGTAGTGGCCTGAGGGAAGGTTGCCGTTGCCGAGCGTTGCCAAATAAGGAACGGCTTTGCCTTTGAGGTTGTTATGCAATGGCACATCGACGGCATGGCCGGGGCGGCTGTTGAGGCTGACCTCCATTTGCAGTTTGGGTGGATCGAATGCCAGCGGGTCGGGATGCAGCATCAAAAACAGGGAAAGTGGCTTGCCACTTTGTACGGCAAGGTTGGAGAGATTGGCCGTAACTTGAGCATTTTCAAAGTGCATTGGATCCAAAGGGTCGGAATCATCATGAATGGCATCCAATTTGCGCACCAGGACAATGTCGCCCAATGATGGAGTGGAAGCTACCGGAGGAATCTCGAAGCTGATGCGCTGCGCACTCTGCTTCTGATTGTTCAGATCGACAACTGCGACGTTCAGCGTGTATTTGCCGGGAAGGGCTACGAAGTGGCGCTGCATGGTCAGAACTGCAAATTTGTCCCTGGCGTCCTTTTCGACCGAACTCTTCTGACTGAAATCCTCGCCAAAATGCTCCATCAGCGTGCCGGTGCTGTCTTTGATCTCAGCCACGAAGGCAATGTGAGCGGTGGAGATGTTGCTGTGGGTGTCGTCCTTAATCTCCAATTCAGTAAGCGGAACCTCGACCACCAGCGCGTTGGCGTTGCCGTTGGGGGTGTCGCCAAAGCACAGGATGGAGGCTTTGAAGTTGAAATCAGAAGGCAGTTGCGCCTGCGCAAAGAGATTCAGCAATGGAACTTCAAAGGGACGGATGCCGGATTCAGCGCCGGGAGGCAGCGCAAAATAGCCGGAACGGGTATGAATTTGAATGCCGGGGCGGGTTGATTTGATCGCGATGGTATGAAATGAGCCGTCGTATTCCTTGACCGGAGAGACATACGTGGCTTCGTAATAGGTAGTGATATCCTCGAGCATCTGCTGCAGCGGCTTGTTCAAGCCTTCCTGGGCATCGATATACAAACCGCCAGTATCATGGGAGAGATCCGCAATAGGGTTCTTAATCGCCCCAGACGAACTGTAGGCTTCCGCCTGACTGTCCAAAGCTCCCTCATCGCGGGGGGCCTGCGGTCCAGTGGGATGGTTCGCCTGAGTGGCAGTGGCTGGGCCAACGCTCACCGGATTTGGATTGTTGTGCATGATGCCGAGAATCTGGGCGTCTTGTGATCCGCCACTCTGGTTATGCAGGGTATCCATATCGAAGGTATAGACGCTGACATCGGCGCGGGCGGCCGCTCCAGCGATCGAGTGGACCATCTCTTTGGCGGCGGAATCCATCACCTCGTTTTGAGTGAAGTAGATGAGGGTCTTGCGCTGAGTGAGCTTTTGCTGGGAACGGATCAGAGCCATCAGGCCGGCGAGATTCAGCCGGGCATGCTGGTCGCGAATGATGTGCTGCGTCTCTTCGAGCGCCGCCAGCAAGGTCTGATCGAGGGCTCTATCTGTAAGGTTGAAATGCTTTCCGGAGACGTCTGCGCCGGTCTGCGCCACCGCGATCAGATCCTTTTCTGCCTTGTCCACGGCAGCGGTCCGGGTGGCTTCTGATTTGTCGGTGATCGCGACAATGGCTTGACCGACCTCGCCCGAACCAAGGGAACCGGAACCCCGATCCGCCGTGAAACCCTGAACCAAACGCATACGCTGATCGAAGTTCAGCACAGCGAATCGATACCCCTTGGCAGAAAAAAGCTGGATAACCTTTGTGGCGACATCGCGCGCATTCTTCGCCATGACTCCACTAAAATCGTCGAATACCAACGTCACAACATGTTCTGTGCTGGGATCGCTTTTGACCAGACGAAAGGCGGAAAGCTTGACGGGAGAATCGTTGTCGGTGACGGAGATCTCCTCGGGCTTGAGATCGAGGACAGGCCTGTGCTTTTTATCCTGCACCGTCAACTCAAGAGGGACTTCGTCCACCGTAGCGTTCAGGGAGGGTGGTGTTGCGCTGGTATCGGCGGCGGGCGCGCTCCCGGCGACTGCCTGGCCGTGCAGGCTGCAAACAAGCGGTAAGCTCAAAATCAACACAACCAGGAAATGGGTTGATTTCAATTGAAACTTGAGAGAAAAGATACTCAACTTCTGAAATTTCATGTCGCTAGCTTCTCCTAAAACCGGCTGCAAACCGATCAACAAAAACGGTTGCAAAACGCCGGAGTGAAAAAAAATTCAGGACGTTTGCGGTCAGTCCTGACTATCACGGGTATTTTACTCTCAGAGACTCGGTTCTGGCCGACGAAGGCATTCCGGAGCTCTTTTTTTCTCCGGCCATTCCTCAGGAGTGGTCTGCGAAAATAGGAGCAGATGCTCTCACTGCAAAATGCCGGCAAGCGGTATGGACCGCGGGTCTTGTTCCTGGAGGCCAATTGGCTGATCCGGGCGCGGGAGAAGACGGCGCTGGTGGGCGCCAATGGCACCGGCAAATCGACGCTGATGAAGGTGCTCTGCGGGCAGGAGTCGCTGGACTACGGGCAGGTGCAGCAGACGCGCGGCATGAGCATCGGCTACCTTCCGCAGGAGGGGCTGGCGCTCGCCGGGCGCTCGGTCTTCGAAGAGTGCCTGACGGTCTTTGACGAGCTGCGCGAGATGACCAGCGAGGTCGAACGGCTGGCGGGGCAGCTCTCTGTGCTGGACCACCAGGGCGCGGAGTATGAGGCCGCCGCCGAGCGCTACTCGATGCTGCAAGAGCGCTTTCATGCGCTGGACGGCTACGCGCTGGACGCGCAGGTGGGCGGCGTGCTGACCGGGCTGGGCTTTGGCAAAGAAGATTGGACGCGGCAGACGGATGAGTTCAGCGGCGGCTGGCAGATGCGCATTGCGCTGGCCAAGCTGCTGCTGGCCAAGCCGAACCTGCTGCTGCTGGACGAGCCGACCAACCACCTGGACCTGGAGACGCGCAACTGGCTTGAGGATTATCTGAAGAGCTATCCCTTCGGTTATATTCTGATCTCCCACGATCGGTATTTTCTGGATGTAACGATCGATCGAACGGTGGAGATTTGGAATAAGCGGCTGAATATCTACCAGGGGAATTACACAAAATATCTGAGCCAGAAAGACGAGCGGCGGACGCAGTTGCAGGCGGCGTATAGCAATCAGCGGCAGCAGATTGAGCATCTGGAGGCTTTCATTAACCGCTTCAGGGCGCAGGCCACCAAGGCCAAACAGGTGCAGTCGCGCATCAAGGAACTGGAAAAGATCGAGCGCATCGAGATTCCTGAAGAGGAGCCGGCGATTCACTTCAAGTTTCCTCAGCCGCCGCCCTCGGGGCGCATGGTGGTTGTGGCGGAGGGGCTGTCCAAGAGCTACGGGACGAAGCTGGTGCTGGACAAGGTGCGCTTCGGCATTGAGCGCGGCGACCGCGTGGCGCTGGTGGGCGTGAATGGCGCGGGCAAATCCACGCTGATTAAACTTCTCACCGGCGTGGAAGCGCCGACCTCGGGCGTGGTCAAGCTGGGCCATAACGTGATCAGTGAATACTTTGCGCAGGATCAATATAAGGTGCTGGATCCCGATGCGCGGATGCTGGACGACATCAGCCGCGCGGCGCTGAAGGTTCCGGAGAGCGAGTTGCGCTCGCTGCTGGGCTGCTTTCTCTTTCGCGGTGACGACGTCTTCAAGCCGCTGGGCGTGCTGAGCGGCGGCGAGCGCAACCGCTTTGCGCTGGCGCGGATTCTGGTTTCACCATCGAATTTTCTGCTGCTCGACGAGCCGACCAACCACCTGGATATGCGCGCCAAGGATGTGCTTCTGGAGGCCATCGCGGCCTTCAGCGGGACGGTGGTCTTTGTTTCGCATGACCGCTACTTCATTGACCGGCTGGCTACGCGCGTGTTGGAGGTGGAAGGCGGCAAGGTGACCAGCCATGAGGGCAATTACGAGGATTATCTGCGGTGGAAACTGGCGCAAACTCTGAATCCAATCGATTCGGAGGGAGGCGGTGGTTTTAACCCCCGCATGAAGCCGGCAGATTCAGAAAGGGCTTCAGCCCCGGAAAGAATCAGTCAAGTTACATCTGATGATGAGGGTTCAACCCAGGCAACCAGCAACCGCCCGCGCCGCCTGAATCCCATCAAGCAGAAGCAGATGGAAGAGCGCTGCGGCTTTCTGGAAGAGGAAGTTCCGCGCATCGAGGCTTCCATTGCGCACACCGAAGAGCAGCTAGGCGTCTACGTCAGCGCCGCCGAGACGCAGCGGCTGACCACGCTGGCCGAGGAGTTGCGCGCGCAGTTGGAGGCCTTTACCGCCGAGTGGGAAGAGCTGATGATGCAATTGGACGGCGGCTAACTTCGTTATAACTTGAATAGAGGTTTATTTTGACCAACCCACGCCCAACCCGCAAATTTATCAAGCGCCCCGCCCGCCGAGCGCCGGTGCGGAAGCGCCGTCTGGGCTGGCGTGGTTGGCTGATTCTTTCGTCGGTCTTGTTGTTTTTCGTTCTCTACGCGTGCGGAGCCATCGCCCGGATGGTGGCGCCCACTTCGAACACCGCGCTGACTCGCTTTGACGCGATCATTGTGCTGGGCAATCCGGCGGACAGCGACGGCAACCCTACGCCGGAGCTGCTGGCGCGGGTTACGGAAGGGGTGCATGAGTATGAGCGGGGCGTTGCGTCGCGGCTGATCCTGACCGGAGGCCCAGCGCACAATCAGTTTGTGGAGGCGCGGGTGATGGCGCGGACCGCCGAGGCACAGGGGATTCCGGCGGCGGCGATCTTTATTGAGCCAGAGGCGCGCGACACGATCGAGAACGCCTGCTTTTCCGAGCGGATCATGAAGGCGCACGGCTGGCGGTCGGCGGAGGTGGTTTCACGCGCCAGCCATCTGCCGCGCGCGGCGATGATCTTCAAAGAGCTTCCGTTGGAGTGGCGCACCCACGCCGCGCCGCTGCTTGAGCCGGAGTCTCCGGCTTACCAATGGGGGGCATCCGCCGTCGAAGACCTGAAGGCTGTACGCTACCTAATCTGGGCTCGATGGACGGAGCAGTGCGAGCCGTGAAAAGACAGGGATCAGAGATCAGGCAATCCCCGAAGATTGCGCCACAGTGCATTGTCCCTCCTTGGTATCGTCCTGTAAGCTGAAAATGATGCGTCTAATTGTAAGAACTACCGCCGTCTCTGCCACATTGGCCGCCCTAGCCGTTCTGGCTTTGAGCCTTGCCCCGCGCGCCTTGGCGCAAAGCACCGCCGCGACCCTGGGCGTCAATGGCAACTACATCGCCATCGATCCGCTGGCCAAGGTGCGCTACGACAACCGCTTCGATCTTTCGCTGGGTACGGCCTACGGCCACATCCATGCGGGACCGGTCGCACTGCAGGGAGCCAATCTGGGCGGGCTGGATCTCTCCGCTTCTTACTGGCTCTTCAAGCATTGGGCCCTTGAGGGTACTGGGCGTTACTACCTGGGAACGAGCGGCGTGGCGAATGTCTATCCAAACACGATTAAAGGCCCCTTCGTCAGCGAACAGTTTTTCACAGCCGGTCCGGAGTGGCTGGGCCCACACAACAAGCACGGCGACATTATGCTTCATGTACTGGTGGGCGGAGCGCATTTTCTATCGCACGATTACCCGGAGACGCCGGCCCAGGTGGGCTTTTATTACAATCAGATCGCTCCGGCCGCGGTTTTTGGCGGGCACATTGACCTGAATCGCTCCGAGCATTGGGTCTTCCGCATGACGCCGGATGCGCTTTATACCCACTACAGTTACAGTGGTTTCACGACGGTTCCGGCGACTACCAATCCGCACAATAACTGGAATGCGGCCTTCTCGGTGGGCGTCGAGTACAAGTTCAGCAAAAAGCGGTAAGAGATCCGATATTGTTGCGTTTGGAAAGGAAGCGGCGTGGACCAATAGGCCCACGCTTTAGCCGACCGGAAGGCCGGCGCTACCGTTCAAGCCGCGCGCTTCGGCGAAGCCAGTAGGGAACCAAACGGCAACCTTCCCATTCCGGGGCATTCTTCGATGAAGATTTATCAGCGGCTGCTCCGGTCTTCTTTCTCCACGCAGTTCTCTTCGGTACAGTGAAGATGGCTGCATCCCATCGCGGCTTGTGGTATTCTCCATCTTCAGCGATTCCATGATTGCTGTGTCGTTGGAATATGCTGGAGTGGAGAGCGGCTTCGGTTTGCCTGAGGCAGGCGGGGCCAGAGTCAGGCTTCAAGGCAAATTACGCATAAGGCAGGGTTCAATCGCTATGAGAGACACACTGGGAGTCTTGCTGGCAGGCGGGGCGGGAGAACGGCTCTTCCCCTTGACGCGGGATCGCGCCAAGCCGGCGGTGCCCTTCGGCGGGCACTATCGCATCATTGACGTGACGCTTTCCAACTGCATCAACTCCGGCCTGCGCAAGGTTTTCATTCTGACGCAGTACAAGGCTCTCTCGCTGAACCGGCATATCCGCGAGGGCTGGACCGGGATTGTGGCGCAGGAGTTGGGCGAATTCTTCGAGTTGCTGCCCCCGATGCAGCGCACCGGCGCCAACTGGTATATGGGCACCGCCGACGCGGTCTACCAGAATATCTATTCAATCGGCAGCGAGCAGCCCAAGTACATGATCATCCTGCAGGGTGACGCCATCTACAAGATGAACTATAGCCGGATGCTCGATTATCACAAGGAGACCAAGGCCGAGGTTACACTGGCCACGCTGCCGATTGCGCCCGACGAGTCGAAGCGCTTCGGCATCGTCGAGGTCGCCCGGAGCGGAGAGATTCTCGGCTTCCAGGAAAAGCCCGTGAACACGAGCGTGCGCTCACCCTTCAATCCCGGTTCGGTTGATGCGTCGATGGGCATCTACATCTTCAACACCGAGATTTTGCTGAAGGCGCTGATCGCTGATGCCGAAGATCCCACATCGAAGCACGACTTTGGCCACGACATTTTGCCCAACATGCTGGGCAAGAAGAAGATGATGGCCTATAACTTTGTGGATGAGAACAAGCAGCAGGCGCTCTATTGGCGCGACGTGGGCACGCTCGACGCCTATTACGACGCCAACATGGACCTCTGCTCGGTTTCGCCGACCTTCAACCTTTACGACAAAAGCTGGCCGATCCGCACCCGCGTGCGGCAGTATCCGCCGGCCAAGTTCGTCTTTGGCGAGCCGGGGCGCTCGGGCATGGCCGTCAACTCGGTGATCACGGCCGGCGTTATCATCTCAGGCGCGTCGGTGGCCAACTGCGTGGTTTCGCAGGATGTGCGCGTCAACTCCTATTCGACGGTGGACGCCAGCATCATCTTCTCGCACGTGAACATTGGCCGTCATTGCCGCATTCGGCGCGCGATCATTGATCGCCACGTGCATATCCCGGAGGGGACCATCATCGGCTACGATCCGGTTGAAGACAAGCGGCGGTACTTCGTCACGCCCTCCGGGCTGACGATTGTTACGCGCGACGCCTCGCTCTTCGAGAATCCGGTCGAGCCGGAGTTCTCGCAGCCGTATTGATTGAATTTCATTTTCTCTGAGATTTGGGCGACCCCGGGTCCCGCATTTGGGACCTGGGATCGATCCAATTTTATTTGGACACCGGCGCGCCCAACGGTACAACCGTCCGGCCGAAGGTCGCGTTCACGACCAGGGCAAAGCTCGAATACATGGCCAGCAATCCGCAGACCAGGCCGAGCCAGCCGCCGGCTTGATGCACCAGAGGCATGCCCAACAATGCACCAAAGCCGAGCAGGAAAAAGGTGACCCAAAGGGTGAGGAAGACCCACCACAGGGCCTTGGCCAGCTTGAAGGTGGCAATCCACATATAAAGCGTAAAGACGCCCCAGCCGATGAGCGTGACGGCAATGGTGCTGCCCGCCTGAGTCAGATCCAGCACGCCGTGCGAGCCCAGCAAAACCAGCAGGGCGAACCACCACCAGAAGGCTCCATAGCTTAGAAAAGCAGTTGTGCCGAAGGTGTTTCCGGTGCGGAAATCCATCAGCCCGGCCAGCATCTGGATCAGGCCTCCAAAGGCGAAGGCCAGCGGCAAGACCACCGGCTCGCCGCCTTTCGGCAGTACGCCCGCGTTGATCAGGCTCAGGATTACGGTGGTGAGTCCAAAGCCGATCAAGCCCAAAGGAGCGGGATTGGCAAAGACAACTTTTGGTTCATCCGACATGAAGATCCTCCATTTTCTTTTGCGGTTCATATTGTGCAATTGCCCGTCTGCCTTGCGCCTGTGTCGAGGGGAAAACTGGGGAAGGCACGGCAGGACAAAGACCAGGAATGCCGGAGTTTGCCATGCGGCAGCGGCCTTGTCAAGATAAAATCTGGCGAGAGGAAGACGGACTGTGTTAGATCTTGAAATGAGATGAAGCCACCTGAATTTGGAAAGACAGTCAAGATGAATGCCTTGCTGACGCGTATCCGCAAGCTTGCCGAGGTTGCGCGCTCTCTTGCCGAGCTGGAGACGGCTGTTGCAGAAGCTATTGCCGCTGAACTACCTGACTACAACTGGACCGGCTTTTACTGGCTGGATCCGCAGGATGCGCGGACGCTGGCTTTAGGCGCTTTCGTCGGCGAGCCGACGCCGCACGTGCGCATTCCCGTCACGCAAGGAATCTGCGGCGCGGCGGTGGACTCCGGTGAGACGGTGGTGGTGGACGACGTAAACGCCGACCCGCGTTATCTCTCCTGCTCGATCAAGACCAAATCCGAGATTGTGGTTCCCATCACCGCGCTCGGCAAGGTCATCGGCGAGATCGACATCGACAGCCACATTCCGGCCGCCTTCTCGGCGAACGACCGAAACTTCCTGGAAGACGTGGCGCGCATTGTCGGCATGTTTATAGAGAAGCAGGCGGGCGAGTATGCGCGGAGTTGAAGATTTTTTGGAGAAGATTTGGCTTGTAATTTCTTTGCGTGTTTGAGTTGAGCGAGGGCTCCAGCGTATTTCTGTATTGTTTGAGAGTCAACGTGGACCAGGAGGTCCACGTTACAGCCGGTCTGGAGACCGGCGCTACAATTCACGGATAAGCAGCTAAAGCCGCGCCCTTTCAAAACAGCGACTTAGCCCTTTCAAAACAGCGACATCATCAGAGGCTCCTTAGAGTGGGAAACCTGTACATCAAAAGAAAAAATTCCTTAGGAATACCGCAGCCAGCGCATGATCTCCGGTAGCGTGGCGCGCTTGCCGTACATCAGGATGCCTACGCGATAAAGGCGTGAAGAGAACCACAGCACGCCCCAGATGCTTAGTAGAAGCAAGCCAATTGAAACCGCAATCTGCCAGAGCGGCACCACAGCCATGCCCATGCGGGGGATCATTGTGTAGGGCGAAGTCAATGGGAAGAGTGTGGCGGCGATGCTCCAGGCGGAGTTTGGATCTCTGACCATCACTCCGAGCATACCCATGGCGGTGTAAAGCGGGATGATCGCCACCCACATGAACTTCTGCAAGTCACTGGCGGTTTCGCAGGTGGCGGCAAGGCCGGAAAAAATGGCGCTGAAGAGAGCGAATCCCAGTACAAAGAAAATGGGAAAGAAGATGCCTTCCATCCAGGAGAAATGAATGGAGAGGTCGCCGGTGAGCAGTTCGGCGGCCAGCGACGTACCCATAAAGGCAGTTGCCCCCGCCAACCAGATGGCGATCTGCGTGATGCCGACGCCGCCCACGCCCAGCAGCTTTCCGGCCAGAAGGTCGCTGGGTTTGGCTACGGCCAGCATGACTTCGAAGATACGGGAGGTTTTTTCTTCAATAATCGCGCGCGCCATATCCAGCCCGTAAAGCATGATGGGGATGGAGAGCACGAGCAGCATGATGGTCGCCTTGATGACGACTGCGCTCCCGTTGTTCTTGCCAATTTTTCCGTCCTTGTCCAGTTGCAAGGCATCGATGGAAACCTTGGCAAGCATGGCATCGGCCTCGGATTGGCTCATCCCTTTGGCGATCATGCGTTGGTTGATGACGCCGCGATTCAAGGCGTTCTGCAGGCCGCCGTAGACGGAGACATCGGCGACCGAAAGAGAGGTGATGGTGGCCGTGATTTTATTGGGATCGGAGGAGTCTATGGCCAGAACGCCGTCGATGGCTTTGGCGCGCACCTGAGCTTTCAACGCTTCGCGCTGCTGGGCGCTGGCCGGCGCGGTTACATCCACCTTGTATTGAGCCCAGGTATCGTCGAGCATCTGCTGGCGCACCTGATTGGCGAGCGAAACGTCGTCGGCCACGATGGCGATGTGCTTGCCTGTATTGGCCTTGTGGTCCATGTAGTTGGTAAAGGCCATCAGCGCGGCAACCAACAATGGCAGGGCGACGGTGGAGATCTTGAAGGCGCGGCCTCTGATCTGCTCCAGAAACTCGCGTTTGGCGACGAGAAGGATATTACGCATTGGCCTTGCCTCCCACGGTCTCAATAAAGATCTCTTCGAGCGACGGCTCGACCAGCTCGAAACGGTAGATGGTTGCGCCCGCGGCGGCTTGGTGCAGCAGCTTTTGCGCATCCCCATGCGGCTTCAGCTTGATCTCGGCGTGACCGGAGAAGTTGCGGGCTTCGGCAATCTCATCGCTGGTCAGGAAGGCCGAGCTGCCCTCGAATTCGACAATCACGCGGTTGCGCTCGTAGCGCTTTTTGATCTCGCGCAAGTTGCCGCTGAGCACCGCTTCACCGTTATTAATCAGACAGATCGAGTCGCAAAGCTTTTCCACTTGATCCATGCGATGGGTAGAAAAGACAATTGCCTTGCCCTGGCTTTTGAGTTCGAGCAGCGTCTGCTCCACCAGCACGGCATTGACCGGATCGAGCCCGCTGAAGGGCTCATCCATCACAATCAACCCGGGAGAGTGCAGCAGCGTGGAGATGAACTGAATCTTCTGCTGCATTCCCTTGGAGAGCTCTTCGGTCTTCTTTGCAAGCGTTTCAGCGATCTCCATGCGCTTGGCCCAGGCGGTGGCCTGCTTCTCGGCCTCCTCGGCGCTCAGCCCGTGCAGGCCGCCAAAAAAGACCAACTGGTCCAGCACCTTCATCTTTTTATACAGGCCGCGCTCCTCGGGCAGGTAACCAACCCGCTCGAGGCTCTGGCGCTCGAATGGCTTTTCAAAAAGACGGATGCTGCCCGAGTCGGGCATCGTAATCCCCATCATCATGCGAATGGAACTGGTTTTTCCGGCTCCGTTGGGGCCAAGCAAACCGAAGATCTGGCCGGCTTCAATCGAGAGACTCAGGCTGTTCACGGCAACCTTGCTCTCATAGGCCTTGGTGATGGCCTCGAGTTGGACAACTGGCATGGTTTCTCCTGGTGGGCAATCAGTCGTTTGGGTACGTCCGGATTCAGGCAACAACTTGCGCCGGTCTGCATGCAGTCTACCAAAGGCGCGCAGGGCTGTGCATGCACAATCAATACGTTAGATGAGACTCATCAGTTCCCGGCATCTTGCGGTCGGGCAAACTCCTTTCGCGGGGCTTATCCGGCTCTTTGACTTAACCAAGCTTATCGGTTACTTTAGGGCTTACCACCGCTTTCGGTATGCATTGTATAGCGACAGAAGTTTAACCAAAAGATTGGCAAATGATGGGGACTAAAGAGTTTGCGCGCGATTGCTTGGATGAGAAGCTTTTTTGGCAGGAAAAATGATAGCCTGAATGACAATGCAAAGTTTTGATTTCCTGAAGAGCGAGCCCATTCACGGGCCGGCACGGCGTCCACAGACCATTGACGAACTCGATGTACGCCAAGGTGTTCTCGAAGATCTGGCATTAAAGATTCTTTATCTAACTGGCTCGCTCTCCGTTCATCAGCTTTCAGAAAAGACCTGCCTCAGCTTTGAGTTGGCCAAAGAGATATCCTTCCGCCTGCGCACGGAACTGCTCTGCCAGGTTACGGGAATGAACGGCCATATACCGCAGATAGCGATCACCTCCGAGGGACGCTCGCGGGCGGCCGACCTGCTTGCGCAGAATCACTATACGGGCCCCGCGCCGGTGGCTTTGGAGAGCTATGTTGAGCAGACGCGGAAGCAAAGCGTGCAAAAGGGCGATGTCCATGCGGACGATGTGAAGCGCGCTTTTGCTCATTTGGTGATTGACCCCTCTTTGCTGCGGCAGTTCGGAACGGCTCTCAACTCCGGCAGCTCGATCTTTCTCTATGGCCCTCCGGGGACGGGAAAGACCACGGTGGCGGAGACGCTCTCCAGAGTGATTGCCGATGACGCGGTCTGGATTCCGTATGCCGTGGAGGTTGACGGCGAGATCATCACTCTCTACGACAGCGCAATTCATAAACGGCTCACGGAGTCGGAGCCTGAGGATTGCGATGGTCGCTGGGTGCTCTGTCAGCGCCCCTCGGTGCTGGTGGGCGGCGAACTGACGGCCGAGATGCTGGATCTGCAATACAATCCGACCACCAAATTTTATGTGGGTCCGGCGCAGATGAAGGCCAATAACGGCGTGCTGATCATCGACGACTTTGGCCGGCAGCGCCTGCGCCCGGAGGACCTGCTCAATCGCTGGGTGGTTCCACTGGACCGCCGCATCGATTTCCTTACTCTGGCCGGCGGCAAAAAGCTGGAGATTCCCTTCGAGATGCTGGTTGTCTTTGCCTCGAATATGGATCCGGCGGAGCTGGTGGACGCCTGCTTTCTGCGGCGCATTCAAACCAAGATCAAGATTGACGGAGTTTCCGATGCGCAGTTCGCGGAGATTCTGCGGCGGGTGGCACACGAAAACCACGTAGGAATGGACCCCGCTGTCTCCCAGGATCTGATTGACTTCATCCGCCAGGTGTTGAAGCTCGAACTGCGCCAGTGCTATCCGAGGGACATTGTGAACCAGGTTCTCTGGGCTGCTCGCTATGAAGGGAAAAAACCCATTTTGAACCATGCCACCATGGCTCAGGCCGTCGAGGCTTACTTTCTGGCCAAGCACTGAGACGTCTTCAAGCCGGGGAGATTTCCGCAAGCGCATAACTGGTGCTTCTTCCACCCTCGCGGCTGCGGAGGAGTATACCGGCTTCAATCAGTGCAAGAATGTCGCGCGCGGCGGTATCTTGCGAGCATTTGGCCAGCTTGGCCCACTTCGAAGTGGTCAGGCTGCCTTCAAAGCCATCCAGCAATCGCATCAATACGAGTCGCTGCCGCTCATTCAGAGGCACGGCGGCCACGGATTCCCAAAAGCGCGACCGGGCCAGCACTCCGGAGAGTGCGGTCTGCGCACCCTGCATCGCGCGGTCAAGGCAGGCGAGAAACCAGTCCATCCAGGCTGTTGCGTCCATGGTTCCCCGCTGCGCCTGTTCCAGACGCTGATAGTATTCAGCGCGCTCGACGCGAATCTGCGCCGACATACTGTAAAACCGCTGCGAAGAATCCTCTGAGCGGGCCAGGGCCATATCCGCGATGGCGCGGGCGATGCGGCCGTTTCCATCTTCAAACGGATGAATCGTCACAAACCACAGGTGGCCCAGCGCGGCTTTCACCACCCAGTCTTCGCCCGCCGCGTTGAACCACTCCAGGAAGGCTTGCATCTCGTAGCCGACGCGCGCGGCCTCCGGCGCTTCATAGTGAACCCGCTCGCGGCCCACAGGCCCGGAGACCACCTGCATAGAAGTTGTTCGCCAGCTGCCGGTTTCGATCCGCTTCATCCCGCTGCGGCCCGAAGGAAAAAGCGAAGCGTGCCAGGCGAAGAGGCGCTCGGCGGTCAGAGGCTGGAGGTGATTACGCGTGGCGTCCAGCATCATCTCCACCACGCCCTCCACATCGCGGTCTACTGCTTGCAAGCCGCCGGTCTCCATACCCATGCGCCGCGCAATCGAGGAGCGGACCATCTCCAGATCAAGCCGCTCGCCCTCGATCTCACTGGTTTTCAGTACGTCCGCCGTCAGCGTATCCAGGACGGCATTCTGGCGCAGAGGAAAGCCCAGGCTCTCCATCCGCCCCAGCAACCGCCCCTGATTGTGCCGGACCGCGGCCAACTTCTCCGCCAGCAACTCACGGCTCCAACGGAAGCCGGGCCAATCCGGCAATTCGTGGATATATTCTGCCATTCTCCGCACCTTCTGCGGAGATTATAGCCGATATTCTCCGCATGGCGTGCGTTTATCCGCAGATTTTGCGGAGATTAGAGCAGCTATTCTCCGCAAACAGCAGTAAGGGTGTCCTGACCTTTATCAGAATATCTTTAGCTGTTTGACGTTGAACGCATCGCAGACTATTCTCCAGTTATGATCCGGAGTTTCAAAGACCACGATACTGCGGAACTCGCTCAGTTGGGGACAAACCGGCGATGGCGAGGCATTGAGAGCGTGGCCCGGCGAAAACTCAACAGGATGGATGCGGCCACCCGTTTGGACGACTTGCGCGAACCGCCGGGAAATATGTTGGAGCCAATGAAAGGAAGCAGGCGCGGGCAGCATAGCATTCGTATCAACGACCAATTTCGTATCTGTTTTGTATGGAAGGAGGATGGAGCCTATGACGTTGAAATCGTCGACCACCACCGCGAGCGTAAAGGAAAATAATGTACCCTTGGTGCGCCCAGCACAGGGATGGAACTACCAATACGTGACAACCTCGCCGGGAGAGATACTGCTGGAGGAGTTTCTGAAGCCACTGGGCCTGAGCCAGCATCAGTTGGCAATGCAGATTCGTGTTCCGTCCACGCGGATCGGCGAAATTGTTCGCGGCAAGCGCGCGATCACTCCCGACACGGCTCTGCGCCTGGCGCGCTTCTTCGATAACAGCCCGGAGTTCTGGCTCAACTTGCAGCAGATGCACGACCTGACCAAAGCCAAGCTCGCTCTGGCTAAAACCATTGCAGCAGAGGTGCGGGTCTTCCGGCCGAAGGCGGCGTAATGAACCTCTGATTAAGCCCAGAATTTGAAAGAGCACATTATTCTGAGGTTCCTTCATATGGATGAAAGCTTCTCAAATGCCGTTTATAGGATGATTTGGTAATTACCATTGAACAGGCGCTGACGAGGACGTCCGCGCTACAGCCGGTCAGGAGACCGGCACTACACTTCCGGAATGAGATGCATTCATGGTACTGATCCAGTTTGTCCCATGGGACGCGCGCCATTTAGCATCCGAGTGTGGCCGATCTTGATAGTCCGGTGATGTATGTGAAGGGCGTGGGTCCGCGCTTGGCGGAGATGCTCGCGCCGAAAGACATTCTTACCGCCGAAGATCTGCTCTATCACTTGCCCTTTCGCTACGAGGACCGGCAGAATCCGCGCTCGCTGGACGAGTTGCGGGCGGGCGAGACGGCGTCGGTGATCGCCGAGGTGCGCGGCTCGCTGTTGATGAAGACGCGCAAAGCACCGATCTTTGAGCTGACCGTGGGGCAGGGCCGCTTGGCGCTGAAGTGCATCTGGTTCAACGGCGGTTACCTGGAAGGCAAGTTCCATGCGGGGCAGACGGTGGCTGTCTTTGGGCGGGTTGAGCCGTCGCGCTCGTCGAACAACTTCAAAATGATTCAGCCGCAGTTCGAGATTCTTCCCGACTCGACGGCCGACGCCGAAACGCGGATGCTGGAAGTGGGGCGCATCACGCCGGTTTACGAATCGCTGGGCGGGGCGCGGCTGGCTTCGCGCTGGCAGCGCAAGACGATCTTTCATCTGCTGGAAGGCCTGCGCGGTGCGGTTTCGGAGTGCCTGCCGAAGGCAATGCTGGCGCGGCTCGCACTTCCCGACCGCGAGCGGGCGCTGCGCGAGGCGCATTTTCCGCCGGAGGGCACACCCTTTGCCGAGTTGCAGGCCGCAGCCACGCCGGCTCACCGAAGGCTGATCTTCGAGGAGCTTTTCTTTCTGGAGTTGGGCCTGGAACTGAAGCGCAAACGGATGCGGGAGCGGGTGGGCATCAGCTTTGCGACCAATGATAAGGTCCGCGAGGCGATTCGCGAGGTGCTGCCCTTTCATCCGACGGCGGCGCAGAAGCGGGCGCTGGGCAAGATTGTCGCCGATATGCGCGAGCCGAGCCCGATGCGGCGGCTGCTGCAAGGCGATGTCGGCTCCGGCAAGACGATTGTGGCGCTGCAGGCGATGCTGGTGGCCATGGAGAACGGCTATCAATCTGCATTGATGGCGCCGACGGAAATCCTTGCAACTCAACACTTTCTGGCGATGCGCAAGCTGCTGGAGAAATCCAGCCGGCCTTATAAACTGGCGTTGCTGACCGGCTCGCTCTCGGAAGACCGCAAGCGCTTGACGCGCGGCCAGATCAATCGCGGCGAGGCGCAACTGGTGATTGGCACGCACGCGCTGATTGAAGAGAAGGTCGAGTTCGACCGGTTGGGCTTGGTGGTGGTGGATGAGCAGCACCGCTTCGGCGTCTTGCAGCGCTTCAAGCTGATGAAGAAGCCGAACCAGGCCGAGCCGGACGTGCTGGTGATGACGGCTACGCCGATTCCGCGCACGCTGGCGCTTTCGCTTTACGGCGACCTGGATGTGAGCGTGCTGGATGAAATGCCACCGGGGCGCACGCCCATCGTTACCCGCCGTGTTCCCGGCGAGATGGCCGATGAGGTCTGGGATTTTGTGCGCAAGCAGGTGAGCAAGGGGCGACAGGCTTACATCGTTTATCCGGTGATTGAGGGGACCAAGGAGGATCAGCCGGAGCTGGATTTTTCTCATGATGATCCGGAGGTAGAGGTTGAGGTGAATCTATCTAGATCCCAGGTCTCAAAATCGAGACCTGGGGCACCCGTCGGGCTTCGTGGTTTCCCACCCTCGCCGCACAGAACCAAACCGCAGGTCCTTCGACTCGCTGCGCTCGCTCAGGATGACAGCGGCAAAGATGGGGCACCCGGATTGAAGGGTGTTCGCAAGGGCAAGACCGCGGAACTGTTTCCGAAGGCCGCGCAGGAGGCGAATCCGGGCGCGAAGCTGGGATTGAAGTCGGCCGTCGAGATGCACGAGAAGCTGCGCACGGGACCGCTGGCCGGTTTGCGCGTGGGCCTGCTGCATGGCCGCCTGGACTCGGACGAGAAGGAAGTCATCATGCGCCGCTTCCAGCGCGGTGAGATTGACGTTCTTGTGGCGACGACGGTGATCGAGGTCGGCGTGGATGTGCCCAACGCGACGGTGATGGTGGTCGAGCACGCCGAACGATTCGGTCTGGCGCAGTTGCATCAGTTGCGCGGGCGCGTGGGGCGCGGCGCGGCCAAGAGCTACTGCGTTCTGATTACCGGTGAGCGCGTCTCTCCGCTGGGCGAGGAGCGGTTGAACGCGATGGTCCGCACGCAGGACGGCTTTGAGCTGGCTGAGCTGGACCTGAGCCAGCGCGGCCCCGGAGAATTCTTTGGCACTCGTCAAGCCGGGCTGCCGGATTTTCGTGTGGCCAATCTGCTGCGCGACCGCAAGTTGTTGGAACTGGCCAAGATGGAGGCCAGCCGCTTTGCCAATACGACGACCGGCGACGAAGCCACCGAGTTGGAGCGGGCGCGCGTCTGGGCGCGGCTCAAAGATGCCTGGCAGCGCCGCTATGGGTTGGTCGAGGCGGGTTGATAGGTTCGATGGATTTTTTCACTATTCCTATCAAGTCAATTTCGTGGCATCCCACCCATTTCACAAAGGACGTGAAATGGATGGGGCACGGGGCTTTTACACTACGGGCTGATGGCTTGGCAGCCTCTGCGCCACCGCCTGTTTTTTCGCACGAGCGATGTAGGCTTGCTTGATGAAGTCAACTACTTCTTCCAGGCGATCCGAAGAAATTCTCTGTTGCGCGCGGGTTGGCCAGTTCTGGTGATCGCGCCACTCCTGGATATGGCCGGCACTGACTTCCGGATCGCCGCCTGACGTCCTCTCGGCCAAATCAGCCCATTTGGCACACAGCTCCTGAGCCTTGTCACCGGCCGGGTCTTCGTCGAGAGCGGCGGCAACTTCCTGACGGAGCGCAGCCCAGGCGGCGGAGAGTTGCGCTCTTTCTTCCTTTGGGCGCTGCGATACTTTGGCCCATGCCGCATCGCTGTAGTATTTTTTACGGTACGCCGTCATGGCTTGCGCAATGAATGGAGCGATCTTTTCAAGATGGAAGTCGGCAATGCGCTGCCGCATGGCGGCGGGCCAGTTTTCGCGGTCGGCCCAGGCCTTGGCCGCACCCTCGCGCACTTCGGGATCGCTGCTGGTGAGGTCCAGCCAGCGCGAGACCAGCGCCTGCACCCGGTCAGAGCCAGGATCCTCCCCTAGCGCCGCCTCCAGATCGCGATACAGGACGATCCAATCCTGCGAAAGCTCTGCCTCATAGCGCGGCGCAACTTTTGCCCAGGCTTCTTCGCTGTAATACTTCTTCATTGCTTCCACGTCGCTTTGCATATTGATCACCTCAATGAGCCATTTGAGAATTGCGGGGGTTGCGGTTTGGCCGGAATCGAGAACCTTTTCAACCGCCGCCAGCGCCTTCATGGCGCGCGCCAGCAGCTTCTGCTTTTCGGCCAGCGCCTGACGCTGCATGCGCAAAGCCTCCGGCAATTTCAACGGCGCCCGATCCAGCACCGCTTTGATCTGTTGCAGAGGGAAGCCAAGAAACTTGAGCGCTACAATCTGCTCCAGCCGTTCCAGATCGCAGTCGAAATAGAGGCGATAGCCGGAGAGCGACCGATGAGGCTTCAACAATCCCAACCGGTCATAATGATGCAGGGTTTTTACGGTCACGCCAGTAAGTTCCGCGAAGGCCTGGATCTGGTAAGTTTTGCTCAATTTCTTCCCTCACAATTAGCTTCATCTCTGACCTAAGGTCAGAGTCAAGGTTTATTTTTGTTAAAACTTTTCCAAGAAAAATTCATGATTTTGCATCGCTGGATTAACGTTTTTGCATACTCTGCCGAAGAAGATAGATATGCGGCCGGTTCCCTCGGTGCGCAGAAGGGATGCGACACGATCATGAAAACGAGACTCCTCCTATCTTTCTCAATCGCCCTTGCCTTTATTCTTTTCACCGGATGGTGGCTGAATTCCCCAGTCCTCGGCTCGAAGCAGGATGCGGCAACGCTGCAAAGCTCGCTGATGGCCGCGGTTCGAGCGGACAACACAGAAGAGGCGACAAGGCTGATTCATCTGGGCGCCAACCCCAACAGCCGCACATCGGCGAAGAGTTGGAGTGTATTGCATTATGCAGTAAGGAACGGAAATGTGGAAGTGGTTGAGGCGCTGCTGCGGGCGGGCGCTGATCCGAACTATGCTGGAACCATCGAAGGGCAAGCGAAAGATGCAGTTCCGTTGAAGCCATTGGCCATTGCCAAGGCGGCTCAGGATTTGACCAGCCAAGTTCCGCCGGCGCGTATGGAAGCTACGCTGAAAGAGGGCGGACTGAACGACCCGGCGCTCGTGAAGAGCATGAAAGATCCGAAGGCGGGGGATCGCTATCAGAAGGTGGTTGAAGTATTGGCCAGAGAAAGTGGAAGATCGTAGCTGAAAGAGAAGTTGCATTTTAATATCACCGGGAGATCCCCCGGCTCTGCCGGGGGCGCCAGTAGTAGTTTGACGTTTACGGGATTCATTATTGGTTTGTGTTTTTCTCACTTGTTCATCGAAATACGGTCGCAGCACAAAGTTGAGGCGCCGTCCCTACGGGACTCCGGCGACATTCTT
>Ga0181529_10000998_pt1 | contig 38954 bp, 35 predicted proteins | sample PEATcosm2014_Bin_36_FD_119763 | JGI IMG/M metagenome (GOLD analysis project Ga0181529, IMG submission 119763) | Peatland microbial communities from MTU Mesocosm Facility, Houghton, MI, USA - PEATcosm2014_Bin10_30_metaG | ecosystem: Environmental > Terrestrial > Soil > Wetlands > Peat | place... | reverse complement strand
GCGGCTCTTGATCTGCCGCTCGATAAAGACCTCGGGCACGGGGAAATCGTGCATCTCCACCAGCTTCTCGATGATCTTGTTCTTGGCGTCCTGCTGCGCCTCGTACTGGCGCTGTCCGAAAATGCCTTTGCGCAAAGCCTCGCGCAGTTCGTCGACGGTGCGGTAGTCGCCCACGTCCTGGGCAAACTCGTCGTTGACCTCGGGGAGATTCTTCTTGCGGATGCCTTTGACGGTGGTGTGGAACATCACCGTCTTGCCGGCCAGGCGGGCCGCGCCGTAGTTCTCCGGGTAGGTGACTTCGAAATCCTTTTCGTCGCCGGGGGACAAGCCGCGCAGATTCTCGGTGAAGGCGGAGAAAGTATCGGCGCCCGAGATTTCCAGCACCATTTCCTCCTGCTTGACCGGATCGCCCTCCACTCCCGAGACGCTTTCCAGCGCGACTACCGCGAAATCGCCGTCTTCGAGCGGCCGCGGATCGATATTGGAATAGTCGGCCTTCTGCTCGCGGATTTCTTCCAGGCGCTTGGCGACGTCCTCGTCGGTCACTTCGGGATCGTGATACGGTACTTCGACGTCGTGGTAATCCTGCAGTTCAATCTGCGGGATGACCTCGAATTCCGCGGTGAAGCGAAGCGGCTCGCCATCGTGGAAATGGACGTCCTTGATATCGGGCTGGCCCACCACGTTGAGGTTTTCGGCCTCGAACTGCTTCTGCAGGAACTTGGGAATCAGGTTTTCGAGTACCTGCTGGCGGATGTCGCCGGCGAACTGTTTGCGAATCAGCGACGGCGTCGCCTTGCCGGGGCGGAAACCCGGGAGTTTGGCGCGCTTCTGGATGTCCAGAACGACGCGCTCCGTCTCGCCCGACACTTCGGCCACGGGAACGGAAATCTCCAGGGAGTGTTTGCAACCTTCAACTAATGCCAACTGGATTTGACCTCTGGAAAGAAGTGAATGGTGTAAACCTCATGATAACACGTACAATGAGCGTGTCGGATGGTCGCGCAGCCATGCTCAAATGGGTCTCGATTCTGGCGGTAGTGGCATTGCTGGGGTTATGGGCGGCGGTGACGCAACGGAAGTGAACCATGCACTTGTTCTGGCAGGAAGCTATTGTCAACGTGTTGCTGCTGTGGATGCTGACGGCGCCCCATGAATTCTCGCATGCCTGGGTGGCCACGCGGCTGGGTGACGACACCCCGCGACTGCAGGGCCGCGTCACGCTGAATCCGCTGGCGCACGTCGACAAAATCGGGACGCTGCTGCTGCCGGCCGTGACCTCGCTGCTGGGGTACGGATTTCTGGGCTGGGGCAAGCCGGTCTACACCAATACGGCGAAACTGCGCGGCGGGTTGAACGGGCTGCTGCTGGTGGCGCTGGCGGGTCCGGCCAGTAACGTCGTCCTGGCGGTGATTCTGGCGGTGCTGGCGACGGCGCTCGCCCCGCTCTCGCACATACTGTCGTCGTTCCTGATTCACGGCGTCTGGCTGAGCCTCTACCTGGCGATCTTCAATATGCTGCCGGTGCCGCCGCTGGACGGGTCGAAGATGCTGCTGGCGGCGCGCATTCCGCCGGCCATCTACATGGAAGTGGCGCGCTTCGGCTTCGTGCTGCTCATCGTGGCCATGCAAGCCACCAATCTGGGCTGGTGGATGCAGGATTGGGCCACGCGCGGGGCGTCGGCCATCCTGGGAGTGATGCGCTAGCCCAGACCGCGAAGAAAGGCGCTTTTCCGAACACCGCTTGCTCACGCGCGCGCTCCGCTCCGACCAGTGACCGCAAGGGAGCGATTGGCGCAAAGACAGCGACGAAATCATTCTGCGGTTTGCGCCACCGGTGCGCCTCAGGCGGGAACCGTCGGCGTGAGCGAGCGACGCGCACGGCTCAGAGCCAGACTCTCGGTCCGCGCTTGAAACTGATACAACGGGCAGGTGTAGATGCGGCCGCCCGACTCGAACTCGGTGAGATACGGATCGGCGTCGCCATCTCCCAGCGGCGCGCGGCGAATGCGGAGCACGGCGACCACTTGTCCGGGTTCCAGCCGCACACAGGCGTCGCTTTCGGCGTCCCACGCTTCCAGATGAGCCACGAGTTCCCGCATCGGCGTCTTCAATTCCCGTTCAGTGATGGTGTCGACAGCGACACTCACCCCTATGCCTCGGTCACCGGTCTGAGGCCCGGCTTCAGTATTGGTTTACGGTAGCGCGCCGGCCGGGTTTTCGACAGCATATCTTTCGGACACTCGGTCTACATTTGGTCTTCGTATTGCTCAAACGCCACCCGCACCAGTTGCCCGCGCGTCCGCACTCCGGTTTTGTGAAAGAGGCTCTGCAGGATGGCCTTCACGTAGCTCTCGGAAATCTGCATGCGCCAGGCGATCTCCTTATTGGGCAACCCCTCCAGCACGAATCGCAGAACCCGGCGCTGCCGCTCATTGAATACCGGCTGATTGCAGGGTTCCACCACCGGAGGCTTGGCCGTCCGCGGCCCGGTATCCGTCCACGTACCGCCGGCCGCTACCATGCGGATGCTGGCCGTCAACTCTTCGAGGGGCGCCTCTTTGCGGAAAATGCCGGAGGCTCCCTGGCTCAGCAGACGCCGCGCCTCGGTATCGCTCACCCAGGCGGTGACGATCAGCACTCGTCCCGTGAAGCCGGCCTGGCGCGCCGCCGGCAGAAACGCCGAGGCGCGCTCATTGCCCAAGTCGTGATCCAGCAGCACCAGGTCGAACTCGTGCTGGGCCATCAGGGCCAGCGCCTCGCGGATACTGGCGCAATGCGCAATCTCCAGGTCCGGCTCGGCGGCCAGCACGCGCGCCATGCTCTCGCGGAACAAGGCGTGGTCGTCCACCAACAGCGTACGAATCGTCCGGGAATGGGTTTCGCTCAAACCTCTACCTCCGTTTCCACCGGCCAGAGCTCGGCGACGAAACACGCGCCCGCCGGCTCCGGTTCATAGCGCAGCCCGCCGCCATGGGCGTGCAGAATGGCGCGCGAGATGTACAATCCCAGCCCCATGGAATGCGCGCCGCGCTGGAATGGCCGGAAGAGCTCCTCGGGGTTCGTCACGCCCGGTCCGGAATCGCGAAATCGTACGGCCACCAGGTCGCGCTCCAGGGCGGCGGTGATGTGAATCTCGCGCGTCGTGGCGGTTTCCAGCGCCTGCTGGCTGTTGCGTACCAGGTTCACGAAAACCTGCAGCAGGCCATGGTGGTCCGCCTGCACCAGCGGCAAACCGCTGGCAATTTCCCAAGTGGACCGGATACCGGATTCGCGCAGCGCCGGCTCGATGACGATGCGAGTTTCGTCGAGCACGGTGCCGAGGTCGGCCACCGTGCTTTCCCGGTTGGACGCCACGCTCAGTCCCGAAGCGGCGATCTTCTCCAGGCCGCGTATCAGCGTGCCGAGAGCGTGGTAGTGCTCTATCTGCCCGGCATCGGCGGGCGCCTGCAGCGCACCATAGGCGGAAGCCGCCGCCGCGGCAAGGTTGCGGATTTCGTGCGACATGGCGCCGATGAGCACGCGCGATGTTGCCATCATGGAATCGAGTCCGGCGCCTTCGCGGTCGCGCAGGTTTTCCGAGGCGTCCCAGACCACTGCCGCCAGAGCGGCGCCCGCCGACGTATGGTAGGTGGAGAGCCACACGTGCGCCAGAAACACGTCGCCGTTGCGCCGGTGTCCCTTGCATTCCACGCTGGTGCGCATATTGGACGCGGTGTGGTGGCTGTGCAGCATGCGGTACAGCAGGGGAAGGTACGGCTCCACATTCCGCCCTTCGAGCGGCGCGTCGTCGAAGCCCAGAAGCTGGCGCGCCGATTCGTTGGACAGCGCGACGGCGCCCGACTGATCCAGCGTCAGGATGGCCAGGGGACTGGTTTCGATGAGAATCGCCAGTTGCCGTTCCGCCTCCTGCCGCCGCCGCGTCTCGGTCTCCAGTTCCTCGATATGGCGCGCCAGAAAGCGCCGGCGGTGGTTGATTTCCGCCACGAAGAAACCGGTCATGGCGAATCCGGCGATGGAGACGGTCAGCCGGCCCATGGCGCCGGCGGCCCAGGAGCGCGGGTCGAAGGCGTGCAGCAACTGGAACGAGCCGGGGGTATACTGCAGCGGGTCGAAAGCTTCTCGCAGGTAGCCGCACACCGCCGCCATCGCCAGGATTTGCGGACCGTTCAGCGCCGCCGCCGACAACAGAATCGGCAGCAGGTAAAAGAACCCCAGGGACACGTCCGGCGTGGCCCAGTCGAAATAAGCCGTGAGCAGAATCAGGCCGCACGCCAGAAGGCTGACCGTCGCGCGATGGGCCTCCGCATAGGCGAGGAAGGTGTCGAGTTTATTCATGCGCGCCGCTTGTCTCTATTGTGATCCTAAATGGTGGAATCCTCAGCTTATCTTAGGGACAATTAGAGCGGCCAATCCTGCTCTCCGGAGGGTGCATGCCGCTACCTGGCCCGGGCGCGAATCGGAGCCCTTGGGGGAATGCGTCTCCTCGCTCGGGCCGGTTGCTGGCGCGCGCGGTTCCAGAGAGCGGCATGCTCGCCGTCTCACCCTGCGCAACGGGCAATTCCGCAGCCGCTCAGCGCACAATGTGGGCGGCCACGAAAGCGCCCACGTACGCCAGCACGCTCATGTAAGTGAATTGCAGCGCGGGCCACTTCCATCCGCCGGTTTCGCGGCGGACCACGGCGATGGTGGAGACGCACTGCATGGCGAAGGCGAAGAAGATCAGCAGGGCGAAGGCGCCGCCGGGTGTCAGATCGGTGCGCAGGGCCGCCTGCAGGCCTTCCTTATTGGTCTTCTCATCCATGCCGTAAATGCTGCCGAGCGAGCTGTTAATGGTCTCCCGCGACGCCAGCGAGGTGATCAGTCCGATGCCGATCTTCCAGTTGAATCCCAGCGGTTTGATGACCGGCTCGATGGTCCGGCCCATAGTGCCGGCCAGGCTGTTCTCGAGCGACGGCGACTGGCCGTTCACCAGGGGCAGTTTGGTCAGCACGAAGAGAATCGCCGTCACCACCAGAATCACCGTGCCCACGCGCCGCAGAAAGACTTTGGCGCGATCCAGCAGACGCAGGCCGATGGATTGCAGCGTCGGCCATCGATACGACGGCATCTCCAGCAGGAACGGCGTGCGGCCGCTCCTCAGAATGGAGGACTTCAGAATCCGCGCGGTCACCATGGCCGCCAGGAATCCGAGAACATAGAGGCCCAGCATGGCCGCGGTCTGCAACGAGAGCAGCGCTCCCAGAATCGGGCGGCGGGGAATGAACGCCGCGATGATCAGCAGATACACCTGCAGGCGCGCCGAACACGTCATGAAGGGCGCGATCAGGATGGTGGCGAAGCGGTCGCGCTTGTTCTCGATGGTGCGCGTCGCCATGATCGCGGGGACCGCGCAGGCGTACGCCGAAAGCAGCGGAATGAAGGATTTTCCCTGCAATCCCACCCGCGCCATGGTGCGATCGGCAATCAGCGCGGCGCGCGCCAGGTAGCCGGAGTCTTCGAGAATCCCGATAAAGAAGTAGAGCAGCAGCACCTGCGGCAGGAAGACGATCACCGATCCGCAGCCCTTTACCCAGACCACTTCCACGATGGAATGGAGCAGCGGCAGCGGCATCAGGTTGGCCAGCCAGTTGCCCGATGTCTCAAACAGCCAGTCGACCGCGTCCATCAGCGGCTTGGCGTAGGTGAAAATGGTCTGGAACACCAGCACCAGCACGGCCACGAAGACCACCGGCCCGGCGACGGGATGCAGAAATACCGCGTCCAGGCGGCGCGTCCATTTGGGCGGAGCGGGAGGATGATACTTGGCGCGGCTGCCCACCTGTCCGGCCCACTGCCGGCACAACGGAACGTCCTGCAGAACCGGCAATTCCTTGGGCAGCGGCTTGGGCATGGCGCCCGCCAGAAATTCCCAGACCTGTTCCATGCCGCTACCCTGGCGCGCGCTCACCAGCGCCACCGGAGCGCCCAATTGCGACTGCAGCGCCGCCATATCGATGTGGCCGCCGCGATTGCGCAGGTCGTCGGCCATATTTAAGATGACCAGGGTGGGCAGCCCCAGCGACAGGATGGGCGCCGCCAGCATGAGATGACGCTGCAGATTGGTGGAATCGAGCACCAGCAGAATGGCTTCCGGCTTGTCCGTGCCGGCGTGTTCGCCGGTGAGCACGTCATGCGCGATCTGTTCGTCTTCCGAGCGCGGCGACAGGCTATAGACGCCCGGCAGGTCGATGATGCTCACCACCCTGCCGTCGGGCAGTTCCGCGATGCCGGTATGCTCTTCCACCGTGACGCCGGGAAAGTTGGCCACCTTTTGCCGCAGACCGGTCAGGCGATTGAACAGCGTGGTCTTTCCGGAATTGGGAGGACCGATCAACGCCACTGCCTTGGGCCGCGCGCCGGTTTTCGGAAACTCCAATACGGAAGTGGGACCGCACGATCCGCAATCGCCGCAGTGGCTCATCTACTGCCTCGTAGTTTTTCTGTTGGGGCGGACCTTGAGCCGCCGGGCGGTTTCGCGCCGCAGCGCGATTTCCGAACCATCCACCTGGAACACGCGCGGATCGCCTCCGGGAGCGCTACGGCCCGCGGTGACGGTGGCGCCAGGAAGGAATCCGAGCTCCATAAGACGGCGGGCATCCTCATGCGGAAGATCGATCCGGTCCAGCACCGCGGCATCCCCGCGGCGCAGGTCAACCAGCGTCGCGGAGAGGACTTCCGGCTGGCCGCTATTGACACTCAGTTGCATCTCGGTTTCAGTATGCCGGAGTCCGAAATCTTTGTCAAGATGCCGCGGTTGTTTCTTGCGCCTTTTTGAGGCCAACGGTTTCTGGGAGCCTCCAAGTAGTCCAAAATAAAGGATAACAGAATGCCAAGCCGCCATCGGATTCGCCTCATGCGCCAACGGGATCTGGACGCGATCCTGCTAGTCGAACACACTAGTTTCGGAAAAGACGCGTACGATCGCAAGTTATTTGCAGAATATTCCCACACTTGCGGGGGGCTGTTTCTGATCGCTGAGGGGGGCCCTACGCGCCGCCGTCGCATTTGCGGGTATAGTCTGACCTGCACCCGCGGGGACCGGGCCGAACTGGTGTCCATCGCGGTGGATCCGTCCTCCCGCGGGCAGGGCATCGCTTCGAGCTTGCTGGAGAGCACGTTACGGAGATTGCGCAGGCGCAACGTAGAGCGCCTCTCGCTCATGGTACGGGTGACGAATGTCGCCGCCCGGCGGTTCTACGAAAAATACGGATTCCAGAAAGGCCGCATCGTCCGTGGGTACTACGAAGACGGAACGGACGGTGTCGCCATGCGGAAACTTCTGTAGAGCTACGGCGCTGGCAACGTTGACGGTCCGGAGCCAGGCCCGCGCACGTTATACTCCCTCCAAAGGACGCGCGACCGCGCAAAAGGAGTGGAGGGATGAAATTCCTGGGGAAACTCGCAGCTATTGCCGTTCTACCGCTCATTTCCGTGACCTGGGCCCAGAATTCTCCGGCGATCTCCCTGGTAGCCAATGCCGAAGGGGAAAACGCCACCATCGCGCCCAATACCTGGGTGGAAGTGAAAGGCGTCCGGCTGGCCAAGGCCGGCGATTCGCGCATCTGGCAAGGCTCCGATTTCGTCAACAACCAGTTGCCCAATTCGCTCGATGGCGTCAGCGTCACGGTCAACGGCAAGAACGCCTTTGTCTACTACATCAGCCCCACCCAGGTAAATATTCTCACGCCGCCCGACGCCATCCAGGGCACGGTCGTAGTGCAACTCACCAACAACGGCGCCATCAGCGCGCCCTACTCCGTGCAGGCGCAGCCGGCGTCGCCATCCTTCTTCAACATCAACGGCGGACCTTATGTCGTGGCGCAGCACGCGGACTACAGTCTGGTCGGCCCCGCCAGTCTCTATCCCGGCCAGACCACGCCCGCCAAACCCGGCGAAATCGTCACCCTATACGCCAATGGTTTCGGACCCACCGCGACGCCGGTCGTCAGCGGGGCCGTCACGCAATCGGCAATTCTGTCGCCGCTGCCCGTAGTCACCATCGGCGGACTCCCGGCCACGGTGCAGTTCGCCGGACTGGTCTCGCCGGGGCTATTTCAGATCAACGTCGTGGTTCCCGCCAACGCTTCGAGCGGCGACAATCCGCTGACGGCCACGGTCAATGGCGCCTCCGCCGCGCCGGTGGCGCTTCTCGCGGTGCAAGGCTCGGCGGCCGCGCCGTCGACCGTCACCTTCTATGTCGCGCCCAACGGCAGCGATCTGTGGAGCGGACGTCTGCCCGCCCCCAACTCCGCCAATTCGGACGGCCCTTTCGCCACCTTCGATCATGCCCGTGCCTTCGTCCAGTCGATCGTGAAATCGGGCCTCACCCAGATCAGCGTGCAGTTCCGCGCGGGAACCTACTATCTGCCCGCCACCGAAATGTTCACCGCGGCGGATTCGGGCACGCCGTCGCTCGCAATTGTCTATCAGAATTATCCCGGCGAATCGCCGGTATTCAGCGGCGGCGTGCGCGTTGCGAACTGGACCAATGCCGGCGGCGACACCTGGAAGACCACGCTGCCCGCATCCACGCAATATTTCGAAACGCTGTTTTACAACGGAGCGCGGCGCTTGCGGCCCCGCCTGGGCGCGTCCGTTGCGAATCCGCTGGGCGAATATTACCGCATCCTCAACACCGTGTACCTGCCGGCGCAGGCTGCCAACTGCACCGTCAACATCCCCGGCAGCGGATGGGAATGTTTCGACCGCTTCCAATACAGCCCCAGTGACCCCATCGCTAATACCTGGAAGAACCTGGCTCCGGCCGCCGGCAATCCTTGCAATCAGCCGGCCGGAAACCAGGCGATTGCGGGCGACATCGAACTGTTGGTGTTTGAGCAGTTCAGCACCTCGAAACTGCGCATCAGTTGCGTGGACTCGGCCAACCACCTGGTGTACCTGACCGGCCCCACGGGGATTAACCAGTCCAAGCCCACCGAAAGCGGCTTCATCGCCGGCAACCGCTACCTGGTGGACAACGTACAAGACGCGCTCACCGAGGCCGGCCAATGGTTCCTCGACCGTTCCGCGACTCCCTGGACGCTCACTTATCTCGCCAATGCCGGCGAGAATCCCAATACCGACACGGTCATCGTTCCGCAACTCCCGCAGGTTCTGGTGGCGTCCAATCTGCAATATGTGACCTTTCGGGGATTGACCTTCGAGCACGACAACTACACGCTGCCAGCGGCTGGACACGTATCCTCGGAACTGGAACCGGACATCGGCGCGGCGGTGTCCTTCCAGAATTCGCAGCACATCACCTTCGATTCCGGAAGCGTGACGCAGACCTCGGGTTCCGGCCTGGAGATGATTCCCTGCATCAATGCAACTTCGCCGGCGTACTGCGTGTCCAATAGCGCCAGCGCGGTAGTCACGGGCAATGTGATTCAGAACAGCGCCTTCTACGACATCGGCGCGGTGGGGATTCGCATCGGCAACCCGTACCAGGGGGCGGACTCGGACGCCAACGTGCCGCAATCGACCACCGTGCAGAACAACGTGGTGGAAGGCTACGGTCGCGCCATTCCGGCGGCGTTCGGTATCGGCCAGGGCATGGGCCACGACAATCTGTATACCCATAACGACGTCTACGATGGCTACCACTGCGCCATCTCCACCTCGCAGAGCATCGGCGACAGCACCCTGCCGGCCGGCATCGGCAACGCCAACAACGTCATTTCGTTCAATCACGTCTACAACCTGCTGCAGGGCATCATGAACGACGGCGGATCCATCCGCATCGACGGCGGCAACTCGGTCTTCACCGCCGCCGGCAACAGAATTCTGAACAACAAAATTCACGACGTGACCGACGCGTCCATCATGGATTCCAACGGTTACGGCGGCCACGGCATCTACCTCGATAACGACACCGGCCTGGTGGATGTGGAGAACAACCTGGTCTATCGCGTTTCGGGATTCGACGTCTACACGCCCCACGGCCCGGCCGCGCCCAACCAGGCCAACACAGTCAAGAACAACATCCTGGCCTACGGACGACTGGCCATGGTTTCCGTGAACTTTCCCTATGGGGACGGCGTTCCCGCCACCATCCCGCAGGAATTCGTTATCACCAACAATCTGTTCTATTTCGACCGTACCAGCACGTCGGCGCCGAAATTCTATGTGCAGGGCGGCTGCCTCTATGCCGGCGGAGTCCCGTTTCCGCAGTTCGAGCAATGGACCAGCAACCTGTATTGGCGCACCGACGGAGCCTTCGCCGGCGACGCCAAGGCGTTCGCCGTGCAGCCGACCGCCGGCACGGGTGCCGACGCTCCCTGCAACGACACCACCGGCGACTACGCCTTTTACACCTTTTCGGGATGGCAGCAGACCGTGAAAGAGGATGCCCAAAGCGTGGTGCAAAACCCCGGCTTCAACAACCCGGCCTATCCCGCCGACGACTACTCGCTGCCCAAGGGTTCGCCTGGCGTCGGATTCCTGGTATTCGACCCCACGCAGGCCGGCCGTACCAACCCCGTGATCCATCCCCCCGCCATCGCCGCGACCTTTCCTACCATGCTCTTCAATCCCGCAACGGACTATTAGCAGTGTTTATGTAATACAGTTGGCCCAGATCGTTCCCGCCCGCGAAGATGCGCGCGGTGGCGTCGCTTTGGAACCGCGACCGCAGGGAGCGGCCCGACGAAGAGTTGCAGTCTCATCTGTCGCACGGGCCGCTCCCTGCCGGTCGCGGTTCCAAAGCGCCCCGGCGGCGATTTTAGCTGCGGCTCCGCTCCATTGTGGGAGGCAGGCCGCCTTTCCAGGCGGTCCGCCGAACCTCGAAATCTTCGGGGCAGCCAGGCGGCCCGCCACTACACTTCCGCTACGCAGTGTCCCGCCGCGGTCAGCGCTTCCGTCGCTTTCTCCAGATCCTTCTCCTGCACCAGCACGTAGTCGGTGTCATAACTGGAGATCGCGAAAATGCTCACGCCCGCCTCGGCCAGCGGCCGTGCCAGCGAAGCCAGAATGCCGGTGGCGGCGAAATCCAAAACCCCTTCCACTTGAAATACCCGCCATCCGGCCACCGACCTGGTGCCTTCGGGCACCGCCGATTCCGCGCACACCAGAGAGAGTTCCCCGGCTGTACGCGTAATGGAGGTGAGCGGTCCCGCCGTCGCCCAGGACGGCAGGTCGTCGTGCGGCGCCAGACGGCAAATCGCCAGACGGTCGTGCAGTACCTGCAGATTCAGACGCACCTGTTCATCCTCGCAGAATTCGGGAAGAAATTCCGCTTCGGAATCGTCATACTGAAGCAGCGGATGCCGCCAATGGTGCTGGAACGGTCGGAGCGGGAACTCGTGGAAGCGTGCCGGCGCGGGGATCGCGAAGGCTTCCGCGACCTCTTCGAGACCTACAAGAACCGTGTCTATTCCGTCGCCCTGCGCTTCTCCGGCGACGAAGCCGCCGCCATGGACATCGCCCAGGACACTTTCGTGAAGCTGTTTTCCTCCATCCGCGAATTCCGCGGCGATGCGTCCTTCGAAACCTGGGTGTATCGCATGGTGGTCAACAGTTGCCTCGACCGCAAGCGCCGCGACCGCCGCTGGCTTCCCATGACGGAGGAGTTCCTGGTCACGCTGCGTGCCCAGGGCGATGCACTGTCGGAACTGCTGCGCCGGGAGATAAGCCTGCGCGTGCGCGCGGCTGTCGACAAGTTGGCGCCCGATCTGAAAATGGTGGTCGTCCTGCGCTACACCGAAGGGCTGGCATACGGACAGATCGCCGACGCAATGGGTTGTTCCCTGGGCACCGTAGCGTCACGGCTCAGCCGCGCCCACAAAGCCCTGGAGAAGCGGTTGGCGCGGATGGGAAAGGAGAACGGCCATGTCTGATTGGCTGGAACTGGAACTGGCGCAGGAACTGGCTCCAGTGGAAGCGCCTGACGAGTTGTGGGACCGCGTCCGCGGAGGTCGCCTTGCAATTGTCCCAAAGCCTCGCCGGTCGCCGGTGCTGTGGCTCGCCGCCGCCGCCATGCTGGCAGCCACCGTGGGCGCTGTCTGGCTGTTTGGCGGATCCACGGCCGGCGCTCCATCGTCCGCGCGCGCCACCATGCAGGTTTCGTGCTACACCTGCCACACGAGTTTGTAGCAATCGCGGGTCGCGTCAGAGCACCACCTGAAAGAGGTTGTTCCGCACTTCTGTTTCTGCTATGGTGAGGGCAGAGCAGGAGGGAATCATGCCATCGCTGACCGAAATGGTTGGATTGACCACCGGCCACGCGCCTTTCGTGGAAGCCGCTAGAGATCGTGGAGATCTTTATATTTCACAAACTTACGAGCTATATTCTGAGGAAAACCATGAATCCTGGAAGCGCCTTTACGAACGCATGCAGCCGCGCTGGGAACAGTTCGCCAACCCGCATTTTCTGCGCGGCATCCAGGCCCTGAATCTGCCCCCCGACCGCGTTCCGCGCCTCAGCGATGTCAACCAGCGTCTGCAGCCGTTGACCGGATTTCAAGCCAAACCGGTGAGCGGTTACGTCCCCGGATTCCTGTTCTTCGACTGCCTCCGCCGCCGCGAGTTTCCCACCACCATCACCATCCGCGACCGGAACCGCATGGATTACCTGCCCGAGCCCGACATCTTCCACGACGTCGCCGGCCACGTCCCCATGCATACCGACCGCGCCTTCGCCGACATTCTGGTGCGCTTCGGCGATTGCGCGCACACCGCCGTCGAAATGACCGCCGACATCCGGGACGTGGCGGAGCGCAAGCGACGGCTCACCAGCGTCATCCGCGCCATGTCGCGATTCTTCTGGTTCACCGTGGAATTCGGGCTGATGAACGGCCCGCGCGGTGTCTGTGCCTATGGCAGCGGCCTGTTGAGCTCCTACGGCGAATTGCAGCACGCTATCGTGAGTGACGAGGTGCAGCGCTATCCCGTACAAATGGAGTGGCTGATCAATCAGGTGGCCGAGATCGATCACTACCAGCCGCTGCTGTTCATCGTGGATTCCTTCGACCACCTGTTTGAGCTGGTGGGCCGTTTGGAGCAGTGGATGCGCGAGGGCAAGCTTTATAATGTCGCGCCCGGTCTGCCCGACGTCGCCGATCGCGACCTGCAGAGCTTCATGGACGCGGCGAGCTCCCTCTGAATTGAGCCGGCTGATTGACCCCGAGCCAATCTCCGTATACCCTATTGGGATACCGTAGATTGGAGGCTCGAATTGAAATTGACTGTTCTCGCGTTGACCCTCGCGTCCGCCGCCAGCGCCCAACCCCTGGCCGGCCTGTGGGATGCCACGGTGGTGTCGGGCGGCCTGCAGATTCCCTTTCGCATGGAGTTCGCTGGTGACAGCGCCGCCATCCGGGGATCGTTCTTCAATGGCGACGACAAAGTTACTTCCAATGGCGGCCAGTTCTCGGACGGCCATCTGGTCCTCAATTTCGATTACTACGCCGCTAAACTGGACGCCACCTTCAAGGACGGCGTGCTCGACGGAACCTACACGCGCGCCGGCCGTCCAGCCGCCTTCCACGCCAGGCGGTTTGCGCCCTCGCCGCTCACCGAAGCCGACGTGCCCCCGATTGCCGGCTTGTGGGAGATCCCCGTCAAGAGTCCCAAGGGCGAACTGGCATGGCGATTCGTGGTGCGCCAGGCCGGCCCCGAAGTCTCCGCCGCCATCCTGCGCGTGGATGGCGACACCGGCAGCCTGACCGGAACGTATCGCGACGGCAAGTTCGTGCTTTCGCATTTTTCGGGCGCCCGGCCCATGCTGCTGGAAGTGAGCGTCACCAAGGACGGAACTCTCGAACTGTTGGAAAACGGCCGCACAAAAATGACCGCCGTCCGCTCCGCCGCGGCGCGCGCCCAGGGACTGCCAGAGCCCACCGATCCCTCGCGCCACACCACCGTGCAGGATCCCACCGTACCGTTCCGCTTCAGCGCGCCCGATCTGAACGGACGAGTAATCTCGGAGAAGGACTTCCAGAACAAAGTCGTGATGGTGGCGATCGGAGGAAGCTGGTGCCCCAACTGCCACGACGAAGCCCCATTCCTGGAAGAGATGTACAAGAAGTACCACGCGCGCGGACTGGAAGTGGTGGCGCTTTCGTTCGAGGAAGCCGACCAGTTGAAGGACCCGGCGCGCCTTCGGGCATTCATCAAGCAATATGGCATTGAGTACACCGTCCTGCTGGCCGGCGAGACCAGCGAACTGCACGCCAAATTGCCGCAAGCCGTGAACCTGAACGCCTGGCCGACGACTTTCTTCCTGGGCCGCGACGGCCTGGTGAAGAGCGTCCACGCCGGATTCGCCGGCCGCGCCAGCGGCAGCTTCCACGATGAGCTGCGGCACGAGACGGAACACCTGATCGAGGGCTTGCTGGCGGACACGGCCAGCAAGTAAAACAACTCTCCAGAAACTGCTTGTGTTCCGGGTTGGACCTCGCCGTCTTAAATTATTGTGGCAGGTCAACCGGCTTGGTGGCGCTTTGGAACCGCGACCCGAAGGGAGCGGCCCGGGGCGACAGGCGAATCAACCTCTGTTCTCGATTGTTCCAACGCATGAGACGGTAAGTCTTCGCCGGGCCGCTCCCTGCGGTCGCGGTTCCAAAGCGCCACCAAGCTTTCGCACCCGAGCCTAGTTTCAGCCGCAGCGCCCCGGCCGAAAGGCAGGATCTGCATGAGGTGATGCGGATCTTGCCGTTCCTTCGCTGTCCCGTCCGGGCCATCCGGCCTGATTCGACTGGCCGGTGAATTGCAACACAGTACCTGATCGATTCGCGCTCCTAAACGGATCGGAGCCTAGCGGAAGCTATGACCGAAAAACTAGAGGCGCCCATCGTCGCTCCCACAAACGGCGGACCCAAGACGCCGCCCGCCCCTGCCCAGCCAACGGTCCAGCCCAACGTGGCTCCGCCGGCGCCCGCTCCGCCCGCCAAGAAGATCACCGGCAAGAAAATCGCGCTCACGATACTTCTTTTTGCCGTCATCGCAGGGGGCGCCTATTTCGTCTGGAAAGTGTTCTTCGCTACGCCAGCGACCCCAGACAACATCGTCGTCCTCAGCGGCCGCATCGAAGGAGACGACTCGGCGGTAGCGGCCAAGACTACCGGCCGCATCCTCGAGGTTCGCGTGCGGGAAGGCGACGTGGTCAAGACCGGCGACGTCCTTGCCGTTCTCGACGACCAGCAGATTCGGGACCGCGAAGTGCAGGCCCAGGCGGTGCTCAGCGGCGAGGAGGCAAAAGCCGCGGCCGCGCGCATTCAGATCGCCTTCCTCGAAGAGCAGTTGCGGCAGAATCAATTGCAAACCGAACAGTCGGGCGTCGACGCGCAAGGACGAGTGCGCCAGGCCGAGGCGGATCTGGCCGCCGCCGAAGCCGACGTGGAACAGCAGGAAGCCGCCTATCAGATCGCGCTGTTCGACCAGACCGCGTACACCGCTCTGGCGAAGACCGGAGCCGTCTCCGAGCGGCAGGGGAAGCAAGCCGTGTCCACGGCGGGGCAGCAGTCGGCCGCGGTGGCCGCCGCCAGGCGCCGCGCGGAAGCGGCGCAGGGCTCGCTGACGACGGCTCGCGCCACGCTGACGAATCCGGGAATTCGCGAAGCCCAGGTCGCCATGGTGAGACGGCAGATGGCGCAGCAGCAGGCCGAAATCTCGAGCGCCGTGGCTAATACCGAGCAGGCGCGCTTCCAGCTTGCCGAAGCGCGGGCCAATCGAGCGGACCTCATCGTCCGCGCTCCCTTCGACGGCACCGTCATCACGCGGGCGGCGGAACCCGGAGAAGTGATCGCAGCCGGAACCGCCATCGTCAGTCTCCTCAATCTCAGCGAGGTTTACTTGCGCGGCTTCGTGCCGGAAGGGCGCATCGGTAGGGTTAAGGTCGGACAGCCGGCGCACGCCTATCTCGACTCCAGTCCGACGCGGCCGGTTGATGCGTACGTGTCGCGCATCGACCCCGAGGCCACATTCACGCCGGAAAACACCTACTTCAAGGATGATCGGGTGACCCAGGTGGTCGGTGTGAAGCTGCAGTTGAAAGGCGCTATAGGATTCGCCAAGCCGGGCATGCCCGCCGACGGAGAAATCCTGGTGCAGGGCACCGCCTGGCCGGATCGCGGCAAGGCGCGAAAATGATCGCGTCGCCCGCTCTCCTCGCGGCGTCCCCCGTCACCGGCGGAAACCAGCCCGCGCGCACGGCTATTCGCGTGGAGGGGCTCTGGCAGCGCTACGGCAAAATCGAGGCCGTCCGCGGAATCGATCTGACGGTGGCGGAAGGCGAGATCTTCGGATTGATCGGACCGGACGGCGCGGGAAAGAGCTCAACCTTTCAGGTGCTGGCCGGCGTGCGCGAAGCGACCTCGGGCAAGGTGGAAGTCTTCGGCCAGCCGGCGCGCGACGCGCGATCACGCACTGGCTATCTGACGCAGACCTTCAGTCTGTATCCGGACCTGACCGTCGCCGAGAATATCCGCTACATCGGCGACTTGCGCCGGGTCGCCGCCGACGACATCGAAACGCGCAGCCAACAATACCTGAAGATGTTCGATATGGACCGCTTTGCGGACCGGCTGGCGGACCAATTGAGCGGCGGCATGAAACAAAAACTGGCGTTGGTGTGCGCGCTGGTGCCCGCGCCGCGAGTCTTGGTGCTCGATGAGCCCACCACCGGCGTCGATCCGGTGTCGCGACGCGAGTTTTGGGATACGCTCACGCACCTTGCGGCGGACGGTTTGACGATTCTGGTGGCCACTCCGTATCTGGACGAAGCCGAACGGTGTCATCGCGTGGCGCTGCTCTACCAGGGCCAAATCAATCAGGAAGGCACGCCGGCGGAACTGCGCGCCAGCCTGCACGCCCAACGGCTGGAACTGCGCACCGCCAATCTGGCGCAAGCGGAACGGATTCTCTTGCCTGGCAGCGAACCCGGCCGGGAAATCATCGACGTGCAGCGCTTCGGCGACCGTCTGGATCTTCTGGTGACCGATCCGGATCGTGCCAAGCAGTTCCTGGAAAAGGAACTGAGCGCGGCCGGGCTGAGCGGGTTCGAGTATCGTATCGACGAGCCGACGCTCGAAAACACGTTCGTCGCGACTCTGCGCGGGTTAGGCGAAGAAGTGCACGCCGAGCCGTTTCCCGGCCGTCACGAACACAAAGATCTGTGCGGCCAGGTGGCCATCGGCGCGAAGGATCTGAACATGCAATTCGGATCGTTCACGGCGGTTAAGAGTTTCAGCCTGGAGATCAAGTACGGCGAGATCTTCGGGCTTCTCGGCGCCAACGGAGCCGGCAAGACCACGGTCATCAAGATCCTGTGCGGGCTGCTGAATCCCACTCTTGGTGAGATGCAACTCGCCGGCGAACGTGGCAGCTTGCGGTCGCCGGCCGTCCGTCAGCGAATCGGCTACATGTCCCAGAAATTCTCCCTCTATGACGACCTTTCGATAGTGGAAAACCTGGACTTTTCCGCCGGAGTCTATCTGGTCAATGGCGAGGAGCGCGAAGAAAAGAAACGTTGGGTGCTGTCGTTCTCCGGACTCGAGGGCAAACAGGATCAGGTGATCGGGAGTCTGCCAGGCGGCTGGAAGCAGCGCGTGGCGCTGGGAGCCGCGATTCTGCATGAGCCGACGGTCCTGTTTCTCGACGAGCCGACTTCGGGCGTCGATCCATTGGCGCGCCGCGCCTTCTGGCAAGTCATCAGTCGATTGGCCGATCTGGGCGCGGCCATTCTGGTGACCACCCACTATTTGGAAGAAGCCGAGCAATGCAATCGCGTCGGCTTTATGGTGGCGGGCGAACTGGTGGCCGAAGGCACGCCCAGCGGCATCAAGAGCGCTCAGCCGGGCCATCTGATCGAGTTCGTTGTCGACCAGCCGCAGCGCGCCGCCGATCTTCTGAAGAAGGAAATGGCGGGCTGGCGGGTATCGCAGTTCGGCGAGCGGCTGCACGTCGTCACCGACGAGGATGCCGCGGCGGGCCAGCAACGGATCGCCCAAAAGCTCGCAGCGCACGGCGTCAAAGTGGTCAGCGCGCGGGAAGGGCAGTTCTCGCTGGAGGACGTGTTCATCAGCGTGGTGGAACAGGCGCGGCAACAAGGCCGCCTGGCGTCGGAAGACTGAAGGCCTGCCCATGCGGCGAATTCTGGCACAGATGCGCAAGGAGCTGACCCAGTTGGTTCGGGACCGCATGGCGCTGGCCATGGCGCTGGTTCTTCCGGTGATGATCGTCTTGCTCATCGGGACGTCCTTCAAGCTCACGGTGAGCGACCTTCCGATGGTGGTCCAGGATCTGGACGGTTCTTCCGCGTCGCGCAGCCTGATCGACGCGTTTCGCGCCTCGGTGACCTTGCACGTGGTCGCGTGGCCGGTGGAGCGATCGCCGGAGCTGGCCTTGCAGCACGGCGCCTACGCCGTCCTCGTGATCCCGGTTCATTTCGGACGCGACGTGGTGCGCGGCGTCAATACGCCGGTCCAACTGCTGGTGGACGCCTCGGATTCGAACACGGCCAGGCTCATGTCGGGTTACGCGAGCCGCATCGTACAGGCCTATAACGCCGCCGGGACGCCGGCTCGCGAGCCGGTCCAGGCCTCGATCCGGCTCTGGTTCAACCCCGGATTGTCGGATAAGTTATACCTGGGCCCCGGCGTTTTTGTGCTGGCGCTATCGATGTTCGTTCCCTTGCTCACGGCGCTCGCCATGGCGCAGGAAGGACAACGGGGCACTATTCTGCAGGTCTACGTTTCCAATATCTCGGCGCACGAATACCTGCTCGGAAACACCTTGGCGTTCATGGTGGTGGGCCTGGCCGAATGCGTCCCGCTGCTGGCGTTGCTGTTCACGTATTTCGGCGCCCGCTTTGCCGGCGACCCCGTTCCTTTCCTGGTGGCAACGGTACTGTACGTCTTCTGCGTCGCGAGCTTCGGAATTATGGTCGGGGTTGCCATTCCGAACCAGATAGCGGCCATCTCGGTGGTGTCGCTGGGCGGCTACTTATTGGTATTCCTGCTCTCCGGCCTGCTGTTCCCGATCGCCAACATCCCCGTGGGGATGCGTTGGATCTCCGATTTGGTGTGGGGCAAACATTTCATCATCGTGGTGCGCGATGCGTTTCTGCAGGGCGCCGGCTGGCCCGCGATGTGGCTCGAAATTCTGATTATCGGCGCTACCGGCGCGGTGTTCTATACGCTGGCGTGGCTCACCATGCGGCGGATGCAACTCAAGGCATAGCGGCATGCGCAACTTCCTACAAGGCGTCGCCAATACCCGGTTCCTGGCATTGATCCGCAAAGAATTCAGCCAGATTCGCCGCGACCGCCGGATGACGCTTTCCCTGATTCTGCCGCCCATTCTGATGATCCTGCTGTTCGGTTTTGTGCTGAACCCGACAGTGGCGAACCTGCGGCTGGGAGTTGTCGACGGCAGCCGCACGCCGGAAAGTCGGGAGTTGATTGCCACACTGACGGAGAGCCGCAGCTTCGCCGCGGCCGGCAACTACCTGTCCGCCGGCCAGCTGGGAGACACCATCGCCCGAGGCAAGCTGGATGCCGGCGTCATCATACCGTACGATTTCAGCCGCGACCTGCAGCGCGGCCGCCCCGCGACGGTGCAGTTTCTGCTGAACGCAATGGACGCCAATACGGCGCGGATTGCGCAGGCATACGCGGAGAGCGTAATTGCCACCTACAACAACGGGCTGCGCCAGTCCGGTCTGAACGCGGATTATCGGCGGGTCGCGGCGGCAGGCGGACTGAGGCGCAGTCAAGTGGTGCTCTACCCCGCGTACCTTTACAACCCGGGGTTGGTTAGCTCCTGGTTTGTGGTCACTGGAGTGTTCGGAATGTTGTGCATCTTGAATGCTTCCATCGTCTCCGCCGCGGCCATGGTGAAAGAACGCGAAGCCGGGACGCTGGAGCAATTGATGATGTCGCCGGCCGGAACCTACACCATTATCGCCGCCAAGATCGTGCCCCTGTTCCTGCTTCTCTGCCTGATGGTGCTGGGCGCCGTCAGCCTCATGAAACTGGTGTTTCAGGTGCCGTTTCGCGGCGGCTACGTGCTGGTGATGCTGGGCGCCGCCTTGTGCGTTCTCTGCGGCATCGGCATTGGGACCTTCATCGCCACGTTCACCAAGACCTCCGCGCAGGCGCAACTGACCAGCTTCTTCGTGAATCCTCCGCTGTCGAGCTTGTCCGGAGCGCTCACACCCGCGCAGGCTCTGCCGGCGTGGTTGCGGCCGCTGACGAATCTGAACCCGATCTACCATTTCGGCGTCATCGCGCGAGGCAGCATGCTCCGCGGCAGCGGACTCGGCACGCTATGGCCCAATTTTCTCGCGCTGCTCGCGTTTACGCTCGTTCTGGTTTCGTTGAGCGTGTGGCGCTTCCGGAAACAACTCAGCTAGCGGTACAAAACCTATGACCAAACTTGCGGACGGTAACCTTCGGATGCGCGCGCTGGCCGCGGTATTTCTGTTTGCGGGCGGTGTGTTCGCTCAAGTTGGCGGCGGACCCGCTGGCGCCGCGCCCAACCAACTCCCGCTGTCGGGCCGGACCGCGCAGAACGGCTCCGTGACCGCTGCCGAATCGCCCGTGCCGGGAACCACCACCAGCGTCAACACCATCAATCCCACGCTGCAGGTGTCGGGCTCGTTTGCCGGAAGCGCCGGCAGCCCGGCCGGTCTTCCGTTTTCGGGCCGGTTGTCGCTGCGCGAAGCCGTGAAACGGGGTCTGGAATACAACTTGGGCGCGGTCGGCATGGCGCAGGCCGTGCGGCAGGCGCGCGGACAGAGTCTCGTGGCCCGCAGTTCGCTGCTTCCGAACCTGAACGGCGCGTTGCGCGAGTTTGACGAGAAACTTTCCCTCAAGGCGCAGGGATTGGGGAGCATTCCCGGCCTCGGGTCCTCGCTTCCCGCGGTGATTGGCCCGTTCAATTACTTCGACCTGCGCGCCACGCTGACCCAAACCGTAGCCGACATGACGGCGCTCAACAACTACCGTTCGAGCAAAGAAATCGTCCGCGCCAATGAATTTGCGGCCGCGGACGCGCGCGATCTGGTGGTGTTCGCCGTCGTCGGCGCCTATCTCCAGGCGACCGCGGCGGCGGCCAGGGTGGAATCGGTGCGCGCGCAACTGGAGACCGCGACGGCTCTCTATCGACAGAACGCGGAAAAACGCAGCGTTGGCCTACTGGCGCAGACCGACGTCAATCGCAGCCAGGTGCAGGCGCTGACACAACAGCAGCGATTGATCTCGCTGCGGAACGATCTGGCGAAGCAGAAAATCAACCTGGCACGGCTGGTGGGTTTGCCGGCCGGCGATGGCTATGAGCTCTCCGAAGAGATTCCGTTTTCCCCAGCCCCCGCGATCGCTTCGGAAGAGGCGCTCCGTCAGGCACTGATGAAGCGCGCGGATTTAAAAGCGGCCGAAGCGCAGATGCAGGCCGCCCGGTTCTCGCGATCGGCGGCCCGCGCCGAACGCCTGCCTTCGTTTTCCGTCAGCGCCGACTATGGCGCCATCGGAACCAGACCCGGGCAGTCGAATGGGACGTACACGGTTGTCGGGACTCTGCGGATTCCGATCTGGCAGGGCGGTCGCGCGGCCGGCGACGTCGAACAATCCGACGCTGCCCTGACCGAACGAAGAGCCGAGAGCGAGGACCTTCGCGGCAAGATCGAAGGCGATATCCGCGGCGCGTATCTCGACCTGGACGCAGCCGCCAGCCAGGTGGAACTGGCCGTGAAGAACGTGCAGGTAACCAAGGAAACGTTGGATCTGACGCGGCAGCGCTTCGACGCCGGTATCACCGACAACCTGGAGGTCGTACAGGCGCAGGAGTCGTTGGCCGGCGCGAACCTCGATTACATCGACAGTGTCTTCGCCCACAATCTGGCGAAGCTGAGCCTGGCGCGCGCCATCGGCGGCGCGGCTGAGAGCCTGCCGCAATTCCTGAAGCTCCAATGACAGGCTGGCGCCGGCAGCGCCTTTTGCGGTTCCCGCCCCCGCGGGCTACGATCGGAAGGTGAGAGATCGGGCACAAGCAGCGCTCATTCAGGCCTTCGGACCAGGCGGCGAAATCGGCTTCGTTTCGGCTCCCGGACGGGTCAACCTGATTGGCGAGCACGTCGATTATCATGGCCTGCCGGTGCTTCCGATGGCGCTTGAGCGCCGCGTCCATGTGGCCTTTCGCCCCCGCCGCGACGGACGCATTCGAGTGTGGAGCGAAGGCTACGGCGCCTGCGAATTCGCGTGGACACCGTCGCTGGAGCCGGCCGCGCCGGGCGAATGGCAGAACTATCTGCGCGCCGCGGCGCAGGCCATTGCGCGCAAGTGGGGCGCGGGATACGGACTGGAAGCCGCGGTGCTTTCCGATCTGCCGCCGGCGGCCGGGCTCTCGTCGTCCTCGGCATTGATTGTCGCCGTCGCTCTGGCGCTGCTGCGCGCCAATGAACGCGCGGCGCGGTTCGACGAGCTGATGGAGATTCTGCCCGAGGGCGAGCAGTTCGTGGGCACGCGCGGCGGCGGCATGGACCATGCGGCTTCGCTGGCGTCGCGCGCCGGCTGCGCGTCGTTGATCGAGTTCCAGCCGCTCGCCGTGCGGCCCATTCCGGTGCCGCCGGATTGGAGTTTCCTGGTGGCGCACAGCCTCACCGTCGCCGAGAAATCCGGCGCCGCGCGCGAGCAGTACAACGCACGCCGCGCGGCCGGCAGCGTGGCGCTCACGCGCCTGGGAGCGGCGTCCTATCGCGCTGTGATGGAGGGCCGGACGGCGGACGAACTGGCCGTGATAGCGCGCGAATGCCTGCCCACCGAGGAGGAGCGCGACAGCTTTCTGCACACCACCAGTGAAGCCGGGCGTGTGCGGGCTGCTGTCGACGCCATGGAGCGCGGCCGGGAGACGGAGTTCGGCCGGCTGCTGCTGGAGTCGCACGCCAGCCTGCGCGATCGGCTGAAGGTGAGCAGCGCCGCGCTGGACCGCCTGGTGGACTCCGCCGTGCAATCGGGCGCCCTCGGCGCGCGCCTGACCGGCGCCGGATTCGGAGGCTGCGTGGTGGTCTTCACTCGCTCCCGCGATCTGGCCGCGGTGCGCGACGGACTGATCGCCCGCTACTACGCCGCCTGCCAGCAGTTTCAGCCGGAGATGCACCTGATCGAGGCGCGTCCCGCCGCCGGAGCGCTGGCGGCTGAAGGCTGACGGCTGATGGCTGATGGCTGTTACGGCACCACCAAAATCTTGCCGAACTGTTCTTTGTTCTCCAGGCGGCGGTGCGCGTCGGCGATTTCGGACAGCGGGTAGACGCGGTCGATGACCGGCTTCAGTTGCTTACGGAAGACGAACTTGAGGACCTGGTGCAATTCGCCCATGGTCCCCATGAAAGATCCGAGCAGGCTCCATTGCTTGCTGAACAGATAGCGCAGGTCCAGTTGGGCGTCGTAGCCGGTAGTGGCGCCGCAGGTGACCACGCGGCCGCCGGCGGTGAGCGACTCCAGACTCTTGGGCCAGGTGGCGACGCCGACATGCTCGATTACCACGTCCACGCCGCGCTTCACGGTGATCTTTTTGACTACGGCCGAGATGTCTTCGCGGTAATGGTCAATCACGAAATCGGCGCCCAGTTCGACGGCCTTGGCCATTTTGGCTTCGCCGCCGGCGGTGGCGATCACGCGGCACTGGAACATTTTGGCGATCCGGATAGCGGCCGAGCCGACGCCGCTCGATGCCGCCAGCACCAGCACGTCCTCGCCGGGCTGCAGGCGGGCGCGCGCCATGAGCATGTGCCAGGCAGTGAGGAAACAGAGGGGAACACTGGCGGCTTCTTCGAAGCTGAGATCGTCGGGGATGCGGATGACGCTGTACTCGGGGGCGGCCAGGAGCTCGGTGTTGCCTCCGTCGCGGGCGTAGCCGAACATGGTGTAGCGGCGGCAGAGGTTGTCGTTGCCGGAGAGGCATGCTTCGCACTGCCGGCAGCTCAGTCCGGGGGAAAGCAGCACGCGCCATCCGGGTTGGACGCGGTCGCAGAGCGAACCCACCTCGACGATTTCGCCCGCGATGTCGCTGCCCAACACGTGGGGCATGGAGAATTTCATGCCGGGGATGCCCGCGCGCACGAAGAGGTCGAGATGGTTCAAAGCGCAGGCGCGCACGCGGACGAGGACTTCGTTGGCCTGGATGACGGGCTCGGGCGCTTCCTCGTAAACCAGCGCTTCCGGTCCGCCGTGCTGATGAATGCGGGCGAGGTGCATAGGAGTTCACAGTAAACAGTTGACAGTTGACAGTGTAACGCGGCGGGCGGCGCGGCGCGGTACGGTGTGTTACACTTCGTGCAGATGGGTAATACAATCACCGTAAGACTCCCGGCCGATCTAGCCGAGTGGTTGAACGAGGCGTCCCGGCAGGCCGGCGTGCCGAAGGGCCGGATCGTCAGGCAGGAACTCGAACGGGCGCGGAATTCGGGCAAGCAGTCCTTCCTGAGGCTGGCTGGCGCGGCTGCGGGGGCTGAGGATCTGTCGGTTCGCAAAGGCTTCTCCCGCCGATGAAGGCGATCGCGGACACGGGATTCCTGGTGGCTTTCGGCAACCGGAACGATGCCCATCATCAGTGGGCGGTGCGCCTCGCCGGGCAAATCACGGAGCCCCTATTGACATGTGAGGCCGTTCTTGCGGAGACGGCGTTTCATCTTCGCAGCAGCGCCTTGGCGCTGGCCTTCGTGCGGGAAGGACTGGTTCGGCCGGCGCTCGATGTGGGCGAACATCTGGAGCGGCTGTCCGAATTGGCCGCGCGGTATGCGGATCGCAAGCCCGATTTGGCCGACCTGTGCATCATCCGGCTCAGCGAATTGCACACGAGGCATTCCGTAATCACAACCGACGTGGCGGATTTTCGCGTGTACCGCCGGGGTCGCCGCGAGGCCATCCCCTTGATCCATCCGCCAGGCAGGTGATTCCCCAGCGGAGCCCGCTGCGACGCAAGAACCGCCGCCTTGCGAGCGCTCCTAACGGTACAATGATGAATGGAATGGGCGCCGGGCAGAGTGTCAGAGAGCATCGCGACGAAATCCTGCGGGTAGCGGCTTTGCACGGCGCGGGGAACGTCCGACTGTTCGGTTCCGTCGCGCGCGGGAAGATACGCCGGAGAGCGATGTCGACCTCCTCGTCGATGTTACCGGAGAGACCACACCATGGTTTCCAGGGAGCCTGGTCGCCGATTTGGAACGGATTTTGGGCCAGCGGGTGCAGGTGGTGATCCGACGCTCGTTGAGCCCCCTGATTCGCGACGATGTCTTGCGGGAAGCTGTACCCCTGTGAAGTCCCCGCGAGTATATGTCGAACATTCCGCGCCGGGCAGAGACCCTGTCTCACGAACGCCCCGGTGATAGTATCGGGCCATGGCAGCTGGCAAAGGCACGACGAAACCCGGCTTTATCAATCGCAACGGCCAGGTGGTGATACGCGGGACCGGGGCTCAGGGCACCGACCATCTTCAATATGTGTACGAGCTCGAATGCCAGCGGTGTGGCCACCACTATGGCGCCAACGGATCTGACATTCATGGCCGAAGGTGTCCGGCCTGTGATAACGGCCAACCCGGGCTTGCCCTCAAGGGCTAACTTGCCTCCGGCGGTGTCCAAACAGCGACGCACTACCCATTGCTGCGGCAACCCGGCGTCGTCCCAAGTGGCCGTTCGGTGCGCACGGGCGCCCACGCCACCCTGTAAACTAACAACGTGGTCAAATTCTGCGTGCTGGCGAGTGGAAGTTCGGGGAATGCGGCGCTGCTGGCCACCGGGAAGACCCGCATCCTGGTGGATGCCGGGTTGAGCATGAAGGAATTGGCGCGGCGGCTGGATTCGATCGGGGAAGCGCTGACGTCCATCGACGCCATTTTGATCACCCACGAACATTCCGATCACGTGGCGGCGCTCCCGGTGCTGGCGCGTAATCGCAAATTGCGCGCGGTGATTTATCTGTCGCGGCTGACCGAGCCCTCCATCGACTGGGGCGAGACGCGACCCACCCGCCTGGAAGAGTTTCAGGCCGGTGCGGGCTTCCAGGTGGGCGATATCGCGGTGCAGAGCTTCTCCATTCCGCACGATGCCATCGACCCGGTGGGGTTCGCGTTCGCGGCTGAGGGCGTGCGCATCGCCATCGCCACGGACCTGGGCTATATCCCCGAGTCCATCAAATTTCATCTGCGGCGCACGGATTTGCTGCTGCTCGAAGCCAATCACGATCTCGATATGTTGAAGGTGGGGCCGTACCCGTGGGCGGTGAAGCAGCGGGTGATGAGCCGCGTGGGCCACCTGTCGAACCACGCCATGGCGGATTTTCTGATCGACGATCTGGATTCCTCGACGCACCAACTGGTGCTGGGCCATTTGAGCGAGCATAACAACCATCCGGCCATCGTGGAGATGGTGGCCAGTCAGTCGCTGGAGCAGCGGGGATTGCGAACCGCGGTGTCGATTGCCCAGCAGAACCAGTGTTCCAAAGTATTTCCATTCTGATTCAGGAACCTTATGATTGCCCGATATACGCGGCCCGCAATGGGCCAGATTTGGAGTGAGCAGAACAAATTCCAGCAGTGGCTGGAAGTGGAGCTGGCGGCCTCGGAAGCGCTGGCGGGGTTGGGCGTGGTGCCGCCCGAAGCGGCCGACCTGCTGCGCGAGCACGCCTCCTTCGAGGTGGCGCGGATCCACGAGATTGAGAGCGTGGTGAAGCACGACGTCATCGCCTTTACCACCGCGGTCTCCGAGAGCCTGGCCAAGGCTGGGCACGCCGAGGCGTCGCGCTGGCTGCATTACGGGCTGACGTCCAACGACGTGGTGGATTCGGCGCAGGCGCTGGTGCTGGGACAGGCGTCGGCGGTTCTGCTGGCGGGGTTGGAGGAATTGCGCGCGGTGCTGCGGCGGCGCGCGCTGGAGTTCCAGCGTACGGTTCAGATCGGGCGGACGCACGGGGTCCACGCCGAGCCGGTCACGTTCGGATTGAAGCTGGCCATCTGGTACGAAGAGGCGGGGCGCAATCTGAAGCGGCTGAGCGCGGCGTCGGAAGATCTGCGCGTGGGCAAGATCTCAGGCGCGGTGGGAACCTTCGCGCACATCGGGCCGGAAGCCGAGACGCTGATCTGCGCGCGGCTGGACCTGAAGCCCGCGCCGGTGGCGTCGCAGGTGATTCAGCGCGACCGGCACGCGGCGTTCGTTTCGTCGCTGGCGCTGGTGGCGGCGCTGTGCGAGAAAATCGCGCTGGAGGTGCGGCACCTGCAGCGCACCGAGGTGCGCGAAGCCGAAGAGTACTTCGCGCGCGGGCAGAAGGGCAGTTCGGCCATGCCGCACAAGCGCAATCCGGTGACCTGTGAACAGATCTGCGGGCTGGCGCGGGTAGTGCGCTCGAACACCGTGGCGGCGTTCGAGGACGTAGCGCTGTGGCACGAGCGCGACATCTCGCATTCCTCGGTGGAGCGCGTGATTCTGCCGGATTCCACCATCCTAGCGGATTACCTGGTGGACAAGACGCGCCGACTGGTGGACACGCTGCTGGTGTATCCGGAGCGCATGAAACGCAATCTGGACCTGACGCGCGGGCTGGTGTTTTCCGGGCAGTTGCTGCTCGATCTGGCGGCGGCCGGGATGCTGCGCGAGCAGGCGTACCAGGTGGTGCAGACGCATGCCATGAAGGCCTGGGAGGAAGAAGGCGATTTCCGCGCGGCCATTGAAGCGGATCCCCAGATTGGCGCCATCCTGACGGCGGAACAGATCGCCGAGGCGTTCTCGCTGGAGCGGCAGTTGCGGAACGTGGATAAGATTTTCGAGCGGGTGTTCGGCGGCGCGTAGGAGTCGCGGAGGACCCGCGAAGTGGTACCCTTTTCTGTGAAAAGTGGCTCTTTCCTCGCGGCGCGGGTTCGGGCATGCTGGACACAGGGGGACAACACGAATGTTTGCTAGCGGCAATGTCACGGTGTACGTATCGAATATGGATCGCGCGGCCCGCTTTTACAGCGAGACCCTGGGGCTCAAACTGGCCTATCGCTTCGGCGACCATTGGGCTTCCGTCGAAGCCGGCAAAGGGCTGACCATCGGATTGCATCCGGCGTCAGCGGTCTTGCCGGCGGGACGCAAGGGGTCGATGACCATCGGGCTGGAACTGGCGGGGTCGATCCACGACGCCGTCAAAACGCTGGAAGCCAAGGGTGTGCAGTTCCCCAAAGGAGTCGAAGCGGGCAAGGCCGGGAGCTTCGCGCATTTCGAGGATCCCGACGGCAATTCGCTCTACCTGACGGAATTGAACTGGAGCCACGTGGACCAGGGCGAGGGCAAGTACCAGCACGCCTGACCCCGGCCGCGATATGATCGCGGTAGGATGCGTACGATCAGTCTTGTCCTGCTCACCGCGGCGGCGGCTTTCTCTCAGAAACAGCCGAACACTCTACTGTTTCAGACGTTCGACCAGGATGCGTCCGGTTGGACGGCGATGGGCGACGGCGCGGAGGTGCACAGCATTGCCGATGCGGTTCGCGGACGGCCCGGCCATAAGTCGCTGGAGTTCACCTACGATCTGGCTCCGCGGAAGTTCGCGGGAGCCGTGCTGGGCGCGCCGGAAACCATGGGCAAAATGGCGAGCCTGCGATTCTGGGCGCGGAGCGATCACGATACCGCGATCGGCGTGCTGCTCAGCGAGAAGAAACCGGGCGGCGCGAATTATGTGGCGTGGTTCTGGGCGCCGGCCAACACCTGGCAGGCTATCGAACTGACGCCGGCGGATTTCACCGTCACCGATGGGCCGAACGATCCCAAGGATCCGGATGGCAAATTGGATCTCGACCAGGTGGAGGGCATCGCCATCTTCGACCTGGCGCAGTACTTTTCGCAAATGGCGGCCAGCGCCCAGGTGCCCATGCGGGTGGTCGCGGCGTCGGGACATCACAGCCTGATGCTGGAGAGTTTCGAGATTGCGAGCGACGCCCCGGCGCGTCCGGCGGCGGCGCCGGGCATGGTTGCCATCGACCTGCCGGGCCGCGATTTCCTGCAATGGATCACGCCGGGCGACATCAAGCTGAGAGTGAGCGGCGCGGACGGTCCGCTGGGGCCGCGCGCGCTGCAGGCGTCCTATCAGCCCACCGAAGGGCAGCTTGAGGTGCTGGTGCGGCGGGTCTCGAACCCGCAACTGGCCGACAGCAAGCGGCTGGCCTTCGACGTGGCATCGGAGCGCGAGACCACGCTGATGGTGGCACTGGAGATGACGAATCCCGACGGCGGGCAGGGTCCGCGATTCACCTCGCTGGTGTATCCGCCGGGCGGCCGGGAAGTCTTCCACGTGGATTTGAAGTTGGAAAACTTCGACGGCATCGGTCATTTCGATCCGGCGCACTGGCGCAGCATCGCCATCGTGGATGTGACCGGCTCCGCCGGCGGCGGCGGCGAGCCGAATACGCTGTGGATCGGAAACGTGGCGGCGGGAAAATAAGCCGCAAGCCATCAGCCATCAGCCATCAGCTTGACTTGGTGCGTCGAGCGGTTCTGCCTGCCTCGTCGCGGAGCGCGCACCGCGACATCCCTAATCAGCACGGAAAGCTGCAGGGATCCCCTGGAACCGTGAGCGAGAGGCCCGAGCGAGGACACGCATTCCCCAAGACCCCCGGACCCGGGAACGCTGGACAAATCATCTACCGCTCGGGCCGCTCGCTCACGCTCACGGTTCCAGGCGGCGCGACATCCCAGTTTCGGACTCCCATGGGCCGCGACCCGACGCGGGGCTTCAGGCTAATGGCTATAGGCTCTCCAGAAACTGCTCCTCGGCGACCTGGAACCGTGAGCGTGAGCGAGCGGCCCGACCGAGGACACGCATTGCCCAAGACCCCCGGACCCGGGAACGCTGGACAAATCATCTACCGCTCGGGCCGCTCGCTCACGCTCACGGTTCCAGACGTCGCGCCCTCGCAGCTTCGGACTCCAATGGACCGCGATCCGCCGCGGCTTCGGGCTAATGGCTATAGGCTGACGGCTAAATAGCTGTAAGATAGATTCATGAAGGGCACTCCCTCCAACTCCCGGCCCGGACTCTTCGGCGCCGACTAACTTCGCGAGCAACCCGCGGCTTGCGTCTCGAAACCTGACAACAACTGAATCGGAGAGTATATGGGTAGCAGAATGGATCTACCGCACGTGGCGACGTCTCTGCCTGGACCGCGCGCGGCGGCAATCATGGAGCGCGATCGGCGAGTGATGTCCCCTGCCTACACGCGGAGTTATCCGCTGGTGGTGGAGCGGGGCGAAGGGGCCGTCATCGAAGATGTCGACGGCAACCGGTTTCTCGATTTCAACGCCGGTATCGCGGTAGTGGCGGCGGGCCATTGCCATCCGCGCGTGGTGGCGGCGATTCAACAACAGGCAGCCCGGCTGATCCACATGTCGGGCACCGATTTCTATTACGAAGAGATGGTGACGCTGGCCGAGAAACTGGCGGCGTTGGCGCCGGGCGGCGGCGAGCGACGCGTATCGTTCGGCAATTCGGGCGCCGAGGCCATCGAAGGGAGCATCAAGCTGGCGCGCTGGGCCACCGGGCGGAGCAAGCTGATCGCGTTCTACGGCTGCTTTCACGGGCGCACCATGGGAGCGCTCTCGCTGACGTCGCGCAAGGCGGTGCAGCGCGCCGGCTTCGGCCCGTTGCTGCCCGACGTGTTCCACGCGCCCTATCCGTATTGCTACCGCTGTCCCTACGGGCGCGAGCCGGACACCTGCGCGGTGGAGTGCGTGAAGTTCATCGAAGATACCTTATTGAAGACGGTCTCGCCGGCGGCGGAGACCGCGGCCATCGTGCTGGAACCGGTGATGGGCGAGGGCGGGTACGTGACGCCGCCGCGGAAGTTTTTCGACGAACTGGCGCGCGTGGCCAAACAGAATGGTATTCTTCTGATTTTCGACGAAGTGCAATCGGGGATGGGCCGGACGGGCAAAATGTGGGCGGCGCAGCATTTCGAAGCAGCCCCGGACATCCTGGCGGTGGCCAAGGGAATTGCCAGCGGGATGCCGCTGGGCGCAGTGGTGGCGCGCGCCGACCTGATGACGTGGCCTCCGGGCGCGCATGCCTCCACATTCGGAGGCAACCCGGTGTCGTGCCAGGCGGCGCTGGCGACCCTGGCGCTGCTGGAAGAGGGGCTGGTGGAGAATGCCGCGCGCATGGGAAGCTACCTGATGGAGCGGCTGCGCCAGTGGCCGGCAAAATTTGCCGCGGTGGGCGACGTGCGCGGATTGGGATTGATGATTGGCGTGGAACTGGTGCGCGACCGGCAGACCCGCGAGCGGGCTCCGGCGTTGCGCGACCGGGTGGTGCAACTGGCCTTCGAGCGCGGACTGCTGATTCTGGGCGCGGGCGAATCCACCATCCGGCTGTGTCCGCCATTGGTGGTGACGCGCGAGCAGTGCGATTTCGCCGCCACTACGCTCGAAGAGTGCCTGGGCGCGGCGATCGCGGAAGGGTGACGGGAGACGGATGAAGATACTGGACGTCGGCTGCGGCATCAACAAACAGGCGGGCGCGATCGGGATCGATCGCAATCCCGCCAGCCGGGCCGACGTCCTGGCCGATCTGGACCGCTTCCCGTATCCGTTCGCCGACAACTCGTTTGACCGGCTGACGGCGATTCACGTGATCGAGCACGTCTCCGACGTGATCCGCGCCATGGAGGAATTTCACCGCCTGGTGCGCTCGGGCGGGACGGTGCGTATCGAAACGCCGCATTATACCGATTTCAGCTCGTTCTGCGACCCCACCCATAAGAGTCATCTCAACAGCTTCAGTTTTCGCTATTTCGGCGAGAACCACGGTGGGTTCGGCTACTACTCGAAGTGCAAATTCCGTGAGATTTCGGTGCGCGTGAAGCTACTGGCATTCTGGAGGTGGCTGGGGTTCGAATTCCTGGTCAACCGCTTTCCGCGCTATCGAAGATTTTGGGAGTATTACCTGTGCTACGTGGTGCGCGGCAAGGTGATGAACTTCGAGTTCGAAGTCCTCAAATAAGGATGGTAGGCCTACTCTATCGGCTAGCGGACCGGATTCGCCGCCGCTGGTACGCGGACGATCATGGCCGCCTTGGCGAAGATCTGGCGCATCGTTTTCTGCGGCGGAATGGCTGCACCGTGGTGGCGCGGAATTTCCGCGCGCGCAACGGGGCAGGGGAGATCGACCTGGTGGCGTGGCATGACGGGCGCCTGGTATTCGTCGAAGTGAAGACGCGGTCGAGCGAGGAATATGGAGCGCCCGAATCCGCGGTGGACGCCGACAAGCGGACCGCTCTTGACCGCACGGCGCGCGAATATTCCCGGCGTAGCGGCGTGGAATGGGGCAAGACCCGCTTCGATATCGTCTCGGTGGTGTTGGAGAAGCCGGTGCGGATCGAGTGGCTGCGGGATGCGTTCCGGTGAGGAGCCTATACTCAAGGTGGCGCACCGCCTTCGCCCTCCGGCGCGCACCGGTGGTAGCCCCGCCTTTCTAAGAGGCCAGCCCGCAAATGTCACCGGAAAATCTCTCCACCTGAGGGACTCGCGAAGTATCCCTGCGGTATTTCGCCTTAGTCCTCCCCGATTTCGTGAGAATTCATTTCGCTTTTGGCTACTTGGGATTCGTGACTGAACTCATCCAACGCGTGGCCGACGCCGTCCGGCGCCGATCGTCGCAACGCAACGCGGGGCGAGCCGCGGCGGAACTGGCCCATCGCTTTCTGCAACACCACGGCTGCACGGTGGTGGATCAGAATTTCCAGGCGCGTTCCACGCCGGTAGGCATCGACCTGGTGGCTTGCCAGGGCGGGATGGTGGTCTTCGTCGAAGTCAAGGCGCAGACCGAGGGCAAGGGCAAGTCTCCCGATAGGGAAGTGGACGCCGAGAAACGGCGTGCCCTGGTGCGCGCAGGCCGCGAATATGCCTGCCGGCGCGGCGTGGAATGGTCCAAGACGCGGTTCGATGTGGTGTCGGTAATGGTGGGGAGTCCGGCGCGCGTCGAATGGTTGCGCGATGCGTTCCGTTAGCGCGGCAGTACCTGTTTCGGAATCGGGTGGCATCGGCGGCGCGGTTTACCGCTATAATCGTCAGTTGCTCCATGCCCGAACTCCGTAAGGATCCCATCACTGGACGATGGGTCATCATCTCCACCGACCGCGCGAAGCGTCCCAGCGACTTCATTCGCCAACCCGTGCCGCCAGCCAAACCGTCGGTCTGCCCATTCGATTCCGGCAATGAAAAGAAAACTCCTCCGGAGGTGCTTGCCTATCGCAATTCGGGCGGCCGCGACGACCCTGGGTGGCGCGTGCGCGTCGTGCCCAGCAAGTTTCCCGTGCTGGGCATCGAAGGCGACCTCAATCGCGCCGGCGAGGGCATGTACGACAAGATGAACGGCGTGGGGGCGCACGAAGTCATCATCGAAACGCCCGATCACGCGGCCACCATGAGCGACATGCCGGAGCGCCAGATTCAGGAAGTGCTGTGGGCGTTCAAGGAGCGCGTCAACGATCTCAAGAAGGACCGGCGCTTCAAGTACATCCTGCTGTTCAAAAATCACGGCGAAGCGGCCGGCGCCACGCTGGAACATCCGCACTGCCAGTTGATCGCCCTGCCGGTGATTCCCAAGCGCGTCAAGGAAGAAGTGGACGGCGCGCTGCTCTTCTATGAATTGAAGGAGCGCTGCATCTTCTGCGACATCGTCCAGCAGGAAGCCGCGGCGGGCGTCCGCATGGTGATGGAGACCGACCGCTTCACGGTGCTGAATCCCTACGCGCCGCGATTCCCCTTCGAAACCTGGATTGTGCCCAAACGCCACGAATCGCACTTCGAGGATTCCGACGCCGCCACGCTGCAGAACCTGGCGTGGGTGCTGCGCAGCACGCTGCGCAAGATCGATAAAGTGCTGGAGCGGCCGGCGTACAACTTCATTGTCCACAGCGCCCCGTTGCAGGACGCGCCGCTGGCGCATTATCACTGGCACCTGGAGATCATTCCCAAGCTGACCAAGATGGCCGGATTTGAATGGGGCACGGGGTTTTACATCAACCCCACGCCGCCCGAGGAATCGGCCAAGTTCCTGCGGGACGCCGGGTTAGGGTAGATTGGCCGCGCCGGTAACCTTACCTTGGTCCGCGGACGCCTCTACAAAGTTCCACATTTAGCTAGAGGTGTGCCCGCTCATGATCGATAAGTGCCGCCGTATCTGTCTGCCCGTCCTCTTTGCGACCGCGCTGTTCGCCGCAACCGCGTTCGCCCAAACGCTGCCCCCCGGGGTGCAAAAAGGACCCTCCATGGGAGGCATCACGGAATACGATTTCCCCAACGGGTTGAAAGTGCTGCTGTATCCGGTGGCGTCCACTCCGTCCATCACCCTCAACCTGGTGTATGAAGTGGGCTCCCGCCACGAAGGGTACGGCGAAACCGGCATGGCCCACCTGCTGGAGCACATCAACTTCATCGAGACCACCAACGGCCGCAAGGTGAAGGAAGACGTGGTGAACCACGGGCCCAGCAACTGGAACGGCACCACCAATCCCGATTCCACGGACTTCTACGAGACCTTCGGCGCCACCGACGAGAACCTCAAGTTCTATCTCGGACTGGAGAAGGATCGCATGGCGAACATCAAGTTCACCAAACAGATCCTGGACACCGAAATGACCGTGGTGCGCAATGAGTTCGAACGCGGCGAGAACAACCCCGGGTCCATCCTGGGCGAGCGCGTGGAGGCCACCGCGTACCTGTGGCACAACTATGGCAAGAGCACCATCGGGTCGAAGGAAGATATCGAGCGCGTGCCGGTCGACCGGCTGGAGGCGTTCTATCACAAGTATTATCGGCCCGATAACGCCGTGGCCGTGATCACCGGCAAACTGGACGAGAGCAAGACACTGCAGTACGTCGCCGAGACGCTGGGCACCGTCCCACGGCCGACAACGCCGGTGGAACAGACCTATACCGTGGAGCCGCCGCAGGATGGCGAGCGGTATGTGGAGCTGCGGCGCGTCGGGCAGAATCCCGAATTGATCGTGGCGTACCATTCGGTGGCCGCGGCGCATCCCGATTCGGCGGCGCTACAGGTGCTGGCTGCGGTGATGAACGGCGGCGGCGGCGGTCGCGGAGGCCGCGGCGGACGCGGAGGCGGTGGCGGCGCGGCCGGCGGACCCGACGAAGGGCGCCTGCGCAAGGCGCTGGTCGACACCAAGCTGGCGGAATCGGCCAACATGAGCGCCCGCCAGGAGCACGATCCTGGCCTCGTGGAGTTTCGCGCCACGCTCACCAAGGACCAGTCGCTCGATGCCGCCAAGAAGGCGATGTACGAAGCTATCGACGACGTGATCGCCCATCCGCCCACCCGTGAGCAGGTGGAGCGCATCAAGACAGAGATGCTGAAGGGCCTGGAGACCCAACTGGCCAATCCGGCAGGACTGGCCACCGGCGGGCTGCATTCGGCTATCGCGGACGGCGACTGGCGGTTGATGTTCCTGGCCAACACGCGGTTGAAGGACGTCAGCCCGGAAGACCTGGTTCGCGTGGCGAAGGCCTATTTTAAACCCTCGAACCGCACCGTGGGCTATTACATTCCCGATGCGGCGCCCGACCGCACGGTGGTTCCGGCCGCGCCCGACCTGGAAGCTACCCTCAGAACTTACAAGAACAACATCGTGGTGATCCACGGCGAGGATTTCGATCCGACGCCGGCCAACGTCGAGAAGCGTGTGGTGCGCGCCAAGCTGGCCAACGGCATGAAGATGGTTACGCTCAATAAGACCACCGAGAGCGCGCGCGTCACCGGGTCGATCGAGCTGCGCTTCGGCGACGAGGCCACGCTCAAAGGCAAGCGCATGGCGGGGCAATTCGCCGACAGCCTGCTGAATGCCGATACCAAGTCGCACACGCGGCAGCAAATCCAGGAGGAACTGCGCAAGCTCAACGCCACCGTCACGGTGGGCGGCGGCGGAGGTGGCGGACGCGGAGGACGGGGCGGACGCGGTGGTGGTGGCGGAGGCGGCGGATCGATTTCCGGCGTGAATGCCAACATCTCGGCGCCATCGGAGAACTTCGTGGCGGCCATGCGGCTGGCCGTCGAAATGCTCAAGGAGCCCATCTATAAAGACGAGGATTTCCAGCGCTCGCTGCAACAGCGCCTGCGCGGCCTGGAAGCTCCCCAGACGGAGCCCACGCAGTTGGCCGCCGAGACTCTGCAGCGGCATCTGAACCCGTACGCCAAGGGCGACTTGCTGTACACCGGATCGCGCGAGGAGCAGATCGCCGAGCTGAAAACCGCTAACCTGGACGACATCCGCAAGTTCCACGACCAGTTCTTCGGCGCCAATTACGGTGTGATCGCCGTAGTGGGCCCGATCGACCAGGCAGTGGTGAAGAAGGCCGCCGACGAGCTGCTGGGCTCGTGGAATACGCCCATGGCCTACAAGCCGGTATTCGCTCACTACAAGCCGAATCCGGCGCCCATCAACACCAAGATCGAGACGCCCGACAAGGCCAACGCCCAGTTCGAGGCCGGCCTGCGCTTCCAGATGGCGGAAACCGATCCCGATTATCCCGCCATGCTGCTGGCCGGATACATGTTTGGCGGTCCCATCACATCGCGCATCTCCGACCGCATCCGCAATCGCGAAGGTTTGAGCTACGGCGCCAATGCCCGCGTGGCCGTTCCCACCGAAGGCGATTCGGCCATGCTCAGCGGCACCGTCAGCCTGAATCCGGCGAATGGTCCGAAGGTGGAAGCCAGTTTCGTCGACGAGTTGCGGAAGACCGTGAAGGACGGTTTCACCGCGGCCGAAGTTGAGACCAGCAAGAAAGCGTATCTCGATTCCCGCCGGGGCGGCCGCGGCGGCGACGGTCAGTTGCTGACGGCGATTGCGTCCAACGAGCTGCGCGGGCGCACCATGATGTGGGAGGCGCAACTGGACGAGAAGATCCAGGCGTTGACCGTCGATCAGGTGAACGCGGCATTCCGCAAACACATCGACCCGACCAAGCTGTCGATCGTGAAAGCCGGCGATTTCAAAGCGGCGGGAGTGTTCCAGTAGGGGCGGAGTGATCTGCCTCGTGAAAGTAGAAGTCTCGATTATGCCGGGGCAAGCGCGGAGGCGCGCGTGTCAGCTACTTCTGGGCAGTTAGAACGAACTGATCCTTCTGCTATACGCCTATCCCAAGAGTAAGTCCGCCGACCCGACTCCCCGTCAGGTGGCGCATCTGGCGAGGACAGTCACGGAGGAGTTCCGCGATGAAAGCTAACATGTTCGAGGAACTGCTTGGAAGTGTGCGCGAAGGGGGAGCGATTCTGCGGGGTCAAGAGCCCTCGCGACGGTTTGAGCTCCCGTCCTCCGCAATCCGGGCGATTCGCGAGCGAACCAGCCTCTCCCAGCCGGAGTTCGCTCAGCTCATGGGTGTCAGCGTGAGGACTCTTCAAAATTGGGAACAGGACCGGCGTCGCCCGACAGGCCCGGCGGCCGCGCTGCTACGGATCATCGCGTTCGAACCGGAGTTGGCGTTGAAGGCAATTCAACGGGCATAAAGAGTCTTCGGGCGATTCCAACCGTCCTTGCACTCTGTACGCAGATTGCGTATAGTGAAGACGCATGGCCGACGCGCCAATGACGGTTGTGGAGACCGGGCGATTCCTCAAGGACGCGAAGCCGCTACTGTCGGATTCAGAGCGCGAGGAATTGGTGTTGTTCCTGGGCGCGAGCCCGGAAGCGGGTGAGGTCGTTCCCGAGACAGGCGGCATGCGGAAACTCCGCTGGGCCTTGGCCGGGAGAGGCAAGCGCGGCGGCGCTCGGGTCATTTACTACTACCACAGCGAACGATTGCCGTTGTTCCTGTTGGCGGTTTACGGAAAGAACGAAAAGGCGAACCTTAGCCGGTCCGAGCGCAACGCCATGAAGCGATTGATCCCGACCCTGGTCGCGGGTTATCCGGCCAATGGATAGGAGGGTGAGGTGAACACGAAGACCAAAATCAAGCGGGCGGCGAAGACGGCACGCGGGCCGAAGAGGCGGCCCACCCTCGGAGCGCGCATCATCGAGGGGTTGGAGGAGGCGATCGCCTGGACGCGCGGCGAACCCGCCAATGTGTGCGTGACACTGGTACATGTGCCCCAGGTCGACGTGCGGGAGGTTCGAACCAAGATGGGGCTCAGCCAGGCGCAGTTTGCGACCAAGTTCGGCTTTCCTCCGGCCACGTTAAGGAATTGGGAGCAGGGCCGGTCGCGCCCCGACGCGCCGACCCGCGTGCTGCTGGCCGTGATCGCCAGGCACCCCGAGGCCGTCGAGGACGTATTGCGGAAGGCGAGTTGAGCTGTATCGCTGATCGCCTTACGCGTTCGTGGCGTCGCGAACCAGCTCCTCCTCGGTGAGGTCGAACGTATTCACGCCGAAATCCGCCAGGCGGCTCGGGAAGTACGGCTTCGGCGCGTCGGCAAGTTTCGCGGCGGCGCCTGCGGACAGTTGTCCCATCTCGCACAACTTGACGGCCGCGGCCACGCGAATTCTGGATGCTAGACCGTCCTGCGTGGTTTTCAACGCGATGACCAACTCATCCGGTATGGAAAAAGCGACCTGACTCATCGGTAGCCGACGCCCTCATTTTAAAGTATGCGCGGGTTGTGTCTGGCCAGAGCCACGTGCCTATCGCTACTTCCACTTCGCCGCGACCACGATCGCGAACACGACCACAAGAACCGCAATAATCTCCACGTCAACGCTCCTTCTGGTTAATAGGTCCTTTGCCAACCTTCGTTAACCATCACCATTTTCAGGCGTGTCGTAAGCCGCACACTATCCCGTACTTGGGCGTGAAACTCATACTGTCCTTAGTTATGGGTGCTAACGGGCACAGGTACCATGCTGTCCGGCCATCGGACGACGTCCGCCGGGCCGGCCCGCGCACGACTTCTCCGGTTACCGGCATGGCGTTTACCGGCATAGCCGCACCACTTCGGCAGCGAT
>Ga0181529_10000997_pt1 | contig 38966 bp, 28 predicted proteins | sample PEATcosm2014_Bin_36_FD_119763 | JGI IMG/M metagenome (GOLD analysis project Ga0181529, IMG submission 119763) | Peatland microbial communities from MTU Mesocosm Facility, Houghton, MI, USA - PEATcosm2014_Bin10_30_metaG | ecosystem: Environmental > Terrestrial > Soil > Wetlands > Peat | place... | reverse complement strand
TTCCGGATCCCGGCGTGCCCCCGGACGAACGGGTCTGTCTATCAGGCCCCCATACAAAAAATGATAAATATGATTAATCACACAAATATGATAAGTATGAAAAAGAAGAATTGTGAGACCGAGCACCTGGTAGACGAGATGATCGCACCACGAAAAGGGGAGACCAAGCACCTCTTTGGCAGTGTGAAGGTCGGCGAACGCGGGCAGATCGTGATCCCGAAAGGGGCAAGGGAGATTTTTGGCATCAGGCAGGGAGATATCCTGCTGGTGCTTGGCGATACGGAACGCGGCATAGCACTCGTGAAAGCAGATGCCATCCAGGACTTCGCCCGAAAGATCCTCGACAGCGCAAATAAGCCGGATGAATAAGTGCTCATGGAGGGACACGTAATGAAAATTGTTGTACTGAACGGCAGCCCGAAAGGCGATATCAGTGTCACGATGCAGTACATCGCATATATCCGGAAGAAATTCCCGGAACATACGTATGAAATTCTCAATGTAGCTCATGAAATAAGAAAGTTCGAGAACGATACCGGACTATGGAATAAGACCATTGAGAGTATCAGATCCGCAGATATGGTTCTCTGGGCATTTCCGCTCTATGTCATGGTCGTCTGCTCCCAGTACAAGCGGTTTATCGAACTCATCTTCGAGAGGAAGGCAGAGGATGCATTCGCCGGGACCTACGCGGCATCGCTCTCGACATCGATCCATTTCTTCGACCAGACAGCCCATGCCTACATCCATGCCATAAGCGATGACCTCGGGATGAAGTACCTCGGGTTTTATTCCGCGGACATGAAGGATCTCTTATCCGAGGAGGAACGGACGCGCCTGGAGAAATTTGCTTCCCTCCTTATCACCGCAGTACAGGAAAAGATGCCGGTTCAGCGGGAGAACGCCCCGCTTGTCTGGCCGTCCCTCGCATATGTTCCGGGTAAAGAACAAAAACCCATTGGCACCGGTTCAAAAAAGGTTGTCATCCTCACTGATGATGATGGCCATTCACCCAACCTTGCGGCAATGACCGACCGGCTCAAAAAGAATTTTTCCGGTTCTGTGGAGCTGATCAATCTTCACGACGTCGATATGAAGGGAGGCTGTCTCGGGTGCTGCCAGTGCGCCTATGACAATACCTGTGTATATACCGACGGGTACGTGGATTTTTATAAAAACAAACTGATACCGGCGGATATCATCATCATGGCAGGCCCGGTGCACGACCGGTATCTCTCATCGGCATGGAAACAGTTTTTTGACCGGAGTTTTTTCAAAGGACATACCCCCGGCCTTAAGGGCAAACAGGTCGGCTTTGTGATCGCAGGGCCCCTCCGGCAGATCCCAAACCTCAAGGAGGTACTCACCGCATGGGCAGACAACGGCAGGTGTTATGCACAGTTTGTCACGGATGAGGTTATGAGTTCTGGCGAGCTTGACTCCCTGCTCGATACCATGGCAGCACGTCTCGTGCAGGCCGCAGAAACCGGCTACATCCCGCCGCATACTTTCTACGCGGTCGGCGGCCACAAAATATTCCGGGACAGTATCTACGGGGGAATGAGGTTTGTGTTCCAGGCAGATTACCGGTACTACACAGAGCACGGGCTGTTCGATTTTCCCCAGTCTGACCTGAAAACCCGACTGTTCAATGCAGTACTCATCCCGTTGACAAGAATTCCCGGCTTCCGAAAAAAAGTGTTTGCCGATATGAAACACCACATGATAGAGCCCTTCAAACCGGTGCTCGAGGATGCCTGAACAAGTTCGGGCACCCTGCCGGTATTCCCCCGCCGATTGTCCGGGGTATGCGGGAGGGTCCCGGCTGGCAGAGTGCCCTAGGGAGGATCCGGATTACTGCGGTGGCTGCTCGTGACCCGTGAACTCTTTTTTCTCTTTTGCAATCGTTTTTGCAAGTGCAACCATGCCGGTCGTGTCCCCGAGGGACATGGTTTCGAGAGCGCTTGACGGGACGATAACAATGGTCGACTGTCCTCCTTTGAGCCCTTCATACAGCATGTTCATCGCCCGGAGGTGCAGGGCCGTGGGATTGTTCTCGTAACTCTTTGCGGCCTGCTCGAACTTCTCGGCGATCTGCCGTTCGGAATCCCCGAGAATGACCCGGGCCTGCCGCTCGCGCTCCGCCTGTGCCTGCATCGACATCGCGTCCTGGAGGGGCCCGGGGATAATCACGTCGCGGATTTCAACAGAAAGGATCTTGATCCCCCACCCGTTGACACGGTTCCCGATCAACCGCTGGAGTTCCTCATCTATTGCCTCCCTCCCGGTGAGCATATCCGAGAGAATGGTTTTGCCGATAACATCCCGGAGCGCTGTCTGCGAGGCTAGCGAGATCGAATCCCGGTAATCCTTGACTTCAAGCGCGGCTTTCTCGACATCGACAACCTGCCAGAACAAGACCGCATCAACATTGACAGGCACGGTATCCTTTGTCAGGGTCTGCTCAGCGTTAAACGCTGTAGTGATCACCCGCAGATCAATCCAGTATGCAACACGGCTCAGGAACGGGACAATGAGAAAAAGTCCCGGCCCTTTGATCCCGACAAACCTCCCGAGGAACAGGACAACTGCCCGCTCCCACTGGTTGGCAATCTTGATCGCCATCGCGAGAAGCACAATAACCACGATTAAAATTACTCCGGCAACCATGAGGGTGAATAAATCCATTTTTATTTCCTCCCAAACCCGTCTTTCTGATGGACAATAGAGGATATCTGCCGAAGCATATATGTCTGGTGATGGGGCATGGCGGATGGATCAAATCGTCAAGGCCCCGACTCAAAATAATGTAAACCCGGACTTCCAAGTGGGACGCCGTATTTCCCCGGCCCCCGGAACTAATACAGCCGGCACATACGGATTTTCTTGCCTCTTAAAAAAATACGCCGGGCAAATCTTTTTGTATTCCGAAAAACAATACGATTTTTTTTCAGAGTGTTCCCGTCATCGCATCCTCGTCGTTGCCGGTCTGGTAATCCGGGTGTACTTCCTGCCGTGCAAGCAGGGCAAGGACAAGGATGATAATCGCAATCACAAATGAGAAGAAGAAGGCAAGGTTAAAACCCGCAGTGATCAGGTTTAGTTTGATATTTACCGGTGCGCTCTCGGTGATCCCGTGGTGCCTGGCGATTGCCTCAATACCCTGGATAAATACGAGGTTTGCAAAGGCAATCCCGAGGGTCAGGGGTGCGAACCGTTCGAGGCTCGTGAGGCTGGAGACCATCCCCTGGTATTTCTTTGCCACCGAGTTCATGATCATATTCGAGGCCGGGGTTATCATCAGGCCAAGGCTGAACCCGAGCACGATCAGGCAGAGGATGACAAATCCTGTTGGGGTGTCAACCCTCAAAAGCGTCATCATATAATACCCGGCAACAAGGAAGGCCCCCGCAGCGATGCAAAGATTCCTGCCACCAACCCGGTTATATAACGCTCCGGCAAGAATGCCGGATACCATCATGGCTATCGAAAGAGCAGTGAGGATCAGCCCGGCATCTGACGCACCGTACCCTTTGACATACTGGAGATAGAACGGGAGCAGGTAACTGATACCGGCAAAACTGAAAAAGACCAGTGACATGACGAGGTTTGTCATCAGGAAATTCCGGTTTGTAAAGAGGCGGAGCTCCAGCAGCGGGTCGGATATGCCCAGTTCGTGCCAGACAAAGTACGCAAGCGTGACGATGGCAAGTACAAGGGTGCCAAGAATAACCGGGGAAGTCCATCCGAGGGTATTCCCTTCGGATACTGCAAAGAGCAGGGCTGCAAGCCCGGTAAAGATCAGGAACGCACCGGCCCTGTCAAACCCGGCAGGCTGGCCATGGGGTGTCATTGCCGGGATCACTTTTGCACCGAGCAGGATCGCACAGATTCCCACCGGCACGTTGATGAGGAAGATCCAGTGCCATGAAAGGTACTGTGTCAGCACTCCCCCGATAGTCGGGCCGATGGCCGTCCCGAGTGCGGCGACGGTCATGATGATACCCATCGCTTTTCCTTTCTGCTTCATGGGTATGTACGCGGTGACCATTGCCGGAGCAATTGCCGTTATCATCGCACCGCCTACCGCCTGGAATGCGCGGGAACCGATGAGCACGGGAAAGGAGGATAAGAGATCGGGCAGAAGAGCGCAGGAAAACGATCCAAGAGTAAAGATCGCAAATCCTGACAGGAAGACCTTCTTAAAGCCGATGCCATCTGACAGTTTACCGAAGATAAGCACGCACCCGGCCATGACGAGCAGGTAGATGGTCGCAACCCAGCTCACGGTGCTCGAAGAGATATTGAAGACCGCGGATATGGTCGGCAGCGCAATATTGACGATCGTTCCGTCCAATGCGGACATGAATGCTGCAAGAGAGATGGAAATGATCAGGAGATTGAATCCTGCCTGATCCGTTTCCTGACGGATATTTCCCATGTAAGGATATAGGATAGCATGATAAAAAAGAGACGGGGGAGGGCATCTGAGGTATCATGGCTCTTTTATCGGGAAATCCTGATCCCTCAAAAACCCGGGATGACATGATCAGGCAGGGACGTAGGGACGGGGAAAACTATTTCGTAGAGGAGTATTCACCCGGATCAACGATCCCCTGCAGCGAGTTTTTTCTTTTTTTTGCTTTTACACTTGTTAAAATACGTCTCGCCCCAGATCCACGGCTGGTAGTTCCAGCACATCTCGGGTTTCAGGAGATGGATCCCGCAGAGGTACCGCTCTTTTGAAACCCGGACGAGGAACGGGCAGACCGTGACATAGTCCCCGGTGTCCGGGTTGCGCATCTCGAATACGACCACATTCCCGAGGTCTTCAGGTTTGAGATCGGTGCAGTTGACCGGTGTGCTGCCGTTTTCGAGAAACGCGACAAACCAGCGCAGGATATCGGTCCGCCCCTGCTCTATCCAGACATACACGTTTGCCGTGGTCGGTGCTATCCCGGGGCCGAAGATCCGGCAGCAGAGCCCGCACTGCTCGCAGGGTTCGTCGTCTGGAATTTTGGTATCCATGGGATCTTCCTTCCACTCTTTTTGCCGTCATCGGGATAATAATTGCCGATATGTCCCCCTCCGGGATCCGGGGCTGTATACCGGAATGTGGACCCGGACATTATTTTCCTGTCCCACCACAGGCATGAGAGACGGAATATCGATTTGCAGAAAAATGCAAAAGAGGACGGGCTGCACAAAAAACGGCAGGAGGGACCGGGGTCATTTCATTTTTTCCGGATTCCCTGCCGGCCCGGCAAAGAACCAAACAGGGTACTGGATCGTTTCCTGTGACAGGTACGGGAATTATACCGGTCCGGCGATTTCCCGAGACCACCTTTTTTTAAGAAATAATACCCTGCACAGAGCGCAATGATGATCGCGGCTACCCCGATAAGTTCCAGACCGTCTAATTTACCGGGATCAACCAGTATTACACCCCGGACAACGGATATGATCGCAATCAGTATTACAACCTCGACATGGATTACTTTTTCATTGACATAGGCCGCTACCGTTGACAGGAGCTCAACACCGATCAGGACGAGAAGGAAATACCCGAATATACCCAGCAGTTCCTGGTTTTCAAGAAGCAACGGGGTGTTCACAAAAAGATTCAGGTAGACGATGTAAGCGAGTTCACCGACCGAGAATGCGACAATGGCCGAAAAGAGGACAATGAGGATAAAATAAATAATATTTTGATAGTTTTTCAGGATGTCACTGGCGTCCATATGAGCATATTATCAAACAAATGATATAAAGCACGGTTATCCGGGGGTCTCTTTGGATTCATTTTAGTGACCAGTTCCGGGAACGGGCCGGGGCATCTTTCAGGCAGTTCCCCGGACTCCATCGCTTTGTTCACGTCTCCCGGGTTCCCTGTCGGTGGCCGATAAAAAAATCTTTTTCTCCCGTAGCGGTTGTCGGGGCACCGGCACACAGGAATACCGCTACCGGTACCTTTATAATTAGGTAAATCCTAACTAACGAGAGATCGGTGTATGATGGACAGGGAGGAACAGTTGTTTTTAGAGTTTGAAAAACTCTTCAGGATCAAAAACGAATGCTCCTCTTTAATCTTCTCCGAATGCGGACTTTCGGATATGACGGTCAGGCAGATTGCCTACTTAAAAGTCATCGATGAACAGGGAGAGATCACCTTTTCCAGGCTCGCTGAGATCACAAAAAACTCAAAACCCACAATCACTGAGATGATCAACAGATTTGTCCGGATGGAGTGCGTATACCGTCAAGCCTGTCCCGATGACGGGAGGTGTCAGTATATCTGCCTGACCGGGAAAGGAAAAAAGATCGCACAGGCCGAACAGGCCGCCATGCAAAAAGTGATTGAAAAAATGATCGATTCGCTGGACGAAGACGAATTGGATCTCCTCCTCGGGATCCTGCAGAAGGTCAGGTAATTTTTTTGTCTTGCACATTAGTTAGGTAAATTCGAACTAAATATATGGAGTGCCCATGCAGACTGAAAAAATCAAAGACGCAAAGAAAAAAATTGTCATACCTCTCTTTGAGGTTGTCGCCTACCCGGACAGCCGGACAAAATTCCCGGTCGACCGGGCCACCGGAGAGCACCTTCTCGCTGCAATGAGTGACACGAGCGAAGAACATGCGATCGGCCTCACGGTAAAAAGCGGTACCCGGTTCCCGGAACTGACCGGAGAGTCGCTGTACAAAACCGGAAACCTGTTCCGGATCACGCATGTGCAGACCGCCGAGGGCGGTTACCTGATCTGTGCAGACGTTGTAAAACGGGTAAAAGTGATCTCACTATCAGAGGAGGACGGGCACTTCTTTGCGGCATACAAATCGGTCCCCGATATCGAGGATCTTGACGATGACCTGAAGGCCCGGATCCTCGCGGACGTCAAAAGCACCATCCACGAGATCAGCAGCCGCTTTTCAGGGTCCGGACAGTTCACCCGGCCGATCGACCATATGGACTCTGTCGACCGGATCATGGGATTTGTCATACCCTTCCTGCCGGTCAATCTTGCCGAGAAGCAGGCGCTCCTTGAGATCGATTCAGTCCGGCAGCGGTACATCACCTTCCTTGAGACACTGGTAAAAACCCGGGAGAACATCAATATCCGGATCGAGATGGCAGAAAAAGTCTCGGACCGGGTGAGTAAATCGAACCGTGAAGCGATGTTACGGGAACAGCTCCGGGTGATCCAGGAAGAACTCAACGCAAGCGAAGGCACGCCCGGTGATGACGGCTACCGGGAACGCATCGAGAAATCGAAGATGCCGGACGATGTGCGCAAAAAAGCCCTTGTTGAGGTAAAGAAACTCGAGACCGGAGGAAACCAGAACCATGAGAGCTCCGTGATCCGTAATTACCTTGACCTCCTGCTCGACCTCCCTTGGGTAACCGAGGAGAAAAAGAACATCGATATCGAACAGGCCCGCCGGGTGCTCGAAAGCCATCACAACGGGTTAGAGAAAGTCAAAGAACGGATCGTTCAGCATCTTGCGGTCATGAAACTCCGGCAGGAAAAACAGGGTTCGATCCTCCTCTTTGCCGGCCCGCCCGGCACCGGGAAGACGAGCCTCGGGAAAAGCATCGCGGAAGCACTCGGGCGTAAGTACATCCGGGTCAGTCTTGGCGGCGTCCGTGACGAGGCCGAGATCCGGGGGCACCGGAGGACGTATGTCGGGGCCCTGCCCGGGAGGATCGTCCAGGGCATCCAGAAGGCAGGCACCAAAAACCCGGTCTTCATCCTCGATGAGATCGACAAACTTGCCACCTCGTACGCGGGCGACCCGGCAAGTGCACTTCTCGAAGTCCTCGACCCGGAGCAGAACAGCATGTTCTCGGACCACTACCTCGAAGTACCGTACGATCTTTCCGATGTGCTCTTCATCGCTACTGCCAATTCCCTTGCGACGATCCCGCCACCGCTCCTCGACCGGATGGAACTTATCGAGATCTCGGGCTACACGAAAAACGAGAAGTTCGCCATTGCAAAAGACCACCTGATGCCCGAGATCTTAACAGAGCACGGCCTCGATGCGGAAAAACTCCGGATCGAAGACGAGGCCCTGAAGCTGATCATCGAGAAATATACCCGTGAAGCAGGCATGCGCTGGCTCAAGAAGCAGATGGCAAAGATTGCCCGGTACGTATCCGAGAAGATTGTCTCCGGTACCGCTGAACTACCGTTCGTGGTAACACCGGAGAATCTTTCAGCGATCCTCGGAAAGGAAGTAATCCGCCAGGAAGTGGCCAGAAAAGAGCCCGTTCCCGGTGTCGTCACAGGCCTTGCATGGACACCGGTCGGCGGGGAGATCCTCTTTATTGAGGGGACGTTCATGCCCGGGACCGGAAAACTCACCCTGACTGGCCAGCTCGGCGACGTGATGAAGGAATCGGCAACGATATCGTCGAGCCTCATCCGGTCCCGGCTCGCAGGCACACAGAATGGGTTCAACTTCATCACAAGCGACATCCATATCCACGTGCCCTCGGGAGCAACCCCAAAAGACGGCCCGTCCGCCGGCGTGACGATCTTCTCGGCGCTTGCATCGTTAATCACCGGGAAAACCGTTGACCCGGAACTTGCGATGACCGGCGAGATCACCTTAAGCGGCGCTGTGCTTCCGGTCGGCGGGATCAAGGAGAAGGTCCTCGCCGCACACCGGGCGGGGATCAAAAAAGTGATCCTGCCAAAGGAGAACGAACGGGATCTCGAAGACGTGCCCGAAGATGTCCGCAACGAACTTGTCTTCGTACCGGTCGGGACTGTCGAGGAGGTTTTAAAGGAGGCGCTGGCGATCGATCTGCCCCGAGCCGTGGTAATGAATACCGGGAACAGTTTTGTCCCGGTGCAGAATATCTAAAAACACGGGAAAAACTGCCGCTGGTGTGGGGAGGAAACGGGTTATTCCCCACATCCGGGAAAAACGGGGCTGTGCGTATCTTTCATGACTGCCGACGCCAGAACATTAATTGCCGATATATTTTTGGCACTCTCTCCGGACCGGCATTGCCCAGCAAGAGAAAAGTTCATCACACCAGCAGCAAGAAGCGTCCATATGGCCGACGCGGTAAACTCGTACCTCTCGGGCATGACCTTCCAGCAGCAGGACCGGCAGCAGGAAGCACTCCATGCATTCGAGCAGTCGCTTTTGATCGATCCGGGAAATACAGGGGCATGGGTAGGAAAGGGGATTGCCCTTGCCCGGCTCGGAGAGTACCAGAAAGCAATCCAGTCATTTGACCGGGCGCTCGCCCTTGGAGAGCAGAACCCGTTTGTCTGGTACAGCCGCGGCCTCGCACTCCATTTTCTCGGGCAAGACGAAGAAGCCGTCCAATCGTACAACAGGGCGCTCAACATCGATGGAAAGAACCATCTTGTCTGGATTGGGAAGGGGGACTCCCTGCGTACGCTGGCGCAGTACAACGGTGCACGCGAGGCCTATGAGACCGCTCTCCTGCACGCGCCGGAGACGGTTGCAGCTTTGCTTGGTATTGGCATGGTCGCGTTCGAACTTGCGGATTACCCACAGGCTGCAGAGTACTGCCAGAAGGTCCTTATGATCGAGCCTGCACACCTTGTCGCGCTGACTATGCTCGGTACCGCATCTGTTGAACAGAAAAAGTACAACCGGGCGTTGGCTGTATTCAACAGCGCCCTTGCAGCCGACAAAAATTTTGCCCCGGCGATCTCCGGCAAGGCAGCGGCATTATGCGAACTAGGCAGCTTCACGGAGGCACTTCGGCTCTTTACACAGGCCCTCGATCTCGATCCTGCCCTGCCGGATGCCTGGATAGGCAGAGGCATGGTCCTTGGCAAGTTAGACCGGCACGATATGGCAATGCAGGCATTTGACCAGGCGCTTGCGCTCAACCCGGACTGTGCAGCCGCATGGTATTCCGAGGGCCCGGTGTTCCGGTTTGCCTGCCAGCTGGAAAACCGCATCACAGGTGAGTCACGGAGGTCCCCGATCAACCCGGACTCAGTTAAAGAATACAGAACCAAGGCGTTTGACCTGCTGCGATCTGATCTCTTTGAGGATGCCGTACAGGCGTATGATGAGGAGATCGGACAGGATCGGCAGTCAGCGCTCCTCTGGTATAACCGGGGTACGGCACTCGATGCGCTGGGACGGCACCTGGAGGCGATCATTTCCTACACAAACGCGATCAACATCGATCCCCGTATGACGGCGGCGTGGTACAACCGGGGACTCGCAGAAAACGACCTCGGGCAGTACGAAGCCGCGATTGCCTCGTTCGATCATGCAACAGCATTGGACACCGGTGCGGCCCCGGTCTGGATGTTTAAGGCCCTCACGTACACCAGGATGTATCTCTTTGAAGAAGAACTCGCAGCGTATAATAAGGCGATCGAGCGGGATCCGCACCTGGCAACTGCATGGCACAACCGCGGCGTGGTTCTCCATACGATGAACCGGAACGAGGATGCACTCATCTCGTTTGAGCGGGCCGTTGCCATAGACCCGGGGCTTGCAGCTGCATGGTTCAACAAGGCAGTCATACACAGCCGGAACGGTTCGTACGGGAACGCACTTCAGGCATTTGACCTCGTGCTCTCACTCAACCCCCGGCACATGCTCGCATGGTTCTGTGAAAGCTTTGTCCTCATTAACCTTGGGATGACGAACAGGGGAAAGAAAGCATTTATCCGGGCGACCCAGCTGGCTGGCAACCTCTCGCTCATGAAACGCGTTTACGGCGGGGCGATCTTTTTCTCAAAGAAGAGCCAGATCTACGCACGCCGGCTCGATAGGAAAGTCCGCTCCCCACAGGATCCGTGCCTTATCTGGTACCGGACCGGGACTGACCTGTACCGCAGCCAGAAAAATGATGAGGCGATCGCCGCATTCCGCCGGGTGCTGGCCCTCAACCCGGAGAGCACTAGGAGTTGGCATTATCTCGCGCAGGTGTATACCCGCCTTGGCAGGTACGCGCTCGCGCTTGAAGCGTATGGCCACGCGATCGCTATCGATCCCCTCAACACAGCGGTCTGGAATAACAAGGGGCTCCTTCATAGGAGGTTGGGGCAGGCAGATGCTGCCATCGCTGCGTTCCGGCGTACCATCGCAATTGACCCGGCATACTTCAACGGCTGGTATAACCTTGGGCTCATCTGCCTCGACCAGAAGCAGTACGACCAGGCCCGCGAGGCGTTTGACCGTGCTCTTGCCATACAGCCAGGCGATCCCCGGGCACTCAACCGTAAGAATCTCGTTGAGCAACGGGCAGGGCAATCTGAAAAGATTCTGTAATGCCCGCAAAACCGGACGGTTCGTCCCGGACCGGAATTCCGGCTTTAAGCGAAACAAGGCGGGATTGCACCCATTTTCCCGGGCTCACACTCAGGTGACCCCAAGGGGATGAGGAGAATACACACGACCACGGCTACGCTTTTGTCGTCCCGTAATTCGTTATGACCAGCTCGCTTACTGTTCCGCGCCGGGCACCGTTGCAGTTGATCATCCTTTTTGCCGGGACACGTTCGATGGCGTACCCGGCATAAAGATCGTCAAAAAATGAGTCTCCGGGTTTCTCATTGACGGGATCGGAATTGCTCAGCATGACCCGTGCTCCTTTCCGGTCCAGCTCCCGGAAAAATTTTGCAAGCCGCTCCTGATCTTTTTCATAAAATCCGTTCCGGGAATAGGAAGTAAATGAAGAGGTCGCATTCAGCGGGCGGTACGGGGGATCGAAGTACACAAAGGTCTGGTCGTCCACGTATTTCCTGCACCGGGTAAAATCGCCCCGGAGGATCCGGGTATTCTTTAATCTCGCTGCCCCTGCCATGAGGTTGTCCATATTGAGGATCTCGGGGTTTTTGTACTTCCCGAACGGGACATTAAAACCCCCATTCCGGTTGACCCGGAACAGGCCGTTGTAACAGGTATGGTTGAGAAAAATGATCTGCGCAGCCCGCCCGATCCACCGGGCGTTATAGTGCCGGAGATCAACTGACAGCCGATCCCGGTTGAACGCATCCCGGATCTCGTAATAATACGATTCACGCTGCCGTTCGTTCCTGGAGCGGTACGCGGATTCCAGTTTTGCAAGTTCGCCGATCAGGGCATTGGTGGATCTCCGGATGACCTGGTAGGTCAGGATCAGTTCTTCATTGACATCGGCAATCGTGCACTGGTTAAAAGAGAATCTCTTTTTGAGATAAAAGAACACGGCGCCGCCTCCGACAAAAGGCTCGACATAGTGCGTGATCGTCTTGTTTTTCAAATCTTCAACCGGCAGACGCCGGCCAAACTCGCCGAGTAACTGCGATTTTCCCCCGGCCCATTTCAGGAAGGGCCGTGCTCCGGAAACACGTTTGGTGTGCTGCATCATATGGTCCAGTAAACACCCGTATCTATCTGGTATCTCATTACTCTGTTATCATACTACCATGAGGAGCAGGGAAACGGGCAGCTGTTCTGGGGTATCCGGCCCCATACGGTGTGAGGAGACGAGGGCGCCGTTCGAGAAGTAGGATACAGCATCTGGCGACAGGGCATCAGCAGCGGACGCAAGCGCCGGGGTGGGAATTGACCGGGACGGACGCCCGGATAACAACCCAGACCTACGTGGCTGATGAGGTCCCGTATTCCCGGGCAGTTTTCAGTTATGGAATCGAGAGAGGTGTTGCATCAATCATCCTGAAATCTTTCCTGCTGATCTCCCTCATCATTATCGTGTCCCTCGCGTCGCTTTTAAAAAAAAAGACCGACACGCCAATTGAAGATTCCGAGAAAAAAATACTGAATTTCCCGGACTTTCCTAAAAAAAAGTGAATGCCTCAGCTCACCGCATACACCACCCCCACAGTTTCACCCCCCGCACCCGGGTATTCATATGCAGTTCCGCCGCATGTCTCCTCACACAGTATCATATGCCAGAGCGAGGACGTTTATGGATACACCGCAGACTGCCCAGACGCAACAATCCGCCGAATCACACCAGACACCCATCAACCTGCTCAAAAGATACTGGGGCTATCCTGCATTCCTGCCACACCAGGAAGCGATCATAGCGTCAGTCCTCGATGGAAACGATACGCTCGCGATCATGGCCACCGGGAGCGGGAAGTCGCTCTGCTACCAGCTGCCGGCCCTGTACCTCGGTGGCCTCACCGTGGTCATTTCGCCGCTCATTGCACTCATGAAAGACCAGGTGGACGACCTTAACGCCCGGGGCATCCCGGCTGCCGCTTGGAACAGCACGCTCGATTACCGGGAGCGCACCCGGATCGAGGCGGAGATGAAGGCGGGCAGGATTCACCTCCTGTTTGTCTCGCCGGAAAAATGCATACAGGCCGGGTTTCTTGACACCCTTGCGGCGGCCCTGGTCCGGCTGATCGCAATCGACGAGGCGCACTGCATCTCGGAATGGGGTCACAACTTCCGGCCCGAGTACCGGGAACTCGCCCGGTTCCGGAAACTATTCCCGTCCGCTCCCGTGATCGCCCTCACCGCGACCGCGATCCCGGAAGTACGAAAAGATATCTGCCAGCAGCTCGGTCTCGTGCAGGTCCGGGAGTTTGTGGGCAGTTTCAACCGGGAGAACCTGACGTACCGGGTGGTCCCAAAGAAGAATCCGCTGGTCATGCTCACCGATTTCCTCTGCCGGCACAAAAAAGAGGCAGGGATTGTCTACTGCATGAGCAAGAAAGAGACCGAGGAGGTTGCGTACGAACTCCGGAAAAAGGGTTTCAAGGCACTCGCCTACCATGCCGGGCTTCCCCAGCCGGTGAGGGCGGATGTGCAGGACGCATTCCTCAAAAACGCTGCGCAGATCGTCTGTGCAACGGTTGCATTCGGCATGGGGATCGACAAGCCGGACGTCCGCTTCGTGATCCACTACGACCTGCCGAAAACGGTCGAGTCCTACTACCAGGAGACCGGGCGGGCAGGGCGTGACGGGAAACCCGCAGAATGCCTCCTCTTTTACAGCAGGGGAGATTATGCCCGGGTCAGGTCGATGCTTGAGCATGACGAGGGCGACGAACGCTCGGTCCGGATCGCGCTCAAAAAACTCCAGGATATGACCGGGTACTGCGAAACAACCGGCTGCCGGCGCGCCTTCCTGCTCGCGTATTTTGGCGAGACCCTCAATGCAGGGAACTGCGGGTCGTGCGACAACTGCGAACACCCTGCGGCATCTATTGACGGTACGGAGCCGGCACGCATGATCGCCTTATGCGTGCAGCAGCTGCCGTCTCATTTCGGGATCGAACTCATTTGCGATGTCCTGCGGGGGAAAAAGTCGGCGAAGATCGAATCATACCATTTCGACCGCCTGCCTGCGTATGCCTCCGGAAAGCAGCACGCAAAGGAAGAATACCGGGCATGGATCAACGATCTGGTCCGGCAGGGGTATCTTGCACGAACAGGTGACAAATACCCGGTCATTGCCCCCGGTGTGAAGAGCAGCGGGCTGCTCGCCGGGACCAGCCGCGTCCGGCTCCCTGCATCCGTGCGGGATGCAGCACCGGTATCCCGGTCCGCATTACCTGATGCCGGGGAAATAATCGACAGTGATGCCCGTGAAGCGGAGTCGGAACTTTTCCAGCGGCTTAAAGCGGTCAGGACATCGATTGCCCGGGAGAGCAGGGTACCCCCGTATGTTGTATTCGCAGACCGGAGCCTGCGGGAGATGGCGCGCGTCCGCCCCTGCGACCGGGCACATTTCGCCACGATCCCCGGGGTCGGCAGTATCAAGCAGGAGAAATACGGCCCGGTCTTCCTTGACGCGATCAGGGCGTTCTGCAGCGAACCGGCCGACTGATCGTTCATTACCCCATTCCCAACGCTTAATGAGCCTGCACCCGGATACTCTTTTTAGATCCATGATTGACACCGCGAACCTTCCCGAAAATCCCGGATGTTACCTCTACTCAGACGAGCGAGGGACGATCATCTATGTCGGGAAGGCAAAAAATCTCAAAAAGCGGGTATCAAGTTACTTTACCAAGAAAGATCACGACGCGAAGACAAAGAGCCTGGTCGCCCGGATTGCCTCGGTCGATATCGTTGTCACGGACACCGAGACCGAGGCATTCCTCCTCGAAAACACCCTGATAAAAAAACACCAGCCGAAATACAACATCGACTTAAAAGACGCAAAACGCTACGCGTGGATCGAGCTGACACGCGAGGAATTCCCTCGGCTCGTGATTGCACGCCGTGCTGCAGGTAACGGGACATTCTTCGGGCCGTTTGTCTCGGCCGCAGAGCGCGACTACGTGCTTAAGGTGGCAAAAAAAGTTTTCCACCTGCGGACCTGTAAAAAGCTCCCGAAACGGCCCTGTCTCCGGCGCCACATGCAGTCCTGCAGCGCCCCCTGCACCGGCACCGTGAGCTTGGCAGAGTACGATGAAAACGTGAAGAAAGCCGCCCTGCTCCTCAAGGGGAAGTCACGCGAGCTGCTCGATGAACTCAAACAGGAGATGGCGGCACGCTCAGCGGAAGAGGATTTCGAGCGGGCACTCGTGCTCAGAAACGAGATTGCGGCCATCGGGCACCTTGCCGACCGGCAGCACGTGGAGCGTCGGCGTGAGTACGACCAGGACGTGATCGCATACCAGGAGACGGATGGGAAGGTTTACCTCACCGCATTCAATGTCGAACACGGATCGCTTTCAAACAAGCAGGAGTTCACGTTCGATGCCAGTGAAGACTTTTTCGAGGAGTTTCTTGTCCAGTACTACTCGGAGCGCGAACCCCCGAAAGAACTGATTCTCGAACATGAAACAGATCCGGCGCTTGCAGAGTTCCTCTCGGTAAAAAAGGGGAAGCAGGTCGATATTATTGTCCCGCAACGGGGGGAGAAGAGGCAGCTGCTCGACCTCGCACAAAAGAATCTCGAGGTCGCATTCTTCCGTGACACGCTCAAAGGGGCCGAGCTCGGCACTGCTCTCCACATGGCACAGCCTCCGTCCGTGATCGAGTGTTTCGATATCTCGCACCTCTCCGGCACCGCGATGGTCGGGTCGATGGTGCAGTTCCGGGACGGGAAACCGGACAAGAGCAACTACCGGCGGTTTAAAATCAAGACGGTTGAGGGAATCGACGATTTTGCCTCTATTGCGGAAGTGGTGAAACGGCGGTACAAGCGACTCGCCGATGAGCACGCCCCGTTCCCTGATCTGGTGATCATCGATGGGGGCCGGGGGCAGCTCTCTGCCGCACAGGAGGCGCTTGCCGATCTTGGCGTCACCGGGCAATCGGTTATCGCGATTGCGAAGAGGGAAGAAGAGATCTATGTTCCCGGGGATGTGCTCCCGCTCTGGCTTGACCGTAAAAGCATCGCACTCCGGTACATCGAAGAGATCCGGGACGAGGCGCACCGGTTTGCGATCACCTACAACCGGCTGCTCAGGAAAAAGAAGGCATTCTCCTGATCCGTCCTTGTCATGCAATGCAGGATCTGCCCGAAGTCAAAAGTATTTAAACCGGGCGATATACAACTCTGACATACATATCAGGTGATAGTAATGCCAGACTTTTTCAATCCGTTCAGCGGTATGGTACCGGACCGCAAGCTGACCAAAGAGGAACTCATCCGGGTCGTCCGGGTCGACGTTGCCGGAGAACTGGAAGCGATCCATGGCTATATGGCCCATGCGGACGCGACCGACAACGAGCTTGCAAAGGCAGTCCTGATCGATATAGCAAACGAAGAGCGCGTGCATGTCGGGGAACTCCTGCGTCTCCTCTCCATCCTGACCGGCGACGAGGATGACTATTACAAGAAGGGGACGCTCGAAGTGGATACCCTTGCAGGAACGCTGGGCGCTGCCAGTGCACCGGCGGCAAAAGAGGAATCGACCATCGGATCGCTCAAACCTTTAAAGGAGGATTAATCATGGCAAATACATATCTCGGACGCGAAGAGGCACCCATCGGTGCAGACACCTGGAAACTGATCGACGATGTGGCAGTCCAGGCGGCAAAGAGCCAGATTTCGGGGCGCCGGCTGCTCCCGGTCGAAGGCCCATACGGATTTGGACTCAAGTCACTCCCTCTCGGGGACTACGCAGTGGAAGACGGGATCAGCGCGAGCGTCTCGCTCCCGCTCTCCCTGATCAGGACAGAATTTTCCCTGGGCAAGCGCGACCTTGCTGCCTACGAACGCGACCACCTCATCCTCGACACGGCACCGGTCGCCTGTGCGGCGATGGATGCGGCGGCTAAAGAAGACCGGATCATCTTCAACGGGCTTACCGGAACCCCGGGCCTGCTCAATGCGGAAGGAGCCGGCTCCCTGACACTCACGAAGTGGGATAATGTCGGCGCTGCGGCAGACCAGATCATCGGTGCGGTCACAAAACTGGATGCCGCCGGGTTCCACGGGCCGTACAGTCTTGCCCTCGCCCCGGCCCAGTACAACCTGCTCCTCCGGAGATACCCCCAGGGCGATGGAACAGAACGTGAGCATATCTCTTCGATTGTCGGTGACGGCGTCGTTAAGGCACCCGCGCTCAAGAAAGGCGGCGTCCTGATTGCCTCGGGCAGCCAGTACGCTTCCGTCGCGATCGGCCAGGACATGGCAGTCGGGTATAACGGCCCGGTCGGGGACCTGCTTGAGTTCCAGATCTATGAGAGCCTTGCCCTTGTCGTCCGTGCCCCCGAGTCGATTCTCGTGCTCAAGTGATCACTACTCCCTTTTTGGGAGATATTTTCGCTCGTATGGAGAAACCGGTTATGTTTTTACCAAAAATTTTTCCCGGTGCGCTTATCTGTATTGTCGTGATCGCCTTTACCGCAGGCGCTGGGTGCCTCAGTACGACAACTGTTCAAGACAGTTCGTCCGGTCCGCTTCATGCCCATTACCAGTACCAGGACTCGTGGTCTCCTGAATATGGCTGTTATTCGCACCTGACCGGGTATGTCTACAATGCCGGGAACGTATCTGCGGACAATATCCGGCTGAATTTCAACCTTGTCAATACCGGGACCGGCACGATCCGGGATTCAAAATCCATTTTTGTCGGTCATATAGGCGCGGGAGATACGACAACCTACGAGACGATCCTTGATGGCGAATGCTCGCAGGACTACCGGGTCGATTTTGCTTTTGAGAACCCTTAAAAAAGAGAATGGGTTCCGGCAATCATTTTTTTAGCGCTCAAAAACAGGGATCTTAATCCCGGTATTCCAGCGGGTCGACTGCGCCTGCCTGCAGAAACGCCTCACGCCGCTCGGTGCAGGCGCCACACTTCCCGCAGGAACGTTCCTCACCCTTGTAGCACGACCAGGTATCCGCGTAATCGACGCCGAGCGCGATGCCTTTTCTGACGATATCCCCTTTGCTCAGCCGGAGATAAGGCGCGTGCAGCACGACATCGTTCCAGTCGCAGAGATGCAGGGCAGTCGTCATGGCACTCACAAATGCCGGCCGGCAGTCCGGGTAGATCGCATGGTCACCTGCATGTGCCGCATAAAAAAGATGGCCGGCCCCGATGCCAATGGCATAGGACGCTGCAAGGCTTAAAAAAACCATGTTCCGGTTCGGGACAACCGTCTGTTTCATTGTCTCTTCCGCATAATTGCCTTCGGGCACATCCCATGCGTCCCGGGTCAGGCTGGACGGGGCAAGCTCGTTCAAGACCGAAACATCGACAATTTTGTGGGGGATACGGAGTTTTACGCAGGTTTTTTCTGCGCACCGGATCTCTTTTTTGTGTTTCTGGTGGTAATCAAACGTGATCGCACTGACTCCATATTCCTCATGGATCATGTCGTAGAGCAGGGTCGTGCTGTCCATCCCGCCCGAAAAAATGAGCACCGCTTTCATACTGGTATCATCGCCCGGTGTAACGGTATCTTCAGATTCCTATATGAAAGGAACGCCGGATTACCGATCAGACGGGACCAAAAAACGATTGATGTATCCGGAACAAGTTACTTTGCTGCCCGCACCAGGGATGCCCGGCTGCCACGAGAAACCTGCCGTGCCCGATACAGGATACCGCGAAAATGCGGGATTACCTAAAAAGCATATCATGACAGACAACAAAATTGTATCCGGAGAGTGCAGAACATTTGGCCGGCCCGTACCTGAAAAGCGGTGAATCCATCATCCTGACAACCGACCGGGTGCTGATCGACGATATCGAGTATGACCTGATCCTCACCAGCCAGCGTCTTGCCCTTGTCGACAGTGATCACACGAGCGATCAGCCGCAGGCAGTCCCGTTTGCCACCATCCTGTCTGTAAAAGGGGGAAACACGCCGGCGCGTGAGCCGTTTATCACTCTTACGATCATTGACCCGGTCGGCCTTGAGGACTCAAAAACCATCGACCTGATCTTTTCACAACAACCCTATGAAGACCGGGCCGCGGAATGCGACCTCTGGGTACAGAAACTGATCGAGAATATCGTCTCTGTCCGCCAGGAACCTGCCACGGCCGCAACGCAACAGGTCCCGTCAAAACCCCAGGAGGGCATGAATCCCACAATCCGCCGCTTCGGAGCTCCCGAGGTGCCACTGCCCCACTCGCAGGTGGCACAGAAGAGCCGGCGACCATCCGAGGAACTGCTCTCCGCGATACAGGGGACTGCATGGGATACACCGGATGATGCAGTTGTACCACCGGTGCCGGAGAATCAAAAATATCCTGAAGACGACGTTCAGCCAGTTCCGGATGATGAAACCGGCCCGGCGGTACCGGCCACGGCATCTAACGGAGAGGAACCTGTCTCCTCGCCAGTACCAGAAGAGCTGGTCGACCTGATAAAAGCGGGTCCTCCCCAAAAAAATGCTGATATTGACCGCCCGATCATTCCCGCAGAGGAAAGCCCGACTGTCCCCGTTGAGGACGATGAACCGGTAAACCCTGCCGGTGTACCGGACTACGCTGCCGTTCCGGTAACACCGTTTGGTGAACTGGTGCCAAGGGAGACGGAAACGGAGCCGGAATCATCACCGGACGAAGGCCAGGATGGTGAAGAACCAGTCCCCCAAAGAAACGCGACAGAGTTCACGGAACCGGTTAAAAACCCGGGAATTCCCGGACTGGTGCTCCCGGAATTACTTTTGCACTTAAAGAACCTGCCGGAACCGGAGATCCCGGATCTGTCTGACCCAAAAGAGCGTGACGGATCCCAAGGTATGCCGGCCAGATTGCCGGTGAATTCGGCGACAGGAGGATCGGCTCTGTCCGGGGAGACGCCAGTACCGGGAGGAGATATACCGGATCACCGGGACGGTTCAGGCATCCCTATGACCGTAGTACAGACCGGATTACCCGACACGATCGTTTTCCCGGTACTCTTCGGGGCATCGTCCGAAGATGTTCCAGAGACTCCCGTGGCAGGAACGCCCCCGGCCGTACTGTCCCCTATCGAAAAGCAACCTGTATCGCAGTCCGGGAAAATCCCGGTCCGGGTGATAGCTGCAATCATTGTCGTGCTCCTGGTTATAATTGGGGGAACGACCATCATTTTCCTGTTGCCGTCAGGAAATCCCGGTAGTTTAGATCAGCCGACGGTCACACCGGTGAACCAGACGCCGGTCCCAGTCACGACAACCCCGCAGGTCATGATCCCCGCCGAAGGCGTGTGGGTGAAGGTAACGTACAACGGGACATTTGTAGGAAGTTATGGGAACCCGGGAGCCCAGAAAGAGGTCCGTGGCACCGGTGAACAGGTCTATGCAATCAAAAACGCAGATGATCTCGTGCAGGCCTCGTTCACGAAGCAGGATGATTATGGAAATAACCTGACTGTGGAGGTCTATAACAACGGTACACTGGTCACGCAGGTCACCAAGCGCACCCCGCGGGGAACGATCTCAATCCTGATCGATCCAAAGACCGGGAAAGCCCCATATGTCCCGGTAACCACCATCGGTTCATGAGATCCCCCTGCAAACGCCCGGGCAATGATACCCCTTTTTTCATCCTCCGGCTGATGCACTTTAAAAAATATGGCAACGATTTCCCTTTTTTAGAGAATCCCCGACCGGTCTCCCGCTGATGACCGCGCGGGATAAAAAACGCCGGGTGTGCCTCAGCCCATAAACAGGCTGAGCAGCCGGAATGCGATCCCGCCGATCACGAGCGCGAGGACGACCTCGGTAAATGAGATTGCAAGCGACCGTTTCCACCCAAACTCCGATGCGAGCACGAGGATAACCGAGATGCAGGGGATATAGAGCATCGAGACGAGTGCGATGACGATGAGCTGAACCGGGGTGAGGAATGCCGCGAAGTTGGTCGACCCGAAGAGCACCGCAAGCGTGAGGATCGTAAGTTCCTTTCTCACGATACCGAAGATGAGGGTAATCCCGACGATGAGGGGCAGGCCCAGCCATAAGACCGTGATCGGCGCAAGGATGTTGTTGACCGGGGTGAGCAGGCCGACCGCGTAGAAGACCTGGATCGCGGCGCTCCCGACGATGTACGCGGGAAAGACAAACCAGATAAGCGACTTTGTCCGCGCCCATGTCTGCTTTGCAACGACCGAAGCCGACGGGACATGATAGTCCGGCATCTCCATGATAAGGCCCACCGACTCGCCCGGGACGACCTTGAATGCGATCCTCCCGACAATGATGATCAGCACAATATCGAACGCGTAAAGCGCGAGCGCCCACCAGATGCTGACAAATTTGCCGACGAGGCCGAGGATAACGACCGTCCGGGCCGTACAGGGGATGAGGGTGACCAGAAACGCCGCAAGTAGTTTCTGCTTGGGCGATTCCATGATCCGACAGGAAAAACAGGCCGGGACGTTGCACCCGTAACCAAGGATGAGGGGAATGACAGCTTTGCCGTGCAGCCCGATCTTGTGCATGCCCCTGTCGAGCATAACCGCGATGCGGGTGAGGTAGCCGGAGTCCTCCATCACCGCGAGAAGAAGGTAGAACGGCAGGACATACGGGATGACCAGCGTGACGCCCGCGATAAATCCCGAGAACGCGCCGTTCCAGAGGATACTGGCGACAGGGCCGGTGACGACCGGTTCATACGGCGCGATCTGCGTGAGAAATGACTGGATAATGTCGGATATGCGGGCACCGACGACAAACGTCCATATGAGCAGGCCCCCTATCACGAGAAAGACCGCAAGGTACCCGAGGAGGGGGTGGAGGGCCACCTGGTCGAGCCGGTCGGTCAGGCTCTTTGTGTGCGTGCCGACCTCCGGGGCCCGCACGGTGATCACCTCAGCCGCGATCCGGTCGGCCACCTGGTACCTCTCCGCGCTCATCACGACGCAGACCGGTTCCCCGTGCAGCGTTTCGATCTCTTCGGAGAGTTTCCCGGCAGCGGCAAGGATGGACGGGTCCTGTGAACCGACAATGCGGGCGACCTCGGGATCCCGCTCCAGCAGTTTTATTGCGATCCAGCGGACGGGATACGGGGTTGTTACCGCACCCATCAGGGAAACGATTTTACCGATGCGCTCTTCGATCTCCCTGCCGTACGTGAGAACCGGCGGGACCGGGTGATCGTGCACGAGATCGAGGATCGCTTCGGTGAGATTGGAAATGCCCTTTCCCCGGATAGCCACGGTCGGGATGACCGGGACACCGAGCAGTTTTGCGAGTTTTCCGGTATCGACACTGATCCCTTTTTTCTCCGCAAGATCGATCTGGTTAACCGAGACGAGCAGCGGTGGGGCGAGTTCCATGAGCTGGATCGTAAAGAAGAGGTTGCGTTCCAGCGCGGATGCATCGATCACGTTGACAACTGCATCCGGGTGCTCAAGCGCGATGTACTCCCTGGATACCAGTTCCTCCATCGAGTAGGTGGAAAACGAGTAGATTCCCGGCAGGTCGATCACGCGGATACGTTTACCCTTGTACTGGAGGAGCCCTTCGGCACGCTCGACCGTTTTCCCCGGCCAGTTCCCGATAATCTGGTCGACGCCGGTCAGCTGGTTGAAGGTTACGCTTTTACCGACATTTGCATTACCGGCAAGGGCGATGGTGTAATCCACATTTTTTATGGTGCTCTCCTTTGGCGGGGTGCACTCTTTGCATCCCCCACACCCGCTCACGGTGCCCCACCCTTGATTGCATTGACAAAAATATTTTCCGCAATCGCGTGATCGATTGCCAGTTTTGTCCTGCGCACAAAGACTTCAACCGGACCGCTCATGGGTGCTTTGCGGGTGACAGAGACAGTGGTCCCGAGCGTCAGGCCCAGATCGGAAAGCCGCTGGACGACCTTGCAGTCCCCCCGGATAAACGCAATCGTTCCTTTTTCCTGTGCACCAAGATCGGTAATGGGGATAATATCAGAGGAACGAAGGTCACTTTGGAGGGAAATGGCAGAACCGGTGACCGCATCGCACTCGCTGCAGCTCCCGATTCCCTTGGTGCAGGGTGAGATCGGGCTGCCATGGGGACAGCGGGACGGGGCATTGAGCATCCGGCAAAGCGCGTTCTCGGTATCCTCGGATATCGTATGTTCCATCCGGCATGCTTCATCGTGTACCCTGGTCCTGCTGATATGGAGCACATCGGCGAGGAAGACTTCTAGGAGCCGGTGACGGCGTTTGATGGTCTCTGCAATCTTTTTCCCCTCCTCGGTCAGGCTCGCACCCTTGTAGGGCTCGTAATTAACAAGGTTCTTTTCCGCAAGGCTCTGGAGGGCTTCGGTCACGCTCGCCGGCGCAACCTTGAGGCATTTTGCAATCGCCGTGGTCTTTGCCGCGCCCTCTCTTCCACCGATATCGTAAATCGCTTCGAGATATTCCTCTACCTGTTCCTGTGCCATCTGATCAATAATTAGGACACCCTAAATAAAAATGGTTTCGGTTGACCTAAAGACGTTCCCCTCATACCGTAAATACGCGTCTCGTTTTCAGATATCCAGGTCTGTTCCCGGGTTCTACCCGGAACGCTATTTCTGTAAAAAGAGTGCTGTATCGGCGCCATGCGATTCTATGCAGCCGAACCCGGTTTTTTCAGCGACCAGGAGATCCATCTCCTGCAGGAACTCGTCGATGACCTCTCGTTTGGGCTGGAACTCAGGGAAAAAGATTCTCTGCCACCATCCCCCACCCGCTGAACCGGCCGGGGTTCGCGGGCGCTTTTGGTGTCACGTCCTGCCGTTAAACCGGAACGCACCCGGGGGCACCGTGATCTCAAACCGGGCCCCGGCACCCGGCACCCCGTTCTCACGGATCATAATGCCGGTGATCAGGAGGATCTCCCATACCAGGAACAGGCCAAGCCCGGTATTTTTCCCGAAGCCTCGCGTGAAAAGACGGTGTTTTTCTGACTCTTTGATACCATCACCGTCATCTGCGCAGGTAACAACAAGAAAATCCCCGTCTTTCCGGTACGAGACCCGGATAGTCTTAAGCCGGGTTCCCCCGTGGCGTACTGCATTATCCAGAAGGTTGATGAGCACTTTTACAAAAAGCGGATCCGCGTATATTTCGAGGCCGGCGCAGGCTTCCGTTACCACAACCCCCCCCATATCCACCTGACTTTTCGCATCGGTAATACACATTGAGAGATCCTGCCAGACCGGGAACTTCACGCCCATTTCCTGGTAATCATGGGTAAAGGCAATCTCCTTCTGGATCATCCGTGCAATCTCGTCGATTTTCTGGAGGTACAGGGTAATTTTTTCCGGATCGCTCTGGATCTTTGCAAGGTCGGCATATACAAGGAGCCCGGTAAACTTGTTCATCATATCATGCCGGGTCACGGTGGAGAGCAGGTTGAGTTTCTTATGGGCGGTATCGAGCACGACAAGTGCCATGTGCCGTTCGGTGACATCGCGAAGGATGAAAAGAGGTCCGGTCGGCGATTGCCCGGGTACGCGGAGCTGCCTGCAGACCACATCATAAAAGTGCGGGGCATCGTCCCGGGGGATCATGACCTCCATATGGTCCTCTGTTATGCACCCGTTTCCGGCAACGAACCGGGATAACTGCGGGAAAGGCCCGGTGAGGAGTTGCCCGATCATTTCAGTTTCCGGTTCACCGACAATCTGTCGTGCAGCCGGGTTAAGATCCAAAATCCGGTTTCTGGTGTCGGCGACAATGATGCCATCGCTTATCGCTGAAAATATCTGCGGGTAGGCAACCGGCAGCATAAAAAAAAGCTGGAACCGGAAAAGCCCTATTGCGAGGATCACGCCGACGCAGGTAAAAGTAAAGGGGGTGAGATCCAGGCCCGGCACAGGATTAATAGATGCAACATAGAGAAGATTCACAAGAACAGGAATGACTGCTGCGATCCCGAGAATGGCGATCTGCCGTCGGTATATTGCCGGGGCGCCGGAATAACGGGAGGCAAGAAGGATCAGGGCGAGCAGCAGCAGCAGGTACGAATACGCCACGTGCAACCAGAAAAGCGGCCCCCGAACGAAGATCCAGACCTCCGAACCGGCAATAATCCGCGGGATGATTACCGAATAATAGAGATGATGATACGAGTTCGTGGCAACCAGCAGGACGACAAGTACCGGAACAACCGAAAGGAGGGCCAGATTCCGACGGGTAATATACCGGGTCCTTCCGGTATAGCACAGGACAACCAGCAGCCAGGCCACCGGCACCGTAACGATCCCCATGTACTCGATCGTATTCAGGATCTGGTTTACCAGAAGATCGACGGAGATCAGTTCGAAGGCATAACCGGCCGTCCAGAGCGTGACCGCGGCCATCAGAAGGGCAAATGGTGCCGACACCGGATTGGTTCGGTTCCGCCACCCGTAGTATGCCAATACACCGGTGAGTACTGCTGAAAGGACCAGCGGGGGAAAAAACGGTGAGTACTGGAAGATCATCCGGGCATCTCGACCATAAAATATTATCAACAATTATAGGACAAGTGATGATATTGAGTATTTCTATTTGCATCACTCTTTTTTGGTGCACCGCCCGTGATGTACCGGAAGGAAATGCTGTGCACCCGTGGTTCATGAAAAAAAGGAGTGCGTCCCTGATGACGGATAACGAATATGACAACCCCTCCTGTTTTCGATCTGAAGATTTTTGAAGCATGCACGCATTGGTAGGTACGGGAAGAACTATGGCAATTGACTGGTACAACGAATTTGTTGATAGAAATTACGAACCGGCAAAGGACGACCTTGTCTGTCTTTTTTACTTTGAGCCGGCTGCAGGGATCACGGAGAACGAGGCCGCAGGACGGATCGCATCCGAGAGTTCGACCGGCACCTGGACGACACTCTTTACGATGCCTCCAAGGATGAAGAAACTGGAGGCCAAGGCGTTTGCATTCGACAAGCATTTTGTCAAGGTTGCCTATCCGCTTGCACTCTGGGAGGAAGGAAATGCCGTCCAGCTGATGAGCGGGATTGCGGGGAATATCTTCGGGATGAAGGCACTCAAAAACCTGCGCCTCCTTGACGCCACGCTCCCCCCTGCATATGTCAATGGGTTTGCAGGGCCCCACTTCGGCATGGACGGCATACGGAAGATGATGAAGGTCTACGGCCGGCCCCTGACCGGTGCCGTACCAAAACCAAAGATCGGGTTTTCCGCGAAAGAACACGCCGAAGTAGGATATGAAACCTGGATGGGCGGCTTTGATTTTGTGAAGGATGACGAGAACCTCACATCGACATCGTTCAACCGGTTCGACGACCGCGTAAAATATATGACAAAACTGCGGGACAAGGCCGAGCATGAGACCGGCGAGAAGAAGTCCGCGTTCTTAAACATCTCTGCTGATGTGGAAACCATGAAAAAGCGGGCTGACCTGCTCGCAGAGTACGGCTGGAATTACGCGATGATCGATGTCGTGGTTGCAGGAACGGCAAGCGTCATGACCATGAGGGATTACTGCTCAGATCTGGGCCTTGCGATCCATGCGCACCGGGCGTTCCATTCCACGTTCGACCGGAACAAAAAGCACGGGATGACGATGTACTTCCTCGCAAAACTCATGCGTCTTATCGGTGTCTCCCAGATCCACACCGGTACTGCCGTGGGAAAACTGACCGGTACAAAGACCGAGTCAATCCTGCTTGCCGACCTGCTGCGTAAGAAAAAGATAGCAGAAGTTCCGCACCAGTGCCTTGCGCAGGACTGGGGCTCCATAAAGACCGCATTCCCGGTCTCATCGGGCGGACTGCACCCGGGCCTTGTTCCCGATGTGCTCGACATCTACGGTACGGATCTCATCCTGCTGGTCTCCGGCGGCATCCACGGCCACCCGAAGGGCACCCGGGCCGGGGCACGGGCGACCATGCAGGCAATCGAGGCATGGCAGGAAGGCGTAACGCTTGACGAGAAGGCAAAAAAGGCAAAGGAGCTTAAGGAAGCCCTCGCGAAATGGGGTTACTATAAACCGAAGTGACGGCATTACTTTCATGCCGCATCCCCATTCTTTTTTATATCCCGGCAAAAACACTTAAAGCACGTGACAGAATTCCAGCTTGTCGCTACCTTTCCCCCGGCCGGTTCGCAACCGGAAGCGATAGCACAGCTCAATGACGGACTGGCGGATCACGCCCGGCTCCAGACACTTCTTGGCGTCACCGGCTCAGGGAAAACATTCACGATGGCAAACGTGATTGCAGCGGCAAACAAGCCGACGCTTGTTATCGCCCACAATAAGACGCTCGCCGCCCAGCTCCACCAAGAGTTCTGCGACTTTTTCCCGAAAAACCGGGTCGAGTACTTTGTCTCGTACTATGACTATTACCAGCCCGAGTCCTACATCCCGGCAAAAGACCAGTATATCGAGAAAGACTCCGCGATCAACCCCAAGATCGAGATGCTCCGGCTCTCCGCAACCGCTTCGCTCTCGTGCCGGCGTGACGTGATCGTCGTCGCCTCGATCTCCTGTATCTTTGGCCTCGGGAACCCGGAAAACTTCCGCAACCTTGGTTTTGACCTCTCGATCGGCCAGAAGATCACCCGGAACGAGATCATGAGCCGGCTGCTGGACATCCAGTTCGAGCGAAACGACATCGACCTTGGCCCAGGACGATTCCGGGTCAAGGGGGACACGATCGATATCGTACCGGGGTATTATAACGATATCATCCGTATCGAGCTCTTCGGAAATGAGATCGAGCGTATCACTGAGGTCGACAAGAATACCGGGGCAAAAAAAGAGGCGATGAAATATTTCTATGTCTACCCCGCACGTCACTTTGTCACTACGGAGAGTGCACAGAAAGCGGCCATTACCACCATAAAAGAAGAACTCGACGAGACACTTCCTACGCTCGGACTCGTCGAAGCGCACCGGCTCCGGCAGAGGACAAACTTTGACCTTGAAATGATCCAGGAAACCGGTTCCTGCAAGGGAATCGAGAACTACTCGCGGCATTTCGACGGCAGGAAAGCGGGTGAGAAACCGTACTGCCTGCTCGATTATTTCCCGGACGATTTCCTGATGATTATCGATGAGAGCCACCAGACAATCCCGCAGCTCCACGGCATGTACAACGGCGACCGGTCCAGGAAGGAGACGCTCGTTAATTACGGGTTCCGGCTCCCTTCAGCGCTCGACAACCGGCCCCTGAAATTCCACGAGTTCGAGCAGTACATGAGCCAGGTCATCTTTGTCTCGGCAACGCCCGGGCCCTACGAATTAAAACACTCAACACAGCTTGTCGAGCAGATCATCCGGCCCACCGGCCTTGTCGACCCGGCAGTCGAAGTCCGGCCCATTGAGGGACAGACGCTCGATGTGATAAGCGAAGTAAACAGGACCATCGCACGCGGCGACCGGGTGCTCGTGACGACGCTCACGAAAAAACTTGCCGAAGAACTTTCAGATTACCTTGCCGACCATGGTATCCGCACCCGGTACCTTCACTCGGAGATCCAGACTCTGGAGCGCACCGAGATCATCCGTGAGCTCAGGCTGGGAAAATTCGACGTCCTGGTCGGGATCAACCTCCTGCGGGAGGGACTGGATATTCCCGAAGTGGGGTTCATTGGCATCCTCGACGCAGACAAGGAAGGGTTCCTCAGGGACACGCGGAGCCTGATCCAGATCATTGGGAGGGCAGCACGGAACGTGAACGCGAAAGTCGTGCTCTATGCGGATTCAATGACGGACTCGATGAAGGCCGCGATCTCAGAGACCAAACGCCGGCGCGAGATGCAGATCGCATATAACGAGGAGCACCACATCGTCCCGCAGACTATCATAAAACCGGTAAAAGAAAAAGAGGTTGAGATCAAGGATACAAAACACGTGCCCAGGGCCGAGATCCCGAACGTTGTCATCGAACTTGAAAAGCAGATGCGGGACGCGGCAGACAACCTTGACTTCGAACGGGCAATCGCACTCCGCGACCAGGTAAAAAAACTCACCGAGCGGCTGAAACACGGCGGGACTCATCCCTGATCAGGGTTGATGAAGATCTGATAAAATCCTAAAAAAGATCATAGGCTGCCCTGCTATCGGGCCATACTCCCGGCAACCCCGTTCTCGCTACCGTCAAGAGCCCCGACCATGTAGTAGCGCTTGATAAACTCCCGGACTTTCTCCGACTCGATCCAGCCCATATCAAGCTGTGTCACGATCCGGTCAATCTCCCGGGCCTGCAGGATGATCTTGTCGGTCACTTCACCGGGGGCGAGGCTTGAGAGTCCCACGATCACGGCAAGGGGATTTCTGATATGGTCACCAAGAATGGCAAACTGCTCGATATTTTTTTCGATCTGCTCGAGTGCCGATCTCTTTACCACCTCCATCTGCTTCCTGTCGGTAATATCGATAAACGATGCCATGATGCAGACGGGATTGTTCTGTTCATTTTTCACGAGATTAATCCAGAGCAGGACATAGAACTGAGTTTTGTTGGCTTTAAAGAGGGGAATCTCCCCGAACCAGCTCCCTTTCCTGTGGAGGGCATCCTTGATCTTATCAATTCCATCACTGGATGCTACGTATTCCCACAGGCCTTTATGAGAGAACTCCTGCTGGTCAGGGTACTCCATCATCATTAAAAGGGAGTCGTTCACGTAGGTGATCGCAAAATCAAGATCCATGATGGCAATTGCATTGATAGAGGAACTGATCGCATGATCTTTTATGATGAGTGCTTCCTCTGCCTGTTTTCTTGACGTAATATCAACGATGGTACAGACAAACTGGTCATCAGGGAGCATCCCCGCAGAGAGCAGAACCCACCGGGGTGTACCGGTCTTTGTCACAAAACGGGTCTCAATATTTTCTACATTCCCCTGTGTGGTGAGGATCTGGAAAAACCGGTCCCGGTCAGTTGCGTCAGTCCAGATCCGGGTAAAGGGTATAACTGCAATCTCTGCGGGAGTATAGCCCAAGGTGTCGGCGAATCGCCGGTTTACTTCCTTTATCAATCGATCAGAACTGTTCACAAGGCCGATCCCGGCTTCAGAGTGGTTGAAGATGCCCCGGTATTTTACTTCGTTCCTGCGCATATGGAGGGCAAGGCTTGCGACAACCGCAGCAACACCGATAACGACAATGCAGGTGACAAATGCGGCAGCAAGTTCTCCCAGAGCCACCCCCGTGACAACCGCAACCATTCCGATATAAATGGCTGCAACCGCTGCAGCATAGGTAATCCCCCAGCGAGGATACCAGTATGCCGCGATCACGATCGGAATATAAAGAAGGTTCGTGGCAACAGCCGCGGTACCATAATGGAGCGCGAGAATGTTGACGAGAATCGCGAGGATCGTTGTGGTGACAATAATAAACAGCCAGAGATCCACAAAACTTTCTTCACGTTCCAGAGAGAGAGATGTCCATCCTGTCATTGATTCGCACCGTCGGGTAAGAACTCTGACGAGGGAAAAGCCTCCCTGACGCCCTTCTCGTTCCTTCCCCGTCTATGATTCCACATTGCACAAATGGATATTAATAAGTTTTGGTTTTCGGATTGCCAACCACAAATAGTGAGAGCAGCATTTGAACAGGGGGTTGATAAAATGCCATATTTTTGGATTTTTGTCTGATTGCCGGACGAGACCGGGCATTTCACCGGTTCACAGCGCTATTGGGCATGTCATGATAAAAGAGTCTTAAAAAAGATACTGATCCGATCATCCGCAGATATTACCTTAACCGAAACCCCATTGGGCAAGCGTCGTATGAGAGGGATCGACATCTTTCCAGTTCCAGCCAAGTGCCTCGATGATCCGGGCGATAGGCTGCTCAATGGTCTTTTCAAGCATGAGTTCCCAGTCAGGGACAAACTCCTTTGGCACCTGATCGGCATACTCGAAACAGAGCACATCGGTCTTGGGGTACTTCCCAGTCACGGCTTTTATGTAGATGCGCTTTGGCTTGCTGCCCTTGCCGAACTCCGTGTGCAGGTACTGGTTGGCGTACCTTGCGCCCCGCACCTGGGCATCGTCGGTCTCGTAATCGTCCAGAGACTTACCAATTCCGCCCGGTATACCGGCCTCGTCAAGCGTGAACTTCCCGGCTCGGTACTTGGTAATGATACCGCCGAGATATTCCTTGATCTCGGAATAGTCAGTACCTGCAAGGATCATCTCCATCACTTTTGACTGGACCGTTTTTGTGATCTGCGGCGTGTCGCTGCGCCGGATCTCGAACCCGACAATATCGATCTGGTCAGCGTCTTTTCCTTCCTTCCAGACGAGTCGTCCCGCGTACCGCTTCTTTTTTCCTGCCTGGAAGAACCGGGCATAGATCTTCTCGAACTTGATCGAGAAGTAATGGGTGTCAGCGTTAAGTTCACGCTTTGCGAAATCCTGGTAACTCGCATTGAGTTGTTTTTCGAGCATCCTCGCTGTCTCTATGGTTTTTTCCCGGTCGAGCGGTGGGATCTGCACCATGCAGGAATCCGTATCGCCGTAGATCACCTTATAGCCCTGCTCCTCGATGACGCTCCGGGTGTGCTCGATTATCGCCCGGCCCACCGAAGTAACCGCGGCGCCGATCTCCCGGTCGAAGAGCCGGAACCGGGTGTAGCCCGAGACCCCGTAGTAGGTGTTCATGATCACCTTGAGTACATTCTGCTGCATATCGTAGAGGAGGTATTGCGGCGAGCCATAAGGGAAGGTGTTACGGAGATTTTTTCGTGCGTCCCGCTCCTTTAAAAGTTCCGAAAGGATACTGCGAGTCAGACCGTCTGGCTGCTTTTTGAACCTGATGCCATTGGGGGCCACCAGTTCCCCGTCGGGATCTTTTGTCTCGGGCGAAGCGTTGATGGTCATCATCGCCATCGGGTAGAGCGATTTTAAATCGAGTACCACCACGTTCTCCCGCACGCCCCGGCTCGGCTCAAAGACCGTCGCTCCTTCAAATTCCTCGGCATTGGCAAAGCCCTTCGAGGGCAGGACATACTTCCCGTGCGCCTTCCTCAAGATGTAGACATCGATCACGCTTGAGGAGTTCAGCGTCTTGTCCAGGGGACAGCCGACATAGCGGGCGATCTCCCGGTAAAAACCGACGATGTTATCCTTCTTGTTGATCGCAACGCAGAGCTCGACATCCTTGAAGTTGTATTCGACAAGAAGCGCCGGTTGTTTCTTCCAGAGATCGGAGACCGTGCCGGTGTACCGAACCTTGCGCTCCCCCACTTCCTCTTCTGCAATCGCATCAAGCCGGTAGGACTCTTTCTGGGTCGAATGCATTTTTTTGTAACCGGTGAGGAGATCGAAGAGTGCCCGGCCGCGGAGCGCGTTTCTCTCGGTCATTCCGGGCAGGCGGGCAAGCATGACCGGCGAGAGACCCAGTTTCTCCATCCTCCCGGTGATATACGGCATATCGAACTCGACCAAGTTCCACGCGGAAAGGACATCGGGATCGCGCTCGGCAATATAGGCACCAAACGCTTTGAGCATGGAAACCTCATCGGCATACGTGCAGATCGTATGGATGCCTTTCCGGAAGCAGCCGTTTACAAGACCGCCGGCAGTCTCCTTATCCGCAATCTCGGTCGGCATCGATGCACCTCCGAACAAAAAGGTGACGTAATCATCATCGAAGGAGTCATGACAGGTGATACAGGTGATCGCATCCCGCTGGGTATCAGGAAAACCCCGTTCATCCTCGCACTCGATATCGATCATGCAGACCCGGGCCGGGGCATCGACCTCGGCAGGCACGAGTGTATGATACTCCACGCTCGTCCCGGGTACAGAAACGGCCCCGGTGAGTCCGCAGTCGATCATAAACCTAGTCGCAAAGGGGATATCTGCCTCGAAATGCCGGTACCGTTCCCGAAGATCCCGCACATCACCCGGACGGACAGTATACAGCCGTCTGAGTTTTTCGTCTCGGATCGATCGGTAGATTGTATCGGGCTCGATCGTCACATTGGGGGGAAGTGTCTGGCCCACCTGATCCTCGGGTACGTAGAAGTACGGGAGAAACCCGGTCACATCAATCCGGTGCGCCGATCCTCCCGCATCCCGCCCGAAAATGTGAATGATCGGCCCGTCAGGACTGTTGCTATACTCCACCTGGTTGATGGCGACGGTCATTGCGCCAGACTCTTCAAGGGTGCGGGTGACGGTCAGTGTTTCCGGGGATCTCATGACCTGTGCGGGCATTGTTTATGGCACCACCGTTCGGCAGAGATCCCGGACAAATGCCCCGGCCTGTGCGATCCCTGCTTCTTCCCAGGCATCGAGATCCCACTGCTCTATCCCGTGGATACCGTCACGCCCCACCCGGACCGGCACGCCAAGCGAGCATTCGGTAATTCCATATTCACCATCAAGAACCGCAGAGCAGGGCACGGTCTCCCGTGTATCGGAAAGTAGCATCCGGATGAGGGAGGCGATGTGATAGGAAGGGCCAAAGACTGTTCCGCCTTTCCCCTTGATCACTTCCATGCTTGCGCCACGGAGTTCATGGAGGATCTCCTCACGCCGGTCATCTGCGACCTGTTCGGGAAGCCGGGAAAATACCGGCACCTGGTACTCCCCGTGTTCGCCAAGGACAAACGCCGGGCCTCCCATACCATGTTTTTTGAGGTCTAGTGCAAAGCGTGCACTGTCCAGCTGGCCGCCAAATCCGATACACCGCTCCCGGGGAATGCCGGTGAGATGGTGCAGGAGAAAATTGTTCACGTCCATAGGGTTTGTCACGGAAATAAGAAGGCCGGAAAACCCGTCGAGCAGCCGGGCGCATTTCCGTGTCACGGGAAGGTTGACGCTAAGGAGATCGGCCCGTGTCTTCACGTCCGGTGTCCGGGGAAGGCCAGCCGCAAAGATGCAGATATCGGCGTCCCGTATATCGCGGACCCCGGTACTAACCGTGACCGGGAGACCGGTATGCCGGATATCGAGCACCTGCGCCTTGAGCAGGCTTTTGCTCTGGTCGTACAGGGTAAGCTCGTCGACAAGTCCCAAGGCGGCAGTAAGGTAGGCCACCTCCCCCCCGATCCTTCCGACACCCAGCACTGCAAGCTTGGCCATTTCACATCCTGTAGTAGGTATGAATCTCCTGAATTTAAGTGGATGCCGACCGGGTGAAGGCCTGCCAAAAAAAGATGCTCTTTATTATTCCATCTGACCTCGGATTGGGCTTATTTTCGGAAAAACTCACTATTGAGTGGCTTAAATGGAAGTTTTTACGGTGCAGGGAATTCATGGATTTACAATAACCGTCCCTTTTATCGCCGAATTATCCGCGCAGTGATAGCCATACGTTCCCGGTATGGTGAATGTGAACTGGTACCGCTGGTTGCTTTCAAGCAGGGGAGAGATGAACGAGTCTGGATCCTTGGGATCAGAAGTGACGATATGACGCCCCATATCGAGGTTTAGCCAAGTGACAGTAGTACCACGGTCGACCACAAGTATCTGGGGATTGAAACTGACACCTCCTATTAGGATCGTAGTTTGTGGAGTATAGTATGGTGTCGGGGGTACTGGAGGCGGAGACGAATTTGTGCACCCCATCACAAAAAGGAGCGCGACTACTAAGAGGAGTATGCCGGCCAACCGTATCGAGGGATCGGATTGGATGTGCATATAGAACGCTCGTTCCATGCCATTAAATGTTCGCGGTTGGCTCTGTGAAAGTGTGCCAAGATGAGTTCGCACGAAAGTGCGTCCGATAAAGAAGTCAATGTAAAATTGATACCTACTAAAGAGACGAATTACCAGTTTTCCTTTGTAGTGCAGCCTTCTTCAGTAAAACTGCTCTTGCGTGACCAGGAACATTTTGTGCATAACTCTTCGAAACCGTAAGCCCCCGGCGTGGAATACAAAATATCCATGGTAACAGGTGCGCCGCATTTCGGGCAGTTTTTTACAGGCTTGATCTGATTATAAGGATCATCCATCTGCTATTTGGGCCATCCCTAGCCCTTAATGATTTCTTGTTCCATCCTGATGCCATTCATGAGGGTATGTCTTGGTGGGCATACAAGGGGAAACATTTCCCAAAACTGCTCAAAGAGTCGTGCGGTAATTGCAGGGGATTCTCCAGAGCCGGAACTCGTATATCTCATAAGTGTTTTTTATACATCATGGATGAGGCCCCGGATTGGTTCAAAGAGGGGGTTGCTCTTTACGAAAAAGGTGATTACCAGCGTGCAATAAAAGCATTTGATAAAGCAATCGCCATTGATCCTACAATTGCCGAAGTATGGAATAATCGCGGATTGGCTTTAATTCAGACAGAACAATATCAAGAGGCTCTTCTGTCCATCAACAAAGCACTATCTGTCAATCCCAATTACGAAAATGCAAAAAAAGCAAAAAAAATCGTTCTTGATCTTTTAAAAGATCTGCATAATGCGAATAATGCGCCGGGACCGGCAGGATCCACGCTGCCACAGGTTCCTGAAGTACTGTCACGGAAACACTCAAAAATTTTTGTGGCAACGATCATTGTTATCGTGCTCATTGGAGTTACCATCAGCGGAGTGCTGATCATGACAAGTATGCAGAATAACACTGGCACCCCCCTGTCTGCGGCACCCGTGCCAGAACCAATGACAGTCCCGACACAAGTACTGACTACAAGTGCTGTATCGACCACAACGCAACTTCTTGCAAGCAGGCCCGGGGATATTCCGCTTGGAAGAGGACAATTTGTATTCAACGATTCTCTTGGAAATTCTGATCGTCCAATAACAGTATACACCTATCGGCCGGCATCGTGGAACCAGTCCGGGCCTATCCTGATCGTGATGCCCGGTGCTGGCCGGACCGGTGAATCCCCGCGGGACACATGGGTGCCGTATGCGGATGAGTACTCCAGTATTGTCCTTGTCCCTGAATTTTCGCAGCAATACTATCCCGGCGACATGTTCTATCCGCTGGGGTACATCTACGGGGCCACAAATTGGGAGCCCAAGACAAACTGGACCTTTATGGCTATTGAGCATCTCTTCGATTATGTGAGAAACGGGACCAGGGCAACAACACCCACCTACCTCCTCGACGGGCACAGCGCTGGCGGCCAGTTTGTCCACAGACTGGTGACATTCATCCCCGACGCCCGGTACAGCAGGGCAGTCGCCGCAAACTCCGGGCTATACGTGATGCCGGACTACTCCATCTCCTATCCGCTTGGCCTCAAGGATTCGCCCCTCCCGCAGACCGATCTTGCGACGGTCTTTTCCCGGAAACTGATCATCATGTCCGGGAGCCACGACACCAACCCGAACGATACGAACCTAGCAAATTTCCCGGCTGCTGAGGTAGAGGGCAGCACCCGGTTTGCTCGGGCACAGTTCTACTACGCGACCGCACAAGAGCAGGCAGCAGCGCTCGGCGTCCCGCTTAACTGGGAATACCATGTAGTGCAGGGAATCGGGCATGATGAGGCAGGAATGGCAGGGCCGTCCGCAGAGATGCTATTTAACGAGAGTTGAGGCAAATGACCTGTGGAAACACACATATTCGTTTAGGTTTCTGCGAGCAAGGCTACAGAAACGATTATAGATTGTCGAAAACATTGAGAAATCAGTCACTACCCTTATTGCACGGGATTCTCTTGTGGACAATTTATATAGTATTTCTACCGAAGGGCATCGTTTCGGTATGGCTTACCAGTGGCAAACTAGAGGATGGTGCGGCGAGGATTACAAACAACGATTTTAGTGAATAACGAGAGAACACAATCATTTTTCACCGTTGGGTCATCAAGATCACCAATAGTGGTCCATTTCGCGGAACCTTAAAACAAGTGAATTTTTTTATCGCGAAAATTCCCTAAATTGCCTGCCCGGATTCCTTCTGTGCATCCACATCCGCAGCTAAGAATTTGCGCCGAATCCAGTCCCGGAAAAGTGCGAGAGTTCAGATTCGAGCCCATATCCTCATATCCCAGTGAACACATTTTCAAACCTTTCATGGTCCAGAGTCCGCATGAAAAACAGAGCGTGTAAATCCACCCAAAAAGATGCGCTTTATTATTCATCGCGTCCATCTTGTGATGGATGGTCGTACTCAGGACGGGCCCGGTAGCAGTCGGTGGCGTGGCACTCGATAACCATCTTATCCTTGCCGCCGGGGTTCTCGGGACAACCGGGGCATCCCTCTCACGGATGCTTGCCCGGGGCGCCGGTGGCGTGGTAACCAAATCGATCGGCCCGCAGCCAAAGAACGGACATGCCGGCCCCTGCGTTGCCGTGCTCGACAACGGGATATTAAACGCCATGGGGCTCCCGAACCCGTCCCGGGAGTTTACTGAGGAACTGGGATCACTTGGCCAGAAACCCGTGATCGTCAGTATCTTTGGAGGGACACCGGAGGAATTCACCGAAGTCGCCGGGTGGTTTAAAGGAAAAGCTGCCGGTTTTGAACTCAACCTCTCCTGTCCCCACGCAGAAGGATACGGGGCGGCGATCGGTGTCGATCCCGTACTCGTAGAGGCGTGTACCCACGCGGTGAGTGCACTCGGGATGCCGACATGGGTGAAACTTACCCCGAACGTGACTGACATTACCACGATCGGAAAGGCGGCGGAACGCGGCGGGGCAACCGCAATCGTCGCCATCAACACGGTAAAAGCCATGCGTATATCGACAACGATCAGACGCCCGGTACTTGGCAACCGGTACGGCGGACTCTCGGGAGACGCAATTTTCCCGGTTGCGGTCCGCTGCGTCTACGAGCTCTATGAGTCCTGCAAAATCCCCATTATCGGGTGCGGGGGAATCTCCACTGCCGACAGGGTGATTGAGATGATGATGGCAGGTGCGCGGGCCGTCGAGATCGGCAGTGCGGTGCAGAAGGATATCGGTATCTTTGAAACCATAAAAAACGAGTTGTATGCAAAAAAGGGCATCGCACCCGAAGAGATCGTGGGGTGTGCCCATGAGTGACCAGCTGCCGGCGCAGGTTTCCATTTCAGAGATCAAAAACGAGACTCCCTCAGTAAAGACATTCTTCTTCGACCGTGAGTTCTCCTTTGAACCCGGGCAGTTTGTCATGGTCTGGGTGCCGGGCGTGGACGAAGTGCCGATGGCACTCTCCTCGGCAAACAGCATCACGGTCCAGAAAGTCGGCGACGCCACCGGGGCCATGTTCGACCTTGCGGCGGGTGCAACGCTTGGTATCCGGGGGCCATTCGGGAACGGGTTTACCAAAGGTGAGAAAATGCTCGCCATCGCCGGGGGCGTCGGGGCAGCTCCTCTCCTGCCGCTCGCCCGCTCTGATTGCGTAATGACGATGCTCCTTGGCGCACGGACCGAGAAAGAACTTCTTTTTATCGATCAGCTGGACGAAAGTACCGATGTCCTGATCGCAACCGACGACGGAACACTGGGGCAGCGGGGGTTCGTGACGGATCTCACAAACGACATCAGCCTTGCTGCCTATGACCGGATCGCGGTCTGCGGGCCGGAGCCGATGATGCGGGCGGTGCTTGCAAAGATCGATGGCCTTGGATTTGCGGCGAGAACTGAATTCTCGCTCCACCGGTACATGAAATGCGGCGTTGGAGTCTGCGGTTCCTGCTGTATCGACCCGGATGGCCTGCGGGTCTGTCAGGACGGCCCGGTTTTTTCCGGGGATCAGCTTAAAAAAAGTGAGTTCGGGCACTACCTGCGGGACGCAAGCGGCAGG
>Ga0181529_10000996_pt1 | contig 39041 bp, 24 predicted proteins | sample PEATcosm2014_Bin_36_FD_119763 | JGI IMG/M metagenome (GOLD analysis project Ga0181529, IMG submission 119763) | Peatland microbial communities from MTU Mesocosm Facility, Houghton, MI, USA - PEATcosm2014_Bin10_30_metaG | ecosystem: Environmental > Terrestrial > Soil > Wetlands > Peat | place... | reverse complement strand
TAGGAAGCCATGGAAAAGATGGAAAACAAAGAGCGTTTCCCACTTTCCCACGGCACGGCTGCGACGAACTGTTTGATTCTGTTCACGCTCTTTGTTGCACTTGGAATTTGAATCTACCCACCCAAAGCGATGAACCCGTCCTACGAAAAAACGCCGGCCACCCCGAGGGGCAACCGGCGTTTCTGTTGCGTGGGGTTACGAGGACCGTTACTCCGTCTTGGAAGCGGGCAAAGCGCCGTCCTGCTTGGCCATCTTCACGCGAGCGTTTTCCAGCTTCTTCTGCACCCGGACCACGTCGGCCGGATCGAAGTCGCCGGTGGAGGTGACGGCGAACTGCTTGAGCGCCATCTCCCACTGCGCGACAGCCTGATGGATGCGGCCAGTCTTCTCGTAGAGTTCGCCCAGGTGGTCGTGGACGGTGGGATCGGTCTGATCGCGCTCGACAGCCCGCTTCAGGTTATCCTCGGCCAGCTCGTATTCGCCCATCTTGAAGTAGACCCAGCCCAGCGAGTCCAGGAAAGCGCCATTCATCGGCTCCTGATCCACGGCCTTGCGGATGAGCTTGAGCGCCTCCGGCAGCCGCTGCGACTTGTCGGCCAGCATGTAGCCGTAGTAGTTCAGAGTCAGCGTGTTGGTCGGGTCCAGATCCAGAACCTGGCGGAAGTAGGCCTCGGCCGGCTCGTAGTGCTTTTGCCGTTCCGCCTCCTCCCCGCGCAGGAAGAGCAGATAGACCTTGTCGTCCTTCTTGGTGGTGTAGCTCTCCACCTTGGCCAGAGCCTCTTCGGCTTCCTTCCACTGGTGCAGGCGGATGTGCATCTGCACCATGGTGATCCACAGGTTGCGATCCTCGGCGCTGTTCACGAGCAGGCTTTTGATGATCCTGAAGCCTTCCTCGGCCTGGTCGTGATCGGCCAGTTCGCCGGCCAGCAGCATCTTCAGCTCGCGGTTCTTGGGGTTGGCCTCGACGGCCTTGCGGGAGACCTCAATGGCCTTGTCGTACTGCTTGGCGGCGCGATAAACGTCCACCTGGCCCTGAAAGCCGCGCGGACCCGGTTCGCCGCCCATGTCAATCATTTTCTGGTAGGCGGCCAGGGCCTGCTCGGTGCGGTTTTGCTCCAGGCACACCGCGCCCAGCCGTTCCAGGAAGAAAGAGCGGCTGCCCTTCTCCTCTTCGGTGTAAGCGCCGTTGGCGTGGCTGGTCAGGTCCACCATCTCGGCGTACACACGTATGGCCTCGTCGTAGCGGCCCAGAATATCCAGCAGCAGGCCTTCGTTGTAGCCGGCCTCCAGCGAGGTGGGCGCCATCTTGCGGGCCTTCTGGATCACTTCCAGCGCTTCCTTGAAGTGGCTCTGGCGGCGGAGGATGTCGCCGATTTTGACCAGCGCCTCACCGTTTTCCTGATCGGCGGCGGCCAGGGCGCGATACTGCTTGAGCGCCTCATCCAGCTGATTGTTGGCGTTCAGCGCCTGGGCCAGAGCGTCCATGGTGTGCGGGTCGCCGGGCATCATGTCGAGCGCTCGCTCGTAGGCGGCCACCGCCTCGGGCAGCTTCTTCAGCTGGTCGTAGGCCGCGCCCAGGCTGAACTCCATCTTGGGGGTGCGGTCGTTCACCGGCACCTGCTCAATCACCTGGGCGGCGCGGGCCACGTCGCCCGAGTCGGCGTAGAGCCGCGCCATGTTCAGGATCACTTCTTCGCTGTCGGGCTCAATCTGGCGGGCAGCGGTAAAGGCCTCTTCCGCCTTCTTGGCGTCGTGCTTGATGGTGTAAAGCTGGCCCAGGATCATGTGATTGTCCACGCTCTTGGGCTCAAGCACGGTCAGCTTCTCATACTCCGCAAGCGCCTGCTCCAGCACCGCCGGGCCAGACTGTCCTTCGCCAAGCTGGCGCAGATAGATACGGCCCAGCAGCTTGTGCGCGTCCACATCGTCCGGCGAGGTTTTGAGCAGATTGCGGGCCGTCGCCTCGGCGTCGCGCACCCGTCCAGCACCAAAGTAGAGCTCCGCCAGAGCGCCGTTGAGGGCCGCGGAAGTGGGGTCGGCGTTCAGCGCCAACTTGTACTCCTCAATGGCTTTGGTCAGCAGCTCGGGACGGCCCTGGGTCAGCGCGTCTTCAGCATAGGTGGCGGCCAGCGCGGAGTGGAAGTAAGCCGGAGCGCGATCCGGCGCGGGCTTGGCACTCAGGGCAGCTGGAGGCGTCGCATTCTGGCCAGCAAGAAGCGTGCCAGACGGCGTCAAGAAAACGGCTGCGGAGAGCCAGAAGGCGAGGGTAAGGTTTTTCTGCATCATGTGGGGGATTCCAGGCACAGCTGACAACCGATGGCGAGTTCGATCCTCTGAACGCGTCCGGAGAGCGCGCTAGAGCTGCTCCAGGCGGAAACATCCGCTATCTGTATTGACGATTGTACGCGCCCTTTGGTGCAAAATGGGGTGGGAATCTGGGGAATCTGGGCCGGAAACACTGCAAACATAGGCTGAAAGGCCCAGCTTGGAACCGCAGGATCAGTTCCCGGCCCCTACCCGGACGGCCGGTAACCATCCGCTCTGGCGGAGGCTGGCCAGTTGGCGGCGCAGAATCTCCACCTGCCGCTCCAGCCGCTCCATCTGCCGCTCGCCGGGATGGGTATCCGCGCCGTAGAGCAGGCAGTGCGCGCCCACGGTCGGCTCCGGCCAGGGCGTGGCAGCAGGCTCGGGATTGGTTCCCGCGGCAGGAATCTGGTTCTCCAGCCACTGCAAGCGGCGCAGCACCAGCTCCACCCTGCCCTGCACGGCGGAGGACTGCTTCCAGCCCCAGTCGGCTTCAATGCCTGCCAGCACCGTGGCGCTTTGCGCCGTCCGCCGCAGGTAGGTGACAAAAGCGGTGACAAACTGCGCAAAGGCCAGGCGGCGCGGCCAGCTCTCGGCCAAAAGCCGCTCCATGGATTCTTCCGTATCGTTGTGGGCCAGGCCCGCTGCGCGCCGGGCGTTGGCCAGCAGTCGCGTTCCGTGCACCCCGGTGCGCCAGTTGTCCGCCAACTGCGCCAGATAACGGCGGTCAGCGGCCAGACTGGTGCGCAAAAACTGCGGCGCGCGTTCCCGCTCGTAGCTGGGAAACAGGAAGTGCATGGCCACCACACTCAAGAGCGCGCCGCCCACGGTGTTCAGCGTGCGTACCACCGCCAGCCGCCAGTCGCCCGAGTAGGGCAGCCAGGCCAGCACAAACGTAGGCGTCAGGAAGAACGAAAACGCCGTATAGCTAACCGGCAAAATGGCCAGCGCCAGCAACGCCAGTGGAAACAAGACCGCAGCCGTGGTGAACTGCGAGTGCAGCGCAATGGCCAGCACCGCCGCCAGGATGCCGCCCGCCACCGTGCCCGCAATGCGCTGCAAGCCACGGCGCATGGTTCCGGAAACATGCGGCTGCAGCACAATCAGCGAAGTGAGCAGCAACCAGTAGCCGTGGTCAATGTGGAGCAGGAAGATCAGAGCCACGTCCAGGCCGCAGACCAGCGCCACCCGCGCCGCATGGCGCAGCAGCAGGGACGAGCGCGTAAAGTTGGCCGCCAATTGCGAACCAATGTGTGCCGCCGACCAGTCCGATTGGAACTGCGCCAGGCGCAGATGCACGTACGCGAAGTGGCCCTGCGAGGCGTTACGGGGTACGGCGGGCCCGCGATCCAGAGCCTTGCCCATGCGCAGCTGTGCGGCGCTGTCCACGGACGAATCCAGCAGTGAGGCAGAGGCGGCCACCTGGTCGGCCAGATAGCGGCCGTCGGAGTTGCCGGCGCAGAGCGTGCCTTCCACAAAGGCCGGCAAACGGCGCATCCGTCCCCGCTCGGCCTCGGCGTGGGCCATGGTCAGCCCGGCGCGGTCCAGCAGCAGCGCGCCAATCCAGGCCGAGACGGATCGCAGATCGTCAAGACCGGAGAGGTAGTGCTCCTGGCAGGGTCCGCAGCTGGAGCAGCCGCTCTGGCTCTCCATGTGCTCGGCAATGGCGATAAAGCGGGCCATCAGCAGATCGGCGTGCTCCAGCAACACCACCAGTTGCTGGCCCTGCGGCGTCTCCGCCTGGCGGCGCGCGCGCACCGCGGCCAGCGCCTGCCAGCCCTGCTCCACCGAGCGGCGCAAGCGGTATTGATGATGCTGCGCCAGCCGGTGCCAAAGCGCCGCGCTCTGCGAGCCGCGCGTGGCCAGTTGCGAGATGGAGCTGAGCAGGCTGGCCAACTCCGTATAGCAGGAGCTAACCGCTGAACGCGCCGGGCGATAGGCATCCAGCGGCCACAGCAGCAGCGAGAAGACCGCCGCCCACAACCCGCCAGCCATCAGCCACAGGCCGCGCGCCACCGCCTCATGCACGCTGGTGGAAGGCGCGCCGATGCCGCAGATGTAGATCACCTGCACCAGGATTCCGGCCGAGCTGAACGGCGCGCCCAGCACCGCAAGGTAACTCCAAACAAAGCAGAAGAGAACCGTAACCGGCAGCGCCCAGGCCAGACTGTTGCCGGCCAGCGTGCCAACCGTGAGCCCCAGCGCGCCGCCCAGCGCCACGGTGGAGATGGAGCCCAGACGCAGCCGGTACGGGCCGCCCGCGTCGGAGATGATGGCCTCAAAGCCGCCCAAAGCCGCCCAGGCCAGGTTGGGAAGGGAAAAAAGATCGCCCAGCACCAGCGGTACACACAGCGCAAGGGCCGCCCGCAGCCCGCGGTACCAGTCCATGCGGCGGGCAAGGGCAACAATCTGGGCGCCAAGGGCAGCGGGCTGGAGAGGTTTGGGCATCGTTCTCTCCATTATCCTGTACTGCCTATAAAGACGGCGCGAGGAGGCATTGTATGCAGGCACCTGCGGTGGGGCAGACGCGCTTCGCGCCGGGATTAGCTCCGTGCCAGGCCACTGGCGCACAGACCTCTTAGTAGCTGTCTAAAACAGGCTGGAATGATCGCTCCCGGAGGGAGCAGTCGAGAATAGCCCAGGGTGGAGTCCGCGGGAGCGGGCGGAACCCTGGGAAAGCTGCAGGGCAAGAGGGCACCGTCCCGGAGGGACGGACGAACATCGCCCACAGCGCATGTTTTTAGACAGGTTCTTAGATGAGCGGCCCCAGCGCGCGGCTCAGCGCGGCAAAGGCTTCAATGGGCATCGACTCGCCACGGGCCTGGGCATCGATGCCCGCCGCGGCCAGCGCCGTTGTCACCACCGCCGCATCCACCCCGGCGGCACGCAGGTTGTTGGCAATGGTCTTGCGCTTTTGCGCAAAGGCCGCCTTCACCAGCTTGATAAAACCCTTCTCTTCCACGCCCAACTCCGCAAAACGCGGCGCAAACCGCCAGCGGAAGACCGTGGAGTGGACCTCGGGCGGCGGCGAAAAGGCCTCTGGAGGCAGGGTAAACAGACGCTCCGTGGCCCCATACATCTGCACCGTGACGGAAAGCACGCCGTAGTCGCGCGAGCCCGGCTCGGCCGTCACGCGGTCGGCCACCTCGCGTTGCACCATCAGCACCGCCACATCCACGGCGGCAGAGTGCTCGGCCAGTTGCAGCAGAATGGGCGAGGTAATGTAATAGGGCAGGTTGCCCACCACCACCAGCTTTTGCCCGGCCTCGGCAGCGGCGGCCGTGAAGTCGAACTTGAGCACGTCCTGCTCCACCACCTCAATGCGGTTGCCAAAGCGCACTTGCATGCGCAGCGCCAGTTGGTGATCCACCTCCACCACCACAAGGCGGCCGGCACGGGGGGCGATCCGGTCCGTAATCACGCCCAGTCCCGGACCGATTTCAACCACCGTGCGGGCGCTGACGGGACCAAGCGCCTGAGCGATCCGCTCCATGGCGTTTTCGTCAATTAAGAAATTTTGGCCGAGTTTGGATTTTGCGGGCATCTGTCTCTTGATGTTAGCCCATCCGGCAGGCGAGAGCGATCAGAGGCGCTAGCCCGGTTGAACGCCGCGGGTGGCTTTGCTATAATTGCGACTTATATGGTCCGCTTTCCCCAAAGCCGCTCCTGTTGTTGCCTGTCGAACATCTTCGACGGGTGCCCCTGTTAGTCTTCGAACTTCCTGAGCACAATCGAAGAAGACGCACCCGCAGCCGTCCCCGCCGGGCAACTCTTCGTGTCACCCCAGCCTTCGGCGCATCCCCAAACCCGTAAGCGAACGAGGTTCTGATGCCGGTAGAAGTAAGTCAAGTCCAAACACCTTCGTCCATCGCCGCGCCTTCAGCCGAGCGGCTCAGCCACCTGAAGCTGCTGGAGGCCGAGAGCATCCACATCCTGCGCGAGGTGGCCAGCGAGTTTGAGCGCCCCGTGATGCTCTACTCCATTGGCAAAGATTCCGCCGTAATGCTGCGCCTGGCGCAGAAGGCCTTTGCGCCTGGCCCGATTCCCTTCCCGCTGCTGCATGTGGACACCGGCTTCAAATTTCAGGAGATGATCGCCTTCCGCGACCAAATGGCCAAGGAAGTGGGCGCGGAGCTTTTGGTGTGGCGCAACGAGCCCGCCATTGCCAATGGCACCAACCCCGTCGCGCTCGATACCAAGCGCTGCTGCCAGTTGCTCAAGACCCAGGCTCTGCTCGACGCGCTGAAGCATTACAAGTTCGATGCCGCCTTTGGTGGCGCGCGGCGCGACGAAGAAAAGTCGCGCGCGAAAGAACGCATCTATTCCTTCCGCGATTCGGCCGGCCAGTGGGACCCGAAGAACCAGCGCCCCGAGCTCTGGAACCTGTACAACGCCCGCGTGCATCCAGGCGAAAGCATCCGCGTTTTTCCGCTCTCCAACTGGACGGAGATGGACGTGTGGCAGTATATCCACGAAGAAAAAATTCCGGTGGTCGATCTCTACTTTGCCAAGGAGCGGCCCATGTATGTGCGCCCCCTCGGTAACGGAGAAGACGCTCTGTTGCCCACCGAACAGGAGTTTGTAGCCTGGCCCGGTGAAAAGCCGCAAATGGTGAAGAGCCGCTTGCGTTCGCTGGGTTGCAGCCCTTGCACGGGAGCCATCCGCTCTAACGCCGAGACGATTCCCGACATCATCGCCGAGCTGATCAGTTTCCGCTCCTCGGAGCGCGCCAATCGCGTGATTGACCACGACCAGGAAGGCTCCATGGAGCTGAAAAAGCGGGAAGGATATTTTTAACCTTCCCTGCTACGGGCAGCGCTTTGCAAGGGCCTGATCGAAACGCAACTGAGAACTCACCAACGATCGGGTTTTGTATCAGGGCACGACTTCAATCGTGCCGCAAAGGGCACAGAAATACGACCGGGCTTTAGCCCCTGAGGAGCATTGCATGCAGCCAGCCTTTCACTTGCTGGAAGCCGTTGGCCGCACCGCAGGTGCTTTAGCCCCCGAGGGACCGCGACACAGATGCGCGGGAGGAATGCAGAGGTTGATGAATGGCGACGACAGCTTCACAGTTTTCGATTGAAGAATTTCTGGCCCAGGAACAGGCCAAGGACATGCTGCGTTTCTCCACCGCGGGCAGCGTGGACGACGGCAAAAGCACGCTGATCGGCCGCCTGCTCTACGACACGCAATCGGTCTACGAAGACCAGGTACGGTCGATTGAGGGCAAGGGCACCACGGCCCCCGGCCAGATCGATTTTGCGCTGCTCACCGACGGCCTCCGTGCCGAGCGCGAGCAGGGCATCACCATTGACGTAGCCTATCGCTATTTCTCGACGGCAAAGCGGAAATTCATCATCGCCGATACGCCGGGCCACGAGCAGTACACGCGCAACATGGCTACGGGCGCCTCCACGGCCGATGCCACGGTGGTACTGATCGATGCCTCCAAGGGCGTGCTGATCCAGTCGCGCCGTCATGCCTTCATTGCGTCGCTCCTGCGCGTGCGCCACGTCATTGTGGCCGTGAACAAGATGGACCTGATCGCCTACGACGAGCCCAAGTTCCGCGCCATCGTGTCCGACTTCAACGCCGTGCTGGCCGCCATTGCCGGCGACACGGGCAACCAGGTGGAGGCCGTCTTTGTGCCGGTCAGCGCGCTGGTGGGCGACAACATCGTACACAAGACCGACGCCATGCCGTGGTATAGGGGCCCGTCGCTGCTGGAGCTACTGGAAGCCCTGCCGCCGTCGGAAGGCGCGGTAGACGCGCCCTTCCGCATGCCGGTGCAGCGCGTCATCCGCCCCGACCACACCTTCCGCGGCTTTGCCGGACAAATTGCATCGGGCCGCGTGCGCGTGGGCGATAGCGTAATTGCGTTGCCTTCAGGCCGTGCCGCCAAGATCGCGCGCATTGTCACCTTTAACGGCGATCTGGACGAAGCCCGCGCGCCGCTTTCCATCACGCTGGTCCTTGATCGCGAGATCGACATCAGCCGTGGCGATCTGCTGGCTGTATCCGATCAGACACCCACGGTCTCGCGCCACTTGAGCGCGCAACTGGTGTGGATGGATTCCAAGCCGCTGGGCTTGAACAAGCGCTATCTGCTCAAGCACACCAGCCACACCGTGCCCGCGTTTGTACGCGCCATTGAGCACCGCACCAACATCGCCACGCTCGAACACGAGCAGGCCCAGACGCTGGAGATGAACGGCATTGGGCGCGTGGAGATTGAGCTGCTGCGACCAATTGCGCTGGACCTTTACGGCGAGAATCGCGCCACCGGCGCCTTCATCCTGATTGACCCCATCACCAACGCCACGGCGGGCGCGGGCATGATTGCCGCGGTGGAGGCTGACACCTCCGACGGCGTGGATGAAGTTGTGGAAGCCACTGGTCCGGTAACGGCCGAGGAGCGCGCGGCGCGCTGGGGCCACCAGGGTGGAGTTCTGGAGCTGGAAGGCCCGGCCGAGCTGATCGATCTGGTGGAGCGTTCGCTGTTTTCGATCGGCGTTGTGACCCAGCGTGTGGAACTTGCCAATCCCTTGTTTGCAAGCAGCCGTGGGCTCCTGGATACGCTGAAGACTCTTCAAACCGGAGCGGGCATTCTGCTGCTGGCTGTGCGCGCAACAGAGAGCGAGCAGTTGCTGGCGCGGGTAGGCGAGCACAAGGCGCTCATTGACGGTGTGAATCATGCCGCGGTGGTCTCCGCAGTGCATTATCTGCTGCATGAAACCAAGATTCTGCATGAAGTGGAAAAGGCGGGGCTGTAGTTTAATTCTGGATTTCGGGGATTCTCGCTTTTCCACCTTGGTCTCCTGTCTCCAAAGCCCTTTGTCAAATGCGCAAAAGAACAAAAGCAGATCCTTCGACTCACCACCCCCAAACTGAAGAGAACGTTTGGGGCCCCGTTCGCTCAGGATGACAGTTTCGGGGATAATGCGGGCTTGGTTCGCTCCCAATGGCAAGCCTGTAAACTCTGTGGACTCAGGAGCGCCTGGATCAGTCATTTCAGCCGTAACGCGCCGCCGCGAGTCGGCTGCTCTGAATGACAGGGATTCCATGCAATAAACGCCCCGAAGGGGCGATGTGCAAATAGCCCAGGGCAAGCCGAAGGCACAGCCCTGGGTGCAGCGCCCAATGCAAGCCTCGCGCCCCTCGGGGGCGCGGTGCAACAGCCGGCAATACTCCCAGGAGATTGAACCATGGCGATCGATGAAATTCAGGCAGAGGTAACGGCCAAGCTCAACCTGGTGCGTCAGGCACTGGCCGAAGAGATCAAGGCGGGCGCTGGCGATGTGTGCATCACGTGCAGCTTTCAGGCTGAAGACGTGCTGCTGACCAAGCTTGCACTTGAACTCGACCCCAAGATTCCGGTGCTGTTTCTCGATACCGGTTATCACTTCCGCGAGACGTACGAATATCGCGACAAGATCGCGGCTGCGTGGGGTTTGAACCTGATCAATCTGCTGCCCGCCAAGACCGTGGCGGAGCAGGAGACGGAGTTCGGCAAGCTCTACGCAACCGCGCCGGATCGCTGCTGCGGATTGCGCAAGGTTGAGCCGCTGTTCAAGGCGGTGGCGGAGTATCGGGTGTGGATCACCGGGCTGCGCCGCGAGCAGGCCAAGAGCCGCGCGGCGCTGGAAGAGCGAGCCGTGTTTCATCTTCCCGGCGGCGCATCGGTACTGAAGCTGGCGCCGCTGACGGAGTGGACCACGCGCGATATCTGGTACGCCTGCGAGCAACTGGGCATTGAACGGCTGCCGCTCTACGACCAGGGCTATACCTCCATTGGCTGCGAGCCCTGCACCACGCTGCCGCTCGACCCGAACGATCCGCGCTCCGGCCGCTGGGCGGGCCGCAAGGTGGAGTGTGGCATCCACATTGAGGGGACTGACGCGCACTGAGCACAGGCGCAGTAGAATGCTTGAAATCACCAGAAGAACGGGCCGCCCTGTGCGGCCCTTACAATTGCAGTGATAAGGATTCTATCCCATGGCCAACTTCCAGATCATGACCAAGCCGATGGGGCCAATCTGCAACCTGGATTGCACCTATTGCTTCTACCTTGAAAAAGAGAACCTCTACGGCGGCGCGGCCAAGAACTACCGCATGAGCGACGAGCTGCTGGAGAACTACATCCGGCAGTACATCAAGTCGCAGCAAACGCCGGTGGTGAACTTCTCCTGGCAGGGTGGCGAACCGACTCTGCTGGGCGTGGAGTTCTTTCAGAAGGTTGTGGAGCTGGAAGCGAAATACGCCGACGGCAAGCAGATCCAGAACGCCTTCCAGACCAACGGCACGCTGCTGGACGACCATTGGGGCGAGTTCCTGGCGCGCAACAGCTTCCTCATCGGCCTCTCCGTGGATGGCCCCGCCGCGCTGCATGACGCCTATCGCGTGGACAAGGGTGGCCAGCCCACCCACGCGCGTGTGATGCGCGGGCTGAGCGTGCTGAAGAAGCATGGAGTCGAGTTCAACACCCTCACCGTGGTGAACAACCTCAACAGCCAGCAGCCGTTGGAGGTGTACCGCTTCCTGAAGGAGATCGGCAGCCAGTATCTGCAGTTCATCCCCATTGTGGAAGAGATAGCCGCGGAGCCGAATGCGCAGGGGCTACGTTTGCTGAAGCCCTACGCGCCCAAGACCCAGGTCTCGGAGTGGTCGGTGGACTCGCTGCAATGGGGCGTGTTCTTGCAGACCATCTTTGACGAGTGGGTGCGGCAGGATGTGGCGCGCATCTTCGTGAACCTGTTTGATGTGGCGCTGGAAGCATGGATGGGCATGGACCCCAGCCTGTGTGTCTTTGCGCGCAAGTGCGGCGCAGCGCTGGCCATGGAGCACAACGGCGACCTCTACAGCTGCGACCACTTTGTGTATCCGGAGAACAAGCTGGGCAATATTTTGGAGCGGCCTTTGGCGCAACTGGCCGTGCAGCAGCAGCAGATCCGGTTTGGCGAGGCCAAGGATAAGGCGCTGCCCAAGGCCTGCGTGGAGTGCGATGTGCGCTTTGCCTGCAATGGCGAGTGCCCCAAGCATCGCTTTCTGAAGACGGCCGAGGGCGAAGGTGGGTTGAACTATCTATGCGCCGGCTACAAGCACTACTTCCACCACATCGATCCCTACATGAAGTTCATGGCCAACGAACTGCGCGCCCAGCGCCCGCCGGCCAACGTGATGGCATGGGCGAGGAAGCAATAGCCTGCGACCTGTAGATTTCAGACGCTACGCTCTGCGCATTCGCCTTTGCGCTTCGAACCAATCATCCTCAGGACTACCTGCCCTCTGACCGCGTTCCTGCCATATAAGGTAGGCAAAATTCGCGATTTCTTCATGCGTCGGAGCCCAGCTTGCTCCGCCATTGAATACAGGCGGGAAGAGCAGGAGCGTAGTGCAAGACTGGTTAGCAGCCATCCAAGATGCCACCAACTCCGACTTGAGACGTACCAGCGCAACAAGACGTTGAAGATCCAGGGGCAGATTTCGCTTGAAAATTGGCTCATGATGAGCAATTCGGTTGCGAAGGTTTCTAACCGCTCCCAAATCGCTGTAGATTCGCTTACGAAGGCTCTGGACTGTTTCTGATGTCTCATGAGCAGGAAACACACGGAATAGGTGCGCATCCCAAAGGCGCACGTCATGCCTTGCCGTAAACATCGCTTCCCAAAATGCAAATTTCAATTCAGGAATCACTTTCCCCGTCGAAGACTGCTCGCTGCTCACTTTGCACAGGTCGCGTCGGGGGCTGTAATGCCCCCGATTATCCGGCAAGCTCAGAGCAAATCTTCTGTCCCAAGGCCAACGAGGCCCATATACAGCCACTAATGCGTCCGCTACAGCATTGCGAACAACGACCTCGCAGATGTGGATCGGAGTCAGAAGAGCCGCAGCAAGGGTTGCGTTCCACGCATACAGCGAGATGGCCGCAGGATCACTCTGATTCCCAGGCTGAGTTTGGCTTTCGTAAGTGCCAATTCTTTCAGGGGATAGAGCATCCCGAATGGCCACAATGAAGTCCAGGGTGCTTGACATAATTGACTAGAAGTGTACACTTCTAGTGTGAGCCACTGGGATACGTGGGCGTAAGCCTCCACCCGGGGACGTAAGAAATGCACGAAGAGCCCGCCACCATGGCGGGCTTCTTTGTGTTTGAAATTTGATAAGTGTGAAGCCTAAGCAAAGTGCCTTCTGCTCTGAATTACGATAAAGGTCTTCAACCATTTGGTGCGGAAGAGGGGACTTGAACCCCTAAGCCTTTTGGGCGCTAGCTCCTAAGGCTAGTGTGTTTGCCATTTCACCACTCCCGCACGGGTTGGCTCACCCAGAGCCTGGTTCCCGGCTCTGGAGAGGGGCCGCAGCTCAGGGGCGCTGGTGAAGGGCACGCCGGAGAGCGGTCTTCACCAAGTCTAGAGGGATTACGGGTGCGATTGCAACCGGCAAGCTGGCGCGGGTCAGGCTGAGGGTAAGGGATGGGCTCAGAGCGCGGCGCAAGGGAGCGCGAAAACTGGTTGTCAGGCTCCGGTGCGGTCGCCTAAGATTCTGCGCAAGGAGTTTATAGATGAAATTTGTCTTGGGAATCGTTCGCTGTGTAATTTTGTTGCTAGTTTCGGGAACGTTATCATTGCCTGCCGTTCTCCCCGCTCAGCGCTTGGGCGACTTTGAAAAGGCCACCCTCACACTGCCCTCGGATGCGCAGATGGTGATGCACCGGCTGGAAAAGCTGCGCGAGCTGCCCGATGGTCCGTGGCGCATGCACGCCGGCGACTTGATGCACGGCGAAGCCAACGACGTGGACACCTCCGGCTGGCAGCTGATTGCCCCCGGCTTCAAGGCTCCGAATGAGGCGGTGTGGTTCCGCCAGACCTACACCATTCCCGAGACCCTGGGGGGCTACGACCTGACCGGCGCGCGCATCTGGTTTGACTTCCACGCCGGCGCCAACGGGCCCATGCCGGAGATCTACTACTTCAACGGTCGCCGCGTCGCCCTTGGCGAAGACCTTGAACCCATGGTTCTGGTCGAAAAAGCCAAGCCAGGCGACACCGTGGTTGTGGCCGTCAAGCTGTTGCATACCGTTGACACCAAGACCATCCGCGGGGCCACGCTGCGCATTGATATTCCAGAGACCCGCCCCAATCCGGTGGATCTGTGGCAGGAAATTCTTTCCGCCGCCGTCATGGTTCCGTCGCTTGCTCCCGCCGACAAGACTAAGATGCAGACCGTGCTGGACGCCATTGCCGCCGTGGACGTGAAGGCGCTGGACGCGCACGATCAGGCCAAGTTCGACGCCAGCATCAAGGCTGCGGAAGGTAAGCTATCCGCCATCAAGCCGACGCTGCAGCAGGCCACGTATCACCTGGACGGCAATGGGCACATCGACGCCGCATGGCTCTGGCCGACGACCGAGACGGTGGATGTGGTGAAGCGCACCTTCTCCACCGCCACCCAGTTGATGTACGAGTATCCCGGCTACACCTACTCACAGTCGGCCGCGGCCTACAACGAGTGGATGGCCGACAAGTATCCGGAGCTGAACGCCGAGATTGCTCAGCGCGTGAAGGAAGGCCGTTGGGAGATTGTGGGCGGCATGTGGGTGGAGCCCGACCTGAACATGCCCGATGGCGAGAGCCTGGTCCGCCAACTGCTGGTGGGCAATCGCTGGTTCAAGAAGAACTACGGCGTGACGGCCCGGATTGGCTGGAACCCGGACTCCTTTGGCTACACGTGGCAGCTGCCGCAGATCCTGAAGAAGAGCGGCCTCGATTACTTTGTGACCCAGAAGATGAGCTGGAACGATACCAACCAGTTCCCCTTCAAGCTGTTCTGGTGGGAGTCGCCGGATGGGTCGAAGGTGCTCACCTATTTCCCGCACGATTACGCCATCGACAACCTGAATCCGGTGCGGCTGGCCAACGACATGCAGAAGCTGCGTACCTTTGCGCCCGGCAGTTTGGAGATGCTGGACCTGTACGGCGTGGGCGACCACGGCGGCGGCCCGACGCGCGCCATTCTGGACGAGGGCTTCCACTGGGCAGGACATGCATCTTCTGGGGCCGATGGCACCGGCGCCAGCAAGCTCACCCCCAACTACAAGTTCGGCGGCGCACAGTCCTTCTTCAACGATGTGGAGAAGCAGATTGCGCCGGAGAGTCCGACGTGGAATTACCCCTCCATCGCCAAGGGCTACACGCCTCCGGCAGCGGAGAACGGGAAAATCACCGTGCCCACCTGGAAGGCCGAGCTCTACTTTGAGTACCACCGCGGCGTCATGACCACCCAGGCCAACCACAAGCACAACATGCGCGTGAGCGAGATTGAAGCGCTGGACGCGGAGAAGTACGCCTCGCTGGCCTGGGTCCTGGCCGGACGGGCGTACCCCGCGAACGAGCTGACGGAGGATTGGAAGAAGATCCTCTTCAACCAGTTCCACGATCTGGCGGCGGGTTCGGGGATTGGCGTCATCTACAAGGACGCGCAGAAGGACTACGACGTGGTCCGCTGGTCCACGAACGAGATCTCCGCCGCGTCGCTGGCTGCGGTTGCGGCGCAGGTGGATACGCGCGGCCTCGAGCTGCCTGAGGCACTGCGTGCGGGAGGCAAAGAGCGTATAGGAACAACGATTCCGGTTGTCGTCTTCAACCCGCTGGGCTGGGAGCGTTCCGGAGAGTTCACCGTCAGCGTACAAGCCCCGGTTGCCGACTTCACCAATTTCTTGGTGATTGATCCAGCCGATGCCACTAAACCCTCTCAAGTACTGGCCACGAAGATCGACACCAAGACCGGTGCAGCGGAGCTGACCATCCACGTGAACAACGTCCCAGCGCTGGGCTACAAGGTTCTGGACATCGTGCCTTCCAAGCTGGGTTCGGTCGCAGGCAGCTCGGCCTTGGACGACGGCGAAAAGATTCGCATCAGCGAGAATCGTCTGGTTGTGGAAGTGGACAAGAAGACGGGCTGCATCACGCGGCTTGAGAAGGACGGCTTTGAGACGCTGGCCAAGGATGCCTGCGGCAACCAGCTCCAGTTCTTCAAGGACCTGCCGCAGAAGTACGACGCCTGGAACGTGGACCCCGGCACCTTCGACGTGGCTCCGGCGACCGTTGCCCAGGCCGACTCGGTTGAGTTGATCGGCGACAAGACGCCGCATCCGGCTATCCGCATCGTGCGCACGTATCAGAGTTCAAAGTTCGTGCAGACAATTACGATTCCGCCCGGCTCGGCGATGGTGGATGTGGCCAACGAGATCGACTGGCACGAGCGCCACATCCTGGTGAAAGCCGCGTTCGCTCTGGCCGCCACCAGCAACTTTGCAACCTATGAGATTCCCTACGGCACCATTGACCGCCCCACCACCCGCGCCAATAGCTGGGAGAAGGCGCAGTTTGAAGTGCCGGCCATGCGCTGGGCGGACTTGGGCGACGGCCAGCACGGCCTCTCGCTCATCAACCAGGACAAGTACGGCTACGACGCGGTGGGCAACCTGCTGCGGTTGACTCTGCTGCGCTCGCCCACCTGGCCGGATGCCGAGGCCGATCAGGGCCATCACAGCTTCCACTACGCGCTCTATCCGCACGCGGGAACGTGGAAGGAAGCAGGCACGGTGCGCAAGGGCTGGGAGTATTCTTATCCGCTAACTGCCGTATCCACAACTTCACACGCTGGCACGCTGCCTGCCGCGCATTCGTTCGTTTCGGTTGCGCCGGAGAACGTGGTGCTGACGGCGGTGAAGAAGGCCGAGGATGCCAATGGCCTGATCCTGCGCGTGTATGAATGGGTCGGCAAAACCGGCGTGGCGGAGTTCCGCGTGCCGGCCGGAGCCACCGGGGCCACGATCACCAACATGAGCGAGACGCCGGAGGGCGCCGCGCTGGAGGTGCAGGACGGCGTGGTGAAAGCGCCGATTCATCCGTACGAGATCCTCACCGTGCGGGTGGATTATGCGGAGGCGGACAAGAAGTAACCCAGGGAATGAATTCTTCCGCGCGTTCATTCGTTGTAAAAAGGAAACGCCTCATCCTCCAAGCGATCTTCGTGCCGGGGGAGGAGGCGTTTTCTGCATTTTTATTGCAAGGCAATTTAGAAGTTCAGCGCAGCACCGGCCGAATAGCGGAAGCCATTGGCCGAGAGGTTGGCATTCATCTCGGTAATGGCACCTTGGAAGTGATTGAAATTGATCTGGTGACTCCAGTAGTCCAGTTCCGCCGGGCGCACCGAGAGGTAGCGGTTGATGCGCACGTTCACGCCGCCGCCGGTCACCGTGGCGAAACCAGCTGCGCGGCAGGCCTCACCATTGTCATTGCAGCCATCCGGCTGGCCCTTATAGTCAAGGTTCATACTGTACTGGTTGGCGCCAAGCAGTTCATGCGCGAAAACGCTCACGCGGCCACCCACCAAAGAGGGCACGGTCCAGCGAACAACCGGACCCACAAGATAGCTGCGGCTGATGTTCACTTCCTGCTCGGTAGGATCGCTCGACTGCGAACCCTGCTTACGTGAGTAGGAGAAGTCCGCCTTGACGCCGAAATGCTTCAGCGGAAAGTACGCTGCCGAAACCTGACCGCCATTCAGGCTGAAAGGCGAGAACATATTGCCATAATTTGCGGAGGAGGCGTTGAAAAAATTGAAATCGCCGAAAGAACGGTCGAAGTCATAGCCGACATACACTTCATACTTGTCGAAGTTATGCTTCGGGTTAGAAGACTTCTGAGCAGATGAAACACTGGCGAGGAGAAACAAAACTGAAATGATGCAAAGGAGCTTACGCACTGGTTTTCCTATCCTTTCTTCCGGGAGGAAGAAATAGTTAGAGGATGCCATGTCGTGAACATGACATGCGTTGAGGGAGCTACTTCAATATTTTGCCTTTATCGCAATCGGGGAATAAATATAGAGCCCAGATCGCATCAAGGACTTATATAGATTAGGATATTATCCACTTAATTGCAACTTTGTCAGTAATATGCGAAATAGTATATTTGTAACTCTGGAAATATAGTTTTCGGGAATCTCTCATGAGTTTCTTCCCTCCAATCCAGAATCGGCGCAACCCTGCCTCTTTTGCGCAAGACAAAAGGCGGACGCCTGAGACGTCCGCCTTTCGCTACTGCCTGTGATTTTGCTGCGTCTGCTTACAGACCAGCCTGCTGCTTGAGGGTGGCAGCCTTGTCGGTGGCTTCCCAGGTAAAGTCGGCGTCGTTGCGGCCAAAGTGACCGTAGGCAGCCGTCTTCTGGTAGATGGGGCGGCGCAGGTTCAGGCTCTCGATGATGCCCTTGGGGTTCAGCGAGAAGTTCTTGCGCACCAGCTCGGTGAGCTTGGCGTCCGGAACCTTGCCGGTACCGAAGGTGTCCACCAGAACCGAGACCGGCTCGGCCACGCCGATGGCATACGCGAGCTGAACTTCAGCCTTGTCGGCTAGGCCGGCGGCCACAATGTTCTTGGCAATGTAGCGCGCCATATAGGCGGCCGAGCGATCGACCTTCGTCGGGTCCTTGCCACTGAAAGCGCCGCCGCCGTGACGGCCCGCACCACCGTAGGTATCCACGATGATCTTGCGGCCGGTCAGGCCGGTGTCGCCCATGGGCCCGCCGATGACAAAGCGGCCGGTGGGGTTGATGTGGTACTTGGTGTTCTCGTCCAGCCACTCGGCGGGGAGCACGGCCTTGATCACGTACTTCATGATGTCGGCATGGAGCTCTTCGTTGGTGACCGACTCGGCGTGCTGGGTGGAAACCACCACGGCGTCAATGCGGGCCGGCTTGCCGTCCACATACTCGATGGTGACCTGGCTCTTGCCGTCGGGGCGCAGATAGGCGAGCTTGCCGCTCTTGCGCACCGCGGTCAGCTGCAGAGTGAGCTTGTGCGCCAGCGAGATGGCCGCGGGCATCAGCTCGGGGGTCTCGTTGGAGGCATAACCGAACATCATGCCCTGGTCGCCGGCGCCGCCGGTGTCAACGCCTTGTGCAATGTCGCCCGACTGCTTGTTGATGGTCGAGATCACGGCGCAGGTGTTGGAGTCGAAACCGTAGAGGGCGTTGTCATAGCCGATGGAGGCGATCACGCCGCGTACCAGGCCCTGGAAATCGACGTAGGCCTTGGTGGTGATTTCGCCAGCGATGACCACCAGGCCAGTCGCGGTCAGGGTCTCGGCAGCCACGCGGCTGTAGGGATCCTGCTCCAGGCAGGCATCCAGAATAGCGTCTGAAACCTGATCGGCGATCTTGTCGGGATGGCCTTCGGTCACGGACTCAGAGGTAAACAGGAAACGATCGCTCAACTTGAAACTCCTGCCCATTGAAGGGATTTGAAGGTGCATTTGGCCTGGCCGGAAACTGCGGACCCCACGTAGTACGGTGCAGTCGCGACAAGCCCGCGGGCCCAGACTGGATGCAGCACCGGCAGGCCTAGGCCTGACAGTGCATCCTTGTATCGTAATTGGGCCGGGCCACGGTGAGCAAAGTTTGCGGGGTGAATGGAGAGGAACCGGTGGTGAACCGCAACCAGAACCCTATCAGTGGGAGAACAGGTGTTGTACGCTGGTGCGGACCGACTCCACCCAGGCGCTGAAGCCGCCGGGAGGCAGCAGGGTGGGCCACCAACCGGCGCGCATGCCGTAATAGCGGAAGGCCAGATAGGCAGCGCCGCCCACCATGAGCAGGAGCAGAATGGCGCCCGCCCAGCGGATGCGCAGCTCGGCCGAGTCATGGCGCAGGATGCGCGCTTTGCCCACGTTGGCGGCAAAGGCGGTCCAGTTTTCGTCGCCGTCCACGGCCCGGCCAGCAGCTCTGGAAGCCTTCATGAAGCGCTCTGTCCAAACCTGCTCATCCAGCCCCAGCGCCGTCGCGTAGCCGCGCACAATGCCCTTGGAGATAATGCCGCCCGGAAGCTGACGGAACTGCTCCTGCTCCAGCGCCTGCAAGTGGCGCGAGCTGATCTTGGTGACGGCCGTAATTTGTTCCAGCTCGATGCCGCGGCGCAGCCGCTCCATCCGCAGGTCTTGTCCAAAGTTTCCCATCGGCCACCGATTCAGCGGTCTTCCCCCTGGGGATTAGTCTTCACAATAAACCCGGAAGTTACGCTAGTCAAAAGGGAAAGAGGGATTGTTGTTGGCCGGTCTGGTTCTCCACCCCGGCGGCAGCGGGCCCAGGCCTGTGGACGCGGATCGGGGCGGGGATTGCCGGGCGGAAAGCCCCGGCTCCGGCTGACCCTCCGAAGCGGCTCCCCTCCAGCCAAAGCTCCCCAGCGGACCCGCGCGATCGGCCCTTGCCCTGCTGGATTCGGTGAGTGGAGCGCTCCATCCGGCGTGGTTGGCGGCGCGCGGAGATCCGATTGACGCCCTTGCTTACGAGTAGTAAGCTCCAAGGCCGTCGCATTTGAGGTGAATTTCCCACAAAAACCGGCTTATTCATCGTCCTGTAACAATCGATGCCTCAGAATTATTTGGGGATTTCATCCCAAATTGTCGATTTTTCCAAGGTAAATGAGGGCAGGTACAAGGTCCCGATCCGGGGCACTGACTGGACAGCCTTGGTTTGCCATGGATTTGTTCAATGGCGCGCTGCCGGAGAGTCCGCGAAAGCAGAAGGACTGTCTCCAGGGGGCGTTTGTCCTTGGCCCCCAACCGCACCACCAACTTTGCAGGAGAGCCATGATTCGACTTCGCAGACTCTGTAGCTTGCGTTCCGTCGCCGTTTTTGCCCTGGCGACGATCGCCCTGATCTTCGCCGCCAGCAATGCCCAGGCGCAGTCCGCCGGCGCGGGTACCATCACTGGAACGGTCGAGGATGCGGCGCAAGCCGTGATCCCTGGCGCAACCGTGACGGTGACCAACGTTGACACCAACGTCGTACACACCTACACCAGCAACGCGGCGGGTCTTTACACCGCGCCGTTCTTGCAGCCGGGCCACTACAAGCTGAGCGCCAAGGCGACCAGCTTCGGCATCTCCGAAGCCAAGGGCGTGACGCTGCTGGTTGGTCAGACGTTGACCATCAACATGACCATGAGCGTGAAGGCGGAGACCACCACGGTTGAAGTGGAAGGCTCCGGCGCGATTCTGGATACGGAAAAGACCGAAGTCTCGCAGGTGATGGACCAGCAACTGGTGCAGAACCTGCCGGTGAATGCCCGCAACTGGTCCAGCTTTGTGCTGTTGACCCCGGGCGTAACCCAGGATGGCGGTTCGGGCCTGATCAGCTTCCACGGCATCAGCGGCCTCTACAACCAGAACTACGTGGACGGCGCCAACAACAACCAGATGCTGTTTGCGGAAGCGCGTGGCCGTGCCTCTGGCGCGCCTTACGTCTACTCCGTGGACTCCATCAAGGAGTTCCAGGCCGAGACCTCGAACTACTCGGTGCAGTTCGGCCAGGCGGCCGGCGGCCAGGTGAACGCCATCACCAAGAGCGGCACCAACAGTTTGCATGGCGACCTGTTCTACTACCTGCGCTATCCGGATCTGAACGCGCTCGATCCGTACTCGAAGTACCAAGCGCTTTATAACAACGGCAATCCGTTCCTTTTGACGCAGCCGATCCACCAGCAGAACCAGTTTGGCGGTTCCGTGGGCGGCCCGCTGATCAAGGACAAGCTGTTCTACTTCCTTACCCTCGACGGCTTCCGCAAGGTAGGCCGGGTACTCTACTCGGATACCAGCTATATCTCGGCCACGACCAAGGGCGTCTATTCCAATTTGACCAACTCCAGCTACCTGACGCCGGCACAGTGCCCGACCGCGGACAACGCGACCTACACCGGCACCAGCTATATCACCGACGCGCAGTGCACGAACGCGATCAACTTCCTGCTGAATGTGTCGAATACCTCAACCACCTCGGCGCCGCCCTCGCGTTACGCCCGGCAGAATCTGTTCTTCCCGCGCCTTGACTACCACGTCAACGCCAAGAACGATGCCTTTGTCGACTTCAACTGGGCTGACTTCAGCTCCACCAACGGCTACACCTCGACACCGACCATCAGCAACAGCTCGCCCAGCACCAATGGTCCCACTTACTACCACGAGCGTTTCCTGGTAGGCGGTTTGACGACCGTGCTCTCCAGCCGTTCGGTCAACCAGATCCACGCTCAGTGGGGACGCGATCTGGAGACGGCCGGCGCCAATGCCTCCGGTCCCAGCATCGGAATGGGCGCAGTCACCTTCGGCATGCCCAATGCACTGCCCCGCATCGCCGAGCCGGACGAGCATCGCATCCAGCTCAGCGAGGTCTTCTCGCACACCATGGGACGTCATTCGATCAACGTGGGCGGAGACTGGAACAATGTTCATGAGGTCATGATCAACCTCTATCAGGGTGGCGGCGTTTACTCCTACAGCGACACCAACAACACCGCCAACTTCCAGGACTGGCTCTTCGATGCCTTTGCCGGACAAACGGGCGATACCGACCCCCACGCAGGCTATCACTACTACTCCTTCGTGCAGACCGTCGACAAGCTCAACACCGCCGCTGGCACCCAGGGCAAAGACGACTTCTACATGAACATGTTCGACGGCTTTGCCGAGGACAACTGGAAGGTCAACAATCACCTCACCGTCACCGCTGGCGTGCGTTATGACATTCAGCTGACGCCGTCGCCGACGGCCAACCAGGTCAACAATAACTACGCTCCGATCTCCAGCCAATACACGACCAGCATCAAGAACGTGATGAACCGAGTGCAGCCCCGCGTGGGCTTCAGCTGGAGCCCCTATGTAGGCACCGTGGTGCGCGGCGGCTATGGCGTCTTCTCCGGCCTGAACCAGGGCTCGACCTACTACGCAATGCGGGTGGAAAACGGCGTTGTGCAAGTCAACTACAGCTCCTACGGTTGCGAGCCGATCGCCTCTTGCTCGACCTTCGTGGCCACCAACGTGGAGCAGTACCCCAACGTACCCTACGCGGTTACGGGTGGGTCGCTGTCGGGTTCGCTTTATCCGACCGGCGGTGTAGCTCCGTCGGTTGCCAACTCGATCACCAATCCGGCCGCCATCAGCTTCCACGGCCTGGATCCGAACTTCGTTCCGCCCTACTCGCACGAAATGGATCTGTCGATTGAGCAGGCCCTGCCCGGCAAACTCTCGCTCACGCTCGGCTATGTGGGCACGCGCGGCATGCGTCTGCCGGTCTTCGTGGACGCCAATCTGGTGGGCCAGAAGCCGCACGGCAGCGCCACCTACAACGTGGTGAGCGGAACCAACAACTCGGGTACCGTGCTGCGCCAGATGACGGTTCCGGTCTATTTGTCCACCGACCGGGCCAACGGCTTGCTGAGCAAGTCGCTCAACACCGGCTTCAGCGTGGCCAACACCTGGTACAACGGACTGATCGGTACCGTTCGCCGTCCGTTCAACCATGGCCTGGAGTTTGTGGCCAACTATACCTGGGCGCATGCCTCCGACGACGGCCAGGTGGGCGGCAACAGCGGCACCTTCTACGGCGGCGATGTGCCGCTTGATCCGAACAACATCCGCGGCGAGAATGGGTTGTCGGATACCGACATCCGCAATCGCTTCACCTTCTCGTTTACCTACAAGCCGGAATTCTCCATCGCCAACCGCGAACTCAGGCTTTTGGCCAATGGTTTCCAGTTCTCGGGCTCCGAAATTGCTTCCGGCGGCGAGCCGATCTATGCCAGCATGAGCGGCACGGTCAGCGGACTTGCCGAAGGCGGCATCTACGGCGGCGCCATCAGCTCTGGAACCGGAAATGCTACGACCGGCCGCCCCCCGCAAATTGGCCGCAACAGCCAGATTGCTCCGGGTTTCAACGATTTTGACATGCGGGCCTCCCGCGCGGTCAAGATCCATGACAAGGTCAACTTGCAGTTCTCGGTGGACGCCTTCAACCTGCTGAATCACACCATCGTCACCGGTGTGAACGGCTCCTACCACTCGACCTTCACGTCAGCTTCCACGTCGAGCTGCGCCACCACGTTCACCAGCAATCCGGCTGCGACCGGCTCCAATGCAGGGGGCTGCATTGCTCCCTACTCTGGAACAGGTTTGAGCGCCTTCCGCGCCACGAGCAGCACCAACAACCAGCTCTACGGCCCCCGCCAGCTGCAGGTTGCGGCCAAGTTCACCTTCTAAACCAGGGCGAACGCAACAGCAAAGCGCGGTGGCTTCGGCCACCGCGCTTTTTTGGGGAGTACATACAAAAGAACATTCCTGCGGCGCAAACGGCAACTGCCGGCCAGGCTAAGCCCGGTCGGCAGTTGCAACCCCTTATGAAACAAAGAAAAACTACTTGGTGGGTTTGGCCAGGCCGTTTACAACCCAGCTGGCCAGGCAGAGCAGCAGCCCGGGAATGGGCAGAACCATCAGCTCCAGCTGGCCGGGGTTGAAGTCAAAGCTGCCAAACTGGCGCCAGTTGCCCAGCATGTCGTAGCCAATGTAGATGAGAGCCAAAGCGAAGGGAACCAGGGCCAACCAGAGACCGGCTTTCCGCATTCTTCGAGCGCATTCCGGGATGTTCATTCTTTCTCCTTGCAGTGGTGCAGTGGGTTACGGTGCGGCTGTCCGGGGGCCGAACATGCTGCGGAAAAGCTCCGTATTTCAGGCTGAAACCCCAGAAATCATGCCCCAGGGGCTAAAGCCCATCCTTGATTCGGTGCTATTTGCGGCACGACTAAAGTCGTGCCCTGACGCTTCTTGCCTTCCCTTGAGAGTTTTCCCGCAGCCTGTTAATCCGTGCCCTTTCAGCGGCCGGTGAGGAACCGCTGCCATTGATCCGGCTCCTAGATACCGTTGTGGCATCCCACCCATTGCGCGATCAAGCTTGCGCAATGGATGGGGCACGGAGATCCTACACCGGGCTTCCATTTGAGAGCCAGATCAAGGGGGAAAACTAACCTTTGGCCAGCTCGCGGGCGCGTTCGGTGGCGCGCATCACGGCCTTGATCAGGGTCACGCGCAGGCCGCCCTCTTCAAGCTCCAGGATGCCGTCCACGGTGCATCCGGCCGGGGTGGTGACCGCGTCCTTGAGCAGGGCCGGATGGTAGCCGGTTTCCAGCACCATCTTGGCGGAGCCGAAGGCGGTTTGCGCGGCCAGTTGGGTAGCGATGTCGCGGGGCAGGCCCACCTTGACGCCCGCTTCGGCCAGCGCCTCAATGATGATGTAGATGTAAGCCGGGCCGGAGCCGGAGAGCCCGGTGACCGCATCCATGTGCTTTTCTTCCACTACGACTACACGGCCCACGGTCTCGAAAACCCGCTGGGCCAGCTCCATCTGCGCTTTGGAGACAAAGCGTCCGCGGCAGAGCGCGGCAATGCCGGCGCCCAGCGCCGAAGGCGTGTTGGGCATGGCGCGGACCACGGCAATCTCCGTGCCCGCGGCGTCTTCGATGTCACGAACCTTCACCGAAGCGGCAATGGAAATGATGGTCTTGGCGGGAGTGAGGGCGGGCTTGATCTGCTCAATCAGCTCCGGCACCTGGAACGGCTTGACGCCGATCAGGATCAGGTCGGCCTGCTGGGCAGCTTCCAGGTTGTCCGTCGAAACGTCAACACCCCACTGGGTGCTGAGCGCAATGGCCCGCTCCTGATGGGCCACGGTGGCATGGATCAGATCCGGGGCAAAGATGTTCTCCTTCAGGAAGGCCTGCAGGAGAATGCCGCCCATTTTGCCCGCGCCCAGAACCGCTACGCGCACCTTGGGCAGTTGCGCCGGAGTTTCGTTTGCCTCAACCGCAATTTCCGCCATTGTTTCCTCTTTTGAAATGAATTTGTTGAGTAGATGTAGATTGGGTTCGCGCTGCATCTGCCGCGCGAACCCAGGGTGAAACGATTGCAACTGAACCGAAGGCTTTAGGGAACCTCCGATGAAGCTCTACTCTCCACCATTGATTCCCTCAGGGGCTAAAGCCCACGTCGATTCTCCGCTCTTTGCGGCACGGCTGAAGCCGTGCCCTTTCAAAGCAACGACGCGGGTAGAGCTTCCTAGCGGTTGATGGCTGCGCCCTTGTTCAGGTAACCGGTCACGCCGCCATCCATCTGCGACGTACGCTCGGCATCGGTCCACTTCAGGTTCCAGACCACAAAGCCGCCGGGCAAGGTCAGCACCTTGTCGCCGGAGACCACTCCGGAGCTGATGGCCATGGACCAGGCGTTGTACTCCAGCACGTAGGGCGGAGTCTGGTCAGCGCCGGAGGTGCGCAGGTCGGAAATGTGCTCGCCCATGTGGAACAGAGCGCGAACGTAGGCGGGACCCTGGAGCTTGTCCTGGTTGAAGTGGACAGTGTAAAGGACGCCATCGGGCGAGTCGATCTTGCCCGGGCCCTCTTCCTTCACTTCGTTCACGCCGTTGGTCACAATGGTGACGCCGTTCTTTTCGCCACGCTTGGGGAACGATCCAATGGCCTTTTTGGCCTGCTCGCCAGCCGGGGTGTTGCCGAGGGGGCCGGTAGCGATCTTGTTGGCCGTATCCATGGGGTCATAGAGATCGGGAGTGGGGCCCATGGGCGGAGTATCGCCCTTGGCCGCCAGGTCGGCTGCGGTGTAGTCCTGATCCTTGACCGTAACCTCGGAAACCGACTGCAAGACCAGGCGGGCGGAGTACATGTTGTTGTTGCCAAAGCCGCCAAAATCGATGATTTTGCCCGCGGCGTTGTGCTTGATGCCGGCGTCGGCCACGGTGTCCAGACGGCCCACCAGCGTGGCGGCTACCTGGCTCTTGGTACAGCCCAGGCAAATGCCGATGCCCTTGTTGTGGCTCTGCGACAGCAGCGAATCAAACTGCTTGAAGTCCTTGCTCTTGTCGAGTACGACGGCAGCGCGGGTGGGGGCCTGGTAAGGGCCAGCATAGTTGTGGGCGGGCTGGATGTGCAGCACCGCAGCCGGGCCAGCCTTGGCCTTGGTACCCGCCGGGTAGTCCAGCCAGATGGCGTCGATCGGGAAGCCGCACTCACCCGTCGGGTCCTTGACGATAAAGCTGTCAAAGCCGACAAAAACCACGCCCTTGATGCGGACGGTCTTGCCGTTGAAGTCTTTGGGGGTCTTGACAACATCGCAAACATTGACGTCGACGGCCTGAGCGTGAATCGCCGTGACCGAAGCGGCTGCAAGAAGGGCCAGGAAGAGCAGACGTTTCATCTAAATTTCTCCAGTGGTTGCCGCGTCGGGCAACAGATACAGGGGTGCATTCCCGGTGCGAAGACGGGCAGCGGGAACAGGTAAGAATACCACGGCGGGAGATGGATGGACCCTGATGGAGGACACGGGGCTAGGGACTCGGGACTAAGGGACTAAGGGACTAGGGAATAGGGCTGTTGATCCGGCAAGTCAACACTGTCTGGGTGGGAATGAGCTGCAGCTCTTTCATTGCCGAATCAAGAAGGGCAGGCCGAGCCTGGGTGAACCAACAACAATCGGAAACCGGAAGGAGCAGGGACCTTCAGGTCCCTGAAAGAGCGTCTCCCCCAAAAAACCTGGGGGCTTCAGCCTCGGATGAAGCTGCTTCTTCCGGGGCTAAAGCCCCCATCCCTCGAGGATGGGCAAGTTTCAGAGGCCTGAAGGTCTCTGCTCCTTCCGTAAAGACCTGGATTTCAGTTGCAGACCCACATTGGAGCCCTGCTGCATGCAATGCCCTGAAGGCCTCTGCTCCTTCTCGCTGACCCGGGACTAGCTGACTGGCTACTTTGCCGCAATCTGGCTGGCGATCCAGGCGTCGATGCGGGCTTCCAGCATGTCCAGCGGCAGGGCTCCGGCTCCCAGAACCTGGTCGTGGAAGGCGCGCAGGTCGAAGCGTGCTCCCAGCGCCTTCTGTGCCCGGGTGCGCAGCGCCAGAATCTCCATCTGCCCCAGTTTGTAGCCCAATGCCTGCCCCGGCCAGGCAATGTAGCGGTCCACCTCCGCCTGGATGTTGGTCTCATCCTGCCCGGAGTGGGCGCGGAAGTAGTCCACCATCTGCTCTCTTGTCCAGTGCTTGGCGTGGGCGCCGGTGTCCACCACCAGCCGTATGGAGCGCCAGGCGTCGGCCTCCAGCCGCCCGTAGTCGGAGACCGGATTCTGATAGAAGCCCACATCCTTGCCCAACTGCTCGGCGTACATCCCCCAGCCCTCGGTGAACGCGGTGAAGTAGGTGTACTTGCGGAAGGTGGGCAGGCCCTCCATCTCCTTGGCCAGCGAGATCTGCAGATGGTGGCCGGGAACTCCCTCGTGGTAGGCAATGGCCTCCACGCCCACCAGGGAGCGCTCGCTGGCGTTGTAGGTATTCACCGACACCCGGCCGGGGCGCGCAAAGTCGGGCGAACCGCCTTCGTAGTAAGCTGCCGCATCGTTCTTGGCGCGGTACTCGGGGACGGGCACCACCTCCAGCTGCGCCTTGGGCAGACGGCCAAAGAGCGTGGGCAGCTTGGGCTGCATGGCGGCAATGTAGTTGCGGTAGGCGGCCAGCAGCGCATCGGCGGAGGCGGGGTGGTATTTGGGATCAGCCTGGAGCGCGGCCCGGAAGCTCTTCAGATCCTTCGAACCCAGTTGCTGCGCAATCGCCAGCATGGCCGCCTCGTCGCGCGCCACCTGGGCCAGGCCGATCTGGTGGATCTGCTCCGGCGGCGCGTCAATGGTGGTGGCGCGGCGGATCAGGAAGCGGTAGTACCGGTCGCCATCGGGCAAGGACCAGATGCCCGGATCGGTGCGGCAGCCGGGAATGTAGCTGGCCTCCAGAAAGCGGGCAAAGCGCAAGTACGCCGGCTGCACCTGCTTCTCAATGGCCGCCAGCATCTCCGTGCGGATGCGCTCGCGGTCGGCGGCGGGCACGGCGTTGGGGAAGTTTTTAAGCGGCAGCGCCAGCGGCGAGTCCTCAGGCTTCTGCGTGGCCAGATCCTTCACCTGCGGCAGAACCTTTTCCATCAGATAGCGGGGCGGGGTGCGGTGCTCCTCCAGGCCAATGGCCATGTTGCCGGAGACGGTGGCAAAGGCATCGGGAATGGCGCGCAGCCGCGCGGTCCAGTCGTCGTAGTCCTGGATGGTGGCAAACACCAGTTGCCGCGCCAGCTCCGGGTAGCGGCTCTGGATGCCGCCCATCTGCGAGACCGGCATCTCCCACTCCTTGAAGTCGGCCGCCTCAATGTCGTCCACCAGGGTGCGGGTCAGCAGCTCGCGGCTGGTCTGGTCGGCGTCGCTCAACCCGTGGGGATCAAGGACGGAGAGCTGCAGCAGCATCTCCTGCGCCTCGGAGACGTGCTGGTTCTCGGCCCGCGCGGAAAGGTCCGTGAGCAGCGCGTTCCAGCGCTTGTCGCCCAGCGTGGAGGCAAACTCCGGATCAGCCTTCAAACCCTGCTCCCAGTATTGGCGGAAGAGCGCGTCCAGTGCCTGGTGGCGCTGCTCCACGGTTGCCGGGGCGGCCGGAGCAACGGGCAAGGTTTGCGCCGCAAGGCTGGACAGCGCGAAAGAACAGGCGGAAACAAGGGCAAAACAGCGAAGATTCAGGCTCACGGGTTGGGGTCCTTCAGGATTCGATCCTACGACTTGAGTTTAGACGAGGGACTCGGGACTAGGGACTCGGGACTGAGGAACCGGGGTGAGGGAAGGGTGTGGTGTGTCACGCAGATAGGTGTAGCCACCCGGGAACAGTCGTCCACCGGCCAGGAGAATTTGTAGCGTCGGCCTCCCGCTCGGCTGTAGCAGGGTCTGCGGCCCGCGCCTAGTTCTTTCCAAGGATCGACCGTAGCCTCGCCTTGTTCCCTATTCCCTATTCCCTCGTCCCCAGTCCCTAGTCCCGAGTCCCTAGTCCCTCGTCCCTCGTCCCTACGGATTCCTCTCCACCGTTGCCGTCACGGTTGCCGTGGAACCGGAAGCGGCCAGCGCATACAGTTCCGTGGCCACGCCGGGCAGGGAGACAGGGGCAAAGCTCACCGTGCCGTCCAGTGCGGAGGTGGCAACGCTAGCCTGGGTGGCCAGCAGTGCGCCCGTGGTGCACACCGTGTGCGCGGAGCAGGGCTGGGTCCAGGCGTAGAGCGATTGATAGAGCGCCACAGTGCCCCCGGCCATCGGGTTGCCATCCATGTCCAGGAGCCGGAAGACCATGGACGCGGGCGTGGCTCCAGTGGCCAGGCTTTGCGCGGTGCCGGAGACGGCTTGCAGCAGCGCGTACTCCGGCCGCGCGCCGATGGCGGAGAAGGTGGCGCAGTTCGAGGTCCCGTTGACGCAGGCCTGGATGGTCACCACCTGGCCCTCGGCCAGCGGACCCACGGTCAGGTTCTTGGTGGCCACGCCGTTCGAGCCGCTGAGCGCTGCCGCTGTTCCTTGCGGAGCAACCCCGCCCACCGAGGTTTGCCAGGCCACGGCCTGGTTGGCCGCGGGTGCGTCGCCGGTGAGCACCAGCGCCTGCACGGGCCAGGTCACGGTTGCCCCCGCTGCAATAGAGAGCCGCGTGGTCAGCGCCGTTACCGTGGACGGTCTGCCGCCGCTGAAGTGCGCCTGAAGGCTGGAGCCGTTGGCCAGCGAAGCCGTGACCACGGAGAGGGTGGCGTCGTTGGCGGTGACGGTCATGGTGGCGCGTCCGTCGCCGGTGGCCGCCACGGTGCAGGTTGCCTGGCCGCAGCCCAGTGTGGCCGTACCGCTGGCAACGGTATAGGTTACCAGCACGCCGCCGGCGGGGGTCATGTCAGCCGCCAGAGCCATCACGGCAAAGGGCAGCGACGTGGCCATGGGCACGGTGTTCATGGGCGCGGTCAAGAGCGTGAGCGCGTCGCCGGTGGCAGCGTCGTAACTTAGACCGCCGGTGATGATGGCCGCTGCGTTCAGGCCCGGATCGTCGTCCACTTCCACATCCACGGAGCCGGTAACGCCGCTGGCCGCGGGGGGTGCAATAGCCGTAATCTCATTGGGCGAAACGCTGGTGACCAGGGCCGGTTGTCCACCCACCAGCACGGTATCGGTCTGCCGGAATCCCATGCCGTGGATCACAAAAGGGCCACCCCCAGCGGTCAGGCGCGCGGGCTGCACGGTGTCGGCATAGAGCACCCAGCCGGAGTAGGCGTAGTCGGGGCGTCCATCGCCGCGTTCGTCGGCAACGCCCACCCGCACCAGCGAATCGGCATTCAAGGTAGCGCGCAGCCAGGTGGCGCCGGGGTTCAGCGCGTTCAGCGCGCCCGAGTAGATCACCGGCGAGGAGCCCACGGCGTCCTGCGCATCCCACACCCCGATCATGGGCATGGCCTTCAGGTTGGAGGGCTTGATGGTCTCATCCAGCGCTAGGGTTACTACGGAAAAGCTGCGGCCGGCGCGGGCGGCAAACAGGAACCAGTCGCTCTGGCCGATCTGGCTGAGCCGTCCCACCCAGAAGCCGGAGGCCGTCAACATGCGCGGCTGCGCTTCGTTGCCGATGGCGTCGTTGGGCTGGGCCTGTGCGGAGTCTTCGGCCACGATGGTGTAGCTCCTGGCATCGCCTGCGGAGAGCACCGGGGTGGTAAAGCTGGCCAGGGTTCCGGAGGCCGCTACCTGCCCCAGTTTGTATGCGCCAACCGAAGCATCGTTGATGTCCAACGCGCTGATGGTTTCAAAGCTGATCTGGAAGGCCGCCGAGGTCATGCCCGGAGGCAGCGGGATGGCGCTCAGATCAAAACTGCCCTGCAGGGAGCTGTCAAGCGATCCCCACCAGGCCAGAGGCACGCCGCTCGGATCGTCAAGGCCCAGCATCGAGTTGCCGTGCGTGCCCCGAAAGAGCGCGCCGCTAACGGCGGTGACGGTGTACTCGTAGAGGGGATTGCCGCTGGCATCCAGCGGGCGCGCCACCACGTTCACGCCCTGCATGCCGTAGCCCGAGCGGAACTGGATGCTGCCGGTCACGGAGACGGTGTTGGCGGCGGTCAATTGCTTGCCGGTAAAGCTGGAGAGGTTGGCGCTGGTGACGGGATAGATGCGGCTGAGCGCGGCCACGTCGTCAGCGTGGAGTTGCTGGTCGAGCGGAATGCAAGCGCCGCCGCCCACCGAGCAAAGGCCGTCCAGCGGCTGCATGATGGGCCAGCCCTGGGTTCCGCCCACCCAGCCATTGGCGAGCGCATCGGGATTCACCTGCGCGTAGTCCAGACCCAGAACGCGGCCCATGGCGCGCTCGATGTTGAAGTTCATCATCGCGAGCAGCGCCGTCGAACCGGTGCAGCGGCCATTCAAGAGCAGCACGGCGTGGGTGATGGTGGCGTCGGGCTGGATGCCGTCCAGCCACAGATAAACGCCGTTGAGGGAGCAGTTGTCGGGCTCGCTGGCATAAGTGCCGTACAGTCCGTCGATCACCGATCCATCGGCATCGAAGATGACGGCCAGCGGATAGCTGGTGGCCGACGAAGTTACATCGCTGGGAGCGGTCAGGAATCCCTTGCTGACCTGGATGTTGGCGCCGGAGACGTCTTCGTTGAGCTGACCCTTGTTGGTGAGCTGAACGGCGGCAGTGGCCACGTTGCTCCACAGGGCGGCCGCGGCATCCACCATGGCGGTAGCTTGCGCATGACTCACGGTGGCGCTCAGCGGGCCCTGATCGACGTAGTAGTTCACCTTGCCCAGCGGCCAATGCACGGGAGTGCCGGTTGCGGCGGGGTTGAAGTAGGTGGAGCCAGCCACGTATTTGGGGCCTCCCGCGCGGAGGACCGGAGCGGCAAGAGCGAAAACGATGATCGCCAGGAGCTGGGCGCAACGAATCGGAGCAATGGGGATCACGGGGAAGACTCCGGCAGCGAAGATTCATGGAAGAGGAAGTCCGCTTGAGGAGGGAGAGGAAGGCGGTTTTCATCTGACACAAGGGAGTCATCGGGGTTTGCATCTTCCTAATGGAATGAAAAAGGTAATTAAAGGACCGTAGTCCGTCGCTACAAAGTTCATGAGCGTCTGCCGAAATTGTCCAAAGCTGAAACACGGTGACCGAAGCGGAGACGCATGGCGCAGGAGTTACGGAGGTACTGGAGGTGTTTTTTGCTGCTTTACGCAACAGATTTGGTTGTAGATAGCAGAGTGGGAGGCGTTCTTTGAGGGAGTTTTTAGAGGGAGTGTCAGAAAACTGGTCGAATTCAAGTTTTCCATTCTTAGAGTTTTGTCCGATCTGCGCAAGCAAGCGACACCGGCTGTGGCGCGGGCGCACAGTTCTGGCGATGGCAGCCCCGGGATTGCCTCTGGATGAGTCACACGGAGGGGTGGAAATCAGCGCGGGCGTGGGGCAGAAGAATCAGAGCATTTTCCCCCTGCCCTATAGGCTTCCGTGCCCATCCATTTCCGCGTCTTTTTGCGGAAATGGGGCGGGATACCCATGGAATCTCGGTCTACACCCTTTCAGAGAATTCTCCTGGCAACAAAGGAACTGTCCAGGGATCAACAAACGATTCAGCTCCAGAGCCCCTCAGCCTTCAGCAACTCCACACAGCGCGCCAGACCCTTGTCCCGCGTAAGAACCTGCAGCCTGAGCCGGATGGCAACGGCCAGCAGCAACGTGTCCACCGGCCCGCATTCCACCCCGTGCGCGCGGCAGACGTTGAAGAGACGAGCTGCATCGATGTAGTCCGAGGAGACGATCAGCTGGTCGCGAAATGGATCCAGCAGCGCCTCGATCCGGGCAAATTGCGCAGGGTCGCGAATGCCGGAGAGAATCTCCTGCCGGATGGGTCCCACCATGGCCACGCGCCGATCCTGAATGGCCTCCCGAAGCTCGGCAACCGCCTGCTGCTCCAGCGGATTCAGCGGCGAACTCTCCCGGCGACGCAGTGCCAATGACCAGATGCAGGTGTCTACCAGCAGCTTCACAGCGTCTCGGGCCCCTGCGGTGTGCGCGGATCGGCGTCCGTCCGGCGCAGTTTGGCCGCATCATAGGCGGGATCGAAATCCACGCTGCCAAAGTGTTCCAGAATCTGCTGCTGTTTGCGCCAGCGGATGTACTCGTCCAGAGCCGCGGTAACAGCCTCTCTTTTGGTGGCATGGCGGCCAATACGACGAGCTTCGTTGATCAAATTGTCGTCAATTGCCAAATTTGTCGCCATCATGGACCTCCATCACGTGTAGTATGCCACACATTGCAATGTGTAGATGCGGCTTTTCCGGATGGATGGGAGGAGAGGCTTGCAGGAAGTGCCCCCAAACGACAGCGGGGATGGACAAGTGTCCATCCCCGCATCTTTTGTCTCAACTTGCTGGTCAGTAGTTGCCTATGTACTGCGCTCCCCAAATCAGCAGGGCCGAGCCCACCAAAATGCGGTAGATGGCAAAGATGGTAAAGCCGTGCTTGCGCACCCAGAACAGGAACCACTCCACCACGCCAAAGGCCACAATAAACGAGACCACCAGGCCCACCAGCAGAAGGCCCCAGCGCTCGCCGTTCATCACCACATGCGCCGAGGCTGCCGCGGCGGCGTCGGCATGCTTGCTGGGGTGAATCTCCTTGAGCAGGTCCCAAACCGTGGCGGCCAGCATGGTGGGGATGGAGAGCAGGAAGCTGAACTCCAGCGCCGCCGGCCGGCTCATGCCCACAATCTGCGCCGCCGCAATGGTCGACATGGAACGCGAGGTGCCGGGAAAGATGGCCGAGCAGGTCTGGCAAAGGCCAATCCAGATGGCCTGACCCAGGTTCATCTCTTCCACCGTGCGGGTGGGGGTGTTTTCGCGCCGCGCGGCCCAAATGTCAACCACCCACATGACCACGCCGCCAATCAGCAGCGCCAGCGCCATCACCTTCAGGCTGCCCAGATTCTTCTCGCTCCACTTGTGCAGAGCCAGAGCCGGAACCGAGGTGAAGAGGAAGGCCACCATGGTGAGCGTGATGGGATGGTTGAAGAAGTTGCGGTCACCTGTTTCCCCACGGGGAAAGGTGCGCAAAAAGCCCACAATGCGGCTCAGGAACAACAACATCAGCGCCAAAATCGCGCCCACCTGGATCACAATCGTATACATCTTCCAATAAGCCACATCCTGCAGGCAGTCCGCGGAGCCCACCGTGCAGGATGCCTCGCTCATGGGAAGCTTCATCAGTGCTTCTGTAATGCGCAGATGCGCAGTGGAACTGACCGGCAAGAACTCAGTCAGACCCTCAACGATCCCCAGCAGGATCGATAGTAGATATGGATTCACACTGCCTCCGGGCACAAAACCAGTAGGCTAGCTCCGCCATGGGGGAAAAGCGCGGAGTTACTCCCGGTCCAAGCCATATACGGGAATACCCTCATCCAATTTGTACACCAGCGCACCTGCCCGATACGAATAATCAGAAGCGGGAAAGTGCTCTTTCAGCTTGGCGGCCAATTCGGCGGCGTGGGCGTGGGCTTGCTGGCTGCGTTTCTGGTTGTCGTCGGCGGCGTACATATCGGTCAGCACGGCCTGGCGGTAGATGGCCAGATAGAGGGCCTGGGCCGCGCGGGGCGAGTCCGGATGCTCCACAACATACTTCTCGTAGTCCTCCGATTCCTTCTCCGGACACTTGGCCTCACCCTGCCAGTCGCCGCACAGCTTGTTGTCGATCATGTCATAGGCGGCCAGGTCGGACTGGCGGGTGCGCGGATAGAGCTTGATGAGCTTGCGCATCTCCTGGTCGTCGATGGGTTCGCGCAGATAGGCATCGCGCTCATGCGAGGAGGGCCGGGTGCGCTGCTCCACCTTGTCCAGCTGCCACTGGATATCGGCCGTGCGCCAGGCCGCTTCAGCGACTAGCGACGAGGTGGGGAACATCTCCACCAGACGGCGATACAGCAGGCGCGCGCTCTCAGCCGCATGGATGGGGCCGCGCGGGTCCTGCGCCAGAGCCTCCTGGTTGGCCGCCTCCCCCATCAGAATGCGGTCGCCGTCGGCGGTGTTTTCCACCACAATGCCCTTGGCCTCCATCCAGCCGGAGACGGGGGGCTGGACTTCGTCCTCGCTGCCCAGGATCGGCGTATCGCGGCCCTCCTGCTGCTGCCGTTGATCGGTGTTGGCATAGACGCGGATCCAAGGACCGCTCTTCTCCGCCACCACCATCTCCCGGCCAATCTGAACCCGATCCACCTTTTGCGACTGCTTGTCGGGCGCAACGTAGAGGATGGTCACCCGCAGTGCCGTCGCCCGCGGCCCGGCCATGGGCTTTTCCAGGACCGGCTTCTTCTCCGCCCCAGCTGCGCAGGCCAGCCCCGCCGCCAATACAACCGCAATCCCCCAACCCATCCGCATGTGCATCCTCCAAGAACAGCTTTTAGCTTTTAGCTTTTAGCTTCTAGCTTTTAGCTTTTAGCTTTTAGCTCTTAGCTCTCGACTGCCGACTCTCAGTCAGATCTCTGACCGTGCGATTTTGTACCACTCTTGGGTGCCCCAGAGCCTGCCCTGCGCGAAGTCGAAGGGTCTCGCTTTTGAGAGCTGGGACGCCTGGATTCCAAGCTTCAACTTCATACTCTCAAAACCCAGCTATCAGCTCTCCGCTCATGTTTAGACGTACCCAGCGCCTTCTGTGTACCCAGGATGATTCCGCTGCGGAACAGACCGTTGGCTGCGCTCCAGATCCATTTGAGTTTACCGGGCTGAGGCGGCTGCCGGCAGGGAAGAGCGTTTTCCTGGCTGCACAGCGCCCCTGACGGGGCGTTTGTCCGGGCAGCCCTTCCTGCGCGGGCTCAGGTTGAGAAGACCAGGCAATTCCCTTCCCTTTTGCGCGGAGAATGACCGTTCTGGTCCTCCGCTCTGGCCCGTTTTAGTCCTTGTTCACCTGCTTGCGGGAAGGTGAACATTACGCGGCGGGGGAATTTCGATACAATCTATTTAAGAATCCATCCCGAGCGCGCCCGCATCGATTAATTATTGTGGTTTCGCTCTGGAAATTCCGTCACAGAAACAAGGTTGATCCGTTGATATATCGAAGAAAAAACGTGTTTTGTACCCTTGCCGCCGGGTCTATTCTAGGAGCCGCTTTGGCCATTGCCGCAAGCGCCACCGCGCAGACGGCTAATCCCTTCCAGGGCAGCGTGGCCGTGGGCGAGGCCTCCAGCCAGGTGCTGGAACTCTCGCTCGACGACGCCATGGCCCGTGGACTGAAGAACAATCTGGGCATCATCCTGAGCTCGCAACAGCTGGCGGCCGCACGCGGCCAGCGGTTGGGCCAGTTGCAGGCCCTGCTGCCCACCGTGAACCTGAAGGCCTCCGAGACGGTTCTGCAGGTGGACCTTCCCGCGCAGGGTATGCGCATCAAGGGCTTCCCCACGGTGCTGGGTCCGTTTGGCTATACGGACGTGCGCGCCTCGCTGGATATGGCGCTGGTGGATGTGGAGTCGTTGCGCAATTTTCTGGCTGCCCGCCACAATTTTGCCGCCGCCCAGCTCTCCGCCGCCGATGCCCGGGATCTGGTGGTCCTGACAGTGGGCAACGCCTACCTGATTGTGCTGGCCGACGAAACCCGGTTGACCCGTGTTGAAGCTGAGGTGAGCACGGCCAAGGTCTCGCTCAGCCAGGCCCAGGCCAACCACGAGGCCGGCACCGCGCCCCTTTTGGATGAGCTGCGCGCCCGTGTGGATCTGCAGAGCCTGGAGCAGCAGCGGATTGTGGCTGCCAACGCGCTCGAAAAGGACAAGCTGGCCCTGGCCCGCACCATCGGCCTGCCCCTGGCGCAGAGCTTTGTTTTGGCCGACAAGGCGCCCTATGCGGCCTTCGATCAGATGGACGCCGCAGCCGCCATCCGCGACGCCAAAGCCAACCGCAAGGATCTGGCCTCGGTGGTGGAACAGGCCGCGGCCGCCCGCGAGCAGCGCAAGGCGGCTACCGCCGAGCGGCTGCCCACGGTGCGCCTTACCGCCGACTACGGCGACATCGGCACCACCCTTTCGCACTCCCATGGCACCGGCGACGTAGCCGGAACCCTGAGTGTGCCGCTGTTCCGCGAGTATGCCTTGCGCGGCGAAGCCCAACAGGCCCAGGCCCAGTTGAATGTGGCTGAGGCCAAGGTGAGCGACGCGCAGGCGCAGGTGGATGCCGACGTACGCGACGCCCTGCTCGATATTGCCTCCGCGCAACAGATGGTGGAGACGGCCCGCTCCAGTGTGGAGCTGGCCTCGGAAGTTCTGACCGAAGCGCAACAGCGCTACGCCAACGGTGTAAGTGACAACCTGGCCGTAAGCCAGGCTCAACAGTCGGTGGCTCAGGCCAACGATCAGTACGTTGCCAGCCTGTACCGGCACAACATGGCCAAGCTCAGCCTGGCCCGTGCCTTGGGCGCTGGCGACCATTACAAGACGTATCTGGGAGGAAAGTAAACGTGGCGGAACAAAACCCAAACCCGGCCCCCAACCAAGCAGAGCTTGAAGCCATCGACGAGACCGCAGCAGAGCAGCCGCAGGGCCGCCGCCGGGCCATCCTGGTGGTGGTTCTGGTGGTGTTGGCTCTAGTGGCCGCTGGCCTCTGGTGGCGCTCCACTTTCACCGAAGACACCGACGACGCGCAAATCTCTGGACATTTGATCCAGGTGAGCGCGCGCATCAACGGACACGTGCTCTCGGTCAAGGTGCAGGAAAACCAGCAGGTGAACGCCGGCGACGTGATTGCCGAGCTGGATCCGGGCGATTATCAGATTGCCGTGGACAACGCGCAGGCCGCGCTGGACGCAGCTGAAGCCAATGCCGCAGCGGCCCATGTCGCGGTGCCGATCACCGCCGTGAACGTGGGCAGCAACCTGCGTTCAGCGGATGCGGATGTGGCCAGTTCCCACGCCAGCGTCGAGCAGGCTGAGCGGCAGTTTGAAGCCGCGAAGGCGCGCGTGGCTGAGGCTAGCGCCAACAACACCAAGGCCCAGGCCGATCTGGAACGCTACCGGCCGCTGGTGGCCAAGGACGTGATCAGCAAGCAGCAGTTTGATGGTGCCGTGGCAGCGGCCGATGCCGCCAAAGCTGGCTTGGCCGATGCCGAGGCAGGCCAACAGGCCGCGGCAGACGGCATCCGCGTGGCCCATGAACGCTCCACCCAGTCGCAGGCGCAGCAGAAGTTTGCCCAGACCGCACCGCAGCAGGTGGAAGCGCAGAGCGCCCGCGCCAAGGCTGCCGTGGCCCAGGTGGAACAAGCTCGCGCGGCGCTGGCACAGGCCAAGTTGAACCTGAGCTACACCGAGATCAAGGCTCCGGTGGCCGGCATCGTCACGCGCAAGAGCGTGGAGATCAACCAGAACGTAGCCGCCGGACAGAACCTGATGATGCTGGTCTCGCTCGAAGACCTGTGGGTGACGGCCAACTTCAAGGAGACCCAGCTGCGCCGCATGACGGCCGGCCAGGACGCCGAGGTTGAGGTGGACTCCACCGGCAAGGTGTACCACGGCAAGGTGACGCAGATTGGCGGCGCGACGGGCTCGGTTCTGTCGCTCTTTCCGCCGGAAAACGCCACCGGTAATTATGTGAAGGTGGTGCAGCGCGTTCCGGTGCGCATCGACTTTACCGACCTGAAGAGCGAAGACGCCAAACACGAGCTCCGGCCCGGCCTTTCCGCCGAACCCAAGGTGAGAGTGAAGTAGTTTTTCTCGTAGCTCTCAGCTTGTAGCTTCTAGCTTGTAGCTCGAACCCCGTAAGAGAAATCCCCTGGCCGATGGCCGGGGGATTTTTTTGCACCTGCGGTGCGGCAGACGCTTCGCGTGGCTCCAGACGCGTTGGAGTTGGAATTCGTGCGCCCCTCCGGGGCGCAGGCCTCTGTTTTGCGAGCCCACCCAGGATTCCCGCTGCCCACTTCGCAAAGCTCAGAGGGCAGCGTACCTCCTGATTACATGACAGCGTCGGCTCCCCCCGCGACCCGAGTAGACTGGTTGCTGCAAAACGACCAAAAGCTCGGGAGGAAAGG
>Ga0181529_10000994_pt1 | contig 39071 bp, 32 predicted proteins | sample PEATcosm2014_Bin_36_FD_119763 | JGI IMG/M metagenome (GOLD analysis project Ga0181529, IMG submission 119763) | Peatland microbial communities from MTU Mesocosm Facility, Houghton, MI, USA - PEATcosm2014_Bin10_30_metaG | ecosystem: Environmental > Terrestrial > Soil > Wetlands > Peat | place... | reverse complement strand
GAGTACGGCCTGCGACAACGACGGCGGGTACTGGAAGAACACCGCCATTTTCATCACCTGGGACGATTGGGGCGGCTGGTACGACCACGAGAGCCCCACCGTCCTCGCGCAGCCGGAAGGCGACTACCAATACGGTTTCCGCGTTCCGCTGGTGGTGGTCTCGGCCTACACCGCGGCCGGCTATATCAATAACGAACGGCACGATTTCGGCAGCATTCTGCGGTTCGTCGAGCAAAACTTCGGCATACCGGAGGGCGCGCTGACTTTTGCAGATGCCCGCGCGAAGAACAACCTCCGCGGCTTCTTCGACCTGAACCAAGCCCCGCGCTCTTTCCACACCATCGCGGCGCCAAAGAGCGCCAGCTTCTTCCTCAACGATAAGAGGAAAGCGACCGATCCGGACGACCAATAGCGGAGGTTTGTGGCCGCCTGCCGACCAGCCCGCTCAAGCCGCCCAGGCGGGTTACCAACCCGCCGCAGGTTGCCAACCTGCCCCACATAAGGCAGCTTGCGGGCTTCCGTTGGCAATCCGCGAATTGGGCCGTCAGTATCGCCAGCTTGTCAGGTCCGCTCCGGCCGGAGCGGTTGTCCGAATCCGTTCCATGATCTGCGACACGTACATCTGGTTGTAGTGCAGTCGCGAGTACCAGTTGGGCTTCGTCGGGTCGCCATTCCAGCAATGCTCGGCGCGCGGTCCGTAGCGCACCTCGCCTTCGTAGGGCACGCCGTGGCCGGGGGTTCCGGTCTGCTTCAGGAAATCCTCCATCAGATACACCGCATTGTTCAGGAAATAGGTGTCGTCCGATCCGACGTAGAGGTGCAGCTTGCCCTGCAGTTTCGGACCGAGCGCCGTCCAATCGCGCTGCAGGATGGCGTCCAGGTCGTAGTGCTGGCGCCAGTACTCGGCGGTGGTGTGGTCGATGACGCCGGTTTGTTTGTCGAAGATCGGCTTCGGATAGCCGTCGTCCGCGGTAGGAGAATAGACCGCTTGCCAGATATCCAACTGGTCGCCCGACCGTCCGCGATCGCCCAACGCGGCTTCATAGGCGACGTTGTCGCGCAGGGAGATCAGCGTGTGGCCCAGATAGTCCCGCATGGCTGGCTGTTCCACCTGCTTGTTGGCGCCCTGGAGATAGAAAAAGTTGTCTTGCTGGTACAGGTCCACCGTCATGTAGGCGTGGAAGTCCACCGGGTCGGGGCAGGCGACAAATGCGCCGTTGTAGTGCTCGGGATAGAAAATCTGCACGGCCAGAGATTCCCAGCCGCCGGTCGATCCGCCATAAACAAATCGCGCCCAGCCTTGGCCGATGGCGCGGAACTGGCGCTCGATGGCGGGGATCAACTCGGTCTCGATGGCGTCTCCGTACGGACCCAGATTCGACGAGTTCACGGCATATGAGTCGTCGTAAAAAGGATTCGCATGCTGCAGTTTGACGATCAACATGCGCGGCGTGCCCGGCGCAATCCACGCCTGATAATTCTTGTACGCCTCCTCCTGCTGGATGCGGTTGTAACCCGCCAGGTGAAAGCGGTCGGAGTAGTCGGGCTTCAGATTGGGGTCCGGCGGCGTCTCGCGGAAGTCGTTGAAGTCGGTCACGAAGTGGTCGTGGAAAATGACGAGCGGATAGTGCGCCTGCGGATGCGTGTCGAAGCCCAGCGGCACCATGACGACCGCCGAAAGGTAAACTGGCCGGCCCCAAAACTTCGTCAGCAGCGCCGATTGAATTCGGATGTGGCGAATGTACCTGGTATCCGGCTCGGGAGCGATGGGCGGGATAACATCGTCGAGCGAGACGGCGACCGGCGGCGCCGCGGGTCCGATGCGAACCAAGCGCGGCTTCGAGAGCAGATTGCCCGGAGCGAGGTTCCAGTGCTGGCCTTCGCCGCGATCCGGCGCCAGTTTCACCGTCCTGCCGTCCGACCGGTGGAAGGTCTCGTAGACGTTGAGCACGGCCTGGACGGTGTACTCGCCGGGAGGCACATCCTTCAAACTGGCCCGCGGATAACCCTGCGCATTGTCGCCCACCGTGAGCGGCTCGCCGGGCTTCCATCCGTCTACGGTGACTCCGAAAACCATCTGCGACTTCGGCGTATCGTCGATCTGCATACGCGGCTCGGCGCTCGGATCGCTCGAGAGCAGAAGCAGCAGGCGGCCGTCCAGGGGCTTTTCGGAGCGCGCGGCCGGAAAGCTCACGGTGATGGTTTGAGCGGAAGCGGTCGAGATCCAACTGAGTCCAGCGGCAATTACGAAGGGTAAGGAAACAAGAGGGCGCATATTGAAGTATAGGCTCATTCGTGGAAGGGGCTGAGCGGTTACCCGCGTGCCACACCCAGGTGCAGCGCGACGATTCCGCCAGTCAAATACTCATAGCGCACTTCCGCAAAACCGGCTGCGCCCATGGATTCGGCCAGTGTCGCGGCGCTGGGGAATTTGCGCACCGATTCCGGAAGATACACATAGGCATCGCGGCTGCCGGAGAGCAGGCCTCCGATCAGAGGCAGGATTCGGCGCGCATAGAAATTGTAGACCGCCGCGAAGGCGCGGTTGGGCGGCTGCGAGAATTCCAGGATGGCGGCCATGCCACCGGGCTTGAGCACGCGGCGCATCTCCGCCAGGCCTGCCTGGTAGTTGGCCAGGTTGCGGAACCCGAAAGCCACCGTCAGCAGGTCGAGCGACGCGTCGCGCAACGGGAGTTTCAAGGCGTCGGACTCGAACAGCGCTGCGCGAGACTGCCTTCGCGCGATCTTTCCCCGCGCCGCAACCAGCATGGGGTGGCAAAAGTCCGAGCCCAGAGTGCAGGCCTGGGGGGCGGCGCGCCTGGAGAGCGCCAGCAGCAGGTCGCCGGTGCCGCAGCAGATATCCAGAACGCGCGCATCCGGCCGCTGCAGCACGTGCCGCACGCGGCGCACGGTGTGGGCGCGCCACCAGCGGTCGATGTTGCCGGAGAGCAGGTGGTTCGCCAGATCGTAGCGATGGGCCACGCGGCCGAACATTCCCCGGACCCAGCGCGCGGCTTCCCGCTCGTCGCGCGCGCCCTCCGGCGTGGTGCCTCCCGCCGTCATGCCAGTGCCAGCCGGATGGCCTCGCGCACGGCTTTCTCATCCACCTCGGACACCACCACGGCTTCGCCGATGCGCACCGGCAAAACGAAGTGAACCTTACCCCGCACGGTCTTCTTGTCGTGTACCAACCGCGCCAGCAGGTTCGCCGCCGGGACGCCGTCCAGCGGTGGAATGGGACCGTAGAAGCGCAGCAGATTCAGGATCTCGACGGTATCCTCGGCCGAGAGATGGCCGGTCATTTCAGCCAGGTGGGCCGCGGCCCGCATGCCCCAGGCGACCGCCTCGCCGTGCAGAAAGCGGGTGTACCGCGTTTCGGCCTCCAGCGCGTGGCCGAAAGTGTGGCCGAGGTTCAGGATGCGCCGCAAGCCCCCTTCGCGCTCGTCGGCCGAAACCACTTCGGCCTTCATACGGACCGAGTCGGCAATGACGCGATCGACCGCGCGGTGCTGGCGGGCGAGCACTGCGTCGCCGTTCTCGGCAAGGTAGCGGAATAGATGCCCTTCGCGGATGATGCCGGCTTTGACGATCTCCCACAGACCGGCGCGGTACTCGCGCTCCGGCAGGGTCTCCAGCAGGCCGGGATCGATAAGGACCGCGAGTGGCTGATGGAAGCTGCCGATCAGGTTCTTGCCGCTCACCAGGTTCACGCCGGTCTTGCCGCCGATGGCAGCGTCCACCTGCGCCAGCAGCGTGGTGGGGATTTGCAGAACCGGAATGCCCCGCATGAAGATGGCGGCCAGAAATCCACCCATATCGGTCACGATGCCGCCGCCGAACGCGATCACCAGGCTGGTGCGGTCGCCGCCCGCGCAAACCATTTCATCGGCCAGTTGTTCGAGCGGCGCCAGGCGCTTGTGGTCTTCTCCACCGGGCAGGTGCAGAACGGTATGTGGCACGGCTCCGAGCGCCGCGGACAACGCCGGCCCCACGTGCCGCCAGACGTCTTCGGTGGATACCACGAAAACCCGGCCCGCGTTAGGTGGCAGGTACTCCGCCGTGCGGGCCACGAGGCCGCGCTCGACTATCGCGGAGTAGCTGCGCTGCGGCGTTTCAACGCGAAACGTAGGCATACGCAATTTGTACCACGGCGGGGATGCCTGGCGAACCACGCACGAGTGCGCAATGCCTTTCCCGCAACCGCACACAGGTATTGATTGAGTCTCGCACGCAGTCTTATGTGGGGCAGGTTGGCAACCTGCCCCACGAATTCTGCAGCACCTCCACTATCGGAAAAGCTCAGTGGCATTGCGCACGAGTGCGCCACAACTTGCAGCATTCCCAAGCGTGACATAGGGGGGATTAGCGTCGATGACTTAACTTAAGTCACGGCCGCCTTTCGACGGCGCCTTGCAGAACTCAACATCCCGGCACGCTCACTTCTTTGCCAGAATGGCGTCCAGCGGCGTGCCGGTCCGCCGCCCGTCCACGTGGGTGAAGCCGGCGGCCCGCAACAGGCGCGTGTAGTCGCTCAAACTGCGCTCCCGTCCCTCGGCCACTACCAGCATGTTGAGCGATTGCATGTTGGCCGCGAGGGGACCTACTCCGTCCTCGGCAAGCAACTTTTCGGCCACCAGCAGGGAGCCATTTGCCGGCAGGGCGCGGACGATCCTGGCTAGCAGGCGCTCGATCTTTTCGTCCGACCAGTCGTGCAGGATGCGGCCCACGGTATAGAGGTCGGCCTGCGGCAAATCGTCTTCGAAGAAATCTCCGGCGCGGACTTCCACCCGCTCGCCCACCGGCGAAAGCGCGCGGTATTCTTCGGCCAGCGCGGCGGCCTCCGGCAGGTCGAAGACCACGCCGCGCAGATCGGGATAATGTTCGCAGGCGGCCAGCACCAGGTGTCCGGTGGCGCCGCCCAGGTCCACCATCCGGCGATAGGCGCTCAGATCGAACGCCTCCACTACGCGCGGCGAGGTGAGCATGCCGAAACCGTGCATGCCGCGGAGGAAGGCGCACTTGGCCTCCTCGGTGCGAAAGAAGCCGCTGAAAATTCCGCCCTCCAGGCCGAACGCCGCGCGCCAACGGGGAGTGCCTTCGCGAACGGCGCCTTCCAGATCGCCCCACATGCGGTAGAGCGCGTCGTCCGAGTAGCGAACGTAGCCATCCAGCGAGCGCGGGCTGCCGCTCCACAAATAGGTCTCCGCTACCGGGGCGTTGCGATACACGCCGGCCCGCTTCTCCAGCAGACCGAGCGCGGCGCAGCCGTCCAGCAGGCGCTCCATGGCTCCGCTGTGCGCGCCGGTCTGCTCGGCCAGGTCCGCGGCGGTCGAGGGCGCATCGTGCAACCGGTCGAAGACGCCCATTCCGGCCGCGGTGAACATGGTCTTCGAGCCGCGAAAGGCGTCGATCAGATCGAGTACGGGAGCGGGATCGGGAAGGTTCATGAGTTTCGTAAATGGTCGTAACCGAGCGGTGGGAGCGGCTGGCCATCTAGTGCGACCGCGCCCGGACGCCCTTTCCGCAGGATACCAATTCGGGTGAGCGGCACGCCCGCGAACTCCGCGGGAACGCGCGTGCGCTCGGGAGCCGCGAACAACAGCTCGTAATCTTCGCCGCCGTGGAGGGCCTGCTCCAACGACGCTCCGGGATAGCGCGGCGGAGCTTGGATTTCGGCCTTTAGCCGCGACGCCAGGCACAAGCGCCGTAGGTCGATGGAGAGCCCGTCGCTCAGGTCCATGGCGGCGGTGGCGCGCACGCTCTCGCTCAGAAACCGGCCCAGCGCCAGGCGCGGTTCCGGACGGACATGCTTCTTCCACCGCGCGGCGCCGCCCCGGCGATGGCCGCTAGCCAACCCCAGTGCGGACCCGCCCAGCGTACCCGATACGTAGAGGACGTCTCCCGCCCGCGCGCCGCTGCGCAAGAGCGCTTTCCCGCGCGGAACCGCCCCGCACACCACGATGTCGCACATGGCGCGCTCACCGTGTCCCAGGTCGCCACCCGCCAGCGGAGTCTTCTCGCGGCGGCTCAGGCGCAGCAAGCCGCGGTAGAAGCCGTCGATCCACGGTTCCGTCTGCCAGGGCGCCAGGGCCAGCGAGAGCAGGCAGAAGCGCGGCTCGCCTCCCATGGCGGCGATGTCGCTCAAGCCGCGGGCCAGCGTTTTCCATCCCACGTCCTCGGCGGTGTGCGTGCTGCGCAGGTAGTGCGTGCCTTCCACTAAGAGGTCGGTGGTGAACAATAAGTCTTCCGCCGAGCCGCGTGGACGAAAGACCGCGCAATCGTCGCCGATGCCCAGTACCAGCCCGGCGGACGGCGGCAGAAATGCGCGGCGACGGATGCGTTCGATCAGTTCCAGTTCACTGGCCATGGCCTTTGCCCATCATCTCGTACTTGACCGCACCCATGCCATCTGAGAGAATACCTACGCAGTTCGAACAAAAGGTTGTTTGGCCGCGCCTGGAACGTTCTAGCAAGCCACGAAAGTCCGCTTTCCTTGTGGGAACCCAAGAGCACGACGAACAAGTTATAGGAGAAGGCGTAGTGAAGGAAAAAGGTACTGTAAAGTGGTTCAATGCCGCCAAAGGCTATGGATTCATCCAGAGGGCGAGCGGCGACGATGTGTTCGTTCACTTTTCTGCGATCCAGTCCGCCGGCTATCGGAGTCTGGAAGAAGGCGCGGAAGTGGAGTTCGAGGTAAAGCAGGGGCCGAAGGGTCTGCAAGCCGAGAACGTCCTTAAGGTTTAAGGCCGATTCCAATCCGACAAAAGAAAGAGGGTCCTTCGGGGCCCTTTTTTTTGTCCGCGCGTCCTCTTCGCCGATTCTCGGATCGGGCATCGAGGGTGGATGGGAAGCGGAAGTCGAGAGCTTCGCCGGTCGAGCTATTCTTGGTTCGGGGCGGGGTTTTCGCGGAGATACTTCTTAATTTCGCTTTCGGGCTCCACGTGCTTTGGCCAACTCAGCATCATCTGAATGGCGGCAATCGGTGCGGCGAGTATCACGGCCAGAATGATATACGAAAAGGGCGACCAGGCTCCGACCCACTGGCCAAAGGCTCCCAAACGCTCGCCCATCATGCTGCGCGTGCTCGGACCGATCAACAGGAACATGACAGCGAAAACGATGGCGCCCTTCATCGGCTTGGCTCTCCTTGGATACAATCGTACCCGAAATTGCCGGAATTCGTACCATGGTTAACAGTACCGATAGTACTGGTTAATGCTCAGGGCAGCATTTCCACGCTCACCATTTGTGCATACGGCGCCTGCGCGGGCATCGCTGGGATAATGGAACCACCGCTATGAATTGGAACGATGCTGCCGAAGATCTGTTGAACTCAATTGCCGCGGAGACGCCGCGGCCGATAAGGGAATCGACGGAAGAGAAACTGCGGGAACTGGCGGAGGCGCTGGCGGAGGAGGACGGGAAGAATCGCGTGGGCGTGGAGACGCTGATCGCGGCGTGGGTGCGCTCGACGCCCGAGACGCTGCGCGCCGACCTGCCGCGCGTGATGGAGAAATTCGGGCTGGATCCGGACGAGTACCGGCATCTGCTCTAGAGTTGTCTGGTGCCCCGTGGCGTGCGCACTCGTGCGCGCCGCATCCCGACTCATCGGGATGCCGGGCGGACCACCGATGGTTTCGATGCTTTTCGCCAGGCATCGACACGAGTGTCGATGCGGCACGCACGAGTGCGTACGCCACATCGCGAAACCTAGATCACGTGGTAGTAGCCGTCGCGTTCGAGCAACTCGACGGGGATGCCGAATAGCTCGCTCAGAACGCCGGATTCCAGGACTTCCCGCTTGGGACCGTCGCGATAGACATTGCCGCGGCTGATCAGGGCCACGCGGTCGATCTCGGGAATGATGTCGGGGAGGTGGTGCGTCACCATGATCAGGCTGATGCCGCCGGAGGCCAGCTTGCGGAAAACGTCGCGCAGCTCGCGCGCGGCGCGCAGGTCGAGACTGGTGCTGGGCTCGTCGAGAATCAGCGCCTGCGGATGGTGTACCAGGGCGCGGGCGATCAGGATGCGGCGCGCTTCTCCCGACGACATCTCATTGGTGTCGCGCCGGGCGAGGTGCGCGATCTCCAGCAACTCCATGACGTCGCGGGCGTCGCGCTCCATTTCGGGCGTTACCAGGTGGTTGGGCCAAATGCCCACGCTGCCGAAAAACCCCGATAGCACGATCTCGAAACCGGAAAAGTCGCGGGTACACATCTCCACCCAATCGTCGGACACGACGCCGAGGTGGTTGCGGAGATCGAAGAGATTCCAGCGGTCGCGGCCCATGATGCGCAGGGACCACGGCTCGGATTTGAGGCGCGGATAGAGTTCGCGGGAAATCAGTTTGATCAGCGTGGACTTGCCGGAGCCATTGGGACCGAGGACGGCGAGGTGCTGCCCTTGCGGGATGGTGAGCGTGATGCCATCGAGAACCACCTGCGGACCGCGCTGGACGGTAACGTTCTGAAAATCGATTAGGGGAATAGACATTCTCATTCGTAGCGTAGCGCCACCAGTGGATCGATGGTGGTGGCGCGAAGGGCCGGGAGATATGACGCCAGCAGCGGGACGGCCAGCATCAGCGCGGCTACGCCGGCGTAGGTGACGGCATCGATGGCGTGAACGCCGTAGAGCCAACTCTCCAGGGCGCGGGTGGCGGCGAGCGACGCGGGGATTCCGGCGGCCACACCGATCAGCACCGGCTTCATGCCGCGGCGCAAGACCAGGCGCAACACTTCGGGACGTTGCGCGCCGAGTGCCATGCGGATGCCGATTTCGCGCGTGCGCAAGCCGACAGAGTAGGCCACCACGCCGTAGATTCCCACCATGGCGAGCAGCAGAGCCAACGCCGCTAGCGTGCCGAGCAGCGTGGCCTGGAAGCGCAGCGGGGCCACGCCATCCTCGAGGACCTGCTCCATGGTCTTCACACGGCTGAGCGGCTGGTCGGGGTCGATAACGCGAAGTTCGGCGCGTACCAGGCCAGCCATCGCGGAGGGGTCGGAACTGGTGCGGACGGCGACGTCCATGAAGAGGTTGGGCATCTGCGCATAGGGCAGATAGATCTCGTCGTCGGTCTTGGCGCCGAGCGCCTGGTTCTTCACGTCGGCGGCCACGCCCACGATGGCGGCGGACTTTTCGCGGCCGAATCGCAAACTGCGGCCCACCGGGTTTTCATTGGGAAAATACTTGCGCGCGAAGGCCTGGTTGACGATGGTGACGTTTCCGCGCGTGGAGTCGGCGGTTTCGAAGGGACGGCCGGCAATCATCGATATGCCCATGGTCCGGAAGTAAGCCGGCGTGATGGCGCGGCAGAAGACGTTCTTTTCGGGGGCGGACGGATCGAGGGTGAAGTCCACGGTGAGCAGAAAATTGTAGGCCAACGGTAGGGAATTCGTAATGGCGGCCGATTCCACTGCGGGGAGTGCGTTGAGGCGTTCGAGAAAGCGATCCGCAAAGGCGGCTTGCAGTTCCTTCTTGCCGTACGTTTTGTCGGGAAGCACCACCTGCGCGGTCAGCAGATGCTGCGGGCGATAGCCGGGGTCCACCGCGCGCAGCAGGAGAAAACTGCGCAACAGCAGACCGGTGGAGATCAGCAGCACGAAGGTGGCGGCCACTTGCGCGGCTATCAGCGCGGCACGGAATGCCGATCCGCCGCGCGACCGGTGCGACAGCGCTCCGCCGCCCTTGAGAACGTCGTTGAAATTGGCGCGGGAGAATCGCCAGGCGGGGAAGATCCCGGCCAGCAGGCCCGTGAGCACCGTGAGCGCCAGCGTGAAGAGGAAGACCGCGGGCGAAGGATTGAGCGACTCCAGGCGCGGCAGCTTGCCGGGATAGAGCCCCACCAGGACTTTGACCCCCCAGCCCGACAAGAGGAGCCCGAGCGCGCCGCCCGCGAGCGAAAGCGCCACCGACTCGGTGAGGATCTGCCGCACCAGGCGAATGCGCGGTGCGCCCAGCGCGGTCCGCACCACCAGTTCCTTCTGGCGCGCGGCAATGTGGGCCAGCGTGAGGTTGGCCAGGTTGGCGCAGGCGATCAGCAGAACGCAGCCCGTGGCGGCGAACAGGATCAGCAGCATGGGGCGGATCTTGCTGGCCACTTCTTCCCGCAGCGGCGCCAGGTTGACGCCCTGTACGGCGCCGTGCCGCGGGTCCTCGGTCCAGAGTTTCCGGGCCAGGCTGTCGAGTTCCGCGCGCGCGGCGGCCATCGTGAATCCCGGTTTGATCCGGCCGATGACGTTGGCGCTGGTGCGGCGCAACGTGCCGCGGTAGACCGTGGAGACGGGGGCGAACAGGTCAGGGTCTTCCAGCAGCGAAGCGGCATACACGCGAAAACCCTGCGGCATGATGCCGATCACGGTGCGGGGCTGGTTATCGATCAGCACGGTCTTGCCGATAGCCGAAGGGTCCGCCTGGAAGATGCGGCGCCAGAGCCGGTCGCCGAGAATCACCACGTCGTCGTGGCCGGCGGTGTTCTCTTCTTCGGTGAACGCGCGCCCGCGGGCCGGCGCGACTCCCAGCGTGGCGAAGAAATTCGAGGAGACCAGCGCGGCCACCAGGCGCTCGGGCCGTCCGGCGGCGGCGAAGTTGACGTTCCAGCCGCGATAACTGGCGATGCCATCGAAGGCCGTATCCAATTTGCGCCATCCGTCGATGACGGCGGTATTGGTGGGCTTCTTGCCGGCGGGGTCGAGATCGCGGTGCGTATCCACGTCGGCGGACCAGATCTGCACCAGGCGGCCGGGCCGCGGATAGGGCAGCGGCCGCAGCATGGCGCGGTGGATCACGCTGAAGATGGCGGTGTTGGCGCCGGTGCCCAGGGCCAGGGTAAGCACGGCGGCGGCGATCAGGACGGGACGCTTGCGCCAGGTGCGCGCGGCGTAGCGAAGGTCGGCGGGAAGAAGGGTCATCTGCTCTATTATGGACGCCGAGCTACCGGCGGACCAAGAGCGCGACTCCCATCTCCGTCAGAACCCGACGCATCGCCGCAAGCAGCGCCTCGATGTCCGGCGGAGACAAGCGGCCGATGGTCCCGATGCGGAAGCACGGCTCCGCCGTCAGTTTCCCCGGATAAATGATGAACCCCAGATCGCTCAGGCGCTCGTAGAGTTCTTCGAAGCGAAACGCCGGGTGCGCGGGATAGCGAAATGTGGCGATGATGCAGCTTTGGTCTTCGGGCGCGAGATACGCCTCGATGCCCAACTCCGCCATGCCGCGCATCAGCGTCGCGCGATTGGCGCCGTAACGCGCCGCACGGCCGGCCACGCCGCCTTCGGCTTCCAGTTCGAGCAGCGCCTGATGGAACGCCAGCAGAACGTGCGTCGGCGGGGTAAAGCGGAACTGGCCGTCGGATTCCAGCCCGGCCCACTGCGCGTACAGGTCCAGGCTCAGCGTGCGCGCGCGGCCCTTGGCTTCGAGCAAGCGGCTGCGCCGCGCCAGTACGAACCCGAAGCCGGGGACGCCTTCGATGCACTTGTTTGCCGAGGAGATCAGGAAATCGATGCGCGCCGCGGACAGATCCACCGGGACGGCGCCGAAGCTGCTCATGGCATCGACGATATACGCCGCGCCCGCGCGCTCCACCACCGCACCGATGGCTTCGATGGGGTTGACAATGCCGGTGGTGGTTTCGCAGTGGACCACCGCAACATGCGTAATGCTGCGCGATGCCCCCAGGCGCTCCGCCACCGCGTCGGGAGAGACGGTGCGATTCTCGGGAGCGTCCACGGTTTCGGTTTCGATCCCGTGGACGCGCGCCATCTGCGCGATGCGACGTCCATAGGCGCCGTTCACCAGAACCAGCAGCTTGCCTTCGCGCGGAATCGCCGAGGAGACGACCGATTCGATGGCGAAGGTGCCGCTGCCCTGCATGGGGACGCATTCATATGCGCCCCCGGTGGTTGGCGAGGCCGCCCCGCCGAGCGCCAGCAGCCGCTCGCGAATTTCGCGCACAATTTGCAGAAACTCGCGGTCGCGCGAGCCCGCGTCGCGCAACATGGCGGCCTTCACCGACGCGCTGGTGGTGAGCGGCCCGGGAGTGAATAGCAACTTACTGTCGGTCATGTTGGAGATTCTCGTCTTCGTCGCCGTCGCCGAAATCGATACCCGGGACCAGGTGGTGGATCACCGCCAGCGCATTGGCCGGCGCCTGCCAGACGTTCTTCCCGCCGACATAAGTGGCGTCCACAACGATGTCCTTGATGTTGTCCGCCGGAACCTTGCGCGGATCTTTGCGCAACACGGCGAAATCGGCCAGCTTGCCGGCCGAGATGGATCCCTTGTCGTGCTCTTCGAAAGTGGCGTAGGCGCCGTCGAGTGTCCACACTTTGATCGCTTCTTCGACGGTGACGCGCTGATTGACGCCGTAGCCCACGCCGTTCTCGCCCTTGCGCGTGACCATGTCCTGAATGCGCAACAGCGGGTCGGCGGCGGAGACCGTGGAATCGGAATGGCCGGCGACGTGAATGCCCATGTCGATGGCGGTGCGGTAAGGATGAATCATGGCCAGACGCTTTTCGCCGTAAGACGCCAGTTTGTCGCCATGCTCCCACATATAAGAATGGAATACCAGGATGACGCCGGCTTTCCTGGCGCGATCGAGGAGCGATTGGCTCATCACGCTGGCATGTTCGATGCGGTGGCGCGCGTCGGGGCGCGGGTTGGCGGCCTGGGCGCGCTCGATGGCGGTGAGCACCATGTCGATTTCGCGGTCGCCATTGGAATGCGTGGCGATCTGGAAACCGGCCTTGTGCATGGCATCGAAGGACTTGTCGAGGTCGTCCTGCGAGCGTGCGGGCGGGATGCCGAAGTAACCCGGCTGATCGGAATACTCTTCCGACAACCAGCAGGTGCGGCCACTCATGGAGTTACCGTGGAAGACCTTGATAGAGGTCATGCGCAACCGATCGTCGCCGAATCCGCTCTTCAAACCGATGGCCTGCAAGGCGGAGAAGCTTCCCTGCGAGTACATGAATCCCATGCGAACCGGACCGCCGGCATCGCGCACGGCTTCATACAGGCGGAAGGATTGCGGGCTGCCGCCAGCGATCCCGGCGCTGGTGATGCCGCGCTCGGCATAGATGCGGAAGCAGCGGAGATGACCTTCCAATTCGGCTTCCCACGGAATGCGCTGTCCTTCGCCACCGCCATCGCCGCCGCGCCGCAGCAGTCTCCCGGCGGATTCGCGAATGACGCCGTTGGGCGTGCCGTCGGGGTCGCGGTCGAAGGAGCCGCCGGGAGGGTCTTTGGTTTCCTTAGTGATGCCCGAGGCATTCAGGATGTACGAATTCACCACGGTAATGTGGCCCGAAGAGTGGCTGATGCTGATGGGATGCTCGGTGGACGCCTTGTCCAGATCGTAGCGCGTCGGATGGCGGCCCAGTTTGGTGTCCTGATAGCGCGTGCCGCGGACCATTTGACCCTTGGGCGTCTTATCGGCCTTGGCCTTCAAGGCTGCGATCAACTCATCCATGTTATGGACCTTTTCCGGTCCCAGCCACGGAGTGTAATAGGGTGAGCTTTCGTCGTAAACGCCGGTGGGATGCAGGTGCACGTCGTTGAAGCCGGGGGTGACGGTCATGCCCTTCAAATCGATGATCTTCGTCGCCGGTGTGGCGAGTTTGCGGATCTCGGCGTTGCTCCCCACGGCGGAGAACCGTCCGTTGGTCACCGCGAAGGCCTCGGCGTAAGGCTTCGAAGGATCGACGGTGATGATTGAGCCGTTGACATAGATGACGTCCGCGCACCAGGCGGCGGATGCCAGAAGTAAGAACGAAACGATGCGATGCATGGTTGCTCCTTAGGTGCCGGCTAAAACTTCAAACGCAGGCTGAACTGCACCTGCCGGGCCGTGTTGCTTTGACTGAGGGTGATCTTTCCGAAAGTGGACGAGGTAACGCTGGTGGTGGGACCGGAGAAGTCCACCGTGTTCAGCGCGTTGAACAACTCCGCACGGAACGTCAGGCTCGAGCTTTCGCGGATTCGGGCGCTCTTTTCCATCAGCGCGTCCACGTTGTAGGAGGGCGGATTGTACAGGCCCGGCACATACCGGCTTACGTTTCCGAAAGCGTACGACGGGGTCTGGGAGAATGCCGCGGTGTTGAAATAGCTACAGCCGTCGCAAATCCGCGACCCTCCCGGCAATAACGCGGAAACACCCGTCGCCATAGGCCGCATTCCCGTGCCGCCGCCTAAAGATTGCGAGTTGTTGGTGGAGGAAACGGCGAGGGGACGTCCCGAATCCAGGATGTAGACGCCGCCGATCGCCCAACCGCCCAGGATCGCCGCGACGGGGCCTTTGTTCAGCATGGGCCTGTGCGGCCCGAACGGCAGCTCGTAGTGTATCATCGCACGCATGGAGAAGGGTTCGTCCTGATCCGACACCGCGCGGTCGCAGGCGAAACAGTAGTTGTCCTGGAATCCGTTGCGCGTGCCGGCGACGCTGGTCATCTCGCCAACGTTGTCGATCGCCTTGCTGCGCGTGTAGCCCACCAGCAGTTCCAGGCCCTGCGAGAAGCGCTTCTCGAGGTTGGCCTGCAAGGCATGGTAGTCCGAGTGCCCGGCGCCCACGTTGATCGGCTTGAAGTTGAGGAACTGCGGGAAGGGGCGCAGCAACTGATTGTACTGCACCGTAGCCAGGCTCAAAGTGGAACTGGGGTCGGTGATGACGCCATAGAACGGATTTGTCACCACGCTGATGAGTTTAGATCCTAGCGCGAGATCGGAATCGGGAATCTGGTTCATCTGAATCGGCGTGAACAGGTGCACACCCACATTGCCGACGTAGGCGGCGGTGAGCACCATGCCGAACGGCAACTGGCGCTGCACATCGAACGACCAATTGGCCTGATACGGGGCGTCTTCGGTGTGCAGCGGACCCGCAATGTTCTGCCCGAGGGAAATCGCCAGCCCGGCCGAGTTCCCATAAGGCGTCGGAAGGCCTTGCGGAAAGGGATTGCTCAAGTTGAATAGCGGCATCACGCCGTTCGATTGCGCGACGATTGAGTTGGAGGAGCGCGTGACTCCCAGCGCGTTAGGATACTGCTCCCAAGCCGCCTGGGGATGGTGGAAGATGCCGAAGCCGGTGTGAATCACGGTCTTCGGATTCAGTTGATAAGCCACTCCCAACCGCGGATCGAAATGCACGCCGCGCGAATTCTGCAGTAGGCGGCTGGTTCCGTTCAATCCCGGTATTCCCACGCCTCCCACGAGATTGGGAAAGCCGGAAACCTTGCCGGCGAGCGGCGAGGGCGACGTGAGGTCGAGGTAATTCAAGTCGTTCTGGTCCTCCACGTCGGCGGTTTCGTAACTGGCGCGAAGGCCGAACGTCAAGGTCAACTTGGTTGTGGCGCGCATGGTGTCCTGTGCGTACCAGCCAAAGTAATAGTGGTGCGAGTGCGTAGGCGGCGCGTACCCACTGTTGATGCCGACGGCTCCGAGCAGCAAGTCGGCGACGCCGCTGCCGGAATTGGAAGCCTGCGAAGTGGGATTCGGCCCGCCGGTGAAGAGCTGCGAGTTGGAGCTGATGCCGAGTTGCTGCGGGTCCCAAAGCTGCACCGGATACATGCGCGCGTCGTACCCGAATTTCAACGTGTGGATTCCCATGAGCCACGAAAGATCGCCCGCGTACTGGAACACTGACGACGCGTTTCTCTCGAAGGGGTAGCTGTTGCCCAGGCCGCTGATGCGCGACAAGGACACCGCCGGCGTCATCTCCCCGGTGATGCCCGGCGCCGCGGAGGCCGGGAAGCCGAGTTCCGCCGCCGTGACGTGCACCGGTTCCTGGCGGTTCGACTCGCTGTGCGCCCAGGAGAAATGATGGTCGAGAACCAGCTTGGGCGAAATCGACCAGGTGTGATGGAGCATCACGTTGTATCCCGGAACCTGGTCGTTGGCCATGCTGGTCTCCAGCCAGTTGCCGTAGTAATTGTTCTGAATAATGTTGTTCGAGAAGTAGTCCATGTGCGCATAGACCAACTGCCTGTCCGAAAGACGTTCATCGAGGCGCACATCGACGCGGTCGTTGTTGTTCGTGCCCGGTGCGTTCGAGAAGAAGTTGCTGGTATTGCTCAGGCCCACCCCGGCCTGATTCGGCATCGGATAGTACGAGAGCAGCTTCGTGGCGATGGGGTTGATCTCGCTAGCGGGGACGATATTACCTGGAAAGGCGGTGCGGATGTAACGCGTAGTGCCGGCCGGCGCCGCCGGATCCTGCATGGTCGTGCTGGGATCGTACATCACGATCAGGTTGCCGTTGGAATCCTTGCTTTGCGTGAAGTTGCCCGCGCGCTCGAGCGCAGTGGGCATGGTTCCCGTGTAGGACCCCTCCGTGGAATCGCGCAATAAGTCGTAGGAAACGAAGAAGAAGGTTTTGTCCTTCCCGTTGTAGACTTTGGGAATGCGGATGGGGCCGCCAAACGTGCCCCCGAACTGGTTGCGCCGGAAGTTGCCGATGGGCAGCCCGGCCTTGTCGGCGTTGAATCCGTCGGCGTCCAAATCGCTGTTGCGCAGGAATTCGAACAGGGAACCGTGGAAAGCGTTGGCGCCGGAACGTAACGCGAAAGCCACCGTGCCGCCGCTGGTATGTCCGAACTCGGGGGCATAGGCGCTGGTGTAGACGCGATACTCCTGCACCGCGTCGATGCCGGGAATTCCGGCGGCCTGGTTGTAGTAGGCGGTGGTGTCGGTGGCGCCGTCGATGGCGATATCCGTGGTCGATCCCTTAGCACCATTGATGCGCCATGTGTTGGTGCGGCTTTCGCTGGTGCTGTTCTGTCCCGAGAGACCGTCGTCGCCCTTGGTTACGGCCGTGCTGAAATTGATCATTTGCAGCGGATTGCGGATGTTTACCGGAACTTCGCCGACGAAGTTATCGTCGATGACCACGCTGCGGTCGGGACGGTCGGTGGTGAGCTCGGGCGCGGAGGCGGAAACCGTCACCACTTCCTTCATCGACGCCGGCTTCAACTCTATCGTGATCACCTTGGACTCGGCCAGTTCCAGCGTGAGCGAGGTGACGTGGGCGGTGGCGAAGCCCGGGGCCGACGCGCTGATCTCATAACGCCCCGGCGGAACCGGCGGCAGCAGAAACTCCCCGCGTTCGGTGGTGACGGTACGGAACTGGCCGTCCGTCTCCAGATTGTGGAGAATCACGTCAGAGTCCTTCACGGCGGCCTGGCTCGAATCGACCACCTGTCCGCCGACCCGGGCGCTTTGCGCACCCAGGTGCAGGGCGGCGACAAGACACACTACAACTGTGACTAATAGGTTTCGCATATAGTGCTCCGTTCTGGTATTAGAAGTTACGGTTTCTCGCCGGCGGCAATCCGGCGCTCAATGTCGGCGAGTATTTCGGTGCAGTCGGCCAGCGAGGGGGCGGCAAAATGCGCGCCCGCATCCAGCAGCCGCCGGGCCGCGTGCAGTCTTCGGGTTCCCCGCTCGGTGGTCGGCAAGGCTTCCCAATCGTCGCGCGACAGGCCGATTTCGTTGCCGGTCGCGGTAAGAGCGATGGTCCACATACCCGCGTTCAATCCTTCGGCGATATCGGACGGGGTATCGCCGATCTTGACGCAACGCCACAGCGGAAACACGCCTAGTAAGATGGCGTTGCGGTAACACATAAATGGCTTTGGGCGTCCTCCGCCGACTTCATCGGGAGTGACGCTGGCGTCGGGCGAGTATCCCAGCCTGGCCGCTACGGGAAGCACGACATCGAGTAAGTCGCGCGTATAACCGGTGGTCGAGCCGATCCGCAGCCCGCCCGATTTCCACTCGTCTACGGTCTCCGGAACGCCCGGAATAGGTGCGCTGTACTCCGCGAGAAGTTCCGCCTGCTTGGGCAGGAAGTCTCCGAAAATGCGCTCGACATCGGCCTCCGAGGGCGGCTGGCCATGGCGGCCAGTCCATTCGGACCGTACCCGCGTGCCCGCGCAGATGAAGCGGATCTGATCTTTTTTCAGCACGCCCATATGCTCGCGCGCTTCAGAACAAGTGATGGGCACGCCGGCCGCTTCGAAGGCGCGCTGCAACGCGGCCACGGGCGCGAGGCTGCCGAAATCGACGGTGGTCCCGGCCCAATCCAAAATCACCGCTTGAATGTTATTGAACTTCACGTTTGGTCCCCTTCCAGGCCTTTGTTCCAACGCAACGTCAACAGCCCGCCGGCGGCCGCCGAGCACAACAGAAAAAACGTGAAGAGCTGGTCCCACCCGAAGCGGGTCACAATCACCGCGACCACATAAGCCGAAATGAGCTGGCCCAGCGACCCCACGCCGTTGACGATTCCCAGCGCGCGCGCCGCGTGGCGCGGGTTGACGGCGTCCACGCTAGCCGGCCCCGACATCAGCAGATCCGGCCCGTAGACCAGGATCCCCAAAAGCGAGATGCTGCACGCCATCGCCACCGGACCGAGCCGCCCGATCACCGGATGCATCAAGAGCGCGGCAGCCAGACCGAACAGCATGGTGGCGCCCACCGGGTAGCGCCTGCCGTTGAGCAAGCGGTCGGAAACGTATCCCGCGATCAAGGCTCCCGTGAAGCCCACTAACTCGAACAGAGACGACGTGTACCCGGCTTGCGACTCGCTGTATTGCATCCGCTGTACCAGGTAGAGCGGAAGCCAGAAGAGCAGCGAGTAGCGCGTGATCTTCAGGAAGAAATACATGCCGGCGAGAATCCAGACTTCCGGAGTTCGTGCGGCTTCCCACCAGTCGCCGCTATCGGGCGCCTCATCGCTCCGGTCCTCGACGGCGGGCAGCGATTCGTCTTGCGGCAGGTTGCGCGTGCGAATGGCGAACCATAGCGCTCCGCAGGCGAGGACGATGGCGGGAAACAGGAAGCCCCGGCGCCATCCCATGCCGGGCGCGATAAGAAGTTGAGTGGCCGCGAAAGTCGCGAAGACCGTAGCAAGAAATCCACCGAGCACATAGCAGGTGCCCCACCACGCCATCACGGTTCCTCGCTCTTTGCGCGCGAACCACCGTCCCAGAGTCTTGAGACATGCGGACCAGCCGCAACCTTGTCCGAGTCCGTTACCGATCTGTAATAGAAGGATGGCCTGGTAACTGGGCGTGAACGCCATGGCTGCCGTGCAGGCTGCCGAAAGGAATCCGCCGGCGCTGCCCACCAGGCGCCCGCCGAAACGGTCTCCAAGGGCGCCCGCGATGAACTGGCCAGCCGCGTAAGCCAAGCTGAAGACGAACACCGCATGGGCTAGATCGAAGTTACTGAAGTGGCTGGTACGCGCCATCATTGGCATGACGACGCTGAAATTCTTCCGGCAGAAGTAATAGCAGGCGTACAGCACCCAGGCTGCCGTGAAGATGCGGAACCGCCAGTACGACCACCGTGTGCGAAGAGCGTGGTCGCTTTCGGTGGCTGCGGTTTGTAAGGCGATTATGGTCGATTCCATGCGGGTGAAGTTGAACGGTACCGCGTTAAGCCGCTGCCGCCTACGTTCTGAACGGTTACGTTTCTCGCCAACAGGTTGCGGCGTCATATAGTTACAGGATCCGAACGGCGTCGCTGTAATCGAAACGACACGATACGGTCACGCGAATTTTTCTGGTAACTTGCGACGCAATCGCGCTAAGCTGCCGTTACCACCGATGGACGCGATTCTGTCCGCTACCGTCAAACCGCCGCTATTGCGAGCGGGAGCACAACCGGCGATTGCAGCCGGCGAAGACGAATTCGCCGCGGCGACCGAACTTGAGCTGATTTCGATCCTGCAGGGTCCGGCATTCCGCGGAAGCCGGCGCAGCGCGGCGTTTCTTCGCTTCGTGGTGGAAGAGACTCTGGCCGGGCGGCAGGACCTGCTGAAAGAGCGGACCGTAGGCGCGGCCGTGCTCGGCAAGGCTCCGGGATACGATACTGGCGCGGATTCCGGAGTTCGCGTGCGCGCCAATGAAGTCCGCCGACGCCTGGCGGTGCATTACGATACGCTGGCGCCGAGAGCGGGAATCCGCATCGAGCTTCCGCCGGGGAGTTACGCGCCGAAGTTTATGCCGCTCGCGGCGCAATTGGGTCCAGCCGCGCGGCGTGGCCTGGCTCCGCCTCCCATGCTCCTCTGGCAATTGGCGGCGCCCAGCCTGTTTGCGGTCTTTCTGGTGCTGATCGCCATCCGCGGCGACGTGGAATCGAACGATTCGTTCTCGCGGTTCTGGAATCAAGCGCTGGCCGGACGCACCGAAATCGCGATCGCGGTGGATGCGGACGGCCCATCGTCCATCTCATCGGCGATGGCCGATGCCGCCATGCCGATCGAGTCGCTGGCCGGTGTGTTTCAAGTGCCGGTGCATATCGTGGCGGCGGATCGGCAAGTCTTGGCCCCGCGTTCCTGCGTCATCCGCATGTCGATACGCCAGAAGCCTTCGGCGCCGCCGCTGCTTCGCTTGAACGGCGCCAGCGTGTTTCGCGGCGAGGACGGCGTGGCGTTGTGGTTGTGGGCGGACACGGCGGACAAGCTGAGATCCGCCGCGCAAACGCTGGCTTCGCGGGCGGGATTCCCGGAGGTTCAATAGATATGGATCGCTAGTCGAGGGGCGCTGTGGCAGCCGAGTTTCGATGCGGCGGCCGTGGCTTCTTGGGGGCGCCTACATAGGCGTAGGGATCTTCGGGTTCGGTCTTCGTCAGGAAGCGTTTGATCCGCTGAAGGAATCGTCGCAGGCGGCCAGGCTCGGAGAATTGTCGCATCGAATGGCCCTCCTTGAAATCATGATAGCGTGGCTTGCCCTTCGGCGCGCATCCAGTCGAGGGTCTTGCGTATGCCCTCGTCGTAGGGAGTCTTGTGGACGGCGCCCAGTTTGCCGAGCAGCTTGCTATCGTCGAGAATCACCGGGGTCTCCTGCAGGTAGAGCATCTCGACCAGTTCGCGCATCACCGGGTTGAACCAGCCAATGATCTTCAGCAGGCCGCGGCCCACGCTGCGGTACTTGGGCCGGCGGCCCACGGCGCGGTACACGCGCGTGATGAAATCGATGCCCGAGATCTCGCCCGCGCCCCCGAGATTCCAGGCCTGGTTGTAGCACTCGGGGCGTAGCGCCAGATCGACGATCGGCGGCGCGGCATCGGGGGTGAAGACGAATTCATGAGGCGCGCCGATCGGTCCCACCCAGTTAGCGGTCTTGCCGGCCAGCGCGGCGCGGAAGATCGGATTGGCTAGGCCGAGATCGGCGAAGGGACCGTAGAAATCGGGCAGGCGCACTACCAGCCCGTCCAACTGGCCCTTTTTGCGCGCATCGAGTACCAGGTCCTCCTGCTCGCGGCGCCAGGTGCCCTTGCGCGTCCCCGGCACGCGCGGATGTGTCTCGGCCACGCGGGAGGCGCACGGCACGCCGTAGGAGTAGACGCTCGAAACCAGCACCAGACGCTGGACGTTCATGGCCGCAGCGGCATCGAGCGTGGTGCGCATGAGGATGGGATGCAGGTGGAACGCGGGGTAGGGCACACCGACGCAGTAGAAGATGGTGTCGATCTCGCGGGCCGCGGCGCCGGCGGATCGCGGGTCGCCGAGGTCGGCATCGAAGATCTCGGCGTGGGCGAGGCTGCCGAACGCACGCTGCAGACGGGCGCGGGACCGTCCGACTGCGCGAAATGGAATGCCGCGGCGGTCGAGCTCGGGTCCGAGGGCTTGGCCGATGGCGCCGGCCGCGCCGAAAATGGCCGCTTTGCGAATGGTGGCTTCCATAAGAGGCGATCCCATTGTCGCGCAAAAGTTACCCGTGCATGCCGGGGAACCGTGTCCGGCTGGGTGGCTCCGACACGGAACCGCGCGCGTCGGCAAGCGGCCCGAGCGGCGCGCGGAAAGTGTCTGGCATCCCGATTATTGGAGCGTACCGCACAGCGCCGTTTCCCAACCCTGCGATTTCAGCGGACTTCTCCCACTCTGACTGCCAGCGGGCCATGCTAAACCTCAAGAGGTACGAAAGCCGCTCTTTGATCGGGAGACGCTGAGCAGCCGCTATCGGCAGGAACTACGGCGATATCTGTCGCGCGAAACGTGGCACGATCAAACACTGCAGATGTGGATCGAATCGTGCTGGCCGGGAACGCCAGACTAACCCTACGGCTGCAAACCGTCCAGCGCCGTGTCCGCGATCGTTTCGGCATACTTGGTGGATATCGGGGCGTGGCCGCGCAATAGCCGAAAATAAATCGGGCCGTAGAGCATATCGAGAACCGCATCCAGGTCGAGATCCGTTCGCAATTGGCCTTTTTCCTGTTTGCGAATCAGGAGCTTCTTGGCCTGCATGCGGCGCGGCTTGATCCAGAACGTGCGGAAGGCGTCGGCCACTTCGGGGTCTTTCTGCGCCGCGGCCACGAAGGCCTTGAAAACCCGGCCGGGCTGTCCCATCAACATCTTCGTGAAATCGCGCAACTGCTGCCGGAGATCGTCGCGAAGCGAATCCGTATCGGCGTACGCAATTTGCGGCGCCACGGCTTCCCGGAACGCCTCGATCAGCAGCGATGCCTTATCCGGCCAACGCCTGTAAATGGTGGCTTTACTGACGCCGGCGCGCTGCGCGATGGCCTCGCTGGTCACCTCGTGAAAGCCCTGCTCGTCCAGTAGCTCCACCGCGGCGTGGAGTATCCGCCGGCTGGCTTCTTCATCGAGCGGGCGTCCGCAGCCCTTCTTTTCACACGGCTTCCCGGCCGTGCGGAGTCGTTGAATCGTCTTTTTCATCACGAGGCCGGATTGAGCCCCCCTCCAGTATAGACGCGGTTTCCCGATCTCGATTCGAAACCATTCAGTACCGTAATTCATCCAAGTATCATGAAGTCCGAACCGAGCCTGGGATGGAGGGGATATGTGGATCGTTAGAACCGCCCTTTCGCGTCCCTATACCTTCATCGTTCTGGCGCTGTTGATCCTGATCGTCAGCCCGATTGTGATCTCACGCACGCCGACGGACATCTTTCCCAACATCGATATTCCCGTTATCTCCGCCGTATGGACTTACACGGGTATGAACCCGGAGGAGCTCGAAGGCCGCGTAACCTCGGTGTATGAACGCTCTCTCACCACTACGGTCAACAATATCGAGCACATCGAATCGACCACGCTCAATGGCAGCGCGGTGGTCAAGATCTTCTTACAGCCCGGGGCGGACGTCAATGCCGGCGTCGCCCAGGTCACTGCCATGTCGCAGGCCGTGATCAAACAAATGCCCGCCGGAATCACGCCGCCGCTCGTCATCACCTATAGCGCGTCCACGGTTCCCATCATGCAACTGGCTCTTTCCGGGGGCGCCCTCACCGAACAACAGTTGAACGATATCGGAACGAACTTCGTGCGTCCGCAACTGGTCACGGTGCCGGGCGCTTCCATCCCGTGGCCCTATGGCGGGAAGCAGCGCCAGATCATGGTGGACCTGAACCCGGCCGCGATGCAGGCTAAGAACCTGTCGCCGTTCGACATTCTGAACGCTATCTCGAACCAGAACCTGCTGCTACCGTCGGGGACAGCCAAGATGGGGCCCTTCGAGTACGATGTGGCCATGAACACCAGCCCGCGAAGCGTGGCCGAAATCAACGACTTCCCCATCAAATTCGTGAATGGCGCCACCATTTATCTGCGCGACGTCGGCAATGTCCGCGACGGTTTCTCGCCGCAAACCAACATTGTGCGGCAGGACGGCAAACGCGCGGTGCTGGTGTCCGTCCTCAAAACCGGCAACGCATCCACCCTGGACATCGTCGGCGGCATCCGCAACGCACTGCCGCGCCTGGCCTCCATGTTGCCTGCGGAGTTGAAAATACAGCCCTTGGCGGACCAATCGGTTTTCGTGCGCGGCGCTATCGACGGAGTGGTCCGCGAAGCCGTCATCGCTGGCTGCCTCACCGGCCTGATGATCCTGATCTTCCTGGGAAGTTGGCGCAGCACCATCATCATCGCCATCTCCATCCCGCTGTCCATTCTGACTTCAGTTGTGGTGTTGAGCGCGCTGCACCAGACCATCAATATCATGACCCTCGGCGGCCTGGCGCTGGCGGTGGGAATTCTGGTGGACGACGCCACCGTCACCATCGAGAATATCGAGCGCTACCTGGAAGAGGGGATTCCACTTCGCGAGGCGATTCTGCAGGGGGCCGCGCAAATCTCCGTTCCGGCGCTCGTCTCCACCCTGTGTATCTGCATCGTGTTCGCTCCCATGTTCTTCCTGAGTGGCGTGGCCAAGTTCCTGTTCATCCCCTTCGCGGAATCGGTGGTCTTCGCGATGCTGGCGTCGTACGCGCTCTCCCGCACGCTGGTCCCCACACTGGCCCTGTACCTGCTTCGTGCGAAGGAGCGCATATCGGGGCGCACGCACAATCCCTTCACGCTCTTTCAGCGCGCCTTCGAACGTGGTTTCGAAATGTTCCGCACCCGCTACCAGGTGGTGCTGACTTCGGTGGTCTTTCGCCGTAAGATCTTCATCCCGGCATTCCTGGCAGTGTGTCTGAGCGCCGGCTGGCTGTTGCCCTTCCTGGGCCGCGATTTCTTCCCTACCAGCGATACCGGCCAGTTCCGCCTTCATGTTCGGGCCAAGACGGGGACTCGCATCGAGGAGATGGCGCGGCTGTGCGACCAGGTGGACGGCGCCATCCGCCGCCAGATTCCCGCCTCCGAATTCGAAACGGTCCTGGATAACATCGGCTTGCCGTATAGCAGCATCAATCTCTCTTACAGCAACTCGGGCCAGGTGGGTACCGCAGACGCCGATATCCTGGTCAGCCTCAAGCCCAACCACCACCCCACTGCCGATATCGTCAGGACTCTGCGCACCAGTATGCGCCAGGAGTTTCCGGGTACGACGTTCTACTTCCTGCCGGCCGACATGGTCACCCAGATCCTCAATTTCGGACTTCCGGCGCCCATCGATATCCAAATCGCGGCCAACGACGTTAATCAGGCTAAGCAGTTCGCCGACCGCGTGCTTCCGCAGCTCCAGCACATCCCCGGCACGGCCGACCTGCATGTCCAGCAGGTGTTCGACGAGCCGCGGCTGTTCATCCACGTGGACCGGACGAAGGCGCTCGATAACGGTTTCAGTCAGAACGACGTCGCACGTAGCATGCTGATCTCCCTTGGCGGCAGCTTGCAGACCGCCCCCACTTATTGGCTCAATTTTACCAACGGCGTCAGTTACAACCTGGTGGCGCAGACTCCGCAATACGACATACAGTCTCTCTCCGATCTGAAGAACATTCCCATCTCGTCGGTTTCGGGCCTGGCGCACCCGCAAATTCTGAGCGATGTCGCAACTGTAACTCATACCAGCGAACCGGCCGTCATCACACACTTCAACATCCGAAGAACCGTGGACATTTATGGTTCGACGCAAGATCGGGACCTGGGTGCGGTGGCGCAGGACGTCGGCACGGTTCTGGACGCCAATCGGAAGTACCTGCCTCGCGGAGCCACGCTGGAATTGAAGGGGCAGGCGCAGACCATGGACCGCTCCTTTCTCGGATTGCTGGGCGGACTGCTCTTCGCCAACGTGCTGATCTATCTGCTGATCGTCGTCAATTTTCAGTCCTGGCTCGATCCGTTTATCATCATCACGGCGATTCCGGCCGCTCTGGCGGGCATCGTGGTATTTCTCTTCCTGACCCACACCACTTTGAGCGTGCCGGCGCTCATGGGCGCCATTATGTGCGTGGGGGTCGCCACGGCCAACAGCATCCTGGTAGTCAGCTTCGCCAAAGACCAACTGGAGCATCACGGAGATCCGGTCGAAGCCGCATTGAGCGCCGGTTCCACGCGATTCCGCCCGGTCCTGATGACCGCGCTGGCGATGATTATCGGCATGATCCCGACGGCGATGGGGTGGGGGGAAGGCGGCGAACAAAATGCGCCGCTTGGCCGCGCTGTGGTCGGCGGATTGATGTGCGCCACGGTGGCCACTCTGTTTTTCGTCCCCGCCGTCTTCGCCCTTCTGCACCGGCCGAATCGGGCCGCGGGAACGGGAGGAGCGGAGATGCAAGCGATCTATTACCAGGAGGAAGACCAGAATGAATAATATTGAAGATACCGAAGTAATCCAACCTCAAACCGAAAGCAAGCCCGCCGCCAGACCGCAGGCCGGCCGGGGATTCTGGATATCCCTGGCGGCGCTGCTGTTGGCCGGCGCAGTATTGCTCGGATACTCCATCCTTTCCGGAATCGGCCTGCGCGCCTCGGCTGCAGTGCAGTTGAAACACCAGGCCGATGCTCTGGCGGTGCCCACGGTTTCCGTGATCCATCCCGGGTATTCCAGCGCGGCCGAGGAACTGACACTGCCCGGGACCATGCAGGCCTTCATCGAGACTCCTATTTGGGCTCGCTCCAGCGGCTATCTGCGCCGCTGGTATTTCGATATCGGGGCACACGTTCAAGCCGGGCAGTTGCTGGCGGAAATCGAAGCTCCCGAAATCGACAGGCAGCTCCAGCAAGCCCGGGCCGACCTGGAGACCGCCAGCGCCAACTACAACTTCGCCAAATCGACGGCGGAACGCTATCAGGCCCTGCTCAAAACCGATTCGGTGGCGCAGCAGGACGTGGATCAGAAGGTAAGTGCGGCGGCCGCGCAGAAAGCCGTAGTGGACTCCATGACGCAGAACGTGCAACGTCTGCTACAGATTCAATCTTTCCAAAAAGTCACAGCGCCATTCGATGGAGTCATTACCGCGCGCAACGTGGATGTTGGCGCGCTCATCGATGCCGGCGCCAATTCTCCGGGCAAGGAACTATTCCACGAGGCGCAAACCGGCGTTCTGCGCACCTGGGTGAGCGTGCCGGAAGATAACTCGCGCGTGGCGCAGCCCGGGATCGTGGCCGATATCACGCTGGGCGAATTTCCCGGCCGGATCTTCCGCGGAACGCTGGTCCGCACTTCCAACGCTATCGACCTCGCCTCGCGTACCCTGCTGGTGGAAGTGGACGTCCAGAATCCCAAGGGAGAGTTACTCCCCGGCGCCTATGTTACCGTCCACCTGAAACTCTCCGGTCACACTCAGGCGCTGACCGTTCCCGTTAACACATTGCTGTTTCGTTCCGAAGGCACCCAGGTGGCGGTGGTGCGCGGCGGCCGTACACAACTGGTGCCAATTCGGGTGGGGCGCGATTTCGGCAACCAACTGGAAGTCATCGCCGGGCTCACGCCCTCCGACCAGGTCATTCTGAACCCCAGCGACTCCATCTCGCCGGGAGTCGCCGTGCACGTTGAAGGAGGGAGCCGGTGAAGACGCTCTGGGTTTCCGCGCTGGCCGCTCTGCTGACGGGCTGCACAGTCGGCCCCAAATATGCCAAACCGCAAGTGCCCGTTCCGCCCGCCTATAGCGAACAGCCCCCAGCCAGTTTCAAGGAGGGCGGCGGATGGAAGCCGGCCCAACCGAACGATGCCGCAATCCGCGGCGACTGGTGGCAGACCTTTCACGATGCGGAGTTGGACACATTGGAGCGGCAGGTGGATCCCGCCAACCAGACGCTCAAGATAGCGCAGGCGAATTTCGACCAGGCACGCACACTCATCAAGCTCAACCGCGCCAACCTGTATCCGACAATTTCCGCTGGGCCATCCGTTTCCGGCGAGCACCTGTCCGCCCACCGGCCGTACCCGATTCTCGGGGACACTACCTCGGCCGACTTAGTCATTCCGCTCGATGTCTCTTATGAGCCCGATTTATGGGGGCGGGTACGCCGCTCCATCGATGCAGCACGCCAGAATGCGCAGGCGGCGGCCGCCGATCTGGAATCGGTGCGCCTGTCGCTGCACGCCGAACTGGCGGTCGATTACTTCGAAGCGCGCAGCCTGGACCGGGAGAAGCGTCTTCTGGACGACACCGTGGCCGCTTATCGAAAGGCCCTCGACTTCAACCTCAACCGCTACACCGGCGGATTGTCTTCGAAGGCCGAGGTGGCGCAGGCCCGCACTCAGGTCAAACAGGCCGAGGCCGAGGATATGGATATCGGTGTGCCGCGGGCGCAGTATGAGCACGCCATTGCAGTCTTGATCGGCCGACCTCCGGAACAGTTCCAACTCTCCTACGTGCCCATGGAAGCTGAGCCGCCGGCGATCCCGGTGGGTGTGCCGTCTCAACTTCTAGAGCGAAGGCCGGATATCGCCGTTGCGGAACGTCAGGCAGCTTCCGCGAACCAGCGGATCGGGATCGCCAAGGCGGCCTTCTTTCCGGATCTTCTGCTCACCGCGGAGGCCGGTTTGGAAAGTCGCAGCATCCTCCAGTGGATCTCCTGGCCGAGCCGCTTCTGGGCAGTTGGCCCGCAACTGGCGGAGACGATCTTCGATGCCGGCCGGCGCCGGGCCGGCGTGCAGTTCGCCGAGACCGGTTACGATTCCACCGTCGCCAACTATCGGCAGACCGTGCTTGCCGCGTTCCAAAGCGTGGAGGACAACCTGTCCACGCTGCGGATCTTGGAAGCCGAGGCCGCCAAGCGCCATGAAGCCACGCTATCGGCGGAGGACTCGCTCCAGTTATCCACCAATCGCTACAAAGGCGGCTTAGTCACTTACCTGGAAGTAATCACCGCACAGAGCATCGCGCTGGCCAATGAGCGCTCCGAGGTGGACATTCAACGGCGCCGTATGGACGCGGCCGTGCTTTTGATCAAAGCGCTCGGCGGCGGATGGGACGTGTCCCAATTGCCCAAAGTGTAGCGATTGGCGCCGTCCCCTTATCGAATCTCTTCGAACGGGACGTTTTGGATGGCGTAGCGCGGCCAATCGCGGTAGTCGTAGTGCCACCACTCCGAATCGAAGACACTGAATCCCTGTTTCTCCATGGTGGTGCGCAGTAACTGGCGGTGGGCGCGCTGCTCGGCTGTGCCGCCTGGGTAGTTGGGATACGAGCGCTCCGACATCTCATCGTAGACGCCAGTCATGGGGACCTCGCGGCCAGTGGCCATGTCGTACAGCGTCAGGTCTACGGCGCAGCCGCGATTGTGGCGCGATCCCTTCGCCGGGTCGGCCACGAATTCGTGTTTGTCGGAAGGAGTAGCGTCCCAAAAGATTCGCGTGACGTACCACGGACGGTAGGCGTCGAAAATACGCAGCCCGTAGCCGCTCTTCATCAACTCACGATGGGCGCGGACCAGCGCTTCGGCGGCGGGGCGCTGCAGGAACGCGCGCGCCGAGGTGTAAACCGGAGTACTGAGAAAGTTGTCGGTGGTGGCGTAGCGAATGTCGAGTTGGATGCGGGCGTCGAGTTTGGCGACATCGATAAGGTCGGAGCGGAGGAAGTCGCCCGGCTCTTGGGGCGGCCGCGCGGCGAGCGCCTCCGCGCGCAATTCCGCTACGGGCCGCAGCGGGGCGATGCGGAAAACCTGGGGCCGCTCCTGCGCGGCGAGGGCCAGGGTGGCGACCAATGCGAACTTGCGCAGCAGTTTCATGCCCGGTCTACCGAGACCGCACGGCGACTACTTCGATCTCCACCAGGCCCCAGGGTTGCACCAGGGCGGCCACCTGCACCGTCGCGCGGACCGGTTTGTTGGGCTGCTGAGAGGTGCCGAAGAACTGGTCGTAGGCCTGGTTCATACCATCGAAATCGAGCTTGCCGCCTTTGGCCGGATCGGCCGCCAGGAACACGTGCATCTGCACCACGTCGCCCATGGCGAGTCCTTGCTCCTTGAGCAGCGCCTGGATCTTGGTCAGCACGCTGAGGGTTTGTGCTTTGGTGTCGCCATACACATCGGGAGCGACTGGTGAGGCCATCTGGCCGGAAAGGTACAACGTGTCGCCGGCCCAAATGGCGGAAGCGAATCGGCTGTTCGGAGGTGTGATGCGCTTCACTTCGATACCTTTTGGGGAGACCCCCTGCTGGGCGGAAACCGCACCTGTCAGGCCGGCGGCCAACGCTGCGGCGACAATCCATAGGTTACGCATGCCCCGAATATACCATCTGAGTCGGGGCGATGGCCCGCGATCTTCTTCCTCCACGAACAACGTCCCAATCCGCAGGTGAGTCTGACGGCGCGCACCATGTCGTTCGAGGTGAAGCCGACCAATGCGTTCATGAACGCTGGCGTCGCGGCAGGAATAGCGGCCGAATTGTGGCACCCTGGTAGTAGTAAGGATGCCAAACCAACCGAGGGTAGCGATCGTAGGCGGGGGATTCGGTGGGCTATACGCGGCGCGCAAGTTGGCGGGCGCGCCGGTATCGGTGACGCTGATCGATCGCCGCAACTTTCATCTGTTTCAGCCGCTGCTGTACCAGGTGGCCACAGGCGGGCTTTCGCCGGGCGAAATCGCGTCGCCTCTGCGCGCTGTGCTGAACCGGCAGCGCAACGCGGAAGTGTTGATGGGTGAGGTGATGGACCTCGACGTGGAAGGCCGCCGCGTGCTCCTGCGCGACGGAGAAGTGCCATACGATCGACTCATCGTGGCCACGGGCGCCACCCATCACTACTTCGGCAACGACCAGTGGGCCGCGCTGGCGCCCGGTTTGAAGACCATCGAGGACGCCACAGAGATCCGCCGCCGCGTGCTGCTGGCCTTCGAGCGGGCGGAGCGTGAGACCGATCCGGCGGCGCGGCGCGCCCTGCTCAATTTCGTAATTGTGGGTGGGGGCGCCACGGGCGTCGAACTGGCCGGGGCGCTGGGCGAGATTTCGAACGATACCCTGCGTCACGATTTCCGCCATATCAATCCCGCCGAGGCGGGGATCCTCTTAATCGAGGGCGCCGACCGCGTGCTTCCGGCCTTTCCGCCGGAGCTTTCGGCGAAGGCCGAGAAACAACTGATCGCGCTGGGAGTGCGCACCCGCGACAGCGCCCGGGTGACGAACATCGATGGCGAAGGCGTCACGTTCGAGTGCGGCGGCAAGAGCGAGCGCATCGCCGCGAGGACGGTACTGTGGGCGGCGGGCGTACGTGCGTCGCGCCTGGGACAGGTGCTGGCGGAACGCGCGGGCGCCACTCTCGACCGCGCGGGCCGCGTGTGCGTGGAGCCCGACCTCAGTCTCCCGGGACACCCGGAGATCCACGTGATCGGCGATCTGGCGAATTTCAGCCATCAGACCGGTGCGCCCCTGCCCGGCGTGGCCCCGGTGGCCATGCAGCAGGGACGCTATGTGGCTCGCTTGATCGGGCGGCGGATGCGCGGCGAAACCGTGGCGCCGTTCCACTACTTCAACAAGGGAAACCTGGCGACCATCGGACGCAACCGGGCGGTGGCGGACTTTGGATTCCTGCGCATTGCCGGGGTTGTGGCCTGGTTCCTGTGGGTTTTCGTGCACCTGATGTACCTGGTGGAATTCGAGAACCGCCTGCTGGTGTTTGTCGAGTGGGTGTACAACTACATCACGCGGAATCGCGGTGCACGCTTGATCACTAACGGAAAGGCGTGACGGCGCGGGACGGGACGGCGGCGAGTTTGGCCGCGGAGATCGCCTGGCCGGTGTGCCGCTGGGTATGTTCGGCGATGTGCGTCAGCAGGCCGATGACGGTGGTTGGCAGGCGTTTGCGTCCCACGGTGCGCGGCTCGGCCAGCGTGGCCGGGTCGAGAGAACGCACTGTCACCTCGGCGTCGCGGAAAGCGCGGTCCAATAGCGCCAGGAGTTCGTCGCGGCTGGCGCCGGCGGGTTCCTTCTCCGTGTCGAGTGCTTTCAGATCCTCCGCACTCAGTGTGCGGCCTTGCAGGTAGGTCATCAGCCGGGTGGTGCTTCGGGCAATGTGGCGGAGATGGAACCCTACCGATCCGAAGCCGTGCGGGGTGGCCCAGATCTGCTCGAAAGTGAGGCCGTCGGTGTAGCGGGCGAGGTCTTCCCGCGCTTGTTGGAAGGCGTAAAGAACGGGCGTGGTGAGCGGGTGCACGCCCCGGATCGGGCCACGCATCCAGGGCTCCGGTAGGGGTTCCATGGATTTGATTTTACAGGGGCGCGATCCGCTCCTCGCCCCGCTACAGTTCCAGCTTGCCCTGGTAGACCATTTCATCCGGAAGGAAATCCTGTGCGATCTTTAGCCGGCCGATCTCCGCATCGAACCCGATCCGTTTGTCGTCCCGTGCGATCTCGTTGCTTCGCGAGAACAGGTATAGAATCACCGGACCTTGCTCGTGCATCAACACTTCCACGCTAGACGGCTTGATGTCCTTCTTACCCTCGCGTTGAATCGCCGCGTGTCTCTTCAGTTCCGCGGCCACAACCTTGGGATCCCCATGGATCAGGCGGCCGGGCATACCGTAGACTGCGATGGCGAAATGGCTCTCATCCACGGAAGGGGCGTCCAGTTCACGCGCGATCAGTTCCGCGGAGATCACCGGCATCGCGCTGGCCCACCGCAGGGTAAGATTCGGAATCTCGCCGGCGTCGGAACTTCCGCTGTCACTCGGTCCGCGCTGAATACGGCCCCTACCGCCGAGGCCACCTAACCCGGGGAGCCCAATGCCGACCGGGCCGACGCCGATGCCACCCCGGCCCACGCTCACGGGTTGCTTCCCGAGGCCGCCCGATCCAGCCGGCGCCGGAGTTACGCTCTTCGCCCATGGCGACTCGGTAAGCACCTGGCGCGCTTCCTCGACGCTCCATTCCGCGATCCGCTTGTCCTTCCACACCTGTGCCCCGGCCGGCAGCACCGCCCCGCTCGCGACAAGCAGCACTACCCAGACACACGATTGTCTTTTGGCCATTCACCTAATTAAACGTGCCGGGTTCTCCCGCAGTTGCAGGATTCGATGATGCTCGAATTCTCAGAGGATCTCGGAAATGATCTGGCCGGTGGAGACGTCATCCTGCTGGCCGTAGCTCGACGACGGATCGTCCTTCTGATGCTCCTGCTCCTGTTGCACTTGCCGCTCGGCGGTCCTGGCTCGACGGGTCGGCCGGGGCACTCGCCGCGGCCTCGATGATCTTGGCCTTCTCGATGGTCTTCTTCGGATCCGAAGGGTCGGGCGCGGCGTCCATTTGGACATCGCTGCGAGTGGCGTACATTTGTCCATCCGGCCCGATGGTGAAGGTGTTGGAAAAGCCGCCGATGGCGTACGGTCCCGCCACGGTGAGGTGGGCCATCTCGTGTGCGCGCACGTGCCGATCCGTGGCGCTCAATTGGGCGACAGCGGCCCGTTGTTGCGCCGCGACCCGGACCGCGCTCTGCGGGGATATTGCCGAACCATTCCCCGAGATCGAGCCGGTCATACCTGCAGCGCCCACTATCCTGACTTATCGACCGAAACTGGCAAAGCTGCAATTGACAGAACCGCCCTCTAATCCCCCGACACTGTCTCGTACCTCTCCGCCGCCGTGGCCGCGAGCGCACCCAAACTCACGTGGATCTGCGGCATCGCGCCTGTCTCGAAGGCGTCCGACAAGCCCTCCAACTTCTCGCGCAGCATCTGACGCCGCAGGCGTGCTTCGAACTCGCGTAACTGCTCGTCGATGCTGGTGGCTTTCTTCTTATTGCGGACCATGTCCTCGCGATATCGCTTCAGGAAGTATCCGATGGTCTCCACGCGAATCTTGATCGACCCGGTCGGCTTGTTCTCGTCGATGTCCTTGAAGCAGAGTACGGCGTCCCGGAATGCTCCACAATCTCCTCGACCACCGTGTAAATGGGCGCATCGTGGCCGCACTTAAAGCTCGATAGCTCCAAGGCCACTAAGTTGGGATGCCGGGCGACATACTTCGCGGCCCAGACCTTGCGGCTGGTGTTTTCGCTGTACGAGTTCTTCCATACATCGTCGATCGACAGGGGATGCGGTATCTCGCCCGCCGCCACGTCGTCGCCGAACAGGCGCCAGACGATGTCGTCGTCAATCGGCAGACAGTCCTCCGTGAAGACCGGGTAACCGAGCTTCTGGAACTCCTCCAGGATCTCGTGGTTCACGCCCGGGTCGTTATGATATGGACGGCCCAACAGCACCACGCCCAGCCGGTCCTCGCGCTCCAACTGCTCCAGCACCTCGCGGGCCGCGCCGCGCATGGTGTAGTTGTTGAACTGGTCGAGCGCGCGATATCCCTGCTCCACGGCGCGCTTGTTTTCCTGGGCTGTCAGGCCGAAGATGTCCTTGAACTGTTCGAACATCTGCCGCTCGAAAAGGTCGGGCTTGGAGAGGTTGACGAACGTATCCAGAAACATGACGCCCTTCTCCGCGAACAGGTCGCCCTCCTTGATGAACGCGGCCTTCACCGCCTCGGGCGTGGTCGCCACCGTGGGGCAACTCCGGCTGGCTTGCGTACCGCGCAATTCGCTGGTCAGGCAATCGATCATCGGGAAGAAGATGATGTCTAGCGGCTTCTTGGCGTGCACCTTGTAGAGTAAGTTGTGTACGTGCGGGATTCCCAGTTTCGAGGGGAAGCACGGGTCGATGGCGCCGCGCTTGGCGCCCTCTTTGTACAGCTCCTCGCTGGTGTAATCGGAGTATACGATGTTCTCCGCTTTGACTCCCAACGACGCGAAGTATCCCGTGAACACCGGCGTCATGGAATACATGTTCAGCACACGCGGCATTCCAATGCGGATCTCGCCGCGCTTCTTGAGCGACGCGGCGCGCTTCTTCTGTGCGGCGGTAATCTGGAACTTAGGCGCCGGGTCGGCCACCAGCGGCGCATCGGGGACGCGAAACACGGCCTTGGCGGCGACTTCGACGAAGTTCGGGTTGGCCTTCTTGACCTTGTCCAATTCACCCTTGATGCCGCGCATCTCCTCGATATTCTCCACCGTGCCTTTTTCGCAGGTGGCGATGATCAAACGCTGCGCTCCGGCTTCCAGCGGCACCTTGGTCTTGACCGGAGGCTTGTAGTTGATATTGACAACGTTAGTCTTGACGTCGATGAACGTCCGCAGGCACTTATTCTTGCAGAAGTAACAGCGCGTCGATTCGTCTCGCGTGGTCTTGTACTGAATGTGCTGGCAGGCTTCCAATCCAATGAAGGTGGAGACCCGCCCGTTGTCCCAAAGGCGACCGGCTTCGAGCGCCGCGCCGATCGCACCGGCTTCGCCGCAGTGCTCGTGGACGATTACGTCCGCGGGTGTTTCCTTGCCCTTGAATCGCGACTCGATGAAGTCCACCTGCGCCTTCACCGCGGCCAGGTTGTATTGCGTGCCGCCCTGCAACAGGAAGCGGCTGCCGATGGCCGACAGATTCGGGATCTGCGACACGTACAGCCAGATGTTTTTGGGCAGCACGTTGCACAGGCCGGCCATGATCTCTTCCGGTTTCCATCCCTGGCGCTGGAAGTCCACGATGTCGCTCTGCATGAAGACCGCGCAGCCGTAGCCAAACGAGGGGAATCCCGTGGCGCCGAACGCCGTATCGGCATACTGCTCCACCGGCACGTTGAAACCCTGCGCGGTGGATTGCAGGAAGTATCCGTTGCCGGCCGAGCACTGTGTGTTCAGCTTGAAATCCTTCACGCGGCCGTTCTTCAGGATGATGATCTTGATGTCCTGCCCGCCCACGTCGCAGATCACGTCCACATTGTCGTAGAAGTGCAGGCCGGCCTCGGTGTGCGCCACCGTCTCCACCAGTGCCGCGTCGGCGCCGATCACGTCCTTGAGTATGTCCTTGGCGTACCCCGTTGTGCCGACACCCAGAATCTTAAGGTCCACGCCTTGGTCGCGAACCTGCCGGTCGAGCTTTTGTAGCACTTCCACCGTGTCTTCGATTGGGTTTCCCTTGGAGAGTTGGTAGGTCTTTGCCAGAATGCGGCGCTTGTGATCCTTGGAGATCAGCACGGCCTTGGTAGAGGTCGAGCCGCCGTCGATCCCCACAAAACCCTCCACCACCTCGCCCGGTTGGAACGTTGTTGGAGTGAACTTCCTGGTGCGGTACTTGCTCTTGAATGCCGCCAGCTCGGCTTCGTCTTTAGCCAGCCCTCCGCCTCCGCCGCGCTTAGACTTCTCCTGATCGCGGCCGATATCGACATACCATTCCAACTTCTCGTAGCCCAGATACTGTCCCACCTCGTCGTCTTCGCTCTTGCCGAATTCCACCGACCCGATGGCGGCGAAATACTGCGCGTTGTCGGGCGTGCGGATCAGGTCCTCGGGGGGAACGCCTTCTGGAAGGGGCGTATTGCGCTCCTGCCAGATCCTGGGGATGTTACTCTTCCAACAATCGCGCATGCCCTTGATGTAGCAGTTGGGGCCGCCCAGCAGCAGTACCACGGGCTGCAGCGTATTGCCGCGGGTCAGCACCGAGAGATTCTGCATCACGATGGCTTCGAACAGCGAGGCCATCAGTTCATCCGGCGGCACTCCCATCTTCTGCAGGCCGTTGATATCGGTCTCGGCGAACACTCCGCACTTACCGGCCACGGGATGCAGTTTCAGACCCTTATAGCCCATCTCGCAGAGTTGGTCGGCGGGGATGCGTAGCTTGGCGTTGATTTTGTCGATCACCGCGCCCGTGCCGCCGGCGCACTTGTCGTTCATCGAAGGAATCTTCTTCTTGCGGCCGGTCTCCGGGTCGGTCTTGAAAATGATGATCTTCGCGTCCTGGCCGCCCAGCTCGATCACCGATCCGCATTCCGGGTACAGGCGTTCCACGGCCAGCGACACAGCGTTGACTTCCTGCACGAACTTCGACCCAAGGTGCTTACTGAGGCCGTTGCCGCCGGAGCCGGTGATGAACATGCGCGACCGGCTGGCGGCGAAACCATCGATTTCCGTCTCGAACCGCTTGCAGAACTCGAGCACCTTCTCCGGCTGTTTGGTATCGTGGCGCTGGTAGTCGCGCCATAAGATCTCGTCCGAAGCAGCGTCGATCACCACGGCTTTCACGGTAGTCGAGCCGACATCCATGCCGATCAGGAAACGTTTGTCCATGAGGGGTATAAGCAACCGCTCCCTCACGGTCACGGCTCGGTACGACGACTAATACTGCGCACGGAGCGACGACCGTCGGGGAGCGGCGTGGCTCAGTTCCTTTCAGTCTTCATCGATGCCGCAATATGGTACACAAAGTTCGCCGCCCCGCCAACCACGCCTTTGGTGTGCGGCACTTGATACAGCGGACGCTTCGATTCGGGATGCGCGTCCACCCAGGCGCGGCACTGTTCCAGCGTCAGGCCGTTCTTCTGCAGCGCTTCGGCGAATTCCTTCTTGGCCTTATTCTTCGCCTCGCCGAGCGCCATCTGCACGCGGCTATGGGCGTTGATCTCGCCTTCGCCCGAGGTTTCGATGGGCAGGTAGATCATGTCCTTGTAGTTCGATACCACGGCCGATTGCGCACCGTCGGATTGCGTCGATGGCATGCAGCCGAACGGCTTCACCGAGAGCACCATGTGGGCTAAGTCTCTATTCGAGTAATAAATGTTCTTGGCGACCTCTAAGTGGCCTTCGCCGCCTCCGGCGCGTGAGTTATAGAACGGGTGGCCCAGCCGCTGCAGTTCGTACTGGTCGGTCAGGTGGTGGGCTATGGAGCCGAGCGCATGTACGATCTTGTGGTATTCATTCTTGAAGACCGCCTCGGCCAGCTTCAGCTTGGCCACCTTCTGGCGGTACCCGAGTTCAATTCTGGTGCGTGTGCCGATTTTCCAGATCGGCGGCAGCACGGCGCCATCTTCAAGACCCTTGAAATCTTTGTACTTCTGCACCACCTGGTGGATCATGTACATGATCCAGGTACCGATGGGTTCCACCAGCACCTGCGCGCCTTCGCGCTGCAGGAAGTTGAACATATTGAAGTTGCCGTCGCCTTCGGTGGTCTGCGCCCAGAATTCACCGGTAATTTTGACGATCGGCTTTACGCGCAGGAGGTCGATATCGATCTGGTCGAATCGGTCGCGGCACCACTCCAGCGCCGGCAGATACTCGTCGCCCTTGAGTTGCTTGACGAACTTACCGATGTACTCGGCGGTGTCGGAGAATCCTCCGAGATATCGCGCCATTCCGCCTTCAAGTTTCCACGGACGCTTCTTGCGAAAGACTTCATGCAGATAGTCCATGCCTTCGTCGAGCACGCGGTCGGTCTCGCCCGAGTTCAGTTCGTAGGGCCGCAGGGCATAGGCCACTTCGTTCATCACATCCCCGCAGTTGAGTGCGTTGAGGATGCCCAGGAAGAAGTCCAGGTTCATCTCCAGTCCCGCTTCGGCGTCGGACTGACTGAGGCCACCGGACTGCTGGAACAACAGCACGCGGAACCCGTCGAACCCGGCGTTGCGCAGCGCCAGCCGGTATTCGGCTTCGTACATTCCGAAGCGGCACGGTCCGCAGGCTCCGGCTGTGAAGAAGACGTAGCGGTCGATAATTTCCTGTTTGCCGAGCCCCTGCTCTTCGAGGTTTTGAAGATACTGCACCAGGTTGCCGACGGTGAAGTAAGTCGGATTGCACTGGCCGTTGTTGCCATATTCCTTGCCGGTCTGGAAGGCCCTGACGTTTGGCGTGGGAACCGCCTCGGCGCGGTATCCAAGGCCTTCCAGGGCGCCATGGACCAACTTCTCGTGCTTCCATGTGAGACCGCCGAAAAGCAAGGTGGTCTCGGCGCGCTGCTCTTTTGTGAACGGTTTCTCCGCCGGCCTCTTAAAATGATGGGTTTCGTGCTTGACGAATCCCGCCTCCTTTTCCAACCGCTCGCGCTCTTCGCGCAGGCGCCGCTGGATGAGGTCTTCGATGGACCCGATTTGTACCAGGTTCACTGAGGACGTGGCTTTCGGTTCGACGGTCTGAGTGCTCATAGACAGATCCTTCCCAGTTTGGAGGTATCTTGCCCTGTTTAACCGATTGAAAGAAATAGGTATCCATTGAACGGCGACATTCCCATCGGAATGGGTCGATTTGCGGTGCGAGCGGTGGCGTTGGCCGGGCGCTGTAACGGCCGCCGAAGTGTTAGTAAACTAACGGAACCGCGACCGTTGCGGAGCGGCCCAAGCGGGGAACGCATTTTCCCCACGTACCCTTGCTTCCAGGGGCGAGAGGCCACCACTAAGAGCGCCAAAGGAGGACTGGCCGCCGATGAATGCGCATTTACGCCGGCGGGAAAGCGGGGGATCCGTGTTTGTCCGTGGGTAATGGAGTTCGTCGGCAGGATTATCGAGGCGGACCGTGAGTCTGCCCCGCGGGCTCCAAAATGTCGCCGCGCGTCCCTCGACTGCCCCAGCGGTGGAGCGCGGCACGCAAGGCGCCGGGATGAATCGGCTTGGGCAGGTAGTCGTCCATCCCG